>R21__coassemble_38_pt1 | contig 112066 bp, 90 predicted proteins | sample R21__metabat2_high_PE_008 | metagenome-assembled genome bin R21
TACTTCAACATCGGAATGCAGAAACTCCGTGAGCTTACGGGTGATGATCACTGTCCCTATGTCTTATGGAACGGCAGTAAGAGACTCATCAAGCGCAAACCGTTTGAAGAGTACCTGTTCAGACAGTTTTCGGTCTGACACTGGTTTTTCCTTCAAGAAAGGTGTTCCCGGGTTTATAATGAACCCGGGACATCTTCTGGGAAACTAACGGAGGTTCATAGAAGATGAAGAATAAAAGATATACCCAAAACAAAACTAAACTAAGGAACGGAGAGTATCAAAGAAGCAACAAGACTTTTCAGTACAGTTGGTACGATAAAAGCGGCAAACGGCATTATCTATATGCCAAGACCCTTCCCGAGTTGAGGAAGAAAGAGGAAGAACTCTTAAGAGACACCTTAGACGGTATCGACTATACAAAGCTCAATGCCACCATAAACTCGTATTTCGAGCTGTGGAAGAAGGTTAAGACCGGTATAAGGGAAACAACCTTTGCCTCTTACGTCAGGTATTACAAGCGATATGTAGAGCCTGAATTCGGCAGGATGAAGCTGAGGGATGTAACCTACAGCAGCATCGTAATGTTCCTCAAGGACACGGCAACCAAGCGCAACCTGAGCTTTGGCAGCATAAGAAACATCAAGGTAGTTCTCTCAATGGTCATTGATGTAGCCGTCAAAGATGATGTTCTAAAGGGCAATCCCTGCAGAGGAGTCCTAAGAGAGTTCCAGAGAGAGTATGAGAAAGACACCAAAGAGGTTCGGGCTCTTACCCTCAAAGAACAGAAGACCTTTGAGTCCTTCTTAGCCAAGCCGGGTAAATACCACAGATACTATCCTGTATTTACAGTGATGTTATGGACCGGTATGAGAGTCGGCGAAGTACTGGGATTAAGGTGGGAAGACATCGATTTCGAGAATAACGAGATCAATATCAACCATACGCTCCTGTACTACGACAAGGGAAAAGGTGACGGAAGTGATTACAAGATCAACCCGCCTAAGACCAAGAACAGCAAGCGTACCGTACCAATGCTACCGGTAGTCAGAGAAGCTCTGCAAAAGGAAAAAGAGTTTCAGGACCTTTTCGGGATCAAGTGCGAATCAGTTATAGACGGTTATACAGACTTTGTATTCCTCAACAGCAAGGGACATGTCTGGCACCACAAGAAACTGAACTACAAGCTCACAAAGATCTGCGAAGCAATAAATGCGGAGATGCAAGGAACAGGGGATGAGTTCCCCCACGTACACAACCACATGCTCAGGCACACATTCGCTACAAGGATGAGGGAAGCAGGAGCAGATATGAAAGCAGTATCCGACATGATGGGCCACGAAGGCATCCTGATAACACTAAAAACCTATACAGATGCTTCGCGCGAGTTCAAGAACAGAGAGATTGCAGTCCTCAAGGATTATTATGAGACCGCAATCTAAGGAAACCGAGCTTACCACTAAACTTACCACTAATTACGGCAGATTCAGGCAGGTTTTTAACTTATCGCAAAAACGTCATAATCGCCTGAAAGCCCCATAACAAAGGCACTTTTAGAGAGTTGGGCAGTATTACGGAACATAAAAGATTACTGCCCCCCTTCTCCGCCATAGAAAAGAACCCGGAGCAATTGCTCCGGGTTCTTGTTTTTTACGGGTTTCAGATCAGTCTGATCGCTTCTTCGACGGTCTGGGCTTTGTCTTCCTTCAGGATACCGATCAGCGAGGCAACCTGTCTGGCCGTGCGGTATTCCTCGGGAACGAGGTCCTCATAAAGAGCCATCTTATGAACGTTCTCAGTATGCAGGGCGATCATCTTTTCGTTCAGAAGACCTTTCCTGTATCTTTCCGAAAGCTCGTCATTCATTCTATCGATACCGCTGTTATATGTTTTCTGCTTGCTGCGGGCGATCTTGATGCCGATGATGATTATGGCTACGGCAACTATTATGGCTACGACATAGCCGAGCATGATGTCTCCGAACATTGCCATCTCCAGTTCACCCTTGCTGGCGGCACCGGGTTTATAGGGATTGTATGAACTGATATTCGAATACATGGAAATCATGGTCGCAAGCACATAAACGACAATGTATCCGCCTGCCGCACCGATGATGAACGGCCAGAAATATCTGATAAATGACCTCTTTCCCGCAGGTTTGGGCTGAACTGAAGGAAAATTGGACTGAGGCTTGATCATTGTCTCAAGCTCTTCGCATTCCGAAAGAAGAGTCTGATACTCGCTTAATTGTCTGATGAGTTCTTTCTTGTTCTCGGCTTCATTTTCTTGTCCGACAACGGTTCCGCATTTAAGACATACATGATCTCCGTCTTCCATGGGGCCGCCGCATTTTCTGCAAAACAGCATGTTTTGTTCCTCCTGATTAATCTATCCTGTTTCCTTATCCTCTTCGAAAAAACCTGTGTTGATCAACACAGGTTTTTCGATACTCTAATCATACAATAATCAATTATAGTTTACAATTACCATTATTCCCAGCAGACTTTGTTTCTTCCCGTCTCTTTCGCAGTATAGAGTCTTTCGTCTGCCTGGCTGATGTTCTCCTCGATCGATTTGTCGGGATCGAAACGTGAGCATCCGAAACTGAGCGTGCATTTGAGTGTGTTGCCGTCAGCATCGATATCCGAATTCATAAGCTTAACTCTAATCTCCTCAGCTTTCTTAACGGCTCCTTCAAGATCCGTGTCGCGCATTACCATGACGAATTCCTCGCCGCCCCATCTGTAGACACTGTCCTTGTCGGAACATGTGGATTCGATGAGATGCGAAGTGAATTCGAGAACGTCATCTCCTGCGTTATGACCGTATGTATCGTTGACGTGTTTGAACTTATCGATGTCGCAGATGAAGACGCACATGGTCAGGTCCGAGCCGGAGATCAGGTAATCCTTGTATTTCTTTGCGAAATCGTAATAGAAGCCCATTCTGTTCTTGAGACCCGTCAGCCTGTCATGGTGTGAATCCTCGAGGAATGTCTCGGATTCAAGAGCAATGCCGCAAATGAGAGCTGCCAGAGAGAGCTTTTTCGGATCGATCTCAGGGTCAAAACCTTTATCACCGTTCTTGTTTATGAGCTGGAGGGCACCGATGAAGTCGCCGTTAACGTCAGCGACAGGGAGGACCAGAACGGATTTGGTCCTGTATCCGGTCTTTGTATCAATGTCTTTGTTGAAATCAGGATCCGAATAAGGATCGTTGACGATGAGTGCCTTTTTCTGTCTCAAAGCCTTTCCGACAAGACCTGTGTTGTCAGGGATGACTATCTTGTCAACGCCGGTAGCGGACATTGTCCACAACTGCTGCTTTCTCTTGTCCCATTTCCAGAAACTTGCCCTGTCGGCATCGACAATGGTCTTTCCGAGTTCCGTAAGATAGGTGAAAAGCTTGTTGTGATCCCTGTTGTTGTTCGTGCACATATCCTGATAGAGACTGTCGGTGATGTCGAAAATGCCTGCAAGCATCCTGCCGGTATCTTCCATCGTGAAGCCGCCCTGTCTCAAAGGTGCGAATTCCGCGCCGGTATCCTTCATCACTTCAGCGATCTTCTTCTCGTTATCAAGATGCATCAGATAAACGCGGACACCCTTTGAAACATAATCCTTGATCCTGTCGTGGATCTTTTCGCAATGCAGATGGACAGGTGAAGGGAAGGCAGACGTTTCGATGTATGCATATGAACTTTCAAGGATGTATTGATCGAAAGGCTCCAGTGTGTTGGTGTCACCGGTGTAGACAACTTTTTTGCCTTCGATGTTAAGTACATAGCCGAAACATTTTCCCTTCAGTTCGTCAGTATGATCGGTCGGAATTACGCGTTCGACCCAGTCGGGCTTAAATTCGTTTACGTTGGTAAGGTTGTACCATGAATCGTTGCAGCCCTCTATCCGCAGGAAATAAAGGTGAAGGTCGGTCTGGACCTCTTCGGACGGAGCTATTACCGTAATTGGAGTCCTTAAGACAAAGTGGAGCAGATCGATGAGCATTCCGATGCCGCTTATGTGGTCGCCGTGAGTATGGGTAACAAGTACATATACATGCTCAAAAGCAGACAGATCGATATCGGTATTGTTTATATCCCTGTTGTTGAGCTTCTCGAAAGAACTCATCGGGCAGTCGATAAGCACCAGATTATTGCCGTCGATAAAATAAGCGCTGTTCTGCTCATCTTTGAATGCAGAACCTCTGCCAAGAAATGTCAGCATCTTTATTCCTCCGGTCCGATAAGGCGAAGGATCTCAAATCCGTCTGCCTTACCTTTTAGTTTGATAGGCTTCTCAAGCGGTTCAGACTTCATACGGCCTTTTAAGGCATCCGCCACAGCCTTGCTTATGTAAACAGTGCTGCCCGGAGCGTTGGCCTCAAGTCTGGCCGATGTATTTACTGTATCACCGATAGCCGTATAATCCATACGTTTTTCTGAACCCATGTTGCCGACGACTGCAGGACCGTAATGGACTCCGACACCTACATGGATCTCTTCGCCGACCTCTTTCTTGAGCTTTTCGGAGAGTTCCTCGGCGCCTTTGACGATGTCCAGAGCAGTGCAGGCCGCGTGATAGATTGCGTCGTCATCTTTAAGGGGCGCTCCCCAGAAAGCCATGGTTGCATCACCTATGAACTTGTCCAATGTACCGTTATATCTTTCAACGCATGCACTCGTCATGGAAAGGTACTGGTTGAGGATATGAACGACCTCTTCAGGAGATAATCTTTCGGACATTGTCGTGAATCCTCTGATATCAACGAAAAGAACTGCGATATCAACTGTCTTGCCGCCGAGCTTGAGGTTTTCGGTGCCTTCCTTGAGGATCTCTTCAACGACGTTGGGTGCAACGTATCTTTCAAAAGTGCGGGTTACGTTCTGTTTCTCTATGGCGGCCCTTAAGTAGTTGGCTGCAACGGTTATGACGAATATGACGAACATCCCCAGAGGGATCCATAAAGCATGGGTAATGTATCCTATTGAGTACAGCCAGATGCTTATTCCGACAGACAGACCTTCACCGGCGGCCAGGACGGGAACGGTGAAAAGGAGCCTTCTGTTGTCGCAGAAGACATAGAATGCGAAGCAGACGATCCACAAAGCTCCGAGCTGGAAATACTCAGCTGCTCTGGTCTTGTAGTTTCCATTGAGGAGACACTCGATTACATTCGCCTGATATTCGACTCCGTACATCATGCCGGCCTTTTCGATTGGTGTGAGGTAAGCGTCCTGAAGACCTGTGGTATAAGGTCCGATCAGAACGATCTTGTCTTTGAAGAACTCAGGTTTGATCTCTTTGCCGATGACTCTGCTGAGATTGATCCCGTCATAAAAACCTCCGGGTCTCGCAGTGTAAGAAACATAGAAATGGCCTCTTTCGTCAGTCTTAGGCTTTGTTATCTGAAAACCGTTCTTTTCTGCATAGATCCGTGCAACTTCGTACTGCATCGAATAAACGCGCTTTCCTTCGGGTTCGATATAGAGAAGAGCATGACGGACAACGCCGTCAATGTCATACATTACGTTTATGCTGCCCTGTGTCGTAACGTTTTTCAGTTCATCGTAAGGTTCCTCATAACTGAGTATGGCGAAATTATCGATGACCGCAGAAGCGCTGCCGAAGAAGGTGGTCTTTTTGCCGAAGGCTGCCTGGGTTGCGGTAACCACGTTTCCCAGTTTGGCGGCAGCGTCAGCAAGTCGCTTGTCTCCTTCCGGCGTTGACGTGCCGGAATACATGGTGTCTATCGCAACAACTGCAGGAAGGTTTTTTGGGTCTGATCCCAGAAACTCAAGGGCCTGAGCCATGACGGATCTGTCCCATGTGTTATAGGGACCGAATTTCTTTATGTCGTTATCGTCTATGCCGATTATTATAATGTCGCTGTCTAAAGAAACAGGCCGCTGATAGAGCGTGTCCTCAAGCCAGAGTTCCGGTCTTCTGAAAACGCCCAGAGCACAAAGGAGTGTAATGGCCGTGGCCCAGATCATGGCGATTATGAGATTTCTCGTGCGCTTATTCATATGGATGTCTGTCAGCTTACCTTTTTCTTATAATAGACGGATGCGCCGGTTGAGTAGAAGTACATGTACTCACCGGAATCCTCTTCATTGTAGGACTGGTCGAGTTCGACCCACTTCTTGTTTAAGTAGCCCTTAAATATCTCATTATTCTGGTGAATGATGTAAACCTTATGTCCGTTGCAGGTTGTGCCCCATCCGGAAGAATACTTTGACCAGCCGCTCGGAATGCTCGGTGCGGAAGAGGTCTTCTTTTTCTTCTTTACCGGAGCATATGTAACGGTGCTCTTCTTCTTTTTCTTTTTAGCCGGTTTCTTGGGAGCCGGTGTCGGTGTAGGAGTCGGGGTGGGAGCAGGAGTCGTCTCGGAAGAGGCTTGCGTAGGAACGGTCGGTTCCGTTGTGGGTTCAGTAGGAACCGTAGGCTCAGTATTATTTGCAAGGCCGAGAAGCGCCTTCTTCAGATTGTCCTTATCCCAGCCGGTAAAACCGCTGATCCTGTCGAGGAGTTCTTCGTCATTTGCAAGCCATTCAAGAGTGAACCTGGAGAGATCTTCTTCTGTGATCTCCTCAAGAACAAACTCAACACTGTCATGAAGCTTGTCGTCCTCGTAGAAATAGACTTTGACTTTCTTTCCGCCTTCGACTTTGACGGTCCTGGTTACGTTGTCCTTGGGGTTGGTGGCGGACACTTCGACAGTGCCGTCCGTAACCATCAGTGACTCGCGGTTGCCGTCAGCGGCATCGTAATAGACGATGCCGGATGTGCCTCTGATACCGGCGGTCATTGTGGATGTCTTTATTTCGAATTTCTCGTCTTCCTTGAGCTTCTGTGTGACATTGAAGAAGACGGCGCCCTTGGTGAGCTTTAATTCCAGCTGCTTGTTCTTTCTGCGGAACTCGGCACGGCTATCGTTCTGAAGGGTGACGATCTTGGAATCATCCATACCGACGGAGGCAAGTCCGTCAGATCCCGTGCTCAAAGCATCACCGGATTGGAATCTGAGATTCTCGATAACGGGTTTGGAGGCGCCTTTTGAGTCCTCAAGATTTACGGTTCCCTGGACTCTGAGGAGCCTCATCGTATTTGCGAGCATCCTGTTCCTGAAAACAATGAAGCAGATAACTGCCGCCGCGACAACGATGATTGCCGCAATTGAGGCAACCGCGATCTTTTGGTTCCGTGAAAGACTCTTTGATTCCTTGCCCGTACTCATAAGGACCACCCTTCTCTTATAAAGGCTGAAAGTTACTTTTAATTATATCAGTTAAAAAGTTAGGGCGCGACTGTGGGAGCCGGTCAGCTGACGGTGACGCAGCCTCCGTTGCCGCTGCTTGTGGTAGAAGTCGGCTTGCTAGCTTTCTTCTTCTTTTTAGCCGGCTTTCTGGTAGGTCTTCTTGTAGGTTTTCTGGTAGGCTTTTTGGTCGGCTTCCTGGTAGGTTTTTTAGTCGTTTCGGCTGAAGTCTCTCCGGAAGTTTCGCCGGAAGTCTCCCGGCTTGTCTCTTTTGATGCGGAAGTTTCACCGGAAGTGGGCGTTATCTCGCCGCCTGCGAGTCCCAAAAGTGCCTTTTTGAGATTGTTCTTATCCCATCCTGTGAAAGTGCTGATCCTGTCGATCAGTTCAAGGTCGTCAGCAAGCCAGTTAAGCATGAATCTTGAAAGGTCAGCTTCAGAGATCTCCTTGAGAACGAACTCGACGCTTTCGTGCTGGGTATCGTTGTTGTAGAAATAGACCTTAACACTCTTACCGCCTTCGACTTTGACAGTCCTCGTCTCGTTGGTGTCGGGATTTGTAGCGGAAACTTCAACTGTTCCGTCGGTAACCATCAGTGATTCGCGGTTGCCGTCTTCGGAATCGTAATAAACAATGCCGGAAGTACCCCTGATGCCGGCTGTCATGGTGGAAGTCTTGATCTCAAATTTCTCATCGGATCTGAGCTTCTCGGTTACATTGAAGAATACCGCGCCCTTAGTGAGCTTTAACTCGAGCTGATTGCCGTTCTTGACGAATTCGGTGCGGCTGTCATTCTGAAGAGTAACGATCTTGGTCTCGTCGAGACCTACGGAAGCAAGTCCGTCAGATCCGGTAACGAGGGCATCGCCTGAACGGAACTTGAGATTTTCGATGACGGGCTTTGATGTGCCCTTTGAATCCTCGATGCTGACAGTTCCTTCTGAACGAAGGAGTCTCATCGTGGTTGCGAGATTATTCTTGTTGCAGGCAGTTGCGAAGATAACTGCGGCGGCAACGCTGATCATCGTAACGATGAAAAATATCCTTTTAAGACCGGGCTTTCCGGCGTTTTCTTTTTGTTTCATAAGATCACCCATCCTTTTTGTGTGTTTAACGGTTACCATCATTTTACCATGCGATATGCGTTTCATTAGCAGGTATAGGACTTAAAAATATAACTTTTGCGGACAAAACGGATCATCTGTGTATATAAAGCCTTGTCTTGTCCGGTTCGCCGTCTCCCTGGGTCAGACAGAGGAACTCCCAGCCGTACCGTTCATAAAAACCGGTGTGATCCGTGACGAGATAAACGGGAGAGATGCCTTTTGACCTTAAGTCTTCGACGGTAAGGTTCAGGAGTTTTCCCGCTATGCCGCTGCAGCGGTATTCTTCCTCGGTGTAAACTGCGCAGATATTGGGTTTCAGATCCTTGCGGTCATGAAAATCGTTTTCGATGACGCCCATGCCGGCGACGATCCTGTCACCGTCCAGGCAAAGATACCAGCCGTAATCGGTGGTTCCGCCGAGGTATTGTTCCATGCACTCAAGATACGCTTCTGCAGGAACACCCCATTTGTTATGGAACCATTCCGCAGCAGACTTTTCGAGTTCAGGTCTGTCTCTCAGGGTTATGTATATCAATTCACTCATATAGATTTCTCCGAAAATAAGACTTTGCAGCGGTCTCAAAGCAATTATAACATTCGGACGCACTTGACAGGCTAATTTGGATTAGCTATACTCTGGCTAATTAGAATTAGCCGACAACCTGAGAGGTTGATATGGATACAAAACAAAGAATAATAGATGAGGCTCTGACATTGTTTTCCGAGAGGGGTTATGCCAATGTTTTCGTTGGCGACATTGCCGATCGAGTCGGGATAAAGGCACCGTCGCTCTATAAGCACTACAAGAGCAAGAAGGCGATCTTTGATGCCATCATCGATGAGATGAACAGACGTTTTGCCGAGCAGGCGAAGGCCATGCAGATCAACGGAACAGATGCGGCACAGGATGCGGGGATCTATGAAAATCTGTCTGAGGACAGGCTTTTGAAACTCGGAAGGGAATTCTTCCTTTATTACCTTCATGACGATTACAACAGGAAGTTCCGCAAGATGCTTACGATAGAGCAGTTTCATGACAAAGAACTCGCAAAGGCCTATTCAAAGCTATATGTGGATGACCCGCTCTCTTATCAGGGGATGCTGTTTGGCTTCCTGACAGCTGCAGGATTTCTTAAGACGGACAATGTGGAGATCATGACGCTTCATTTCTATGCTCCGATCTACTATCTGCTGACTATCTGCGACAGGGAGCCGGAAAGGGAAGAAGAGATGCTGAAAAAGCTCGATGAACACATCAGACAGTTTGACAGGCTTTACGGGAGGGATGAAAAATGAAGATCACGGTAATTAACGGAACTCAGAAAAAAGGCGTTACATATAATCTCAAGGAAGCATTCTTAGAGCCGTTCAGGAATGAAGCGGAGATAACGGAGTTCTATCTTCCCAAAGACGGTCCGGGATTCTGCACAGGCTGCACACAGTGTTTTCGGGACAACCAGGATCTTTGCAAGGATGCGGAATGTGTCAGAAAGATCGAGAAGGCAATGCTGGAAGCAGATCTTCTGGTCTTCACATCACCTGCCTATGTTTTCCACACGACAGGTGCGATGAAAGCGATGCTCGACCATTTCGGATACAGATGGATGCCTCACCGCCCCGCGAAAGAGATGTTCGGCAAGCGTGCGGTCATCATCACCCAGTGCCTCGGAGCAGGCGGAAAGTCAACAGCCAAAGATATCGCGGACAGCCTGTCCTGGTGGGGCGTCAGCTGCATAAAGAGGCGCAGCTTCAAACTGATGAGCGAGATAGACTGGAACAAGATCCCGGATAAGAAGCGCAATGAAATGACATCCAAACTTATTTCGCTTGCACGGAAGATGAAAGCGATAGATTACTCAAGACCTGCCAATACAGGCATTATCGTGAAGATGAAGTTCTTTGCCGTCAGGATGCTTCAGACGGGCCTCGGAAAAGACAATCCGGAATATACTGATTTCAAATACTGGAAAGCAAACGGATGGCTCGATAAAACAAGACCCTGGAAGTGAAGAATATCAAATCTATTGCCTGATGAAGACCCCGGTAATCTTCCTGACAGCCGATGAGGATGTTGATACCGAAACGAGAGTCTTTGAGGCAGGTGTATCAGACTTTATCAGAAAGCCCTTCAATCCGGGTGTCCTTCTTCGAAGGGTCGATAACATCATGTCGAATTCACAGGAGATGCATGAACTCAAGAGCGAGGCTACTCTCGATAAATTTACCGGCTTCCTCAATAAGAGCGCGTCTGCCGTTGAACTGGCAAAGATGTGCTCCGAGAAGACAGGATGCCTTATGATGATCGACCTCGATTTCCTTGCCCGTGCCGGTCAGGTAGGCAATGGTATGGCAAATTTGGTGAAGTCTTTGATGGGACATCCCCTACTTGTATTAAGAAATGGTAAAATGGGTGCCGGCATGACATATTTTTGAACCAGGGAAACTGCCTGGAAGGCATATATCAACTCCGTTATGTCAAAGGCTGCCAGTATAGACACGAGCATTCTTTTCGTTACCTATGTAGGCATAAGCAAGCACGATCTTGACTGGATACGCGAACAGATCGAAAAGCACATGCATTTCGATGAGATATATTTCAAGCAGGCTTCACCTGCCGTTTCGGTTAACTGCGGTCCCGGAACGTTCGGTCTGCTCTATATCGAGAAATACTGATACCGCCATATGGAGGCTTAAGTGAAGAAGACACTGAAACTGATAACATCATTCATGCTCCTTGCCGCGCTGGCATTTACTGCCTGTTCCGGCAGGGAAAAGCAGCAGGACATACCTTCGAAACTGCCGGAGACAGCTGCATCATCGGAATCTGCAGCTTTAGCAATATCAGAAAACGACGAGTCTTCTGTACAGCCCGAACTCCTTGCAGCACACGAAAATGAGGAAGAACCGCAGAAAAAGAACAAGGACATTGTCATCCTTGCGACCAGCGATGTTCACTGCAGTCCGCAGAAAAATTTCGGTTATACGAGCCTTTACCGCATCCGTGAGAGATTTCTTAAAGAAGGCTGCGAGGTAATCCTCGTAGATGACGGCGATGAGGTAGAAGGCCATGGTGAGATGTTCGGTACGGTTACCAGGGGACAGCAGGTCATCGAACTGATGAACAAGATGGGCTACGATGTGGCCACTCCGGGAAACCATGATTTCAACTATGGTGCCGACAGGTTTATCGAACTTACGAAAATGGCTGATTATCCTTATGTTTCCTGCAATGTCCTGAAAAACGGCAAGCTTGTCTTTAAGCCATACATAATCAAGGAAGCCGCAGGCAAGAAGATAGCGTTTATCGGAGTTACAACGCCCAGGACAATAGGATATTATTCATCTACCTCGCTTTTCAAGAACGGCAACGGAAAAGTTGTTTACAGCATGAGGGGCGGAAGCAAGAACAAGAAGTTATTTGCAGCCATTCAGGCATATACTGATCAGGCCCGTGCTGCCGGAGCTGATTATGTTTTCCTTCTTTCCCATTTCGGAAAAGCCAAAAAGTACGATGCCTGGGACAATATAGACGCACTTGTTGCCGCTACAAAAGGCATCGACGGTGTCTTCGACGGACACAGCCATGATGCAAAAAAACTGGATCTTCGCAATGCCGAAGGCAAGATGATAACCAGGATCGCAATGGGCAGCAAGCTCAGCCGTATCGGTTATCTCCGCATTTCAGGCGAAGACGGCTCGATAAAGATGAACATCTTCAGCTGGACCACCAGTTCGGTTACTCCTTCAGAACTATTCGGATTTAAGAATGAGATGACCGAAGAAGTTGATAAGGCTTTGGCTGAGTTCAAGAATATCTACACCGGAAAGATCGGAACCAACAATAATCCGCTTTTTATAAGCAACCCGGATGTTGCCGTTCCCGAAGGTGAAACTCCGCCCAGCATCATTACCAGGGCCGAAACCAATCTCGGAGATTTTGTCGCTGATGCGATGAGGATAACGACCGGTGCTGATGTCGCACTCATCCCTTCGGATAAGATCAAGGCAACGCTTCCCCAAGGCGATGTCTCCATGAAGGACCTTTATAATGTCCTTCCCTCGTCCAAGAGGATGATCACGGTAAATGCGACCGGACAGCAGATCCTGGATGCACTGGAATGGAGTGTCAGAAAATACCCGAAAGCCAATTCGGCATTCCTTCAGGTTTCTGGTGTGACTTTCAAGGTCAACACCAAGACCAAGACACCCTGCAAGAAAAAGAGCGGAGCACTCGATGAGATCAAAGGCAAGCGCCGCGTCAGCAATGTCAAGATAGCAGGTGTTGCCATAGATCCCAAGAAGACATATAAGGTAACATCGTATCTGGGCGTGATCAGAAACGCTAACAACGGATACAACATGTTTAAGAAATGCAAGCAGGTCAGGTTTGACGGAAGGCTTGATTTCCAGCTTCTGACCGACTTTGTTAAGATAAACCTCAACGGGGTTATCGGAGACAGATATATGAATCCGAAGGGAAGCAACAGGATCACGTCAGCCTGATCCATGATTTGCGGTATAATAGTCGCATGCTCAAAGGAAAGAAAGTAACATCAGCTGTTTTATTTGCGGCAATGATCCTGTGCGTTGTTTCGGGATGCAGTCCAAAGCCTGTTGAGACCATGCCCTCCACGGTGCATACGACCTGGCAGGAGAGTACGGTATCAACGACATCCGTCACGACAGAGACCACCACGGAAACCACATTGGATCCCATTGCGCTCAGGGGACCCTTTGTCGGTAAATGGATGGGTATTATCAACGTCGGCAAGAACAAGGCATACTATACGCTGGTATTCAATGACGACGGTACGGGGTCACAGTCCTGTGACGGAAAGACTCAGAACTTCAGGTATGCTGATCCCGATACGGTTAAGAAGACTATAAAGATCACACCTGAAGGCGGAGCTGAATATACCATCAGTTACTACAGCGGGGAGAATTCCTCGAACAAGACTTTTACTTTTTCTTCGGGGCTGGTGGTAAACAGTCAGGTTCCGAGCATCGACTGCTTAAGAGTCAGGGCAACGGATCCGGCACTTATCGGCACCTGGGTCACCGGAAATGACAAGAAGGACAAGAAAAAAAAGAAGGCTAAGACCATGGCCTTCAGGGCAGACAATACCATGACGGACCAGGGAGTTCCCACCGTTTATACGATCGAGCACAAGTTCGACGGTTCACAGGTCATCCGCACGCTGAACGGCGATATCAAATATACGGTCGAAGGAACGAAGCTTCTTCTCGAGACCAACAACACGGATATCGAGAAAGAATGGAAAAAGAAGTGATTATCTGCCGGATAATTACAACTTTGGATCAAAAATTTATTTAATCTTATATTTTTTGAAAAAGAGTATATAATTGTGAGCGTATGCGCTCAGGCGAAATAATTAAGGGGATATTTATCTAATGAGAAGAAATATATTGCTTTTAGTGGTTTTTCTGGAGACAGTTTGTGTCTTCCTGCTCTGTTGGTTTCCGCCGCAGAAAAAAGCCGAGAGCAATTTCAACAACGCATCAATTACCATTACAAACGGATTGAATCTGACTCTTAAGCAGGATGTTGCCCTGAAGTCACAGACAGAAGAGAACAAAACGATACAGCTCAAGACAGGAGATAAAGTCAGGGTCAGACGTCTTGCTGACAGCGGAGTCGAGTTCTATGGCGATGAAACTAAAGAATACTCCGGAAATCTCCCTCTCGAGGCTTTTGAAGAAACCGACAAGATCAATGAGCTCCTTGCGCCTTCAAGAAATGCCGAGGAGATCAGGAAAGAAGAGTATATTCAGGACTGCTTTATCAAGAATATCGTTGTTACCATCGATTTCTTTGCACTCATGGGCGGTATCTGCCTTCTTGCTTCCATAAAGTACGACTGGATGGGCTTTGCCGTAAACATCCTTCTCGTCATTGTGACAGTAATCGTCATCATTGCCTGCAGGGAGTCTCTTTCGGCAATGATGTTCTGACAGACGTCAGAGTTTCACTTACTTAAAAATGTGAATATCGCGGGAATCCTTGTACGTTTCCCATCCCGGGCTGCCGCTTTTGGCAAACCGGCCCCAAACACTGCGCATCGTTACTCCCAAAGCATCCGCATCAGGTTCGAGTGAGGTGTCGGCAGGCGAATTAGAGTCCCTGCCGGGTTCGGTTTTCGATCCGAAGAGCACCGGAACTTCGTCGGCATGCCTGCATTTCCTGAACTGGTAATCGTAGATCCATACGTCGCCGCTGTATTCCGAGGCGATATCCAAAACAGGTTTTTTGTAAACCTTATAGGTGAGTTCATCAGAAACGCGGCGTCTTAAGTTCTTTCCCCAACGTACTTCCAGTTTGAAGAGCCTGGGGGTATAGGGGATTATGATCGAGGGAAGTCCCTGGGTAAAAAGATCAGCTTCACGCATGACCGTTCCGATAAGGAGCGGTTTTCTGCATCCTGTGACGGTTTTTCTCGGATAATCCCTGAGCGTTTTGCCGTCGATAACCGGTGAGAATACGCAGGTCACTTCACCCTTGGCTCTGACTTTGATCTTAAGGTCCCTGTTGGCCTTATAAACGGCTTTGGGATCGGCGGACAGGATCTTTTCGGGCGCTTTAAAGCTGTATCCGAGCATTCTCAGATAAGTCTTTGCCAGTTTCCGGCTCTGTTCGGGAGTCCAGAAAGAGTCAACGCAGGCTGACTGCACGATGGCCTTGGCGAAAAGAGGCTCAGCCTCGGGCATCGTCATGAGCGCCAGGATACACGCAGCTCCGGATGACTGGCCGAAAAGCGTAACGTTAGAGGGGTCTCCGCCGAATGATGAAATGTTCTTCTGTACGAATTCAAGTGCCTTGATCTGGTCGAAAAGCCCGCAGTTTATATCGAATCTGCTGCTGAAGCAGTTGAGGTTCATAAACCCGTACAGGTTGAGTCTGTAATTGAAATCGACAAGGATGCAGCCGGTTTCCCTGGCAAAGCGGGTCAGGTCATAGACCATGTCTTCGGTTCTTTCGTTGATCCTGCCCGTCCCGCCGGTTGCATATGAACCGCCGTGTATCCAGACAAGTACGGGAAGATCCGTTCCCGCATTTTCCGGAATGCAGATATTCATGTAGAGACAATCCTGTCCGTTATAGCTTATGTAGTGACGGGAACTGAAGCCCTGAACGGAATTGCGGCCGCCTTTATCCGTGATCTTAATGTCATCCCACGGATCGGGATCTTCGGGACGGCGGAAAGCCAGATCGCCGACAGGCGCTTTGGCATACGGGATCCCGAGAAATTCAAGGCATCCGTTTTTGGTGATGCCGGAGATCCTGCCATAGGTTGTTTCGATCACATTTGCCATTTTTGGGTAAATTTGATTTTAGCCGCCTTTATCTGCCTTCTATTGTCAACCATAGAGCAAGAAGTGTCAAATGATGAGCAAATATGTACGAAAGCAAGTAAAAATGCCTACTGCAGAACATTCCGGCAGACATTTATTGTTTGAAATTGACGATATATTTTTAATTTCGCCTTCTATAAAATCTTATTTTGGATATAGGGTGGTCATTCGGAGTGTTATGCGGACGCTTTTGAAGCGGGAGAGTGTTTGAAGTGATTGATAAGGTCGATATCGGGACTTCTGAAGGAAATGAAAAGGTGAACATAGTACTTTTCGAGCCTGAGATCCCCCAGAACACCGGAAATATCATGAGGACTTGTGTTGCAGCCGGATGCGGTCTGCACATCATCAAGCCGCTCGGCTTTGACATTGAGGATCCGAAGTTCAGGAGAGCTACCACCAATCACATCACTTGGGCTGACTATAAGCTCTATGATGACTGGAAGAGTTTTGCTGCCGCCAATGACGGCGAATATTTCTTTATGACAAGATACGGAAAGGTTCCGCCTTCCGAAATAGATTTCAAGTCAGCAGGAGAGACTGGAAAGATATTTCTTGTTTTCGGCAAAGAGAGCACGGGGATCCCGGGTGACATTCTTCGTGCGAACATGGACAGATGCTTCAGGATCCCGATGGCACCTGAATGCAGATGTCTCAACCTCTCGAATGCCTGTGCAGTCGCTGTTTATGAAGTCATGAGACAGCTTGATTATCCGGGTCTGTCGAAGTCTGAAAGTATTAAGGGTGAAGATTTTCTAGAAAGGAACTACTCTTACGACGAGACGCTGAAGAAAAACGGTTAGTTTTTCATGATCTCAATTTACGATTTCAGTTAAAGTTTTTTCATTGATTGTTTTCAGTGTCTAAATCGTTGATTAAAACAAGATCAGCGGGTAGAAATTACAATTGAATTATGGCTAGTACATTCTTGCAATTTTTAGTATCACTGTGTTTTAAGGGAATTGTCCAGTTCGTTTACTGGTATCCTGCGCTCATGGCCTTAATGTGGGTGATAGGATCCATCATCTTTTACAGATCGAACGAACGAAAGGGGGCACTCCCTCTTAAGGAGACGCCTTTTGTCTCCATCCTGATGCCTGCCCATAACGAGAGCGACATCCTCTACAACGTTGTCAAAGAGATGAATGAACTCAATTATCCGAATTATGAGATCATACTCATTAATGACGGCAGTACTGACGATACCGGTGAAGTCTTGCGCAAGATCGCCCGGATGTACAGCAGGGTCCGCGTTATCGATCTCAAACCCAACTGCGGAAAAGCAAACGCTCTGTATCTGGGACTCATTGCCTCAAAAGGCGAGATCCTTGTCGGCGTAGATGCGGACTCATACCTTGATAAGAATGCCCTCAGATATCTGGTATCCCATTTCGTTAATGAGAATAACGGCGAGCGCGTAGGCGCGGTTACAGGCAATCCCCGTGTCCGCAACCGCGGTTCTTTGTTAGGAAAGCTCCAGCTTTGCGAATACGCGAGCATCATTTCGCTTATCAAGAGAACCCAGAGGGTTTTGGGAAAAGTCATGACGGTATCAGGCGTATGCGTCGCTTACCGCAAAAAGGCACTGCTCGAGTGCGGATTCTGGGACAGGGACATGATGACGGAAGACATCGCGGTCACATGGAAACTCGAAAAGAATTTCTGGGACGTCAGATACGAGCCCAGGGCTTTGTGCTGGATGCTGGTCCCTGAAACGGTCAAAGGTCTCTGGAGACAGAGAAAGCGCTGGGCAGGCGGCGGACTTGAGGTTATCTTCAGGCACTGGGATATCTTCACGCACTGGAGAAGCCGCAGAATGTTCCCGATCTATCTCGAACAGATATGTTCTTTCTTCTGGTCAGTATGCTGGCTGATCCTTACCCTGATTCTTATCATCATGGAGATCATGGGCAAGCAGGTCTTTACGGAATACCTGTGGAAAAGCCAATTCCTGTCTTTTGTCTGTCTGTTCCAGTTTGCAGTGGCAATCTGGCTTGAATCGCACTATGACAAGAACATCGTGAAAAACACCTGGTCGGTCGTCTGGTATCCGGTCGTTTACTGGTACATAAACGTCTTTATCACGCTGACATCTCTTGTAAAAGCTTTGCTTCCTAAGAAGAAGCTTGCAACGTGGCAATCGCCTGACCGCGGAATTACCGCATCGAACACCACGAATCAGGAACCTGATTTCGAAATGGAGGAAGCCGCTGAGGAAAAAACTTTCGTGTCGTATGACGACATCAGGATCAGCAGACTGGTACAGGCTTTCTCGGCAAATCCGGAGAATGCAGACCTGTCCTCGCCTCTGATAGACGGAACTCTTGAAAGTCCGATCGTTGATTCCAATTCATCGGAACACATTGAGGATCATACAAAACAGAAGAAGATAAAGCAGGTGATCGAGTTCATCCTGACGGCAGTTGCATGGTTATACATGATAGTCTACTGGGTCTTTATGATGTACGGGATCTTCTGTGATCTGACAGGAAGACCCATAAGGGAATTCTGGATCTATAACAGCTCTACGATACACCAGACAGAACACTTCTTCTTTATCCTGTTCATAGCCATCCTGATCGAAATACTGGTGATGCTGCTCTGGAAAGAGTATAACTACCTGAGATTCGGCAAGCTCAAGAGACGCAAGTTTAAGCCTGATGTTCTTGAAAAGGAGATCGATGAATATTTCGAACTCAAAGACGACATCAGGAATGCGCTTCACCATGATAAGTACATAGTCCTCTACAAGAATCCAATCCCTGAGGGTATCGGACAGGGCAGAGGAAACAAAAAAAGACGTCCCGCAGAGAATAACTCATCTGCAGGACGTCCGGGAAATCGTTAATTAGAGATTACTTCTCAAAAGTAACTACATAACCGCCAACTGTAAGAGCGGAATCAGCAGAACCGATAATATCGTTTCTTGCTCTTGAACGGCTGAGGCTTCTGCTCCTTGAGATGCTCATGCTGCGGCTGCGGCTGATGGAGCGGCTGAGAGAGCGGCTTACTGAGCTGTAAGATCTTGTGAAAGCGCTGCCTGAACCGAAGATAGCGATCGTATAGATCAGACCGAATACGCATCCGACGATCGAAAGAATGAAACCTGTGATAGCCATACCCTTGCCGTTGGGGTTCTTAAATGAAAGAATACCGAGGATCAAACCGGCGATAGCAAGGAGCATGCCGAATACAGGGATCCAGCAGAATACGAGACCGCAGATACCGAGAATGAGCGAGGTGATAGCAAGCGCCTTGCTGCCGCCTGCTGCGGGCTGCTGATAGATGGGCTGCTGGTAAGCAGGCTGCTGATATACAGGCTGCTGGTATACGGGCTGGACAGGCTGAGCGGGCTGAACAGGCTGTGCTGCTGCTGCACCTGACGCATTTACTGCTGCTCCGCAATTAGGGCAGATCGCGCTGCCGTCAGCTATCTGTGATCCGCAATTTTCACAAAACATAATCTTTTCCTCCTTTATTACAACACCTTTTTAAGGAACGAGACCAATCTTTCATTCTGAGGATTGGTGAAAATCTGTTCCGGTGTGTTTTCCTCGATTATTTTACCACAATCCATAAAAATAACACGCGTACCGACTTCACGGGCAAAACCCATTTCGTGTGTTACACAGACCATGGTCATGCCGGATTTGGCAAGCTGCTTCATAACTTCCAGAACTTCTCCGACCATCTCGGGGTCAAGAGCGCTCGTAGGCTCGTCGAAGAGCATTACGTCAGGCTCCATTGCCAATGCTCTGACGATGGCGATCCTCTGCTTCTGACCGCCTGATAGCTGTGACGGATATGCATCGGCTCTGTCCTGCAGACCTACTCTGCCAAGAAGGAGCTTAGCTCTTTTTTCTGCTTCGACCTTGGACATTCCGCGGAGCTTTATGGGTCCTAAGGTCATGTTCTTCATGATCGTCAGGTGAGGGAAGAGATTGAAATGCTGGAACACCATTCCCATCTTCTGCCTGAGTTTATTGATATCCGTTTCTTTTGACGTTATGTCAGTTCCGTTGAACGTGATTGTTCCGGAAGTAGGACGTTCAAGCAGGTTGAGCGAACGCAGGAAGGTTGATTTTCCTGAACCGGAAGGACCTATGACAACTACGACCTCGCCTTTTTTGATGTCGGTCGTAATGCCGTCGAGAGCCTTTATCGCTTCGCCGTTGTAGTACTTTTTCAGATCTTTTACCGAGATGATCACATCTCCCTTTTCAGCGATCACTGTTTCTCAGCCTCCTTTCGAGCAGCGTCACGAGCTTCGAGAAGAAGATGACGATGACAAGGTATATGGCCGCGACCGCGATGAGCGGCATGAACGCGGAATAAGTTCTTGATCTTATGATGTCTCCGCCCTTGGTCAGATCCTGGAGACCAACGTAACCGGATACTGAAGTCTCTTTGATGAGAACGATGAATTCATTTGCGAGGGCGGGGAGAACGTTCTTAATTGCCTGCGGGATGATGATGTAGATCATGGTGCGGATATATCCGAAACCCAGAGATCTTCCTGCCTCGAACTGACCGATGTCGATGCTCATGATGCCGCTTCGGATGATCTCGGCAACATATGCGCCGGAGTTGATTCCGAAAGCGAGGATCGCAACGAGGACCTTGTTGTTGGATGTCGCAAAGATAATGAAATAAGCGATCATGAGCTGAACAACGACAGGCGTTCCGCGGACGACCGTAAGATACAGGTTTGACAGTGCATTAAAGACCGCGAGCAGAACTTTAAAGAAACCGGGACGGAGTTCATCAGCCAGTTTGTCGTGTGAAGACCTGATGAGAGCAACGATTATTCCGAGCAGGATACCGAGAAGTGCAGCGAAAAAGGTGACTTCAAAGGTAACGCCGAGACCCTTTAACAGGTACTGGTATCTGTCCTTCGCAATGAAATTGTTTATGAAATCATCACGGAGTTTATTCCACAGGTCGCCGAACCAGCCGGATGAGGACTGCTCAGCTGCCTCACCCGCAAGGGCGATAACACCTGCATAAGCATTAGACAATATTGAGATCATCTGAACAGTTCCCCCGCAAAAACAAGTTCTTCTATTGTAAATAAGAAAACCGCGGAAATAAAGACCTATTTCCGCGGCTTGTGATCAGTTTGATCTTGCTAAGACTTATTTTGTAGGAATGTACTTCTCGATGATCTTAGCGATGGTGCCATCCTTAGTGAGCTCGTCGAGAGCGCTGTTGATGGCTGTGAGGAGAGCCTCGTTGTCCTTGCTGATAGCGATAGCGTACTTCTCTTCCGTGAAAGGCGTCTCAAGGATGGAAAGACCCTTGTTTGCTGCAACATATGCCTTAGCGGGCTCGTTGTCGATGCAGATGGCGTCGATCTTGCCTGCGAGAAGAGCAATGACAGCATCGTTGCCGTTCTTGAAACGATCGATCCTGTCTTCGCCTACACCGCCGTTCTCGGCATCAGACATGTAGATGTCGCCTGTTGTGCCGGACTGAACGCCAACCTTGTACTTGCCCTTTACGAGATCGTCGATGGTCTTGATCGGGGAACCTTCCTTAACGATGATGGACTGGATGCCTGTAGCATAGGAAGTAGAGAAGTTAACGGACTTAAGTCTGTCTTCAGTAACAGTCATGCCTGCGCAGCCGATATCGTACTTGCCTGACTGAACGCCTGCGATGATGGAATCGAATTCAACGTCCTCGATAACGAGCTCAAGACCGAGCTTGTCAGCAACAGCCTTAGCGATCTCAGCGTCGATGCCTACGATCTTCTCACCTTCGTGGAACTCATACGGAGGGAAAGTAGCGTTTGTAGCCATTGTGAGCTTGCCTGCAGTAACAGTCTTGATCTCTGCCTTGGATTCAGCAGCAGATGTTTCAGACTCTGAAGCCTTTGACTCAGCAGCTGTTGTTGTTTCAGAAGCAACAGAAGAAGCTGCGGGTGTCTTTGAGCATGAAGCGAGACCGAAGCAGAATGAAGCCGCAATGATAACGGACATCAGTTTGCGAGTAAAAGTTTTCATAACAATAACTCCTTTTGTAAAAAAGTGAACAGAAGTATATTATCCTTGCAATTCGCGTGCGGTAAATTCGCAATTATCTCAAAAAGCATCTGTAAAAGAGCCCTTGCGTTATGCATTTTTATGCCGAATTTTAAGGTCAGGATGGTCATTTTCAGTTGCCGTTTATATTTCTTTTAATGTAGAATAGATACTTAGGTAAAGATGATCTATTAAAGGCGGCACTTCATATGAAACGCATATTGATACTTGGTTGTAACGAGATAACAAAACGCCTTGTTTTGGCGCTCTGCGCTGACCGTTCGCTCGCTTCGGGAATCGCACTGGCATCCGAGAACAGGGAGGACTGTGATGACCTCAAGGATCTCGCGTTCAGACGCGGATTCCGTGTCACGACATCAGCGATCAACTTAAGCAATCCCGAAAGCTGGAAGATGATGGTAAAGATCATCGCGCCGGAGCTCATCGTCAATCTGATGCCCACCGAGCACACGCAGGCTGCCATGGATATGGCTGCCGAGGTTGGAGCAGACTATATAGACGGACGTCTTTGCGGTGTCCCCCTCATGCCGATGTCCACGTCTCTGCTTTCGGAGCAGTTCAAGAAGTTCGGATCATTCCAGCACGCTAAGAAGACGGCGGTTTGCGGCTGCGGCCTCAATCCCGGCGTTATCACGACCATTGTCAGAAGCGCAGCCGAACATGATTTCTTTGAGGTTAAATCCGTTGACTTCTGCGTCATTCCCGGTGAGACACAGGGTAAAGGCGAGAAGAAGGAAGAGACCGATGTGAACGAACGTGTTGACGTTCTCTATTCCGAAGACATTAAGAATCCCAATGCAGGCAACGGTGTCAGTGCCGCACAGCCGGTCATCTATATCAAAGAAGGTAAAGCTACGCAGACTGAAGAGTTCTCCAGAAGCGGCAAGTCTTCCGGCGGCAAGCTTGTCTACATGACATCCAATCCCGTTATCACGGATTTCCTTAAGGAGATCCCTGAGATCAAGGACGTCGGTTATTTAGAGCCTGTCGTCAGACGCGAAGGCCGAAAGGTCCCCACGGAGAAGATAGAGATGCTCAGATCTTTGGGGCTGCTCTCCGATAAGCCTGTCAGGGTCGGAAACGTCAATGTCAAGCCGATCGATCTTGTCGCTGAGATCCTGCCCAAGAGGATGGCGGAGACCGTTACACCCGTTGAAGCCAAAGACATTGTTTATACCGGCGAAGCAAGCTATGAGATCTATGTCACCGGCCAGAAGAACGGCAAGGTGCTGACAAGACTTTACAAGATCACAGCCGACAACGACCAGATACGTGATAAATACGGTGTTTCCGCACTCGAGTATCTTGACGGTTCCGCCATAATCGCGGGCGTCAAGCTCATGTGCCTTGATAAGTGGTCCAAGCCCGGTGTGTTTACTCCCGCTGCGTTCCCCGCTGATGTTTATTACGATGCACTCAAGAAGGAAGGAATCACCGTCGAAGAAGGAGAGAGCCAGCCGCTCTGATACTTTTCGAGCAGACTGAAAGTCAGGAGAACAGATGATGGACTTCAATGATCCCGCAACGAGAGAGAAGATCGACAAGATCGTTATAGATACTATCCGCAAGTATTCTACGGATACGGTCTATTTCAAGGATAAGGATTCCAGATTCGTTTGGAACAGCTTAGGCCACATCCAGCAGCTTGGCGCGAGATCTCCTGAAGAGGTTTTCGGAAAGACTGATTTCGACTATTTCCCCAAGGATTTTGCCCAGTCAGCAAGAGAGACGGAACTTACGATCATGCAGACGGGAGTCCCCATTATCAACATGATCGAGGAACTGGTCTTAGATGACGATAACATCAAGTATTACATGTGCTCGAAATATCCTCTCTACGATGATGAGGGAAAGATCATCGGCACGTGGGGTTCGAGCAAGGACGTTACCGAACAGAAGAATCTTGAGAAGGAACTTCAGATATCTTATTCCAAGATGGAACTGCTCACCAGAGTCGATGACCTGAGCGGACTTTACAACCGCAGATATCTTTACGAGGAGCTCGAAAAGTACGCGAGCATGTACGTAGAGCGTGAGGATAACTCCACATTTTCGATCATCGTACTGGACCTTGATGACATGAAGTTCTTCAACGATCAGAACGGACAGCAGAACGGAGACCTTCTCTTGCGCTATGTTGCCGACATCCTTCTTACCAACACAAGGAAAGCGGACACATGCTTCAGGACGGGAGGAGACGAGTTCGCGGTTGTCCTTCCCGATACCGATAAGCTTTCGGCTATGGCTGTTGCAAAGAATTTAATCCGCCAGATCTCGGGCGAGCCTTTCGTTATCGAGAACAAGAGAGTCAGTATTTCGGGTTCCGCCGGCGTTGCCGCTTTCAACAAGAGCGATCCGGACATCACCGATATCCTTTCAAGGGCAGAGCGCAAGCTTAACAAGTCCAAGCGCGAAGGCAAGAACCAGGTTTCAGTCTGAAGCAGGAATAATAATATGAACTTATAAGCGGGATGCGCCTATTCTGGATGCGCCCGCTTTTATCATTTCACGGGCTGCCTCTTCGGAACGGATACCGCCGGCGGCTTTGACCTTTACTTCCGCACCGGTATTTGCATTCATCAGGGCAACGTCTTCAACGGTGGCACCTGCCGTGCCGAAACCGGTTGATGTTTTGATGAAATCTGCACCGGCATCCGTGACGATCCTGCAAAGAATTTTCTTCTCGTTTTCTTCAAGGCAGCAAGTCTCAATGATCACCTTAAGGACCGCGCCTTTCTTGTGGACCGTGTCAGCTATCAGTTTTATCTCTTCAGAGACCTCATCGAATCGTCCGGACTTGACGAAATTGATGTTTATGACCATGTCGATCTCGGAAGCCCCGCTGTCACAGGCCTCGGCGGCCTCATAGATCTTGGAGCCTGTGGTTGAATATCCGTTTGGGAAACCGATAACCGTGCATACCGCTATGCGTCCTTGTGAAGCGGCAACGGCGTCTTTTACAAAGCAGGGAGGGATGCATACTGATGCGCAGCCCTGTGAAACGGCCTTCGTTATCAGTGCCTTGATGTCTTCTGTCGTAGCTGTCGTTTTGAGATTGGTCAGGTCGACATAACTCATTATGTTGTTTTCAGAAGGAACATTGGATGCTGCCGGAGGGGCAAAAGGCCTTTCGTATTCTCTGCCTAAGAGGGCGGTGAGCACAATGTTTGCGATGTTTCCGAAACCTGCGAGTTCGCCCATGTTATGAGGAACGCTGTAGCCTTCGCCGTATATCAGGAGCGGGACGCATTCGCGGGAGTGGTCAGTCGATTCAGTTGACGGATCACAGCCGTGGTCAGCCGTTATGATGAGAAGATCGTCTTCCTTCAGGCTGTCTATTATGCCGCCAAGCGCATCGTCAAACTCGTGAAGCGCTTCGCGGTAACCCTTGATATCATTGCGGTGGCCGTATTTCATGTCGAAATCAACGAGATTAACGAAACAAAGGCCCTTGAAGTCGCGCTTGATCATGGAGGCAAGCTTTGCGATGCCTTCGGTGTTTCCTGAAGTGGGGTTGGATTCAGTTATGCCTCTTCCTGCGAAAAGATCGTAGATCTTTCCGACTGAGATCACGTCAAGGCCGGAATCCTTGAGGATGTCGAGCATGGTTGATGAAGGCGCTTCAAGCGAATAATCGTGACGTCTGGGAGTTCTTTCAAAATTGCCGGGAGTGCCGGTGAACGGCCTTGCGATGACGCGCCCTACAGCGTGTTCGCCTTTCATTATCGCTCTCGCCTTCCCGCAGATGTCATAGAGCTCTGCGATGGGAACTATGTCCTCATGGGCTGCGATCTGCAGAACGCTGTCTGCAGAGGTATAGACTATGAGCTTTCCGGTCTTCATGTGTTCTTCGCCGTAGTCGGCTATTACCGCAGTCCCGCTGTAAGGCTTGTTGCAGAGGACCCCCCTGCCTGTTGCCTTTGAAAGCGCGTCCAATATTTCATCGGGGAATCCGTCCGGATATGTCGGAAGCGGCTTGCCTGACATCACGCCTGCGATCTCCCAGTGACCTATGGTGGAATCCTTTCCGGCGGAAAGCTCGCGGACGCGGGCATAAGAACCTATGGGGGAGAAGACAGAGGTTTGCTTTGACAGATAACCGGTTATGCGCGGATCGTTTTCGCCGTCGATCGAAAGCAGTCCCATTTTCTCAAGATTGGGAAAAGGCCTGTCAGAATAAGAAAGAACTGCCGCCAGCGTATTGCTGCCTGCATCGTTGAATCTCTCCGCATCAGGCGCCCCGCCTATGCCGAAACTGTCAAGAACGATTAGAAATACGCGATTAGCCATTTTTCCACAACCTCCGGATAAACTCTTTTCAATAATTATAGCAATTTATCGAAAAACTTATTTCCTTACAAAATCACCGATAAAAAGACAACAGATACAGTATAATTCAATTGTTAATATGTTCGGAGGAACGGGAAATTGAATCTTAAGATCAGGATATCAGCTGCGGCGGTAACTGCCGCGATCCTTTTAACAGCAGGCTGCCATAAGAAGCCTGAAGTGACGATTCCGTCTGGGACACCGGCACCATCGGAAACGGTCACCGAATCAACAACAGAAAGCTCACAAGAGCCTTCTCAGGAGACAGAACAGACTACATACGCTACATATACAGAATACGGGAACGGCGCTTTCCCCAGCACAATAAGAAACGTTATTCTTAAGAACAAAGTCAACACCAATGCAGTCATTCATGATTATGATAAAGTGAACGGCCTTGATTCCGGCTGGCACGGCACACACTGGATCGATGTTTCGGCTTGGATGATGGATCTTCATGATTACAAGATCGATGATGATTTTCTTAAGTGCGAAGATCCGGAAAACAGATACCACGAGATCACATGCAAGAATGATGTGAAGATCAGATTCGTTCCTGAAAAGGAACTCGGAAGAAAGAGTTATGACGGTTTTACGGTTACTGCGGAAGTACCCGTAACGACCGTCAATATCGAGATAACCCTTCCTGACGGATTCAAGATCATCATTGCCGACGGCGGAAGTGATGAGGAGTTTGACATATCAGGTTCCGGAAGAGGATGGTATATGACCCGTGAACAGATCGCGGTAACCGAGTACCTTCTCGAGTGTCTTGAAGAGGACGCTTCGAAGGATCCTCTTTCTGATATTTTCGAGCACTCTACAGTAATAAAAACTAATACATATACATTTTAATTTTCAGAGGGATCATGGAAGACGAGCTTACTTTTGAGGATTTGGACCTTTCGCCTGAAATAATGGCATCCCTGAAAAAGATGGGCGTTAAGCGCCCGACCACAATACAGCAGAAGGCGATCCCGCTCCTCATGGACAATATGAGCGTCATTGCCAAAGCACCTACAGGAACGGGAAAGACTTTCGCGTTCGGCATACCGATACTCGAATACCTGAATATGGATGCGAAGTTCGTACAGGCTCTCATCATGAGCCCCACGAGGGAGCTCGCCCTTCAGATCACTTCAGAGCTCAAGGGGCTTGCCCGCAACATACAGGGATTCCGTATCGCTTCTCTGATCGGCGGCCAGAGCATGAACGTCCAGAAGGAAAAGCTCGCGAAAAAGCCTCAGGTCATCGTTGCTACACCGGGAAGACTTCTTGACATGGTCGGCAGGAATTTCGTAGACATTTCACAGATATATACGCTGGTCCTCGATGAGGCTGATGAAATGCTCAAGATGGGATTCATCCGTGATATCAGGCGCATAATGGCGCTCACTCCGAGCGACAAGCAGATAGCGCTCTTCTCCGCGACCATGCCGAGGGAGATCCAGGATATCATCTGGGAATTCATGGACGGTGCCGCCGAGATCGATGTCATGCCTAAGGCTGAGGACCATCCCGACATAGACGAGTATATTATCGAGTGTCCCGAAAAAGACAAACTCAGCGCGATCATGAGGATAATGGCTAAAGAAGACCTGAAAAAGGTCATCGTTTTCTGCAATACGAAGGACCAGACTTCCAAGGTCGGAGCCAGGCTTTCGGCAAACGGACTCTCTGCCAAGGTCCTTCACGGCGACATCGGACAGGGTACAAGAAACCGCGTCATGGATGCCTACCGCGCATGCAAGTTCGACGTTCTCGTAGCTACTGACGTTGTCGCCAGGGGAATCGATGTTGATGACATAGAAGCGGTATTCAATTACGACATCCCGAAGGAGAACGAACTCTATCTTCACCGCATAGGCCGTACTGCGCGTGCCGGAAAATCGGGAAAAGCGTTCTCTCTCGTTGCGTTCCTTGAACGTGACAGGATGGATGAGATAATCAGATATACCAGGACGAATCCCAAGCCTTACGAACTCTGATCAATTAGGCTTTTTAGCAAACAGCCCCTTAAATGCCCCTTTGTAGGTCATCGGAGTAAGGAAGATGATCAGAGGGAACAGTTCCAGACGTCCTGCCAGCATGTCGAATATCAGGACCCATTTGGATAATCCGCTCAGGAAAGCGTAATTGCTTGTAGGACCTACGAGCGAAAGGCCCGGGCCTATGTTGTTGATCGTTGCCGCTACGGCGGTGAACGTCGTGACGAGGTCATGTCCCTCAAAACTTACAATAATGGTAGAAGCCGTAAAGATCAGAAGGAATACAAAGAAATATACCGAAACTGAACGCTCTAATTCCGGATCGATGGTCTTGCCGTCGATCTGAACTTTTTTTACGGCTCTGGGGTTGATGTAGTTTCCGATCTCCCTTGCGATCATCTTTGCTCTTATCTGCATACGTGAGACTTTAACACCGCCGCCGGTAGAACCTGCGCATGCTCCGCAGAACATAAGGCATACGAGCAGCAGCTTTGAGAGAGTCGGCCACTTATCGAAATCCGCCGTGGCAAATCCCGTCGTGGTAATTACCGTTGCAACCTGGAAGAACGCCTGTCTTGCTGCTTCTGCCGATCCGCCCGTAATGTTAAGGATGTTGATCGTTATGGTGATCGTCGAGATCAGGATTATCGCAAGATAGACCTTAACTTCGCTGAGCTTGAGGGCTTTGCCCGGCTGCCTGGCGATAAGGAAATAATAAAAATTGAAATTGATCCCGAACATGATCATGAAGACAGCGACAATCCACTGAATATGAGGCGCATAAGACATAAAGCTGTCGTTTCTTATTCCGAAACCGCCCGTGCCGGCCGTGCCGAACGCTGTACAGATACTGTCAAAGATGGGCATTCCCGAAAAGCAGAGCACCAGTATCTCTAAAATGGTGAGTGCCAGATAGATCATGTAAAGAGCTTTGGCAGTCGTACGGACTTTCGGGACGAACTTGCCTACGGAAGGCCCGGGGCTCTCCGCTTTCATCAGATTCATGTTTGAACCTCCTGCCATGGGCACTACTGCAAGAAGGAATACGAGAACTCCCATTCCTCCGATCCAATGGGTCAGGGATCTCCACATGAGCGAGATATGTGACATTGCTTCAACATCTGTAAGGATGCTCGCACCGGTCGTCGTAAAACCGGAAACGGTCTCAAATACGGCATCCGTGAAAGAAGGGATCTCTCCGGTCACTAAAAAGGGAAGAGCACCTAAAATGGAAAGCGCAATCCAGCTCAGGGCAGTGGCGATGCATCCGTCCTTGAGATAGATCGTCATTTTCTCCGGCTTCTTCCGCGAGATGAGCAGTCCTGTCGCGATATAGCCGATTGCGAAAAGCGCATATATTACGGAATTGCGGAGTTCACCGTATATCAGGCCGCAAATAACCGGCAAGAGCATGAGAATGCCCTCGATGGCCATGACTTTGCCAAGGATGTATATCTGCAGTTTTATCTTCATCTCAGTATGTCGGAGATCTCTGTGAATCCCTTGTTCATGGTTACGACCATGACATTGTCGCCGATGTTGATCTGGTCGGAACCGGTAGGAATGATGATCTTGCCGTCGCGGCCGATGAAGGAAATGATCAGACCGGGCTTAAGCTGAAGATCCTTGAGCATGACGCCGGTAACCCTGGATGCCTCACGGATCTTGAATTCGCAGGCCTCAGCCCTGTCTCCGAAAAGACTGTACATGACTTCGAGATTGCTTCCGATCTTGGCCTGTCTGGATCTTGCGCTCGAGATGATCCTTTCAGCGGTAATGTACTTGGGGTAGATGACGCTTCCGAGCTTCAGGCTTTCGATAGCCTCGGTGAATGTGATCTTGTTGATCTTGGTAATGGCCTTGGCGTTTGAGACTGCCTTTGTATGCAGAGCGAGCATGATGTTTTCTTCATCAAGACCCGTGAGAGCGATGACGGAATCGACTTCCTTTATGCCTGCCTCTTCGAGGAGGGATTCATTTGTTCCGTCGCCTTTCAGTATCGTTGCTCTCGGGAGAAGATCGCACAGTGTCTCGCAGCGTTCCGGGTCTTTTTCGATAATGGTTACGTCAATGCCTGATTTGATAAGGAGATCTGACAGATAGTAGGCACATGTGCCTCCGCCTACTATCAGTGAACTCTTTACGGATCTTGTGTTGAATCCGATCGACTTAAGGAAGTTGAAGTTTGTCTTGCGTGTGCTGATATAGGAAATGATGTCGCCCGACTTGAGCTCAAAGCCGCCGTTAGGGATCGTGAAATCAGCGCCGCGCTCGACACCTGTGATCAGGATGTCATTGGTGATGTTCTGTCCAAGGTATGCGATCGTCTTCCCGTCAAGGATATTTCCTTCGGGGATCTGTATCTTAACAAGTTCCGCCTGACCGTGTGCAAAAGAGTTGACTGATATTGCGGCAGGGAGGAAGAGAAGACGGGAAGCCTCAACGGCAGCCTCGTATTCCGGATTGATGATCATTTCGATGCCGAGCTTGGAGCGGAGGTAATTAACTTCGCTGATGTACTCGGGATTCCTTACACGCGCAATTGTGGAAAGATTCTTATTGAACTGCTTTGCGATGGTGCAGCAAAGCAGATTGAGCTCATCGGACTCGGTAACTGCAATAAAAAGATCCGAATCCGAGATGCCGGCTTCATCGAGGACCTCGTGGCTTGCTCCGCTTCCGGTTATGCACATGCAGTCGCAGAGATTCGCGAGCTGCGTGAGCCTCTCTTCGTTCTTGTCGATAATGACCAGATTATGTCCCTCATCGGCAAGGCGGTTAACAAGGGTGTCTCCAACCTTGCCTGCGCCTACGACGATGATCCTAAGTCCCTTTTTTGCCATCCTAACTTCCCTGTTTCAATAAATTCCCCTGATATTGCACCTTAGTGCCGTCAGATTCCGAAAAGAGCCTTTACGGCATCCTTGTTGACCTCGGAACCGATGACGACGATCTTGCCGGAAACGTCAGATGCTCCGGTGCGGACGTCGGACTCTCCGGGTACGTAGTCAAAGTGGATCCATTCGCCGTTCTCGCCGGCAACGATGCCCTTTGAACGGAGGATCATGCCGTACTTGGCATTCTCGTCAAGAGAAGCGAGGGCAGCTGTGATCTCGTCCTTTGTGAAGTGCTTTGATGTCTCAAAACCGACGGAATCGAAGATCTCGTCAGCGTCGTGATCATGATGATGGTGGTGCTCGTGTTCGTGTTCATGCTCATCCTCGTCATCGTCATCGTCGTCATCGTGGTCGTGGTGATGAGATCTGCACTCTTCGCAATCGCAGTCCTCATCGTGATGATGGTGGTGATGCTCGTGCTCATGCTTTTCGGCTTCGAGAAGAGCTGCAGCCATGTCGGCAGCGGTAAGAGGCTCCTCGATGGCCTTGAGGATCTGAACTCCGGAGAGTTCATCCCAGGGCGTGGTGATGATCTGTGAATGGTCGTTGATGGCGCGGATGAGTTCGATGGCCTGGTCGAGCTTATCCTGCGCAATATTGCCCGTACGGCTCAGGATGATGGTTCCTGCGTACTTGATCTGGTTCTCATAGAATTCCTTGAAGTTCTTGAGGTAAATGCGGCACTTGGAAGCGTCGATCACCGTAACCGTTCCGCAGATCTCGGTGCCCTCAACGCGCTTAACGGCAGCTACAACGTCGGAGAGCTTGCCTACGCCTGAAGGTTCGATGAGGATCCTGTCAGGTGAGAACTTCTCGATTACTTCCCGAAGCGCTGTTCCGAAATCGCCTACGAGGCTGCAGCAGATGCATCCGGAATTCATTTCCGTGATCTCGATGCCTGCTTCCTTGAGGAAACCGCCGTCGATGCCGATCTGGCCGAATTCGTTCTCGATGAGGACTAGCTTGGCGCCGTTGTATCCGTCAGCAATGAGCTTCTTGATGAGCGTTGTTTTGCCTGCTCCCAGGAATCCTGAGAAAATGTCTACCTTTGTCATAAATATCGCCTCTTTCTTAATTGAAATAGATTACGTCGTTTTCGGGCTTGGAAGTGAGTGCGTATTCTTCTGCCTGGAGGCAGGGAACGGCTATCTTCTGTCCGTCCGGGGTCTTGTCTTCAAAATATCTGACGGTTCCCGTTACCTTGAGCCACTGGCCTGCGAGGAAGCCGGGCTTTAACTGATAGAGGCAGAGAATGCCCATCGGCTGAAGGTCGGCGGCACAGCAGGTATAAGCCTGGCGCTCGAGCGCGAAAGCCTTTCCGCGGTATTCGGGGATCGGGACTGCCTCTCCGATGAGGCTTATCTTTTTACCCTCGTAACGGGACCTGTTGTCCATGGAATCCGTGTAGAAGAGTCCGAAATCGTCTGCCGCGATGTGGCAGGGACTCTGCTTAAGGTCGTAGGGAAGATGGTCTTCGATCCTGACGATCTCGTTGTCTTTTGATACGAAATTGATGCTCATGCCGGGGTTGACCGCCTTGACGGAACCTCTCATCTTGGGGAGATTGTCATTGTCGGGGTCAACGCGGTTGAAGATGACCGTATCGCCGTATTTGTAATAATCGGCGAAGAAAGTGGTCATGTTCTTGAGGGAATTGCTGTATGTTGAAGCGTCGATGACGACTACGGCTGCAGCCAGAGCCCAGCGCTCGGGCACGTCGACCTTATCGAAAAACTCAGCAGGGGAGACGGTTCCGTTCCATTCGATGAATACGACGGAGGGAGAATACTTCTTCTCGATGTCGAAGGTCATCTCCTTTGTTACCTCGTCGGTCTCGCAGTTTATTACTACAGGCCTGACGCCGCCCAAATGCTCTTCGTCAAATTCCTCGCTGCCCTCTTCGGTGCAGATGACGACAGACTTGCGGTTCTTGAAATTATCGTTGGTAAGCCATGAACAGATGCAGGAAGTCTTGCCGCTGTCAAGAAAACCCGTAAAGAAATAAACCAGACAATCATCCATAATATCTATACCTCTTTTTCATTCACGTGTATTATTTTGTTCTTTGTTTCTAATTATTTCAAGCAAAAAAAGGTATAAAATCATACAAGTAAAATCAGGGCTTTTAGGAGAAATAATGAATTCTGTCAGCATCGGCGGGATAAAGTTACCGGGAATCGTTGCGCTTTCGCCCATGGCGGGAGTGAGCCACATTGCGTACCGCGGGATCTGCAGGGAGATGGGCGCAGCATACGCTCCTACTGAACTGGTCTCCGCCCGTTCCATCAGGTACAACGGCCTCGAAAAGAGCATGCAGTACCTCAGGATCGACCCTGAGACCGAGGGCATTACGGCAATCCAGCTTTTCGGAGCCGAGCCGGATGATTTTACGGCCGCGATCGAAAAGATAATGGAAGACCCGGTCCTGTTGAAAGTGGACATAATCGACATAAACATGGGCTGCCCGGTTCCGAAGGTGGTCAAGACAGGCGCAGGCTCGGCACTCATGAATTCTCCTCAGACCGCTGCTGCCATAGTAAAAGCATGCAAAAAAGCGCTTGAGGGACTCCCGAGGCATATTCCGGTTACCGTCAAGACAAGGACGGGTTACGATGCGTCAGACAAAGGCAAGCCTGATTTTGCAAAAGCCCTGGCCGATGCGGGGTGCGACATGCTCTGCGTTCACGGACGGACGAGGCCCCAGATGTATACGGGGGAATGTGACAGAAAAGCCATTGCCTTGATGAGAGAGGCAGTAATGGGTTATGATATACCGTTTTTTGCGAACGGAGACGTAACGGACGGACCTTCCGCCAAGACTCTCATGGAAGAGTGCGGAGCGGACGGTGTCATGATAGGAAGAGCCGCACGCGGGAATCCCTGGATATTCTCCGAAGTTGCCGCATATTTGGCCGGCAGTGGTGATATCATCACTCCGGACGAACAAGAAAGAAAAGAAACACTGCTTCGCGAGCTTGAAGGAAGATGCCGCTGGTGTGACGAAGAGATCGCGGTAAGGGAATTCCGGAGCGTAATGCCCTTTTACGTAAAGGGCCTGCGCGGAGCGGCAAAGCTTAAGGTCAGGCTGTGTTCTGCGCTGACCGTTAATGAAGTAAAGGAGATATTGGAACTTTGACAGAACTGATCCTGATCGGTGCAGGCCTCGTTATCGGAGCCATCATATGTTTCAACGGATACAAGATCTTCCGTCTGTGCCTTGCGGTACTCGGAGGCATTCTCGGATATGTTCTGGGTGATTTCGTATGCACCCTTGCCCAGGGACAGGGCCAGGAGATCTCGCTTTTGGCAAGGCTCCTGATCACCGGCATTCCCGCGATCGCGCTCGCTATAGCGTCTTTTGCACTGTATATGAAGGCGCTTATCGGCCTGACGGCTCTTTTCTGCGCCTATTTTGTTTATAAGGATTATGGCAGCCTTTTCCCCGGAAGCGGCCCTGCAAAAGTGCTGATGCCGCTTTTGACCGGCTTTATCGCGGGACTCATCCTGGGCGTAATAGTATATTTTGCCCAGAAGTGGACAATTTGTTTCTTTACGGCCTTTCTCGGAGCCAGGATCATTGCGTCGGCAACTGCTCCGTTCCTCTGGGGACTGTTAAAGGATAACCAGTATGCGCTTTATTTTCAGGACACTCTTTTGGGGACCAGGATTACCGAGACACCGGCCCTTACGGCATGTTTCATAATCGTTGCTTTTACGGCCGCGGGACTCGTTGTACAGCTGAAAACCTCAAAAAAGCATAAATAAAGCAATAAAAAAATCAATTGACCGAAAGCTCAGAACTTGTTATCATTTGGCTAGTAATGAGGCGATTGAATAGGGGACCTCAGTTACTGAGGTCAAGTTTATTTCTTTACGACAGTTTTCTTAATCTATCCCTTATTCCATGTCGATGGCATCTTGTTTCGTAACAAGATGCCATCGGTATATTTGGAGATATTTTTCAGTTTACGACGTTTACGGGACTGCCTTTCAGGAAGGCATCGAGATTATCTGCCGCAGCTTCGATGAGGCGGATCCTGGTCTCTTTAGGTGCCCAGGCGATGTGAGGAGTGATCACACAGTTCGGTGCGCCGAGAAGCGGGTTTTCGGGCAGCATCGGCTCGGTCGAGACAACATCTGCGCCGTAACCTCCGAGGAGCCCCGAATCAAGCGCTTCCCTGACGGCTTTTTCATCAATGACAGGGCCTCTCGCGCAGTTTATGAGCAAGGCGCCGTGCTTAACGGATGCCAGACGTTCCTTGCTGATCAGATGCTTCGTTTCGGGTGTGAGAGGACAGTGGACGGAAATGACGTCGGCCGTCTTAAGTCCTTCTTCAAGTGTCGTATAAGGGATCTTGTAACCGTCAACCACGCCTTCCGTTCCGTCCGGATGATGGGGAACGGCAGAAACGTTCATTCCAAGAGCGGACGCTATGGCTGCCACGCGCCTGCCGATCTTGCCGAAACCGAAAATAAGCATGTTCTTGCCCATAAGTTCGGTGAGCGGAGCGAGGAAATAGCTGAATTGAGGGCTCCTGCACCAGCCGCCGTCCATGACGTCACTGCTGTGCCTGCCGGGAAGGCAGGCGAGCTCGAGAAGGAGAGCTATGGTCATCTGGGCAGTGGCGTAAGTAGCGTATTCCGGTACGTTTGTTACCGTGATCCCGTGTTTTCTGCAGCATTCAAGGTCTACTACGTTGTAGCCGGTGGCAAGCACGCCGATGTATTTGAGACCGGGGAGCTTTTCGAGCGTATCCTGATCGAAAACGGTCTTGTTGGTGATGCAGATCTCAGCACCGGAAGCCCTTTCGACGACCTGTTCTTTAGATGTGTAATCGTAGGCGGTCACTTCGCCGAAACGTTCCAAAGGTTCCCAGGAAATATCGCCCGGATTTGCGCCTGCGCCGTCAAGGATCACTATCTTCATACATGTTACCTGCCTTTTCGCTCGAATACTCAAATAATGTAACATTACGGCACCTTTATGGTAAAGTCAGAGTGATACACGTTTTACTCGCTTAGTCCTCGACGCTTCGCGTCTGCGGAAGACGCTCGTAAAGCATGTATCACTCTATGGTGAACAAAAATGTGGGAGGGCCCGGTATGTATCTTCTTTGCTACGGCAGATCCGAAAATGCCAGAAAAACAGGTCAGCGCCTGATCGACTCCATCGGAGGCCGGTGGATCGACGGTGACGATTTTCTCAGCGGCGCAAGCGTTGTTCCCGAAATGACGGGTGACACTGCGGTCGTCATGCTGATCCCGCTCGAGGCTGCCGTAAGGATAACCCAGGAGATGATCCCCGAGTCCATGAGAAGGCTTCCTGTTATATGTGTGTCTTCAGAAGGTCTTTATGCCGCTGTGATCAGGAGGGGAGGGGCTGCGGAAGCTGCATATTGCCTTGAGATATACGAAGAGATAAAGAAAATACTGGGAAACAAGTGTTTTACCGGTTTTGGCGGAAGCGCGGATGTCGGAGGAAATCTGGCTGAAGTCGCTTCAAGATGCGGCATGGCCGTAAGTGACAAGCACCTTCTTTCTGTAGTTGACGAAAGGCTCAGGAAAGGCCTTCCCGTCAAGGTCTTCACGGATCTGAAGGTGTCTTACGGGGATCCCGTCCTTGACCCCATGATCTATGACCTCAGAAAGTATCCTTCCGACATGAAGGAGGAATTCATAAAGCAATACTATCAGTCCCGCCTTGATGCGCAGAAGGACGATCATGCTCCCGAAGTCTTCATAAGCTGCTCAAAGCTCGACGGCATAACTGATTCAGGCGTTCTGGGACTTGCTCCGAAGATCCTCAGCATCGGCATCGAACAGCGTACGAGAACGGACCCTGAATATGCGGCAAAGGGGATCAGGGAATCTCTCGAAAAGCACATGTTAGAGCCCGTAGCCGTAGGCACGGTCGCGGTTCCTTATACGACAAGGGAAAACGACATGGTCAAGAGGGTGGCCGAAGAACTTGGAGCGAAGATCGTTTCCTATGACAGCAACGAGCTTTCATCCGCAAGACCGCCTCTTACAATGACTTTCGCGCCCGAAAAGATAAACGACAAGGCAACGGCAGCCTGCTATCTCGCGAGCGGCGGAGGAGACATAATCGTCAGAAGGAGCACTGCCGTATCGGGTTTCGTTTTCTCTGTTGCGGTTAAAAAAGGAGCAATACTGCTGTCATAAATTTGTATTTTATTTAGTCTTTAAAGAATCCAAAATGATATAATTAATAAATCAGGACATTTGAATGATCAAGTTGGGATAACGGAGGATTATAAAATGCAGTTCAGTTCTGATAGAAAAAGGAAGATAGTGGCAGTCGGCATCTCGGCTGCGATGTTCCTTGGGATCGTCACTGCGTGCAATATTGACTATGCGGGCCTGAGCGAAGGCTTGAATGACCTTGGAAACGCAATGAATTTTGATTCCGGCAAGACACCGGCAGCGCCTGAGGTGACATCAGAGCAGACAACTTCAGAGACAACGGCCGTTTCAGGCACGACGGAGACTTCCCGGGCCTCTGCTTCAGAAACTTCTGAAACGACCGGGACAACAGAGACTTCCGAGACATCTGAGACATCGGAATCATCTGAGTCTTCAGCGTCATCTGAAACTTCAGAGACAAGCGAAACAAATCCTTCCGAGAGTTCGTCTGAAACTTCAGAGTCTACAACAGAAGAAACAACTGCTTCAGAGACGACCATAGAAGAGACAACGGCTGCTCCGACTCCGACTTCCACACCTACACCCACACCCCATCCGTCAAATGAGAGAGTGGATTTTTCAAATCTGACAAATACAAAGGTTTCTGAAAGATTCAGCGTTGATACTGAAGAATTCTCCGAGAGCATTGACGGCGGCGGCAAGGCAATGGCGGTCTTCTCCGGCAAGAGAATGGCAGTCAGCAAGGCAGAAAACGACAATGTAACCGAAGCCGTCAATCTGATCCTCGACAGCTTCTATAAGGAAGCCGAAGGCATTTACAACAGATATGCCGGTGAGGCAAAAGCTGCTTTCAACATCTCCGGAACGGTCGATGAACCTTATGTAACCGAAGTCAATTTCGATTACTCGTTCAACAAGCGCATCCTCTCCGTAGTAATGAGCTACAAGGCAACCAACGGCAAGAACGTGCTTGCTGAAAAAGAGGAGTATGCAAGTTTCGACATGCTTACCGGACAGTATGTGACGCTCGCATCCGTCGCAAGCGACTGGACCGGACTTCAGAATGCGCTCAAGGTCAAGCTTGCCAAAAACGTTTCGGTCAGCAAGGCTTCAGCGATCACCGACCTGTTTGTCATCGCCCAGCAGCCCGGAGCGCAGACGGCAACGGTCGAAATCTACGGCATGTATAACGGCCAGAGGATCCACACGACAGGCGACATGAATGAATACGCACAGTTTCTGAACCGTTACGGAAAGATGATCTACGGTGTCAGCGAAAACGAACCTGCCGGCAACTGAACGGCTGAATATAGATATCAAGACGGGCTGTCTCTTAACCAAGGAGGCAGCCCTTTTTTATTTTGCCGCGCAGGCAGGCGACCATGGTCTTCAATGAAATTCCCGCAAACCGGCTCTATAGTAGAGCAGCTTTTCGAGTAATCCGTACTTTTTATCAGGCTTTAGATAATTAATGGATTCTTTATACCTTTTTATGTTGTAATGGTATAGAATTAGTGTACTTTTCGACAAATAAACCATAAACACGGAGGCAGCCAAAATGAAATTTGGACACTTTGATGATGCGGCACGTGAATACGTGATCGAAACGCCGAAAACACCTTATCCCTGGATCAACTACCTCGGAAATCAGGGCTTTTTCTCCCTCATTTCCAACACAGCCGGCGGCTACAGCTTTTACATGGACGCCAGGCTCAGAAGAATCACACGTTACCGTTACAACAACGTGCCTCTGGATATGGGCGGCCGCTATTTTTACATCAATGACAACGGCACAGTCTGGAATCCGGGATGGTCTCCTGTAAAGACAGAACTCGATGAGTATGAGTGCCGCCACGGTATGGGCTACACCATCATCAAGGGTAAGAAGAACGGCCTCAAGGCTGAAGTCACATTCTTCGTTCCCCAGAACTATGACGGCGAGGTCCAGCAGGTTGTCCTCACAAACGAAGGCAGCGAAGCAAAGGATTTCTCCATCTTCTCAATGGCTGAATGGTGCCTCTGGGATGCGCAGGATGACTGCACTAACTTCCAGAGGAACTTCTCAACTGGCCGTGTAGAGATCGAAGGCTCCACGATCTATCATGTTACGGAGTACAGGGACAGACGTAACCACTACGCTTTCTATTCCGTAAACGACACCATCGACGGTTACGATACGGACCGTGATGCTTTCTTAGGCGGCATCTACAACGGCTGGGACAAGCCGGCTACCGTTTTCGAAGGCAAGGCTTCCGATTCGTTTGCAGACGGCTGGTCTCCAATCGCTTCACACTATAAGAAGATCACTCTTGCTCCGGGCGAGACAAAGACCCTCATCTACATCCTTGGTTATGCCGAGAACCCTCAGGACAAGAAGTTCGCTTCCGAGAAGCCTGCAAACCTCCTTACAAGAGAGAAATGGGTCCTCAACAAGGAGAAGGCTTATGCGATGATCGACAAGTACAACACACCTGAGAAGGTTGCTGCAGGACTTGAAGAGCTCCGCGCTACATGGGACAACCTCCTTTCCATCTACAAGGTTGATACGCCTGATGACAAGGTCAACCGTATGGTCAACATCTGGAACCAGTATCAGTGCATGGTCACATTCAACCTTTCACGTTCTGCTTCCTACTTCGAGTCCGGAATCGGCCGCGGAATGGGCTTCAGAGATTCCAACCAGGATATCCTCGGATTTGTTCATCAGATTCCTGAGCGTGCCAGAGAAAGACTCATCGATATCGCTTCAACACAGCTTTCAGACGGCGGATGCTATCACCAGTATCAGCCTCTTACAAAGAAGGGTAATGCGGATATCGGCGGCGACTTCTCCGATGACCCGCTCTGGATGATCCTTTCTGTTGCCGCTTATATCAAGGAGACAGGCGACTGGGGCATCTTAGACGCGAACGTTCCGTTCGATGACGATCCGGAAGGCAAGCACACGATGCTCGAGCACCTCAACGTTTCCTTCTATCACATCGTTAACAACCTCGGACCTCACGGACTGCCTCTTGCAATGCGTGCCGACTGGAACGACTGCATCAACCTTTCATGCTTCTCGGATACTCCGGGTGAGTCCTTCCAGACATACACCAACCCGAAGTTCAAGGCTGAAGGCGGCTACTCCAAGATCGCAGAGTCCGTATTCGTCGCTGCTCTCTTCACATACACAGGCCCTGCATATGTAGGTATCCTCGAGCACCTCGGAAAGACTGAGGAAGCTGCAAAGGCTCAGGCCGAGATTGACAAGATGAAGAAGAACACCATGGAATCCGCATTCGACGGCGAGTGGTTCCTCAGAGCTTACGACGCAAACGGCGAGAAGATGGGTTCACACGAGTGTGAGGAAGGTAAGATCTTCATCGAACCTCAGGGCTTCGCTGTTATGTCCGAGATCGGTAAAGACGTCGGAGCTGACATCAAGACACTCAATTCCATCGACAAGTATCTCAACTGCGAGTTCGGTCTCGTTCTCAACAACCCTGCTTTCACCAAGTACTACATCCAGTACGGTGAGATCTCAACATATCCGGGCGGATACAAGGAGAACGCGGGTATCTTCACACACAACAACGCGTGGATCATCTGCGCCGAGGCTTATGCGGGAAGAGGAGACAAGGCTTTCGAGTACTATTCGAAGATCGCTCCGGCATTCACAGAGGAGACGTCCGATATCCATAAGACTGAACCTTATGTCTATGGACAGATGATCGGCGGTAAGGATGCAAAGAACTTCGGTCAGGGCAAGAACTCCTGGCTCACCGGTACTGCTGCATGGAACATGGTTGCCATCTCACAGTACATCCTCGGTGTTAAGCCTGAGTTTGACGGTCTTTCCATCGATCCTTCCATCCCTTCGGCTTGGGACGGATTCAAGGCTGTCCGTAAGTTCAGAGGCGACGTTTACGAGATCGAGGTCAAGAACCCTGCACACGTAAACAAGGGCGTTAAGTCTCTTACTGTAGACGGCGCTGCAGTTGACGGAACCGTTATACCTGTTGCAGGCGACGGCAAGACACACAAGGTAGAGGTAGTCCTCGGCTGATACTGATATCCCTTACGCGGATATTATCTTAAAAATCAAAAACAAGACCCCGTGCCCGTTTTCGGACGCGGGGATTCCTTGTAAAAACAACTTATTAAATAACCCCCGACGGAGGCCATTTTATGGGATATAGAAGCGAGAGAGCCAGACAGGAAAAATGCCCCGCATCAAAGCAGCTCAGGAACAAGTTCCGTGAAGCAGGATGCAGCGGCGGCGTTTCCGCACAATACGTCAGATTCGGTACAAAACCGGTAGTTATCGGTATCAGCGGACTCAAGTTTGACAGCATGCTTATAAGCGTTATCGCTGAGGATAACGAGGTTTTCGGAAAGCTTTCGGAGTGTGCGGCTGACGGATACAGCGTCATGTTTGTAAATGAAGGCGAAAAGGTACGCGCACTTACGGAAAAAGACGGAGTTGTCAGCCCTGCCGGGTTCTCCGATACTCTCCTTGATACCGTAAAGGCAGCTGTCACGGCTTCAGAGGAATGGGGCGGAAAGCTCAATGAGACGGGTGAACTGATCCTCGATCCCGCTACTCCTTCACCCGGACCTCACTACTACACAAACATGCTCATCGGAAACCGCATCGGTTTCGATCATCCGCTCCAGTCCACACCTAAGAGTGCGATCGACAGGATGGGCGGAGGATCTTTCAGATCACATGCCGACAAGCAGGTTCTCGCCACAAGATGGGACTATCTCCCTGATGAGAACGGTTTCCCCGCAAACAGACAGTTCTATCTGGCTGAAAACGGAAAGCAGATCTTCTGGTCAGGTGCCGCAAAGGCAGACGGACTCAAGAAGGTCACCACGGTACACTCCCAGAACAGGACAGTCATCAGCTATGAGCTCGATGGCGGACTTGAGGTAAAGCGTACCATCTTCATCGTTCCCCAGCACGAGGGAATGCCTCTGGCAGCTGAAGCCCAGATGATCGACATCGTAAACAAGGGCGGCGCTGACAGAAATCTCAGACTTATCTACACCGGTATGTTCGGTACTGCTGAGACACACGCTCTTTCGGAAGACGTAATCTTTACAACGGTTGTTACGCAGTCTGAAGTCTTCTTCAACGAGAATGACGAGATCAGGGCGATCTCTTTTAACCCCAACGCCAAGTACAGAAAGGGTGACATCAGATTCAACGAGCTCGTTGTACATACCGATGACGGAAATATCTTCCCTGACCAGTATGCGGCAAGATACGGTGATTTTGTTGGTGCAGGCTCTTTGGAGCACCCCGAGTTCATAGATCCTCTCGCATGCAGACCTTCAAGAAAGGGTCCGGGATTCTTTGCAATGTCAGTGCCTTTCACCGTAAAGGCAGGCGGAGCTGTACGTGCCGACAACCTTACGTGCATGTCTTCCGATGCCGTTAACGAAGGCTTCATTCCCGATGTAACACCCGTTGCCGAGATGGAGGCTGTCTGCGCATACATTTCATGCGCCACGAACCTCCCGAAAGACTTAGAGGACGTTATCGGCTTCACCAAAAAGTATGCTGACTACATGCAGATAAGCCATCAGAATAAGGATTTCGAGGCTTATGTAAACAATAACCTTCCGTTCCAGGTCTTCTACCAGACGTTTGTTTCGAGATCACTCGACTGGACACAGAAGGGTTACCGTGAGATCGGTTTCCGTGAGATCCAGGACATCTATGCGTCCATGTATTATTTTGCAGGAATGGGCATGGAGGACTTCGTAAAGAAGATGCTCGCAGGCTGGATCGAAAACGTATACGAAGAAGGTTTCACGAACCACAACTTCTACTGGATCGGAAAAGAACCCGGCTGGTGGTCTGATGACGGACTCTGGCTCCTGCAGGCTGTTGACCGTTACTTGGGTCTCACAGGCGATTTCGCATTCCTCGACGAGGAGTTCGTAATGGCAGGAACAAAGGAGAAGCCTGCAGACGAAGGCGTTAAAAGACCTCTCAAGGACACACTCAAGGCCATCCTCATGTACAGCGGCAGGATCTCTCTCGGAAAGCACGGCATTCCTTTGATCGACCGTGCTGACTGGAACGACTGCCTGAGAGTCGATCCCGATTCCATCTCCGGTAAGGACAAGATCGCTCAGTATAAGGAGCAGCTCGCTGCAAGCGGCAAGGCTTACGGTGAAGTTCCTTATGATTCCGAATATTCCGAATCCGTAATGAACGGCTTCCTGCTCAAGGTTGCTACGGACTGCGCCGTTACGATGTTCGAAAAGATCGGCGACACGGCTTTTGCTTCCGAAATGAAGGAGCTTTCCGCATCTCTCGAATCAAGACTCAGGGACAACTGCTGGAAGAATGACTTCTACTGCAGAGTCCTCTTCAACCGTTCAAATAAGCCGAACCTCGATTATCTCGGAGCTGCTGGCGACGGCCTCGCAGTAGAAGAGGGGCATCCGGGTTCTTACTTCCTCAATTCCTTCTCATGGTCACTGCTTGCGGAAGTTGCAACTGAGGATCAGATCTCAACGATGCTCGATTCACTCGACAAGTACCTGAAGTCACCTTACGGCTTCAGACTCTGCTCGACAGTCGACTATCCGCAGATCGCACCCAAGATCGACGTTGCCCTTTATTATCCGGGCGACCGTGAGAACGGCGGTGTCTTCAAGCACGCAAACATGATGGCTTGCTCTGCCATGCTCAAGGCTGCAAAGACCGTTAAGAATGCTGAACTCGCAGGACGTCTTACTGATACGGCTTACTGGATCATCGACATGATCTGCCCGTTCAGGACGCTTGTTTCACCTTTCACGGTCTGCGGCAACCCCAGATGGTGCACACAGTACAACAACAGCGAGTCAGGCGAGAACATCGGACCTACGCTTTCCGGTACTTCCACATGGCTCCTGCTCTCACTCTTCCAGTGCTTCGGTGTTGAGTTTACGTCTGAAGGACTGAGAGTCGAGCCGCTCCTGAGAAAGGATGACAGGGAACTCGATATCAGGGTCACCATCGCAGGTACCGGATATCACATCCATATCAGCAAGCCTGAAGGATTCCACCGTACTATGGAGGGAGTAAAGGTCACTCTCGACGGTGTTCAGACGGAAAGCACGCTGCTTCCTGTCGCAAAGGACGGCAAGATCCACGAGGTTACTGTAAGTATCTGATTATCGGAGGTTAGGTAAATGCCTTTTTCGAGCGTTTTTCTGTCGGAGATCGTAAAGAACTATGATCTTGAGATAGTTTATGATTCAGGTGACATCAACGAGCGCCGTATCTGCGTTGCAGACGTTACGCGCCCGGGTCTCCAGCTGGCCGGCTATTACGACCATTTCGGTCCTGACAGGATCCAGCTGATCGGCAACATGGAGCATGCCTTCCTTGACCAGCTTACTCCTGAAGAGAGGCTTGCTTCGGTCTCCGCTCTTTTCGAAAAGAACATCCCTGCGCTGATCGTTACACGTGACCACAAGGTCCACAAGGAGATCATGGATGCGGCGAAACAGTACAGCACTCCTGTGCTCCGCACGTCGCAGGCAACATCGGATTTTTCGGCAGAGCTTGTCAAATATTTAAAGCTCGAGCTCGCTCCGCGTGTCTCGATGCATGGTGTTCTCGTCGAGGTTAACGGTGAAGGTATCCTGATCTTAGGTGAATCCGGAGTAGGTAAATCCGAAACCGCGCTCGAGATCGTCAAGAGAGGCCACAGACTCATTGCTGATGACCAGATCGAGATACGAAAAGTTTCAGAAACAACGCTCCTAGGGCGCGCTCCCGATGTCATCAAGCATCTGATCGAGATAAGAGGCATCGGTATCCTTGACGTTAAGGAACTCTACGGTGTTTCCGCGGTCAAGCCTCAGGAGAATATCGATTTCGTCATCAATCTTGAACTCTGGGACGAGAAGAAAGTCTATGACAGGCTCGGACTCAATGAAGAGACATACGAGATCCTCGGCATACAGGTTCCTTCCGTAACGATCCCTGTAGGCCCCGGACGTAACCTCGCGATCATCGTCGAGGCTGCCGCGATCAACTACAGGGTCAAGAAGATGGGCTACAACGCAGCTCAGGATCTTGTTTCCAGAGTTTTCCCGGGGAAGTGACGGATGTCTGAACTTAAGATCAGCGGGAACGTATGCCTTGCGCCGTACTCAACTTTCAGGACAGGCGGGCCGGCAAGATTTTTCGCGGAACCATCCAATGAGGAAGAATTGAAAGAGGCTTACCGTTTTGCCGGTGAGAAGAACCTTGATATCTTTATTTTGGGCAACGGCTCTAATTGCCTGATCTCGGACAAGGGCTTTGACGGTCTGGTCATACGCATCGGGAAGCTGATGGGCGATATCTCATCGGAAGAAGGAGATGACGGCATTACTTATGTCACGGCCGGTGCAGGCTGCCTGCTTTCAAAGTTTGGAAACTATTGTGCGGACCTGGGTCTTGAAGGAGCGGAGTTCGCATGCGGCATTCCGGGAACGGTCGGAGGCGCGGTCTTCATGAACGCGGGTGCGTACGGCCGTGAGATCAAGGACATCGCGGTAAGCGTCAGATATCTGGAAGATGGCGAAGCTAAGGAGATCCCTGCAGGAGAATGCGGTTTTTCATACAGGACAAGCATTTTCGACAGGAAACAGGCAAATGGTGAACAGCCCGTGATCCTTTCCATGAAGGCTGCTCTTAAGGCGGGCGACCGGGAAAAGATAGCTTCTTACGTAGCCGAATTAAGACAGAAGAGGACTGCGAGCCAGCCTCTTGACGTTCCCAGCGCGGGCTCGACTTTCAAGAGGCCGGAAGGCTATTTTGCGGCCAAGCTCATTGAGGATTCTGGCCTTAAAGGCTTTGCACTAGATGATTCCGGTGCCCAGGTGTCACCCAAGCATGCGGGCTTCGTGGTCAATAACAACGGTTCGGCATCGGCTGAGGACATCTTAAGACTGATAGATTATGTAAGTGATAAGGTATATGAGGATTCCGGAGTCAGACTCGAAAAAGAGGTCAGGCTGATCGGTGAATTCGGAGGTGAAGGGTAAATGGAACTTATTATTCTCACGGGAATGAGCGGCGCGGGAAAGAGTGCTGCCGTACGTTATCTTGAGGATCTTGGCTTTTTCTGCATGGACAACGTTCCGCCCTATGTTCTTCCCGATCTGGTAACCGGTTTTTGCAAGGGAAGGAGCGGTGAAGGCTTCGGCGTAAGCAAGCTCGCCTTCGTCGTTGACGTCCGCTCGTCCGAATACCTTGACGGTTTCTCCGACGCGATGGCTCAGATCAATGACATGGGTATCCCCTATAAGATCATATTCTTTGAAGCATCAGACCATGTCCTTATCGACCGTTATCAGGAGACAAGAAGAAAACACCCTCTCGCAAACAAGATGTCGCTTGTCGATGCGATCGCCGCAGAACGCGCAAAGCTCAGCAACGTCCGCAGCATGGCGACGAACATCATCGATACGAGCAGGATCAAGGAAAATACCCTTCGAATGAAGATCGGCGAGATCATCGAAGCGGGCGAGAGCTCCGCGATGGTCATCTTCGTGGAATCATTCGGCTTTAAATATGGCGTTTCGGTAGATTTCGACTATTGTTTTGACGCAAGATTCCTTCCGAACCCTTACTATATCGCGGGACTGAGAAATCACACCGGAGCCGACAAAGAGGTTTCGGATTATCTCGAAACATTCCCGGAGACAGCAGAATTCATTGACAGGGTTACGGGTCTCATGAAATTTACTATTCCTTATTACATAGATGAGGGAAAAGGCAGCCTTCATATAGGTTTCGGCTGCACGGGCGGAAGACACAGATCGGTCTACTGTGCCGAAAAAGTTGCTTCCCTTCTTAGGAAAGCAGGCTACAACTGCATTCTTCATCACAGGCACATCGATAAGGAAGCTGCACGCTACGGAAAACAGGAGACCACCTGATGGAACAGGCGAGCTTTTCTGATGCCATCAGGACGGAAGTCTGCCAGCTCCGCGCAAAAGGCCCGTCAAGGCGGTATTTCCTTGCGGGGCTCTTATGCTCACAATCAGAGGCGGGTCAGAAAGAAATGCCCAGTAAGATCAGGCTGCGCTGTGAAGATATCGGCAGGATAGAAGGTTTCTTTTCCGACGAAGGATATAAGATCACATACGAAAACCAGACGCTTTCGCTGATAAGAAGGGGAGAGGAAAACGAAACGACCCATCTCGAGGATCTGGTCTGCGCCTGCCTTTCGGGAGATCTTCCGGAAGATGCAACGGCCGATGAAGACGGCACACACAGGTTCGCAAGGTATTTCATGAGAGGGATCTTTCTCGGATGCGGGTACATCTCAGATCCTCAGAAGACATACAGGACAGAGTTTCACATAGACAACGGCATTATTTCGATCCTTACGGTCGAGGCGCTCGGAATGCTCGGAATAAATGCTTCCCTGACATCGAGGGACAGTTATACCCAGATCTATTTCAAGGCAGGTGACAGCGTTTCCGATTTTCTCGGTTACATCGGTGCGGTCAAAGCCGTACTTGAGTTTGAGAACATCCGTGCTTCAAAGGAAGTCAACCGTCAGGTCTCGCGTACCGTTAACTGCGATGAGAGCAATTTCAGACGCCAGTCGGAGGCAGGTGCGACGCGCAACGAGCAGATAAGGCATCTGATGAGATCCGAACTGGCAAAATGCCTTACTCCCGAGCTCAAAGCTGCTGCAGAAGCGACGCTTTCCAACCCCGGTCTGTCGATCGCGGAACTGGGCGCGCTGATGGATCCTCCGATAAGCAAGTCGGGCATGAATCACCGTATTTTAAAGCTTTTGGAGCTTGCCGGGAGCCTCTGAGAAGTGCTTGTTATACAGTAAAAAATCCTTTATAAATTTGTGAATAATATAGAGCCGTGTTAAAATAGGCGTTATCTTTTTGGAACGGCAGCGACGGAAACTGCCTGTACACAATGAGGAAGGGCCTATGAACCGCGGGGATCAGTACATCGAACCCGATAACAGCTTCTATAAGCCGTCGAGGGATCCCAATGAGACGACCATGATGATGGTGGTCACGCTTACGGTGCTTTTTGTAATCCTTACAGCGATTCTTGCAGCGGTATATTTCCGCAAGACTACATCAACTGAACCTCTCGCAAGCATTAATTCAGGCCATTCGATCTATATTTCCGTCGCATCTCCAACACCTTCACCCATCCCGCCGATGACACCCAACCAGAACCCGGTCCTCTATCCGGGCCTTGCCGCAGTCAAGATGGACCCCGAAGCAAAGGTCGAGGCAGACGCGGTTCCTTCAAGGCGCGGTATCTCAGAACAGGTTTTCGTAAACAAGAAGATCGTCGATGCCAAGACAGGCTATTCCAGAAATAACCAGATCTTTTTCAGGGACCCCGTTGATTTCGGAGCAATTCCCGGCATCTTTACATTCAGAGGCAACAACTTCCGCAACTGCGCGTCTTTCGGATACACAACCGTAGTAGCCGGAACTCTCAACCAGAAGTGGGAATACAACAAGCTCGGAAAACGACTTGCGTCAACACAGAGCTTTGAATGGCAGGGCGTCAGGTGGACGGGCCAGCCGCTGGTAGCCGAATGGCCTGACGGCTTAAGAGCCGTTATGAACATGTACGATTCCGCCAAGCAGCAGGCTGCGCTTGCCGAGGTAATAATCGCTTCACTTGACGGTAAGATATATTTCCTCAATCTGATGACGGGAGAGCCTACGAGGAAACCGATCGATGTCGGAGCCTCCATTAAGGGAACGCCGGCTCTCGATCCCAGAGGATATCCTCTGCTCTATGTCGGACAGACCGACAACAACGGCGGCAACACATTCGGTATGTATATCTATTCGCTCCTCGACGGATCGCTCCTTTGGTCTTATGACGGTTCCGAGGACGGTGCATACAGGAGCAACTGGTCGGCTTTTGACTCGTCTCCTATAGTCAGCGGCGAGACTGATACTCTCATCTGGCCCTGCGAGAACGGCCTGATCTATACTTTTGATCTTCATACCGCATACACGGCAGGCTCAGCAGCGATCGCTGTCGCGCCTGAAGTTACTCATTACAAATACATCTTTACCGACAACACCACATCACACATGGGTGTTGAGAGTTCGATCGCCTGCTATGGCAATTACGGTTATTTCGTTGACAACACGAAAAACCTCTGCTGCTTGGACCTCAATACTCTCAAGATGGTCTGGACGAGAGTGCTGGGTGATGACTCCGATGTCACGCCCGTAATCGATGAGCAGGACGGAGTCCCTTATGTCTATATCGGAACGGAGGTAGACAACCAGGGAGGCACCGGCAAATACAGCGGCGCAGGATATATCTACAAGATAAACGGCCTTACCGGCAAAGTTGAATGGCAGTCTTCAGAACCCTGCTACACCTTTAACGGTGAGACTTCCGAGACCGACCAGAGCGGCGGATGCTTCGGAAATCCGATAGTGGGAAAGAAGAGCATTTCCAACCTCGTCATATTCTCATTCAGCATGACAAACGATCTTGCGGCAGGAAACAAGCTTATCGCTTACGACAAGACGCTTGGCACCAAGGTCTGGGAATACAACATGAACATCTACTCGTACAGCTCGCCTGTCGACTTCTATGACACTGACGGAAACGCTTATATCGTGATCTGCGACTCCATCGGACAGGTTCACCTTGTCAATGCGCAGACCGGAGAGCGAATCAAATACATACAGACCGCGAAGAACATCGGCACTCCCGAGAAGACTTCTTCAGGCATCAACATCGAAGCTTCCCCCATCGTCTACAACGGAATGATGGTCGTAGGAACCACTACGGGAAGCATTTTCGGAATATCTATTGAATGAGACGGGTTGAAGATAAGTGATGAGTTTTACTGTTGATTATGACAAGATTACGGTCCTCGAAGTTGGGATAACTTCTTTCGGCAACGAGGGTTATGCAGTTAAGTACGATTTTGTCAAAAAGGTTATCCAGTGGCGCGACAGCTACATGTGGAACAACAACTTTACCCGTTCGCTCAACGAAACGGATTACAACACGCTTAAAGAGGAACTGCCGAAAAGCGGCATGCTCGAATGGATGAAGGGATATAACAGCGGCCTCGAAAACGATTTCGGCGACCAGTCACAGATCCCCGGCGAATGGAAGATCACGGTCGAGTTTGAAGACAAGACCAAGCTGACTGCCGGAGCAGAACAGCACTTCCCCAAGAAGTGGAAATTCCTCAAGAACCTCATCGAAAAGACGACAGGCTGCAGCTTCATTCTCAGATGATCTGAAGTCCGGTTTCTGTCCGCTAATTTTCTTGCGGCACTTTCTGTTGTAGGGTAAAATCAATGGACAACAATTATCCGGAGGTGCCGGCATGAGCGATAAGAGAGCAGATTACCTGTCATGGGACGAATACTTTATGGGTGTTGCGTCACTGGCTTCAAAGAGATCCAAGGATCCCAACACTCAGGTCGGTGCATGCATCGTTGACAGCCAGAAATACATCATTTCCGTAGGCTACAACGGAATGCCCCTCGGATGTTCTGATGACGAATTTCCCTGGGACAGGAGCGGCGGTACTCTCGATACCAAGTATGCTTATGTAACCCATGCCGAGCTTAATGCAGTCCTCAACAGCAAGACTGCCGACCTTGAGGGTGATACCGTTTACACAACGCTTTTCCCGTGCAACGAATGCACCAAGGCACTCATTCAGAAGAAGGTTGGAAGGATCGTATATCTTGATGACAAGTATCACGATACCGAGACAGCCCAGGCTGCACGCCGCATGCTCGACGCCGCCGGCATCAAATATGAGAAGTATGAGTCTTCCGGCCGCGAAATAAATCTCGATCTCTAAGGACTTAACCTGTATGCGTTTTGACACAATTACCCGTAAGGCAGCGTTCCTGGCAGCGGTAATCTTTATGATATGCCTGTTTCCCGTTAATGTTTTTGCTGCTCCATCGGGAAAGGCAAAGAGCAATTGCTGGGGCAGCGGCGGTCAGCTTACCGTCCAGCTTACCGGCTGCAGCGGATATAAGACTATCACGGTCACCGCAGAGTTTTCCGGCAGTATAAAGAAAGCTTCCGGATGGGGATTTGATTCCTATAAGGTCAACGGAAAGCAGGTAGTTGCCACCGTATCTTCAAGCGGTCCCAACAGCTGGGCTTTCAACGGCAGTGTCGGCATTCAGGTCGACGGAAGCAACATCAAATCCGCGAAGCTCATCTCGGTGAAGGGTGACGGCGAAAGCGGCGCTGTCATCAGTGAGAGCTCCGCCACGAATGCTGCTCAGGGCGGAGGAAGCAGCGGCCCGACAAAAGCTCCCGCGAAAAACGTCAAGGGCGAAAAGGGCGACGACTGGCTCACGACAAACGGCTCAAAGATCGTGGACATGAACGGCGACCGGGTATGGCTTACGGGCTGCAACTGGTTCGGCTACAACACGGGAACCAATCTTTTCGACGGCGTATGGAACTGCAATCTGAAAGAGACCCTCGCATCCATCGCCGACCACGGCTTTAATCTTCTCCGTGTTCCTATGTCCTCGGAACTCCTTCTCCAGTGGAAGAAGGGCGAGTATCCCAGGGCGAACTACAACAACGCTTACAATGAAGAACTTAATAAGATGAATTCACTCGAGATCTTCGATTACGTCATCTCTCTTTGCGAGCAGAACGGAATGAAGGTCATGATCGACATCCACTCTGCTAAGACCGATGCGGCCGGACACAATCATCCGGTCTGGTACAAGGACAACATTACCGAGGCTGATTACATCGAATCACTCAGATGGCTTGCGGCAAGATACAAGGACAATGACACCATCGTTGCTTATGACCTCAAGAACGAGCCGCACGGAAAAGCTTCCGAGACACCTCATGCCATCTGGAACGATTCCAATGATCCCAACAACTGGAAGAAGGTCGCCGAGAAGGCAGGCAACGCCGTCCTTAACGAGAATCCCCATGCCCTTATAGTTATAGAGGGTATCCAGATCTATCCGACCGACATCAAGGCTAATAACTTCAAGTCAACGGACGAGAAGGACTATCACAACACGTGGTGGGGCGGCAACCTCATGGCCGTCAGGGATTACCCGATCGACTTCGGTTCAAAGGAGCGCAATGCCCAGATCGTCTATTCGCCTCACGATTACGGCCCGCTGGTATACAAGCAGCCCTGGTTTGAGAAGGAATTCACATATGAATCCCTCAAGAAGGATGCTTGGACACCTTTCTGGCTCTATATAGCAGATGAGGACATCGCACCCCTTTTGATCGGCGAATGGGGCGGCTTCATGGAAGGCGACAACCTAAAGTGGATGAATTACATGAGGCAGCTCATCGACGAGAAAAAGCTGAACCACACTTTCTGGTGCTTCAATGCAAACTCCGGCGATACAGGCGGACTGGTCAAAGACGACTTCAAGACCTGGGACGAGGATAAATACGGTCTTGTTAAAAAGGTGCTCTGGCAGAACGATTCAGGCAGATTCGTCGGACTCGACCATAAGATCCCGCTGGGCGCCAACGGCATTTCCCTTTCTGAGTTTTCAGGAAAGATCGTAACGGCCGCGCCTGAGACAACAGCTGCGGAAACAGGTAAGAGTGACGGAACAACTCAGAGTCAGACTGCAGAAACGTCAGCGACAACGGCAGCTGAGACCGCGGCACCTTCCGCTGCAGAGGACACTGATAAGGGGTCCATGGTGCGAAGGATCGTTTTGGCGGTTATAATAGTAGCTGTAAGTGCAGGCGTTTTTGTTTTCGCCGTAGTGGCAGGTATACGCGCAGCGGCATCGAAAACGAGTACAGATAAGGAGGGTGCCCCGGTAAGCGACGCCGGTAAAAAGGCGGACAGGACCAAGGGGGACGGCCAATGATCGATTTTAGTGCTATAGATAACAATATGCTTTATGAGAAGGTGCTCTGGATAATAGTTCCGGCAGCGCTTCTCGCACTGATAATCGCTTTTGCGATCTGGAGAGCCATCGAGGACCGCAAGAGAAAGCGTGAACAGGAATGGGCTGCCGAAAGGCGTAAACTCGAATTCGTTGACGGCATTGAGGAACGCAAGGACGACGGCGGAAAGAAGATGCGTGAACTCGAGAGGGCCAGGAGAGAGGCGGAGGAATTTGCCGAAAAGGCTGCTGAGACCACAAATACCCTCATAGGCGGAAAGAGTGAAGCTGAACGTGAGGAAAAGGAAGCCGTAGAGGTCTTCGGTTCGCTCGGCATCTCATCAAAAAAAGCAGAGGCGATAGACCGTCAGCGTGACCAGCTCGTGATCAACGGCTATCTTCAGAAATCCAATACGGCTCCTATCAGACCGGTTTATTCAAATACATTGGAAGCTAGAAGACAGCAGAAGGAAGAGCTCGATTCCGATACGGTCGGAGATGAAGCCAACACACCTGCGCTGGTTACCGATTCGGCTGCACCTGCCAAGATCAAGCCGACTGCGCTCAAGAGACCCACTGCCGCAAGAGTCGGCAAAGGATCTTCTGCTGATAACAGCCAAAAGAAGGAAGAAGGCGGAGAAGATGAGAATCCCATGCTTCAGGATGTCATGAGACCTGAGATCGGGACCGAAGTCGAAAACGCCGTAGTCGAGCGTCCGGCCGAAGTTCAGGAAGAAAAGCCCGACATAATGAAGGTCGGGGAAGAAGCAATACCGCCGGCTGCCACGGAACCTGCCAAGGGATTCAAGGGCTCGGAAGAAACGGTCAAGAAACCGGTCAGACATAAGAGACCGTCATCTGCCGCCAAGCAAAAAAATACGGAGACGAAAAAGCGTTCCGGAAGCGGGAAAGCAAAGGCAAAATCCGGTCAGAATACAAGCCGGAGCCAGAAGGACGCATAAAAATCTAGATTGTTTAAGAATGTAATTTTCACCGCAGATGCAGTAAACACAGGCATCTGCGGTTTTGTTTCATGCGCTCTTACGGAACTTTTGAAATCTTGTTTTTGTCAGTTTGGGGCTGTATAATTTAGTTGTTAACAAACTGTTAACGCCATATATTTATATATTTTTGTCCCTGGGAGGGTCCCAAATGACGGCAGGCAATAAGTTGAGCAGGATTATTGCGGTCTTTTTATGTGTCCTTATAACATCCGGATTGTTGTTATTCGCTTTTCCGGCAAAAGAAGCATATGCAGCCGGCGGCTACAATGACTATTGGTTTGGCTCCTATAGTGAACGTAGTAATCAAAGTGTATTACAGATCAAATTCTGGAATCTTAAAAGCGGAAGCAAGGTTAAGGTTGAAATCGCTCTCAAAAAAAGCAGTAGATCTGAGATCGCTGTTTATAACAAGAGTGATGGAGTCAACATCGAAAACCTTGACAAGAAAAAAGGGACTTTTACCGTATCGTTAACTCCCAAAAACCATACTGAATACAAAATCTGGGTAACCGGAACCGGCAAGTATGCGCAAGGCCGCGATGTGGTAAAATCCTGCACGGTAACCGCACCTGCGACTAAACCCTCCAAGAAAACGACTAAGAAGAAAAAGTCTGCGCCTAAAAAGAAAACCGCTGCCAAAAAAGCAGCTGTAAAAAAGAAGAGCCCTGCAAAGAAAAAGATTGTTGCCACAACTACTTCTGCACAGACATCGCAGGAAACTTCAGCGACAACAACCGCTTTATTGGCTGCAGTAAATAACACAGATGTTACTACCACAACAGAGGAACCTGTTGAGGAACCCACGGCACCTGTGGCTGCTCTTAACCATACCGAAGCACCCAAAAGATCATTTGCATGGCTGTGGTTCGTTCTTGTTTTGGTTATAGCAGGACTGGTATATCTCAGGATCAGAGCACTCAGGAATCAGGGTAAGCATGGCAAGGATCTCGCTCTTGATTTCATTCCGGGAGTAGGTGATCTTGTTTACGCCATGACGGGTTCAACGACAAAATATGCTCCTATAGCATCTGATGCACAGCACGGCTACTCATATAATCCCGCAGCCGGCAAGAAGGAACTCAAGATGCTTGAAGAGCAGGAAAAACTTGTGGAACAGAAAGCTGCAAAAACAACTGCTCCTACAATGCACAAGCGCCCAAAGGAACTGTCAGTCAATCATGCTGCAATGTCCGCGCAGCCTTCAGGATCCGCTCCTGCACCTGCTCCTGCCGGTAATGCTGCTGCAGCTGCAGTTGCTGCAGGCGGGATCATGTCACGCGATAATGAAGCCAAGAGACCTGCATCTCCTTTCAAGCAGGTAGAGGGTGCTGCTCCGGTAGAAAAGCCCGCTGCTCCGTTCAAGCCTGCAACCCAGCAGAACAGTAACGGTACGATCATGACTTCGGCATTCAAGCCTTCAACAGGCGCACACAATCCTTCGGACAAGATCGTTTCATCTGCATTCAAGCCCTCAACAGGTGCTCATAATCCTTCAGATAAGATCGTATCATCCGCTCTTAAGCAGACACAGAAGTTCACTCCCCAGAAGGGTCCTGCTCAGGTAACCCATTCTGATAATGACGCTGTTAAGCTCGCAAGAGAGAGAGCTGCCGCTGCAAGAGAGCAGCAGGCGATGCGTGAAGCAATGAAGACTCAGAAGACAGCACCGGCAGCACCTGCTCCTGCTGCCAAGAGTGAAGCTAAACCGCACGCTCCCGTCAAGCGTCCTTCGGCATTTTCTGTTAACCGTGCCGCTGCGATCGCTGCCGGAACAGTAGAATCGGCTAAACCCGCTGACAGAACTCCTTCAGCTCCAATGAAGTCAGGCGCATCACTCGGTGTAGGCGCTTCTGGAGCTGAAGTTTCCAAGTCCGGTCCTGCTATTTCACCGGCCCGTGCAAGGGCTTCTTCTAATTCCAACCAGCTTGGAAACCTGCTGAACGGAAGAGCAAACAACAGCGGGAGAGCTCCCGTCTGGGCAGCTCCGAACGCTGTAGTCAGCCCGTTCAAGCAGTCGGCTGAGGCACTGGAAGAGGCAAAGGCAGAAGCAGCAAGAGAGGAAGAACGCAGGGCTGCAATGGAAGCTGAAGCTCCCAAGGCAAGCTACGCCGATCAGGCAAAGACTCATAAGTCGGCATTCTTCTCCAGAGCTTCTGCATTAAAGGACAATCAGAGTGACGCCGGCAGTGCTTCAAACGCATACGGCGGAATCGTGCGTCCGACAGGCGTGATCGGAGACCGCGAGAAGAAGCAGCAGGCACAGGATGCAGCAATGGGTACGGTTCTCGAAGGCCAAAAGCCCGCGATCCTGGATCCGGATGCTCATAAGGCACCCACGGCAGCCGAGCCGGTCTTCGGTTTCAAACCGATCGATCCCGAAAATAAATACGGAACTTAAGAAGATTAATTAGAACGGAGGCTTCAAAGCCTCCGTTTTATTTTGCGTATATCCGACCCGGGCAGAATTAACAGATAGTTCAACAGGTGATTTGCCTCATGGTGTATTATTAACATAGGAGACCATCAGCGGAGGTCGTTTTTGCATGAGTAAAAATATCGCTATCATAACCGGGGCCTCATCCGGAATCGGGAAAGCTTTTCTCGAAGAGATAGTCAAAGAGCACGGAGTTTACGGTTCCGTTCCTTTTGACGAGATCTGGGCCGTCGGAAGAAACGAAGAAAAACTCATAGAGATCAAGACTCTGATGGGCGAAGAAAGAGTTATTCCCGTAAAGGCTGATCTCGCATCTCCGGAGGACATGTCTGTTCTTGCTGACCGTCTGGCTGAAGAAAGACCTCAGGTCGGACTCCTTATCAATTGTGCCGGAATGGGAATGAAGGGTGCCGTTGAGGATCACCCCGCCAAGACGATCGAAGATACGATCGACGTAAACTGCACGAGTCTGGCAAAACTGACCAGGATCTGTCTGCCTTACATGATCTTAAAGAATCCCGTATTGACGAAGGACAACTGTCCGAGGGTCATTAATATCGCATCATCGGCAGGATTCCTTCCGCAGCCGGGTTTTGCCGCTTATGCTGCAAGCAAAGCGTTTGTCATCTCTTTTTCGAGAGCTCTTTACTACGAATTCATCGACCGGGGCATCATAGTCACGACTGTATGCCCGGGTCCCGTTAATACTGATTTTCAGCGCAAGGCCACAGGCGGAGCTCAGACTGAGTTTACCGGAATAAGGCAGTACGTCGTTGCCGATCCGGTCAAGCTTGCCAAAGCTTCGATCAAGGCTTCGAAAGCAGGAAGACAGATCCTCGTTTACGGTTTCTCGCAGAAGGCACTTCATGTAGCTTCAAAGATCATACCTACATCGTGGATCCTGTTTATGGAGAAGAAACTGATGCCGGTTGAAAAAGTTTCAGCACCTGTTTCCGAGGAAGGGACTGTGCCTTATGTTCCCGAAGAAAAGAGGGAGCTTGAGAGCGGGGCAAGCGTAGAAGGCATACCGCAGAGCGTGCCTGAAACAGATGAAGAAAAGCCCGTTTTTGAGGAAACGGACAAAGCGGAAGCTTAAAACCTAAGATCCTGGGGAGGAATATTTATGAGCGCCAAGACTAAAGTTGAACCGACATTTGCGGGGATTTTCAGAGCCGTTGAGCAGAAAGCCGCAAAGACCAGATTCCTCAAAGACACTGCCACGCAGATAACACTTAAGGGCAATCTTGACAACCAGCCTTTCTATGTCAAAGTCGAGGAAGGCAAAGTTGAAGTTGCACCTTATGAATACATCAATGCTCCTTTTTATATCGATGCCGATGCTGATGCCATCACCGCTGTCCTTAACGGCGTAATGACCTTTGCGTCTGCAGTCGCCCAGGGCTTTATCACGATCAACGGCGATGCGGGTCAGGCTTACCTTTTCATCAGCCAGCTCTTTTGACATTAAAAAGACAATAACAAATGCTCAACAGGTGATATATAATTATTAGATATGGCAATCAGGTTAAACGGTATCTTTAAAGACAACATGGTGTTCCAGTGGGGCGCTGAATTACGTATATTCGGCAGCTCGGACACTAAGTGTACTGTCAGATGCGAGCTTTTCAAAGACGAGGAAAGCGTTGTTGCAGCAGAGTCCGTTACGGAAGAAGACGGCAGTTTCCTGATCTGTGCCGATCCAATAGAAGAACCTGACGGACCTTTTGAGATAAGGATAACCGCAGAGGGTTCAGATCCCGTCATAATCAAGAATGCTTATGCAGGTGAAGTCTGGCTTGCAGCCGGACAGATGAACATGGAATATCCGCTTGCCAGAAGCGAATTTGCAAAGTACCTGATCCCCAAGATCGGCAAGACTGAGATCAGATACTATAAAGTTCCCCAGGCAGGATTCCTGGATGAAGCACAGGCCCAAGCCGAAGCTGAATCCGAATGGTTGGATGTCGATTACGAGACGGCAGGCGACATGAGCGCCGTGGCTTTCTATTTCGCCCAGTCCATCGAATCACGTATCGATGCGAAGATAGGAATCATCCAGTGTACTTTCGGCAATTCCACCATCGACTGCTGGCAGAGCGTTGAAAGCCTCATGACCACAAAAGAAGGCGAGGCTTACATAAAGGAGTTCGATGAGAGAACATCCGAATATACTCCTGATGAATTCGATAAATTTGCAGCCGAGTTCGCAAAGCGCGAAAAAGAATATAACGACAAACTGGATGAGGCTCTCATTGAGAATCCTTTCCTGACATTTGCCGAGGCAGAGCGGGAGATCGGTCCCGCGCCCTGGCCGCCGCCGATCGGCCCCAAAGCCGTCAGGCATCCGGGTTCTTTCTTTGATAGCATGATCCTGAGGATCGCCCCTTTTACCTTGAGAGGCGTTATCTTCTATCAGGGCGAAAGCGATACCGACGGTCACCAGACCGAATACGGCCATGCTTTTGAGACGCTTATAAGGGAATGGCGCGAAGTCTTCTTCGACGATGAACTTCCGTTTATCTTCTGCCAGCTCCCTATGTATATTTCCAAAGACCGTAAGTACATGGGTTACGACGATATGTCATGGCCGCTCCTTCGCGAGCAGCAGCAGATCGTTGCCATCGACATGAGAAATGTCTATATGGCCGTAATCGCAGACTGCGGTGAGTTCGATAACATGTATCCTTCCGACAAGAAGACACCCGGCGACAGGCTTGCTCTTCTTGCCCAGAAGTTCGTTTACGGTTTTGAGAATATCGAGGCCGTATCACCTTTCATCATCGATGCAAGGCGCGGTGAAGGCGTTGAGATCACGTTCGGCGGAGACTATATGCTCCTCAACCTTACTGCCGGCTTCGGTCCTGAGGATTCCGGCTTTGAGGTGGCAGGTGAGGACGGAGAGTTCTTCCCTGCGGAGGCAACGGTCGATTTTGACGGTAAGACCATCCTTCTTTCATGCCCGATGGTCGAGTATCCTTCAAAGGTACGTTACGCATTCTTCTCATACGGCCCGACGCCTCTCCACGCACAAAACGGTCTTACCGCAACTCCGTTCCAGGTCCGTATCGACAAGGATCTCGGCGGCAACTGATCTTTTCGGAGAATAATATGAATATCGCTTTTTTCACGCGGCCAAAGCAGGATGTAATCTTCGTTTATTCTGATTTCACTGTCAGACAGACTCTCGAAAAGATGCATGCAACAGGCTTTTCGGCTGTTCCGGTGCTTGACCGTGACGGCCACTATGTAGCGACCGTAAGCGAGGGCGATCTTCTTTGGTTCATCATCAAGGGCGAAGGCGGCGAGCCTCACACCATGGCGATCGAGAATCTTGAAGATTTCCGTCTGACGGATCTGCTGGACCAGACAAAGAAGAATCCGCCCGTCACAATAAGCGCATCGATCGAAAACCTGATAATCAGGGCAATGGAGACGAATTTCGTCCCGATCACGGATGACCGGGGAATGTTCATCGGCATCGTAACCCGCAGGTCGATAATCAAGCACTTCTACGAGAAAAACATTTTTCCCACCGAATAAAAGACAATGAAAACGCCGCAGCTTATGTGCCGCGGCGTTTTGTTTTGCATTCCTTTAATGAGGTTACTTTACGACCTTAACAGTTGAAAGGTCTACGACATACATAGGCCATGTCTTGTAACCGTCGATGCGGTTGTTTACTACTGTGATGGATGTGGGATCCTGAATGTAGACATTGTTGTTGTCCTTGACCATTTCCTTGAGGATCTCGTGATAGTATTCAACCTTCTTTGCTTCATCCTTTTCTGTAGGAATGAGCTTTAAGAGTTCATCAACCCTTGCATTTGAATAATTGAAGAAGTTCTTTGAACTGTCGGAAGCGTAGCGGCTCAATACGTCATAAGGTGCGAAAGCGCTGTCAACGCAGATGACGGTAGTATCATAGGTTCTCTTGGTATAAACCTGATCGAGCCATGTAGCCCAATCAACCTGGTTGATCTTGAGGTTAACGCCAACCTTCTTGAGTTCTGCTGCGATCTCGACTGCAGCATTTACATGAACAAGGTAAGAAGAACAGACTGTGACTGTGGTGTCAAATCCGTTGGGGAATCCGGCTTCAGAAAGGAGCTGCTTTGCCTTCTCGGGATCATAGGAATATGTGCCGTCGAGAGACTTGTCATAGTATTTACCCATGGCAGGGCTCATTGCTGTTGTGAGTTCAACGCCGTTGCCGTCTGAAGAAACTGAGATGATGTCTTTTCTGTTTACGGCATAGTTCAGAGCTTCACGGACCTTTACGTTGTCGAAAGGCTTGACCTTGTCATTAAGAATGAAGATCTGGGGCATGTTGGAAACGTTGGAGTCGATCCTGAATTTTGTCTGGTCGATCTGCTTTGCGCGGTCAGTTGTGAAATGAGGGAAGATGTCGATGCTTCCGTTTGTGAGCTCAACCATTCCTGCATCCATATCTGCGCAGATCTTGAACACAGCCTTGTCGATCATGGCTTTCTGACCCCAGTAACCGTCAAACTTTGAAATGGTTACGTTCTGTCCGGGATTATAAGAATCGAACTTGAAAGGACCTGTTCCGACCGGCTTTGTCTGGCAGTCTTCATAACCTGCAGGAATGATACCTACCGTGAAATAGCTCAAAAGCTCACTGCTCTTCTCCTTAAGCTTGACTGCGACTTTTGAGGGATCGTCCGGGCTGACCTTGACCTCGCTTATTACCTTCAGGTCGTCAACGGGAGCCTTGTCCTGACCGGGAAGAAGTCCTGCGGCGCGTGAGAGCGAGAATACGACGTCTTCAGGTGTCATTTCTTTACCGTTATGGAATTTTACGCCCTTGCGGATCGTGAAAATGTATTCATCCAAAGAATCCGAGAGCTCGTAGCCTGTTGCGAGACAAGGATTGAGAACTCCGTCGGAATCAAACTTGTAAAGTCCTTCATATACGTTAAAGATGATCTCGCGGTCACCTGCGGCGGCAACCGTATGCGGGTCTAAAACGCTGGGTTCCTGTGTGATGCCTACTGTTACTGTGCTTCCTGCAGCTGCATTATTGCTGCATCCGCAGAAAACTCCGGCAAAAACGGCTGCGGACATAATAACTGCCGCTATCTTGCGGGAAAAACTATTCATTTTTTGTCCCCTCCAAAATTGATTTATATAATTATACGAGCGATATCTTATTCGGCACGTGGTCAACGGACACAATAAAAATATGCCCGCAAATGCTTATTCTATTGATGTTTACTAAAAATTCAAATTTGCCGGTTTAAAAAAGCAAAACTTTTTTATTTTGAGGGAGTATAATATAACAGGTTTATCAAGGAATCGTGTTTTCTAACGCATTCCAAAATCAGGGAGATAAGATATGAAGAGATGTCCGGTTTGCGGTGTAATGATGGGAGACAATGTCGCACGTTGCTCAATGTGCAAATATGACTTCCAGAAGGCTTCACAGGGCGATGTCCATTCTGCAGCTGAAGATGCAAAAAAGGTTCTTGAGCAGAGGGAGCAGGAGAAGATCGCGCGCGCTGAAGCGAAGCGAAGTGAAGAAGAGAAGCGCATTATCGAAGCTATGGAAAAGCTCGAGCGCGACTACACCACGATGCAGGACAAGTTCAATTCCGAGAAGCTTAAGCTTGATTCGGAGTTTTCTGCTTTCCAGAAGAAGAAGCTCGATGAGAAGATCGCCCTTGAACAGACAGTCGATACTATCCGCAACGAGGTAGGCGAGGCACGCGAGAAGCGCGATGCAATGCGCAAGGAAGCTGACAGCCTCGTAAAAGAAGCAAGGGAAAAGACCAAGAAAGAGCATGACGAGATGATCGCTGCCGCTCAGGCCGAGCAGAAGCGCATCCTTGAAGAGGCACAGCGTCAGACTGAAGAACTCGCCGTTCAGGTTGAGAAGGAATATAAGGAAGCCATGGACAAGCGCAACGAGCTTGTCAAGCAGGCAGAAGAAGTCCAGGCAATGATGGACAATGCCGACAAGATCGCTGCCGAGAAAGAGAAGGAGATCAAGGGTCTCGAGGCGAAGATCGTTAAGCTCAACGAGGATTTCGAGAAAGAGAAGATCAGGATCGCCGAGGAGTCCAAGAAGGTTTCCATGGAACAGGCTTCCGAAGCTCTCAAGATCAAGGATCAGGCTGAGGCTGAACGCGACAAGGCAAAGGCTGAGACGGAGAAGCTTATCGCTGCAGCAAATGCTGAGCGTGACCAGATCATCTCAGAACTCGAGAAGCGCAACAAGCAGGCTCAGGATGAACTCGACGGACTCACAGAGCAGGCCAGAAAGGTCATGGCTGAGGCTGAAGAAGCTGCCAAGACACGTGACGAGATCACCAAGCAGACTGCTGCAGCTAAGGATGAACTTAACAAGCAGATCGAAACAGTCAAGGCTGATCTTGAAGCAAGAGAGAAAGAACTTAACCAGAGAGTTACTGCTGCCAATGCTGATCTTGAGGTTGTAGAAGCCAAGAAGAACAATGCAGAGGAACTTACAAAGCAGTATATTGCCGAGCAGAAGAAGGTCGAAGGCGAGATCGGAAGCCTGAAGGCCGAGCTCGAAGATGCAAAGCGCATTATCGCTGATTCCAAGAAAGCCACGGTTCTTGCCGAGGCTGCTGCACAGGAGATCGTACTCAATGCCGAGAAGCAGGCTGTATTCCTTAAGGAAGCTGCCCTGAGCGAGAGCGAGAAGGGTTCGATGATGAAGCAGATCGAAGATCTTGAAAATCAGATTAAGGAGAAAGAGATGGAAAAGGCTGAGCTGGAGAAGAAGCTTGCAGCACTCGAAGAGTCGATCGCTGCGCTTGAGAAGAAGGTTAGGGAAGGCGGTTCATCGGACGGTCCCAAGGAATACAGTGTTGAGACTATTACTCACAACAGAATGTCCGAGGTCGATGTCAAGGCTCTTTCCGAGATCCTCAAGAAGAAGGCTTCTGAAGGATGGAAGCTCGTTTCCGCGATCGACGATGACGGCGGAAAGCTCATTTCTTCTCTTGGCGGTGCCGAGACGGCATCCCTTTCGGGCGGCACTTTCAACACCAAGGAAGACCGTGTGATCCTTATTTTCGAGAGACCTCTCCAGGAAACAAGAAGAGTAAGATAACAGGGGTTAAACATTTAAGAACGACCGGAGGCTGCGCGAAATGCGCGGCCTCTTTTTTGCTTTTGAGGCATTGATGAGGCATTAAACCCAAATGCACAAAAAATATTTAAATTATGTTCCGCGTTTTGTGGAATTAGACTATCAAATATTTTATAATAGGAAAGTTATTGAATTTAGAACCAAGGAGGAATGACTGATGGAGATTTATTCCGCAGACAAAATTCGCAACATCGCGCTGTTCGGGCACGTCGGGTCCGGAAAGACGACACTCGCAGAGGCTATTCTCTATTACACAAAAGCGATTGGACGTCAGGGCAAGATCGTTGACGGCAACACGACGCTCGACTATGATCCTGAAGAGATCAAGCGCCAGATGTCTGTCAACCTTTCCGTTGCCTGCTGTGAGTACAAGGGCAGCAAGATCAATATCATCGACACACCCGGTGACTTCGATTTCCTGGGCGAAGAGATGAGCGGAATAAGGATTGCCGATTCCGGTGTCATCATGATTTCCGCGAAGGGCGGCACATCCGTCGGTTCCGAGAAGGCTATCAGACTTCTCAAGGGCAAGAACGTACCTTTCCTGTTCTTCATGAACAGAATGGACGAGCCCAACGCTGACTTTGAAGCAGTTGCCGCACGTATGATGGAGCGTTACGGACCTTCAGTCATCCCGCTTTCTTTCCCTATCATGAAGGACGGCCAGATGACAGGTATCGTCGATGTTATGAACCGTAAGGCTTTCAGCATCGAGAAGGGTACAGGCAAGTTCGTTGAGTATCCGCTCCCCGAAGAGTACAACGAGAGAGTTGACGAACTCCAGAACAAGGTCAACGAAGTCGTAGCAGAAGCTGACGACGCTCTCATGGAGAAGTTCTTCGCCGGCGAGCCTTTCACAGAGGACGAGTTCCGTCACGGCGTACATGCAGGTTTCCGTGAAGGTAAGCTGCATCCTATTTACTGCGGTTCCGCTTTCATGAACTGGGGCATCGACTTCCTGCTCAACTGCATCTCGAAGGATACACCTCCGGCAGGCAAGAAGCCCGCTCTTGAGGCTACACTTCCTGACGGAAGCACACAGATGGTTTCCTGCTCACTTGAAGATCCGCTCGCTGCATTCGTCTTCAAGACGATCTCCGATCCGTTCGTCGGTAAGATCAGTATCTTTAAGGTCAATGCGGGAACTCTCCGTGCCAACTCCACCGTTTACAATGCCACTAAGGGCAAGGACGAGAGGATCGGCGGCCTGTTCTATCTGCGCGGCAAAGAGCAGATTGCGACAGACAAGGTAACCGCAGGTGACATCGGTGCAGCTTCAAAGCTCGCAAATACAGACACCAACGATACATTGTGCGATAAGGCGCGCGTCCTTGAGATGCCTAAGATCAAGTTCCCGACACCCGTTCTTTCAAAGAGCATCGTTCCTGATAAGAAGGGCGAGGAAGATAAGATCATCAACGGCCTTACAAAGCTCGGTGACGAAGATCACTGCTTCAAGGTTGAGACCAACCCTGAGACCAAGCAGATGGTCCTTTCCGGTCTCGGAGACATGCAGCTCAAGGTTCTTATCAGCAAGCTCAAGTCTCTCTACAACGTAAACTGCTCGCTCGACGCGCCCAGAGTTCCTTACCGTGAAGCGATCCGCAAGAAGGTCAAGGTTCAGGGTAAGCATAAGAAGCAGTCCGGCGGTCACGGCCAGTACGGTGATGTCTGGGTAGAGTTCGAACCCAACTACGATTCTGAAGAGCTCGTTTTCGAAGAGAAGGTCTTCGGCGGCGCTGTTCCGAAGAACTATTTCCCGGCAGTCGAGAAGGGACTCCAGGAATCCGTAAAGAAGGGCGTTCTCGCAGGTTATCCCGTTGTTAACCTCAAGGCTACTCTCGTCGACGGTTCTTACCATCCGGTAGACTCTTCCGAAATGGCATTCAAGATCGCTGCAAACCTCGCTTTCAAGGCTGGTATGACACAGGCAGGCCCTGTCCTTCTCGAACCCATCAGCAAGGTTGAGGTTCACATTCCTGAGGACAAGCAGGGTGATATCATGGGCGACCTTAACAAGCGCCGCGGAAGGATTATGGGTATCGATGCAGACGAGTTCGGTTCCGTAGTCAATGCAGAAGTTCCTACCGCTGAAATGCTCGAATATGCTACAGACCTCAAGTCAATGACTCAGGGCCGCGGCTGGTTCTCGATGGAGCACGTCCGTTACGAACCTGCACCTGATGAAGTTGCTCAGAAGGTAATTGCCGAGAGCAAGGTCGAAGAGGAATGATCTAAAGAGGATTAATAGAAATGCTGAGGGCTGTCTCAAATGAGGCAGCCCTTTTCTATGGCATTTGAAGCATAAAGATTCCATCTTTCATTCCATGTTTGCTCTTAAAGATGGAAGGCAACATGGAATAAAAAACGGGTGCCACGAGGACACCCGCTTCGGTGTTTGTTTTGAAGGATCAGTAGATCTTGTAAATGACCGTGTTCTCCTCGGTGAAGTAAGCAACCTGCTGGAGATTCTGTTCAAAGAACGCGCGGTTGAAGTAAACGCCTTCGCCGTAATCGCCGTCTTCGAATTCAGGATCGGCGATGAGGTAGCGGATGCCGCGTTCCTTGCAGTAGCGCTTAAACTCGTTAATATCGCCGCCGCAGCCTGTGATGAGCCATACATAGATCTTGTCACGGGTGTTGGTGTCATGACCTGCGGACCATGCGTAGTAAGGCCAGCCGTAGTACATGGCGCGTCCTGTGAGAAGGAATCTGTTCATGGACCACTCAGGAGTGAGGAATACATCGTCGGGTTCAGTATTCTTTATTATCCAGTCGGAGACGGCTGAATTCGTGTTTACAGCCATCGGAGTGGAATTGATGTTGATATAGGTTGCCCACTCGGAGATACCGGTACCTACGAGGCCTACGAGCAGGATGAGAGCAGCAAGGACACCGAAGATCTCGAAAACTGCCCATACGGCAACAGGCATGCCCTTATTCTTATCAGAAGGGATCTCTTCATGTTCGAGGACCATATCCGAGTTGTCCGCATCGTCTTCTTCGTCCTTAACTTCTTCTGAAACTTCTTTTGCGGATTTATCGTCAGAGGTTTCCTTCGCTTCCCCTGCATCCTTTGTTTCAGTTAAAGACTTCTCTTCGGACTTTTCTGAATCCTCGGATTTCTCTGACATGCTGTCATCGTCATCATCCAGAACTTCGAAAGGTTCATCGGAATCTTCGTCTTCTGATGCTTCGGACTTGGTTTCTTCTTTAGTTTCAGATGCGTCTGAAGATTCTGTTTCTTCCTTGGCGGTCTCTTCGTCCTTATCGGAAGATTCTTTCTTATCATCTTCTTTCTCGGAGCTGACGACGTTGCCGGGTCTTAATGCGACAGTGTCTTCCTTGGGGAATGACTCATCAGATTCATCTGATGTCTTGGGTTCTTCCTTGACTTCAGATGCCTCTTCGGCGGGAACCTCATCCTTTTCTTCATCTTCCTTTTCGGAATTGACGATGCTGCCGGGCCTCATGGAGACAGTCTTCTCGGAAGGGAACTTCTCGAGAACGCGGTCGTCAGATTCGGTCTTGGCTTCATCAGAAGAGACCGAATCTTCCTTGGTATCTTCAGCGCCGGGGTCTTTTGCAGTCTCTTCGGGCTTGTCGTCTCCGGTCTTTTCGGATTTTTCATCAGGTGTTTCTTCAGGATCGGTCAGTACCTCGAAAGGCTCGTCATCTGAACCGTCTTCTTCGGATTCCTTTTCCTTGTCTACAATAACAGGAGCGAGTTCGCCTTCTTTTTCTGCCTTTTCGATGTTTGCTTCGAGCTTTTCGGCATCGGCAGCAGGCTTTTCGTCTTTTTCGTCCTCATCTTCATTTTCAGCAATATCGGCATCTGCGGCTATAGCAGCTTCAGCTTTGCGGCGGCCGGGAACGATGAACAGGTTAGCGAGGAATATCGCGACAAAAGCATCGGCCAGGATAAGTGTTACCTGGATGAACTTGTGGTTCGCAAGCATCTCGAGAGTAACCTGGAACATGAATGCGAAGATCAGAGGGTTAAGGAAAGCAAGCATCAGGAAGAATCTGTATACGGGCTTCTTCTTGATTATGTCATGGAATAAGAGAATGACATTGCAGAGGATAGCAAGGATCAGTGTCGCACCGGTAACGGTGATCAGATACTGTCCCCACTGAAGAAGAGTGTTTGCGTTGATCACGGTGGTGTCCTCGCTGAAAAGGAAACCGGGCGCAAACTTGAGATTGATCACGTTGGAAGCTCCGCCTGAAAGCGCGAGCGTCTGAATATATGAGGAGCATACGGCACAAACTGCAACCATAAGGTGGAGCAGTCTGCTCTCTGAAACGAGCGCCATTCCGAACAATACCAGAAGGAGCGCAATGAGGCATGAGCCGTGGAAATAGGGCATTGCGATCATGAGCAGGCATGTGAAGAGAGCTACCGTTCCGCCTGAAAGCGGATCGTTCTTTCTGGGCAGCCAGGCATTGCGTGAGAAAAGGATCGCCTTAAACACGCCGCCGAAAGAGCCTGCGCTCATTACTGAGATGCAGAGCCTTCTTACGAACGGGATGAAAAGGATGATGCACAGAAGGATGACTGCAACACCTAACATCAGATGGCGCTGGTTGGGATATACATTGATAGCCCAGATTCCCCAGTTGTCATAAGGAGTTGCTTCATACCAGGCAGATTCCTGCATTATGAGACCGATGGCACCGGGAATTGTTTCGCCGTCGGCAACAAGATTGCGGATGTGGATAAATACGTTGAGCGAGCTGCGCAGGAAAACGAGCACAGGGGAGAGCGCAAACGCAAGGCGTCTTCCGGAAAGGAGAGATGCAAGAAGGCCGAGAAGGATCATGGCGCAGACCATCGCGAGGATGGAAGGGATATTGAGCGCATAATCGATAGGGAAGCCTAAGTATTCGAGCATTCCGGCAAGGAAGTAGAAAAGGAAGTGGTACTTGATGCCGTCGCCCGAGAAATGCATGTACTGTGTCGGGAAGTTAAAGCCCTTGCCGAATGAAGAGACCATTGCGGTGTGTGGGGAGAGATCCGAGAAGGTCGAATAGCCGTTAATGAGAGAACCGTGGTCGATCCTGTATGTGTAGAACATGAGGAAAGCCGAAACTACGGCTGTCAGCAGAATGATGACGCTGTAGAAGATGGTGTTTGACGGCTTGTTGACATATCCGGGAAGCTTGACGAAATCTGCTGTTTCTTCCTCGTCGCGCTTGATGCGTCTGTGGTTAAAGACTATCAGGCAAGTGAGAACGAGCCAGAAGAACAATGCTGCTGTTACCATAAAGCCGATCTTCATGCACAGCTTGTCGCTGGCAACGAAATAGGTCAGGCCGAGGATTACATAATAATTCACGAATGGAACAAGCATCATTCCGGAAATGGTTCCGGCTGCAACAACGAACAGGGTGCTCGGTATGTTTTCGATCGCCTTGACAGAAGGTGCGCAAGCTAAATACAAGCGCCTTACATCAGGTACGCATATCGCCACGAGGACCATTCCGGTTATGGCGCATACGCATAAATATAAAATTGCGAGCATAAAATCTCCCTTCAAACGATTTAAATAATTATATCAATTAATAAAATAGGCAAGTTTTACAAACTTATAACAGTTTCATACAATGGGGAGAAAAGATTTGTGAAAATATACTATAATCTACACATATTTTGGGAAAAGAAAGGCAATTCATGAAAATAACTGTTTTGGGCGGCGGACTGTCGCCGGAGCGTGATGTTTCGCTCAAATCCGCAAGTCTCATTGCGAATGCGCTTCTTTCAAAAGGACACGAAGTCGCGCTCGTCGATCTTTATGTAGGTATCGAGAATGACCGCCCCGCAGAGAGTTTCTTCCGCAGAGGCACTATCAATCCGTTTTCATATGATATTCCCGAAAAGGAACCCGATCTTGAAGAGATAATCAGACAGCACGGCGGCAGAAGACAGTGGGTAGGCCCGAGAGTAATCGAGCTTTGCCAGTATGCTGACAGGGTCTTCCTGGGACTTCACGGTTCTCACGGCGAAAACGGCCAGGTTCAGGCTCTTCTTGACGCATATGATGTCAAATACACCGGCTGCGGCTACCTCGGATGCGCCATCGCAATGGACAAGGCGCTTTCCAAGTCACTTGTCGCAGGTTATGGTATTCCTACCGCAAAATGGATAATAGGCAAATATGAGGAGATCACTCCCGAAAGGATCAAGGCAGAGATTGGCATTCCCTGCGTTATCAAGCCTATCGGCTGCGGATCTTCCTGCGGCGTTTCCATTGTAAAGACAGAAGATGAGTTTGCTCCTGCGGTCGCATGGGCTGCGTCCTACAAGCAGATGATCCTTGTCGAGCAGTTCCTCAAGGGCCGCGAGGTAACGATCAGCGTGGTCGGCCACAAGGCTCTCCCCATAACGGAGATCATTCCTCACGAGGGCTTTTACGACTATAAGAACAAGTATCAGGACGGCCTTACGACACATGTATGTCCGGCTCAGATCAACGAGGCAGACTACAAAAAGTGCCAGGAGCTTTCCGTAAGGATCTTTGACCTGCTCAGAATGAACCAGTATGGAAGGATCGACATGATCTATGATGAGAACACGCATGAATTCTGGTTCATAGAGGCCAACAACCTTCCGGGCATGACCAACACGTCATTGCTTCCCGAAGCGGCCAAGGTGGCAGGCATCTCTTATGAGGATCTCTGCGAGAAGATAGTCCTGAGCTGCGGACGCGATGAGATAGAGGGGCTCTGACCAGGCAAGTAGCCGTAGGGCACCTTATGTGATAAAATTTAAAGGTTAAACTTTCGGAGGGACGGCTCTTTGGATTATCTTGAAGGCTTGATGCTCGGCAGACTGTGGAGCGATACTGATTATGAGAACAGAAAGCATTTCTGGCTCTTCATTATCTATGGACTCCTTTGCAATTGCATTATCCTTTACACTTACATCCTGGGAAAGAAGCTTTTGTGGTGCGGAGACTTCGGCATGCCGATGTTTGCCGCGTTCATAGTGCTTTTCGTTGCGAGTCCCTTCATTTGTTTCAGATACTATCGAATGCCCTTATGGGGCAAGTTGATCATATTAGCCGAGAAGATATTCAAATCTTATCTCGTTCTCAGTTTTACGGTGAGCTTAATGCTCCCAAAACTCACGGTAAATGTGGGTGATCTCCAGACATTCATCATTGATTATCTCAACAAGACGCTTGAGACATACACGACCAAATATGCGGCAAGTTCCGGATCGTTCGCCACAGTTACGGGCGTTCTGGCAGGAGGACTTCACGTAGTGCTCGTGTTACTGATCAATCTCGTTATAGTAATGGTCATTCCCGGCCTCATCTATATCGCTTTCAGGATCTGTCAGTTTGTCTGGGATTGGCTCATAAACACATTGATACTTAAGAGATTCTTCCCCTCGAAGCATTGATTTCCTTCGGTTTGAATCTCTTTTCGCGGAAACAGGAGGAATAGTATGGCAGAGCTTAGAGACAGAATAGATATTACCGTTGAAGAGCTCGAAGAGAGCCTCGGAGCTAAAAATCTCCCGAAGTTCATCGCTGAATCGGAAAAGTCATTCCTGAGCAGGATCGACATCATCTGCAAGATGATCTGCGAGGATAAATCGAAAAAGGCGATCTTCGTTTCAGGTCCTACTTCCTCCGGCAAGACTACTTTCACATTAAGGCTTGCAAAGACCATCACTGAGGCCGGCCGTAAGGCATGCCATCTTTCTCTTGACGATTACTACAACCTTAAGGATATCGTTTACGACAGAGAAGGAAGACCGGATTTCGAGACGATCGACGCACTCGACGTTGACAGGATCCAGAGTGACATCGCAAAGATCATTAACGGTGAGACGGTAATACCGCCGTTCTTTGATTTTCATACAAGAACACAGCAGGAAGGCAGCCCCGAGAATGCGATCACACTTGGTGATGACGGCGTTCTCATCGTTGAGGGTCTCCACGGGCTCAACAAGAGTATCTCAGGCGGCTTCAAAGATACGTGCGCCAAGGTCTTTATAATGCCCTACGGCAATGTTTACTGCGATACAAAGCTCATGGACAGCAATGAGATCCGCATGCTCAGAAGAATCGTCAGGGACAACAGGCACAGAAGCGCACATGCCATCGCGACGATCGATTACTGGCCCATGATCAGCAGATCAGAGGAGAAGTATTACACTGAATACCTCACCGAAGCAGACTATCACGTCAATTCGTTCCTTGCGTATGAGAGCCTTATAATCGCGCCTCTTGCCCTGAGCGACATCAGATCAGCTCTAAAAAAGGTGGAGAAGGGTACTATCGAGCCGAGCGTGTTTATGGAGAAATCCAACACGGGCAAGCCTTTTGCGGATCTTTCCGCGGCTCTGGCCAAAGCTTCAAAGCTGATCGGCCATCTCGACAAGATCCCCGTAGTCAGCCCTGAACAGGTTCCCGCGGAATCCATCCTGAACGAATTCATAAGCGGTTAACGAAGGAGGCAAATAATGCCTATCAGAATATCAGACAATCTTCCTGCGAGGCAGATCCTCGAGAAGGAAAGAATATTTGTTATGGAAGAGAACCGCGCTCTGTCCCAGGACATAAGAGCGCTCAGACTTGTCATACTCAATCTGATGCCTGACAAGATCACGACGGAGACTCAGCTCCTCAGGGCTCTTTCCAACACTCCCATCCAGATCGACATCGATCTGCTCTGCATGGCTTCACATCAGTCGACACACACCAGTGCGGCGCATCTTACCAAGTATTACGAGACGTTTGACAAGATTAAGGACCAGTATTTCGACGGCATGATCATAACGGGCGCGCCCGTCGAAAAGCTTCCCTTCGAGAAGGTCGACTACTGGGAGGAGCTTTGCCGGGTGCTCGAGTGGAGCAAGACCCATGTTTATTCGACCCTGCATCTTTGCTGGGCCGCCTTCGCAGGCCTTTACTACCATTACGGCGTGCCGAAATATGTTCTCGATCAGAAGGTCTTCGGCGTTTTCGAGCATTCGATGACATACAGCAGACCGGTAAAGCTCTTCAGGGGTTTTGACGACGTTTTCTATGTTCCTCATTCCCGTTATACGGAGGTCAGGAAGGAAGACATAATCAAGCACAAGGATCTGAGGATCCTTTCCGAATCTGACGAATGCGGCATCTTTGCAGTTTCCGATATGCACGGACGCCAGATCTTCATTACCGGCCACTCCGAGTATGACAGGGAGACCCTGGACAGAGAGTACAAGAGGGATCACGGCGCAGGGATTGATACCGCGCTGCCGGTCAATTATTACGTTGATAACGACCCCGCAAAAGGCGTGATCCTCAAATGGAGATCGTCTGCGACACTCATGTACACCAACTGGCTCAACTATTACGTATATCAGGAGACACCTTTTGACATCGGCCTGATAAGCAGCATAAGGAACGAAGATCTTGTGCCCGGAAGGGATGAGGAAAAGCATGAGTGAGACTGACGGCATCGTCCTGACTGACGAACTTGTAAAGAGCATGGCTCCCGACCGTCCGGATTGCGGATACAAGGGGACTTTCGGCACCTGTCTCATCACGGCCGGTTCCGAATACATGCCGGGTGCGGCAGTCCTGGCCTGCGGTGCGGCTCTCAGATCCGGCTGCGGACTGGTCCGTGTTCATTCGGATTCAAGGACACTTGATGCAATCAGCGCAAATCACCCCTGCGCGCTTCAGTCCCTGCGCGACGGAATGCCCTCAGGAGTACTGAGAACGGCGGCCCGCCTGCTCGAAAAGGCAGACTCCGTTCTTATAGGTCCCGGCATCCCGTCCGATGACCTCAATATCCTTCCGCTTTTAGGGCTTTACATCCGTGAAGCGAAAAGACTCGTGATCGATGCAGGCGCCTTGAGTGCTGCCGCCCACGATAAGGAACATATACTTCCGCTCTTAAGGCACAGGGAGACACCCGCGGTCTTAACGCCCCACATGGGCGAATTTGCCAGGATCTCTGCAGGCGTTGAGGGGATCGATCCCAACGATCCTTCTCCGGTAGCTGCCATGAAGCTCGCAAAGAAGCTCAAGAGCGTCATCGTTCTCAAGAACAGCAAGACGGTGATCGCCGTTCCCGGCGGCCGTACGTATATCAACGACACCGAGAACAGCGGTATGGCAAAAGGCGGATCAGGGGATGTTCTCGCCGGCCTTTTGGCAGGGCTTCTTGCACAGGGCATCCAGCCCGAGGAAGCTGCCTGCGCGGCCGTAAAGATCCATTCCGGAGCAGGCATGCTCGCATCGGCTAAATACGGAACAAGGGCAATGCTGCCTTCGGATCTCGGGGAGTTTCTTCCGGAAGCCTTTAAGAAAGCAGGTTGGAACTGAGGACCTATGGAAGATTTCGGAAACATACAAAAATCCGATTATTATGACCGTTCCTGTGTCGAGATAAGTCTCGATGCGTTAAGGCATAATTTTGCAGAGATTAGAAAAGTAACCGCTCCCGGAGCGGGAATACTGGCCGTCGTTAAGGCTGATGCCTACGGACACGGCGCTTACGAAACTGCCACAACGCTTCTCGAATGCGGTGCGGCGGGCCTGTGCCTTGCAACGATCGATGAGGCTGTCGATCTCAGACGCCGCGGAATAAAGGCTCCAATGATGACCCTCGGGTTTACGGACAAGAGCCGTTATGCGGATGCCGTCAGATTTGATATCGAACAGGCTGTCTATTCCTATGACATCGCCAAGGCTTTGTCGGACGAGGCTGTCTCGCAGGGCAAGCAGATAAAAGTCCACATCAAGCTCGATACGGGCATGGGACGCATAGGTTTTGCGACTGACGGCACCGGCACCGAAGAGATAATCAGGAGCTGCAGGCTTCCGGGGATCATACCGTACGGCGTTTTCTCGCATTTTGCGGTTGCCGATACCGATGACGATTCTTACACGATGAAGCAGTACGATGCATTCATGGCACAGATAAAGGTTCTCGAGGATGAGGGCATAGTTTTCGAGAAGAAACACATATGCAACAGCGCAGGCATCATGAGATTTCCTCAGATGCACCTGGATCTCGTAAGAGCGGGCATAATCCTTTACGGACTGATGCCGCCGGGATGCCCCGAGCCTCCCGTAAAGCTCGATTTGATCCCGGTCATGACCTGGTATGCCAAGGTCATCCACGTAAAGAAGATCCCGGTAGGAGCCACGGTAAGCTACGGCAGACACTTTACGGCTGAACGTGAAACTGAGGTTGCAACGGTCGGAATAGGCTACGCGGACGGACTTTCCAGACGCCTTTCGAACGGGTTCGAACTCGTGATAGACGGTGAGAAGTGCCCGATAATCGGAAATGTATGCATGGATATGTGCATGGTCGATACCACGGACATGAAGGTCAGGCCCAAGGTAGGGGACAAGGTAATTGTTTTCGGCAGGGAAAGGCTTGCTGATGACCTTGCAGACAGGATCGGAACTATCAATTATGAGATCACGTGCGTAGTAGGAAAGAGGGTCAGACGCCTTTATACCGGAGGGAACGGCTGATGACGTTCCTGACGGCTCTGTACACGCTGATAATCTACCCGATAGAGCTTTTGTTCGAGATAGTCTTCTCGATCATCTTCAAGTCATCCGGCAATGCCGTTATATCGATAATAATCCTCAGTCTGGCATTCAATCTGGTGGTCCTTCCGCTTTACAGGCGGGCCGACAGCATTCAGGAAGAAGCCAGGGAAAAGGAGATCAAACTCGCTCCCGTCATCAAGCACATCAGGGAATCGTTCAAGGGCGACGAGCGCTTCATGATCCTTCAGACATACTACAGGCAGAACGATTACAGCCCGATGAATGTCCTGAAGAGCTCAGTTTCGCTGCTCCTGCAGATCCCGTTCTTCATCGCGGCTTACAGAATGCTCTCCGGATGCAGTATCCTTTCGGGCGCTGCGGCTGGCCCCGTCAAAGACCTGAGCGCTCCGGACGGTCTGCTGGTCATCGGAGGCATTGCGATAAATGTCCTCCCGGTCATCATGACCCTCGTAAACATCGTCTCGGGCGTTATATACGGCAAGGGACTGCCTCTCAGATCAAAGCTTCAGATGTATCTGATCGCTGCGGTTTTCCTGGTATTCCTCTATAATTCCCCGTCAGGACTTGTCTTCTACTGGACTTTGAACAACATCTTCTCGCTCGGAAAGAATATCGTCATGGTCGTCATGCGCGAAAAGAAGGCAGGCAAAGCAGCAACAGAAAAGAAAACTGCCACAAAGACTGACAAGACGGCTGCCTCAAGGAACAATGCGCTGTTCATTGCATCAGCCGTATTCCTTGCGCTGTTTACCGGATTCTTTATCCCGACCAACGTTCTTTCAGCTTCACCCCAGCAGTTCATGAACAGATACACAATGAGCAATCCCGCTCTTTATCTGCTCTATCCCGTGCTCACGGGAACAGGTCTTTTCGTGCTCTGGGCAGGATTGTTTTACTATCTGTCTTCACCCAAAGGCAGGGCGGTCATGAGCAGGGTAATGTTTGTTTTTTGTGCCGGAGCGCTGCTTAACAACACCCTGTTCAGCAATTATTTCGGAGACATGGTGGAGACTCTGCAGTATGTCCACAGTCCGGTCTTCGAGACCGAGAACATGATACTGGATGCGGTGTTCCTGCTTTTCGCAGTCTTGCTCTGTCTGATCATTACAAAGTTCACGAAATCATTCCCGGCGGTACTGGCGGGATGCGGAGCAGCGGCACTCCTTATTATCTCGTTCGGCAATATTTCCAAGATCAACGATCAGTACAGGCTTGCATTCAACAGCTATTCGGAGAAGCCTTCGTTTGAACTGTCCAAAGACGGACAGAACGTCGTCGTCATAATGCTCGACCGTGCGGTCGGTTCGATGGTGCCTTACATAATGAACGAAAAGCCGGAACTTAAGGAAAGCTTCGACGGCTTTACCTGGTATCATAACTCGTTGTCTTACGGGCAGAGTACCAATTTTGCTTCTCCTGCGCTATACGGAGGTTACGATTACACCCCCGAAAAGATAAACGAGAGAAGCAATGAATCTCTTGTCGATAAGCAGAATGAATGCCTTAAGGTAATGCCTTCGGTCTTTGCCAATGCCGGTTGGGACTGCACGTTTATTAACCCGACATACGCCGGCTACAGCTGGATCCCTGATCTTACGGTATTTAAGGATTTCAAGGGCCTGAACGTATATAACACGGGATATCACTATATCCCCAACCTTCCTGTAAAATGCGCGAACCTCGAAAGTGCGCTCTGCCGGAATCTTTATTGCTACAGCCTTTTCAAGTCATGTCCCGTTGCTGTCCAGCCGCTTTTGTATGATGACGGAAAATACAACATGACCGGTTCCATGACAGGGGAGGAAAGGTCTTCATTCCAGGTGGTAGACGGTACGTCAAGGGCTCTTGGCCATTATCTGAGCTTCGAGGCCGAGTACTATGCGCTTAAGTCGATGACATCGATGACAAAGATATCAGACAGCGGCAACAACATGGTCATCATGGCTAACAAATCCACGCATGACATGTCGATGCTGTCCGAGCCTGAATACGAGCCAAAATACTATATCGACAACACGGAATACGACAATACCCACAAGGAAAGATTCGTTCTGAACGGCAAGGCGCTCAGGATGGAGAATGTTTCGCAGTATGAATTCTATGAGATGAACATGGCTGCGTTCATGTCTCTTAGCAAGTGGTTTGACTACCTTAAAGAGCAGGGCGTATATGACAACACGAGGATAATCATCGTGTCGGATCACGCTTACGGCGTCGGTCAGTACGATGAACTTCTTTTCAATAATGACGGCGCGGATTTCGATGCCCAGGGTTTTATCCCGCTCCTCATGGTCAAGGATTTCGGAAGCACAGGCTTTAACGTTTCCGAAGAATTCATGACAAATGCAGATACCCCTGCGCTTGCGACACAGGGGCTCATAGATAATGCAGTTAATCCGTTTACGGGAAATCCCATTTCGGATCCTGAAAAGAAGAAGGGACCTCAGAAGGTCATCTTCTCCGGTGCCTGGGATGTTCTTACTAACGGCACCAATACTTTCGACAGATCCCAGTGGTATTCGGTCAGGGACAACGTCTGGGAACGTTCAAACTGGAAATACGAAGGCTATAAGTGATATCAGGCGTCTGCCGAATCTCCCTTTTCTGATCTTCTGTTACCGTTTTCTCTGTTCTTACGGCTGCCGTTACCATTTCCGTTGCCGTTGTTTCTGTTTCTGTCACGGTTTCCGAACCTGCCGTTAAGTGCCTTTACGGTCAGGGAAGTAACATTGCCGTCTTTGCCGACTCCGATCACAACAACATCGCCTGACTTGATCTCTTCGATCGTGTCAGAAGTGTCATCGTCATCGTTTTCAATGGTGATCTGCTTCAATCCTGAAAGATCGAATGTTTTGCTTCCTCCGGTCGCATTGAATGTGTAACCGAAACCTGTGCGGCTGCCGCGGTTGTCTGTTCCGGAAGGCCTTGTCCTGCTGCCGTCGTCAGATCTGTTTTTTCTGTTTCCGCCGCCGTTACCGCCGTTGCCGGGAGTGCGTGACTTGAGTTCGCCCAGTTCAACGGTGATCTTCGTGCCGTCGACAGAAGTAACCCTGCCGACTGCCTGCTGTGCATTGGATTCAACAGGTGCTTCCGTCTCAAAAGATGCAGGGACTGACTCTCCTGCGGGAGCTTCCGGCCCCGGCTTGCTGCCGGCTTTGCATGCTGCGAGTGCTCCCATTATTGCTGCTGCAGTTAAAAGTGCAATGATCTTCTTATATTTCATGCTCGTGATCTCCTTTTTTACAAAACGAATTACCCTTACCCGGGGTTCGATGAGCATATTATGCAAGTCGTTCTTAAAACGAACTTAAAAAACGGGAAAATATGCGCTATAATACTGACGCTGTTTTTATGCGCGTATTTAAGGAGAGTTATTTTTAATGAGTACATTTACGGATAGTTACAAGGTGCCCGAGCTCAGAAAGAAGATGTGGTTCACCTTTCTGATCCTTTCGGTCCTTGCCCTGCTTTCACTTGTTCCCGTACCGGGAATAGACCATGCCGGTGCTTCAGCAGCGGTAATGAAGTGGGGAGATACAGGCGTGCTCCTGGATGTCATGTCATTCAAGGCACTTGGCAACGTTTCGATTACCAGCTTAGGTCTCTATCCGTTCCTCATAGCTTCCATAGTAATGCAGATCGTTACGATCGCAGTCCCGAAGCTCCGCGCCATCGCACAGACAGGCGATGAGGGAACAAAGGTCATCCAGAAGATCACAAGGATCGCTGCAGTCATCGCCGACGTCGTATTTGCCGTACTCTACTGTGTCGGCATGAGAAATCACATCTGGACATCCATCAACTACTGGGTAGCCATCTGCCTTGCAGGTCTTTGCCTCGCTGCCGGTGCCGCATTCTTCGGCTGGTGCATCGAACTCATCAACAATAAGGGCGTCGGAAGCGGTCTGATCATAGTGATCCTTGCATGCATCATCCGCGATCTTCCCCGTCACTTCGCTGATCTCTATACCAGGACTTCGGTTCTCGGCGTTCCTGCAGCCGCAGGCATCACAGCCGGAGCAGCAGTTGTCGTTATCGCGCTTCTCGTATTCGTTGTATGGTTCAACCTCGGCGGCAAGAAGCTCCACATCCTGTTCTCCAAGAGAACAGTCGGAATGAAGCAGTACGGCATGCAGAACCAGTCGATCCCTCTCAGAGTCTGCCAGGCAGGTACAATGCCTGTTATCTATGCAGTCGCCATCCTGCTCATCCCGGCAGTCATCATTACTCTTGTAATGCCTGAAGACACAGCGAACATATTCCTTTTGGGAATCGTTAACTACAAGCGCAGCGTTTCTTTCTACATCCTTTATGTGTTCTTTGTGGCTACGTTCGCTTATATTTTCTCTACGATCCAGTTTAACCCGATCGATATGTCCAATCAGATCAAGCAGAACAACGGTTACATTCAGGGCCTTCGTCCCGGCAAGCCTACAGCTCAGTATCTTGTAACGCTCTGCCGCAATCTCAACCTTGCGGATGCAGCATTCCTCATCACTGTCAGCCTTGTTCCGATGCTCCTGGACATCATCCCCGTATTGAACGGCATCTATTCCGCAGGAATCATATGCATCATGCTTGGCGGCGGTTTCATCGAACTCAAGCTGTTCATGGAGAACGCGATCTCCGTTGAAGAAGAGAAGGCAAAGGCTGCAAGCAAAGAAAAAAAGAAGAACAAGTACGCAAAATAAGCTTCGCTGAGAAGATTGGAGGAAGCAAGTATGAATCTTATCATCATGGGAGCGCCCGGTTCGGGCAAAGGCACATCAGCCACAGTCATCAGAGAGAAGTATGGTCTTGACCACATTTCGACAGGTGACCTTTTCAGATACAACATCAAGGAAAACACACCTCTGGGAATCGAGGCCAAGTCATATATCGACAAGGGTGCGCTCGTTCCCGATGACGTTACCATCAGAATGGTTGAAGACCGTCTTAACAATCTCAAGAGCGACAAGGGATTCATCCTCGACGGTTTCCCGAGAACGATCTCACAGGCAGAAGCCCTCGACAAGATCCTCGAAAAGCTCGGTTCCAAGATCGATGCAGTTATGTATGTTGTAACCGATGACGATGTCATCATTGACAGAGTCACGACAAGACGCGTCTGCGAAAAGTGCGGCGCAAGCTTCAACGTTAAGTACATGCCTTCCAAGGTTGAGGGAGTTTGCGATGTCTGCGGCGGCAAGACGATCCAGAGATCTGACGACAACCCTGAGACAGTTCAGTCCAGACTTGATACATACAGAAAGAACACGGCACCTCTCATTGATTTCTATGCTGCACGCGGCCTGATCGTTGAAGGAAACAACAATGTCAGCTCCGAAACTTGCATCAGGGAGATCGAGGACGGCCTCGCAAAACTCGGTTTTTGATATAAGGGAGATTTAAATGATTGAAATCCTGACCAACGAAGAATTTGAAAAGATGAAAGCTTCCGGAAAGATACTCCAGGAAGTCTTCAAGGCATGCAGGGACTTTATCAAGCCCGGTGTTTCCACACACGACGTCGATAAGCTCTGCTATGACATCATCAGAAGCCATGACGCCATTCCGTCATTCCTTAACTTCGGCCAGCCTCCGTTCCCCGGAACGATCTGTGCTTCCGTAAACGATGAAGTCGTACACGGAATCCCGAAGAAGACCAGGATCCTTCAGGACGGCGACATCATTTCAGTCGATGTCGGCGCCATCCTCGACGGCTATCATTCCGACGCATGCAGAACCTATCTTGTCGGTAATGTCGCTCCCGAGGTAAAAGATCTCGTTGAGAGAACGGAGAAATCATTTTTCGAGGGCCTTAAGTTCGCCCAGGTAGGCATGAGGACCGGAGACATCGGCAATGCCGTTCAGGTTTACTGCGAGTCTTTCGGATACGGAGTCGTAAGAGAGCTTACAGGACACGGAATCGGAACAACGATGCACCAGGATCCTGATGTTCCCAATTACGGCAAGCCGGGACACGGCAAAAAACTTACCAAGGGCATGGCTATCTGCATCGAACCGATGATCACGCTCGGCAGCAGGGAAATCGAGCTGCTCGGCGATCAGTGGACTATCGTAACTCAGGACGGCAGCCCGGCATCACATTATGAGAATACGATCCTCATCACTGATGAAGGACCTTTTATGACGACCTATGATTATGAGGAGGGTTTTTAATGGGAAAGGAAGATGTTATTGAAGTTGTGGGCGTAGTTGACGAAGCACTCCCGAACGCAATGTTTAAGGTAAAGATCGAGAGCGGACATGTAGTTCTCGCACACCTGTCGGGTAAGCTCAGACAGAATTACATCAAGATCCTCCCCGGTGACAAGGTCACAATGGAAATCTCTCCTTATGATCTTTCCAGAGGCAGGATCACCTGGAGAGGCGAGAAAAAGCCTAAGGCTTGATCTGATCAGCACGCTTAAAATGACCGCAAACAAACAGGATCTGCACGCAGATCCTTGTTTTGTGAGGTCTTTTATATAGAAAGGAACAATTCTTATGGGTGACGAAAAGAAAGAAGCAGTAAAGACAGAAGAGACAAAAGCAGCTGAAAAGGCAAAGGAAACAAAAGAGGTAAAGGCTGAAGGCAAAAAGTCTTTCTTAAATGAGAATGTGCTTGAGGTCATTACGGTAGTACTCCTCGGCATTACGGCACTTCTTACCGCCTGGGCAAGCTATGTAGGCTCCATCCACGGCGGCAACCAGGCTACGAACTATGCTACGAGCAACAATATCTCAAGTGACGGCAACTCGCTATACAATACTGCAGCTCAGAATCTTGCACAGGATATGGGCATCTGGAATACGATTGCTTCATACGAGGTTGAGATCCTCTATGCAGAATCCGTAAAGGACAATGCTGCTATCGAAGCAAATATCTGGAAGCTTCAGTGGTTCTGCGAGGATAATCTTCCCGAGAACATGGCAGCTGCGATCGGATATGATACGGTTAAATTCACTGACGGCGAAAACGATACACAGGATATCCTTACTTGGCTCAAGGATGACAAGGCGATAACATCACCTTTCTCATCTCAGGAGTTCATCGATAAGTATTTTGATGAGGCTAATGCGAAACTCGAAGAAGCCGAAAAGACAATCGAACAGGGTAAGCAGGACAATGCCAACGGCGACAAGTTTTCTCTCGTAACGGTAATCTACAGCGTTGCACTCTTCCTGCTCGGCATCGTCGGAGTTTTCAAGAGCACGACAAACAAGAAGATCGTTCTTGCCATCAGCGCCGTTTGCCTTATTATTGCGGTCATCTTCATGGTCACGATACCGCTTCCTACATCAGGCGGAATCTTCGGCTAATATAGTAGATATTATTAATAAAAAATGCTATAATCAGGCCGCCTTCGGGCGGCCTTTTCATATTTGTACAGTATTGCTCAAAAAAAGCATTCAGTATTGAAAAAATTCAGTTGAAAACCAAAATGATTTTGCTATAATAGTACGGCATGCGCTCAAAAAGCGCCTGTGTTTTGTTGTGTAAAAATAAAACAGACCAGGAGGTTTACTTATGAAAGTCAGACCGTCAGTAAAGCCGATGTGCGAGAAGTGCAAGATCATCCGCAGAAACGGCAAGGTTATGGTCATCTGCTCAGACCCCAAGCACAAGCAGAGGCAGGGTTGATCAACAGATGTCGGGTCTGTCTGTCCGGAATTAGCCCCGGAGAGATATGAAGGCAGGCCGCGGGCAACAAGCTCCGCCCGCAACAGTAAAAACGGAAGAATATTACACGCCTATATGTAAGGGCGGCTGCTCTCCGGAGATCCGGGAGTTCCTTACGCCGCGTGTCGTATATATGAAGTATTACCACAATCATATGGAGGTACACTAAATGGCTCGTATAGCCGGCGTAGATTTACCGAATGACAAGAGAATCGAAATCGCTCTTACTTACATTTTCGGTATCGGAACAACAAGCGCTGCGGACATCATCCGTGAGACAGGAATCAATCCTGATACGCGCGTAAAGGATCTTTCTGAGGACGAGGTCGCTAAGATCCGTGATCAGATCGAAAACAACTACAAGGTCGAGGGTGACCTTAAGAGAGAGATTGGCGCCAACATCAAGAGACTTACCGATATCGGTTGCTATCGTGGACGCCGTCACAGACTTGGACTCCCCGTAAGAGGCCAGCGCACAAAGACGAATGCTCGTACCCGCAAGGGACCTAAGCACACCGTCGCAGGCAAGAAGAAGTAAGGGGAGGTAAACTGGACTATGGCAGTTAAGAAAAGCTTAAGACCCAGAAGAAGCGAGCGTAAAAACGTCGTTGATGGTCAGGCTCATATTCACGCTACATTCAACAACACAATCGTAACCATCACTGATAAGCAGGGCAATGCAATTTCATGGGCTTCTGCCGGTATGGATGCGAAGGGTTCCCGTAAGGGCACAAGCTATGCAGCTCAGATCGCTTCTGAGAAGGCTGCAAAGGCTGCATGCGATCACGGCATGAAGACCGTTGACGTTTATGTAAAGGGACCCGGATCCGGACGTGAGTCCGCTGTTCGTGCACTCGAGACCGCAGGCCTCAGAGTAACAATGATCAAAGATGTTACTCCCGTTCCGCACAACGGCTGCCGTCCGCCGAAGCGCAGAAGAGTTTAATCCTTCTTTACGCTTCTAATTATCTATTTTAAAGAAAGAGGATAAATCAATGGCCAGAGATATGACACCTGTCCTTAAGAAGTGCAGAGCCCTTGGTATTGAGCCTGCGTATTTGGGACTTAATAAGCAATCAAAGAAGAAGGCTAAGGTCGTCCGCAAGATGAGCGAGTACGGCATGCAGCTCAAGGAAAAGCAGAAGGCTAAGTTCATCTACGGAGTCCTTGAGAAGCCTTTCAGAAACTACTATGAGAAGGCACAGAAGCTTCACTACGGCACAACCGGTGAAAACCTCATGATCCTTCTTGAGACAAGACTTGATAACGTTCTGTTCAGAATGGGTTTTGCACGTACAAGAGACGAAGCAAGACAGATCGTAAGCCACAGAGAAGTTAAGGTTAACGGCAAGATCGTTAACATCCCTTCTTATGGTGTTAAGGTCGGCGATCAGATCGAGATCAAGGAGAAGGCAAGAACTTCTCAGCACTTTAAGGATATCGCTGAGGTTACAGGTTCAAGACGTGCTCCTGAATGGGTCGAGAGCGATCTTGAGAAGTTTGCTGGAAAGATCATCAAGCTTCCTACAAGAGATCAGATCGATGTACCTGTCAACGAAGTACAGATCGTCGAGTTGTATTCTAAGTAATAACTAAAATACGACCGAAGATCAGGCCCTAAATACAATCAGGAGGATAAGAAATGATGGAAATCAGCCAGCCGACAATTAAGTGCGTTGAATCCAACGACGATAAGTCATACGGCAAATATACCATTGCCCCGCTCGAGCGCGGCTTCGGTACTACTCTCGGAAATTCCCTGCGCAGAGTTCTTCTCTCGTCACTTTCCGGTGCGGCAGTTACATCTATTAAAATCGATAAGATTAAGCATGAGTTCTCCACTGTTCCGGGAATTATCGAAGACATGACCGAGATCATCCTTAACATCAAGGGTATCCGTGCAAAGCTTCATAATGAATCAAATATCGTAAGCATCAGTGTTGCAAAGGGCAGAACCGGCGCACTTACTGCTGGTGATATCGTTCACGGACCCGATGTTCAGATCATGAATCCTGATCACGTCATCGCTCACCTCAACGGTACTGATGACATCTTCATGGAGTTCACTCTCAGCAAGGGACGTGGCTACAACACAGCTGAACAGAACAAGCCTAACAAGCAGGTTATCGGACTCATCCCGATCGATTCGATCTTCACACCCGTCAAGAAGGCTAACTACAAGGTTGAGAATACCCGTGTAGGCGCAAGGACTGACTATGACAGCCTTACGCTCGAAGTCTGGACAGACGGAACGATCGAGGTTGACGAAGCTCTGTCTTCAGCAGCTAACTGCCTCATCGACCACCTCAAGTTCTTCACAGCTCTTGCAGATACTGATTCCGCACTGAGCTTCAAGAGCATTGAAGAGTCCGGTGAGCATGACAGCAAGCTTTCAGGCGTAATCGAGGATCTCGATTTCTCAGTTCGTACATACAACTGCCTCAAGAGAGCACAGATCAACACTGTCGGCGATCTTGTTGCACGTACAATGGATGAGATGATCAAGGTCAGGAACCTCGGTAAGAAGTCTCTCGAAGAGATCATCGAGAAGCTCGAGGGTATGGGTCTTCACCTCAAGGACCAGGAAGAATAACACTTACATCTTAGGAGGAAAATAAGATGCCTAACAGGAAAATAAGCCGTCCTTCAGATCAGCGTGCTGCTATGCTGAAGAATCAGGTTACCAATTTAGTTATAAATGGCAAGCTTGAGACGACCGTCGCACGCGCTAAGGAAGTTAGCGCTATTGTCGAAGGCCTCATTGCTTCCGCAGTTAAGGAGAAGGACAACTTCACAACAAAGGAGATCACAGTATCTTCTGCAAAGCTCGACGGTAAGGGCAAGAAGGTTCTCAAGACTAAGACATCCAAGTCCGGCAAGAAGTACGAAGTTGTTGACCGTGAAGTTAAGACAAAGACAGTTCAGATCGACAATCCTTCACGTCTTGCAGTTCGCAAGCAGATGATCAAGTGGCTTTACAAGAGCCATGACAGCGAGGGCAACATCATCAATCCCGTTAACAAGATGTTTGATGAGATCGCTCCCAAGTATGTCGGAAGAACCGGCGGTTACACCAAGCTCGTCCGCATCGGTCAGAGACGCGGTGACGGTTCCGAGATGGCTATCCTTATGTTCGTGTAATCTGCACAAACAGAAAGATACCTTTAATCGTAAAAAAATAAACCGGGGGAGGTATGTAACCTCCCCCGTTTTTATGTAATATAACTTAACAATGGTCTCGGAAGGAATTAGCGTGGAAAAGATATCCGTACAGGATGTAACATTCTCATACGGCTCGGAAGGAGCTGATGTCAGTGCGCCCGCTGAACCCGCGGTGGAGAACCTGAGCCTTGAGATCGAGAAAGGCTCATATACGGCCATACTTGGCGCAAACGGATCAGGCAAATCAACACTTGCCAAACTGATCGACGTAATAGAAGTCCCGGATTCAGGCAGGATAGTGGTATTCGGCAAGGACACGTCGGACGATTCAGTGTTCTGGCAGATAAGGGAAAACAGCGCATGCGTTTTCCAGAATCCCGATAACCAGATAGTCGGTACCATTGTTGAAGAGGATGTTGCATTCGGTCCGGAAAACCTCGGAATAAAACTCCCTGAACTGCGTGAAAGGGTTGACCAGGCGATGAAAGACGCCGGCATATATGAACTCAGGCTCAGAGAAGCTGCGAGCCTTTCCGGAGGCCAGAAACAAAAGCTTGCCATAGCCGGTGCTCTTGCGATGAGGCCTGAGATACTTATCCTCGATGAAGCGACCGCAATGCTGGATCCCAGGAGCAGGGACGAGTTTATCGCAGTCTGCGAGGATATGCGGATCAAGAAAGGTCTTACGCTCATCACTATCACACATGACATGTCAGAAGCAATGCGCTGTGACAGAGTGATAGTAATGTCAAAAGGTTCCAAAGCCGCAGAAGGAACCCCCGCCGGGATATTTGCGGACATTTCCCTTGAACAGTACGGGCTCAGAAGACCCGTTATCATAAAGTTTGCATATGAGATCGCAAGGCTTGCCGGAGTCACTCTTACGGAAGAGGATCTGACAAGTGAAGCAAGACTTAGTGAAAGACTTACCAATATACTTACTTCCCCGGAATTGCCCGACAAAGCTATCCCGGAAGAAACTACTGAGGAAAAAACAGAAAACAGACGGAAGATCATGTCTGTCAAAGACCTGTTCAGCTCCTATGACGGTGGAAGGTCTTTTGCGATAAGGAACATAAATCTCGATGTTTACGAGGGTGAGATCCTTGGAATAGTCGGAGAATCCGGCTGCGGAAAGACCACTCTCATTTCACACATGAATTCAATATTAAAGCCCTCGTCCGGAGAGATAGAAGTCTATCCTGAAGAAGGCGTAACTCTGAGATGCTCTCAGAAAAAGGACGTTCAGAGGATCAGACAGACTGTAGGCCTGGTCTTCCAGTATCCCGAATACCAGCTTTTTGAAGAGACGGTATATAAGGATATCTGCTATGGCTTAAGAAAGATGAAGCTTACTGCAGATGAACAGAAGGACAGGGCAGTAAAGGCTGCAAAAGCAGTCGGTCTTGAAAAGGATGTCCTCAGAAAGAATCCTTTCGAACTGTCGGGAGGACAGAAGAGACGTGCGGCGATGGCCGGCGTGCTCGCGATGAATCCGAAGATACTGGTCCTTGATGAACCTGCAAGCGGTCTTGATCCCGTGGGCAGGGAAGAGATGTTCGCGCTGATAAGATCGCTTCGCGAGCAGGGAACCACCATCGTCATAGTATCCCACAACATGGATGAGGCCGCCGCTTACTGCGACAGGATCATCTGCATAAAGAACGGAGAGGCGGTTGCTGCCGAAACACCCGATAAGCTTTTCTCCGATAAGGAGAAGACTGATAAGTTCGGCATAGATCAGCCGAAGATCACAAAGTTTACGGGTATGCTCAAGCAGGATATTTTAAAAATCCTGCCCGGCTGCGTTTTCGAAAGGACGAGATTCGATCCGGAAGAAGAGGCAAGGGCAGTGTACCGTGCAGTATTGAAAGCGGGGCATAAAGATGTTAAGTGACATAAGCCTCGGAAAATACTACAAGGCGGATTCGATCCTCCACCGCACGGATCCCAGGATAAAGGCGCTTCTCTATGTCGTCTATCTGGTCGTCATATTCCTGATCAGTTCGCCGGTTTCTTTGGGAGCGCTGGCAGGCGTAATATTGATCCAGATAATAATGGCGAAGGTAAGACCTTCTGTTGTCTGGAAGACGGTCAAGCCTGTTTTGCCGCTTTCGATATTCATTCTCATACTGAATATCCTTACGATCAGACAGGGCAATCTTCTTTTCCGCTGGCAGTTCATAAGCATCACGGATTACGGTATTTCAAGGGCCGTGTTAATGGCAATAAGACTGATGTTCCTGATCCTTTCGACCAGTCTCATGCTGACTCTGACAACCACTCCGCTCAAGATCGCAGATGCGCTTGAAAGCCTCTTCTCGCCTTTGAAGATCTTTAAGATACCGGTCCACGAAATGGCGATGATGATGTCTATCGCACTGAGGTTCATCCCTACGCTCATCGAAGAGACCGACAAGATAATGAAGGCGCAGGTTTCAAGAGGCGCCGACTATGATACGGGAACGTTTGTAAACAGGGTAAAGGGTTATCTGACCGTCCTGATCCCTCTGTTCATATCGAGCTTTCGAAGAGCCGAAGAACTGTCAGTTGCAATGGATGCAAGATGCTACAAAGGCGGAGAAGGCAGGACCAAGCTCAACCCTCTCAGGATAAAGGGAACAGACGTGCTTGTAGGATTGTTCCTGACGGCGTGCGCAGCAGGTCTTGTTGTAATGGATTTGACTTTGAGATAAACACACCCCTGTGATAGAATTTTATTGTTGAAAACAAAGGAAGGGCGGGTTTTAAGCCATGTCATACTATGTCGGGATCGACCTCGGCGGCACAAATATCAAGGCCGGCGTTGTCGATGGTGAGGGTAAGCTCCTTAATAAGCTTTCCATTAAGACAAACGCGGATCGTGCGATGGAGGATATCATCCACGATATGGGCACTCTTGCAGCAGATGCTATCAAGGATGCGGGACTTGAGGTAAAGGATATCGAGGCTATCGGTATCGGTTCACCCGGAACACCCGACAATGAGGACGGACTGCTCGTTTATTCAAGCAATCTGCCTTTCAACAACGCTCCGATGAGAAAGCTTATCAGAGAGGTCATCGACCTTCCTGTTTATATCGATAACGATGCAAACTGTGCTGCGATGGCTGAGGCTGTTGCAGGTGCCGCAAAGGGCACAAAGGAATCCGTAACGATCACGCTTGGTACCGGCGTAGGTGCAGGCGTTATCGTCAGAGGCAGGATCTATTCAGGATTTAATCAGGCCGGTTCCGAGTTCGGCCACACAGTTCTCGTATCAGGCGGCGTTCAGTGCGGATGCGGCCGCAAGGGCTGCTTTGAGCAGTATGCTTCCGCTACCGCTCTCGCAAGGATGACAAGAGAAGCTGCAGAGGCAAATCCCGATTCTCTCCTCAACGAAGTCTACAAGGATTTCGGCGAGTGGAATGCACAGATCGCATTCGTAGCTCTGAAGAAGGGTGACAAGGTTGCAGCCGATGTTGTTGACATGTACACATCTTATCTCGCTGACGGTCTCGCAAACGCGATCAACGCATTCATGCCTGAGATCCTCGTAGTCGGCGGCGGTGTATGCAACGAAGGTGATCCGCTCCTTATCCCCATGCGCGAAAAGACAATGAGCAGGCCTTACTCCGGACCCGGAGTTCCGAAGACAAGGATCGAACTTGCTCAGATGGGCAACGATGCAGGCATCGTAGGCGCTGCCATGATGGGCAAGTCCTGTGTTGATGACGGCATGAACGGCATCTAAAAGGCAATGCCCAGGCTCTGTTTCATAACTGAATTTGACGGTACCGCTTTTGCGGGATTCCAGTCTCAGGAGAACGGAAGAGCCGTGCAGGATGTGCTTGAGAGCGCGCTTGCTGAATTATTTAAAGAGAAGATCAGACTGACGGGATGTTCAAGGACTGACGCGGGTGTGCACGCAAGATGCCACTTAAGTCACGCCGACGTCCCGTTTGTCATACCTGAGGATAAGTTCCCGCTCGCAATGAACGCATTGCTTCCTGAAGACGTAGCGGTAAAGCGTGCGTTCTACGCAAAAGATGATTTTTCGGCCCGCTTTTCGATCAAGGGCAAAAGGTATATCTACAGGATCTATGTCTCGCCGACAAGAGATCCGTTCCTGGACAGGTTCTCATATTACTGCCCGGCCATGCCTGATACGGATGCGATGAAGCAGGCTGCTGAAGCTTTTGCAGGAGAGCATGATTTCCGAGCTTTCTGCGCTGCAGGCGGCAGCCAGAAGACATATGTCAGAAGGCTTCACGAAGTATCAGTCAGAACTGCCGGAACCGATCCGCTTCAAATCGAGATCGAAGTAAAGGGAGAGGCATTTCTTTACAACATGGTCCGCATAATCGCAGGGACGCTTCTTTACGTGGGACAGGGAAAGATACCCGCAGACGGAATAGGCGAAGTGATAGAAAAGGGCGACAGGAGCCTTGCGGGCAAGACACTGGCTGCAAAGGGCCTAACTCTCGAGGAAGTATATTTCGACGAACAGTCCGCACGGGCGTGACCGATTTTTTCCTAAAAAGATTTTTAAGGTGATATAATTATCTTTAGCGTGGGCGTGGAATACCTGCGCAAATTATTGAAGGGAGGATTAGATTTATGTCATGGTGGATCATTTGGCTGATAATAATGGTTGTAATGCTCATCATTGAGGCCGCCACAACTGCTCTTGCGACCGTCTGGTTTGCGGCAGGAGCTCTCGTGGCCATGATCATGGACCTGTGCGGCGCACCCCATAATCTGCAGATCATCGTAATGGCAGCTGTGTCTGTCGTTACCTTCGTCGTCTGCATGATATGGATCAGGCCTAAGCTTGAATCGCTCCGCAGAGCAAAGATCCAGAGGACCAATGCCGACAGACTTATCGGGATGGAGGGCGTAGTTATCGTACCCGTCAATCCCGTTGAAGGAAAGGGTCAGGTAAAGGTCGAAGGACAGGTCTGGAGCGCGAAAGCAGAACGCGCTATCTCAGAAGGCACAAAAGTAAAAGTCAGGGCGATCGAGGGCGTAAAGCTCATCGTTGATCCCGCTTAACAATTGGAGGTTATTATGTTAAACGTAGCACTTGAAGTAACAACAGGCGGCGCGATCATCGGTGTATTGGTTGCCGTCATCGTTATCGTACTCGTTCTTGCAAACATCAAGATCGTTCCCCAGGCAACGACATTCATCATCGAGCGCCTCGGAACATACAGAACCACATGGGATACCGGTCTCCACCTCAAGGTCCCTTTCATCGACCGCGTCGCAAAGAAGATCTCGCTCAAGGAGAAGGTTGCTGACTTCGCACCCCAGGCCGTTATCACAAAAGATAACGTTACGATGCAGATCGATACGGTCCTTTTCTATCAGATCGTGGATCCTAAGCTCTACACATACGGAATCGAGCGTCCTATCGTAGCTATCGAGAACCTCTCGGCTACAACGCTCCGTAACATCATCGGTGACCTCGAGCTCGACCAGACTCTCACATCACGTGACATCATCAACACAAGGATGAGAGAGATCTTAGACGAAGCTACAGACCCGTGGGGAATCAAGGTCAACCGTGTTGAGCTCAAGAACATCATCCCGCCTAAGGAGATCCAGGCAGCGATGGAGAAGCAGATGAAGGCTGAGCGTGAGAAGAGAGAAAAGATCCTCATCGCAGAAGGTGAAAAGGAATCTGCAATCAGAGTCGCAGAAGGTGAAAAGGAAGCAGCGATCCTCAGAGCTGAAGCTAAGAAACAGGCAGCCATCAGGGAAGCTGAAGGTCAGGCTCAGGCTATCCTCGCAGTTCAGGAAGCTACTGCAAAGGGTCTTCAGATGGTCAAGGATGTCGGAGCTGACGACGGACTTATCGCTATCAAGGGCCTTGAGGCTCTCGAGAAGGTAGGCCAGGGCGCTTCAACAAAGATCATCATCCCTTCAGATCTTCAGGGTATTGCAGGTCTTACGACCACTATCAAGGAAATTGCAAAATCCTGATATAAGAACTGTCACGGAGGTATTTTAAATGGACTACGGTATGTGGAATGAAAGAACCAACATGAGTATGCTCACTGATTTCTATGAGCTTACCATGGCGAACGGTTATCTTGATAACGGCTGCGGAGACACGATCGTTTATTTCGACGCATTCTTCAGAAACGTTCCCGAGAACGGCGGTTATGCGGTAATGGCAGGTGTCGAGCAGGTCATCGATTATCTTTCGAACCTCAAGTTCTCTGAAGACGATCTGGAGTTCCTCAAGAACAACTATCACTTCAACGATAAGTTCATTGAGTACCTCAGGAATTTTGAGTTCACATGTGACGTCTGGGCGATCCCCGAGGGAACAGTTATCTTCCCGAGAGAGCCGCTCATCAAGGTCAGAGGTCCTGTCATGCAGGCACAGCTCCTTGAGACTGCACTCCTCTGCACGATCAACCACCAGACTCTTATTGCAACAAAGACCGCAAGGATCGTAAGGGCTGCCGAAGGAAGACCCGTAATGGAGTTCGGTGCGCGCCGTGCCCAGGGCTTTGACGCATCAGTCTTAGGCGCAAGGGCTGCCTATATCGCAGGCGCCGCAGGAACATCCTGCACCATCTGCGGACAGCAGTTCGACATCCCGCTTTCCGGAACAATGGCTCATTCATGGGTCATGCTTTTCGATACTGAGTTCGAAGCTTTCAAAGCTTACTCAATGACATATCCGGACGGCGCTCTGCTCCTCGTTGATACATATGACGTTCTGCGTTCAGGCATCCCCAATGCGATCAAGTGCGCAAAGGAAGTCTTAGAGCCCATGGGCAAGCGCCTCAAGGGAATCAGGATCGATTCCGGAGACCTTACCTACATGACACAGCAGGCGAGAAAGATGCTCGATGAGGCCGGACTTACGGATTGTAAGATCACAGTATCCAATGCTCTCGACGAGTATCTCATCAGGGATCTCATCAACCAGGGCGCATGCATCGATTCGTTCGGTGTAGGCGAGCGTCTCATCACATCAAAGGCTGAACCTGTTTTCGGCGGCGTTTACAAGATCGCTGCAGTTGAGGATAAGGACGGCAACGTCATCCCCAAGATGAAGATCTCCGACTCAGTCGGCAAGGTAACGAACCCCTGCAACAAAGAGATCGTAAGATTCTACGACAAGGCTACCGGAAAGGCATTAGCTGACGTCCTAATGGTCGCAGACGAGGAAGTTCCTAACGGTGAGCCTTATGAGATCTTCGATCCTAATGCTACATGGAAGAGCAAGACTCTTGTTGATTACACAACGAGAAAGCTCCTCGTAAAGATCTTCGATCACGGCAAGCTTGTCTATGAGAAGCCTACGATCAAGGAGATCCGCGATTACTGCACAAAGGAACTCGATTCACTTTGGGACTCCGTCAAGAGATTTGAGAATCCGCACAGCTACTATGTCGACCTGTCACCCAAGCTCTGGAAGATCAAGGACGACATCCTGAGATCATACAAGCACAGATAAGGAGAAAAAAATGGCAAATCCGATCGTAACAATCCAGATGAAAGACGGCGGCGTAATGAAGGCAGAGCTCTATCCCGAGATCGCTCCCATCACCGTACAGAACTTTATCGACCTCGCAGCAAAGGGCTTCTATAACGGCCTCATCTTCCACAGGGTCATCCCGGGATTCATGATCCAGGGCGGAGATCCGGAAGGAACAGGAATGGGCGGCCCCGGTTACTGCATCAAGGGCGAGTTCACAGCCAACGGCTTCACAAACAATCTGAAGCATACGAGAGGCGTTCTTTCCATGGCTCGTGCTATGAACCCTGATTCCGCAGGCTCACAGTTCTTCATCATGCACGAGACATATCCGAGCCTTGACGGACAGTATGCCGCATTCGGAAAACTCATCGAGGGGATCGAAGTCGTCGATAAGATCGCTTCCGTAAAGACTGATTATAACGACAGACCCTTAGAGCCTCAGCAGATCGAATTCATGACGGTACAGCTTTGACGGACACTATCCTGATAGTTGTTTGGCCTTTTGCTTCAGCATTACTGATAACCATCGCGAACATCTTATTAGCCAGAACGAAGGCTTTCAGGAATCCGCATGTCAGTGAACTGAAGTTACCGAAATTCTTAAGGCAGATCCATTGGAAAGACAAAACCGGTAACACGGCTTTGTCTTTCCTTATAATATGGACTGCGGCATTGCTGCAGTTTCTGTTTTCCATGGCGGGTATCTTCCTGATACGCAAGTTCGCCTGCCTTCCTGACAGGACTGCCGCAAGTCCCGTAGATCACGTCTTTTTCGCAGTTGCCGATATCGTCAGTGATATATGCATCCTTTACCTTTTAAGGTCAGAAAAGCGCAGGGCGGCAAAGCCGGCGGTAATAATTTCCATACTCTCATATGCGCTTCTCATAACAGAACTGTTCGTTTTCAATTTCAACTCCTTTAAAAAGGACAGTCACATCATTACGATGAAGGGAAGCGGTCTTGTGCCCGAATTCGAATCAGATGCAGATAATGAGGCAGGCCCCGTCACCTATTCCGGAGACAGTGTGACCATAAAGGATGAGTGCTCATTCATCGTTCCGTCGGTTCCTGATGATACATATTCGGTTACCGTGAACTTTACACCCGCTGACAACGCCAATAACAAAAAGGCATATTTAAGATTCGACTGCAGGCTTCTAGTAGAAGACGATAACTCCAAGTATATCTACAGAACGGCCGATAAGAGGAGAGTCTCGGGTGAACGCAGCGTTACCATGTTCATGAGACCGCACGGCCACATAAAATCCGTGATGCTCTCTGTTGAGGATCTCGAAAAGAAGGTCTGCATCAGTACGGTCTCATTTTCAAACAGCAACATTTACGGTGCATCGCTCATAAGATATCTGATACTGATGGCAGCGGCGTCACTCATAACGATCATCATCTGTCAGCACTTTTATGAAGCGGATTATGATCCGTCCAGGAAATTCCATGCAGTCTTACTGACCTTAGTCTTTCTTCTTACCACGGGCGCCACATACCTGCTTTACATGCGTGAGGATATGAAATTCGATAAATATCCCTTTGAGGATAACTCGAAAGTACTGGACATATACCAGCTGGCTTTCGATTCGAAGATGAAAAAGATCCCGTATCTCGACGTTGAGGCTGAGCCTGAGTTAAAGGAGATCGGAAATCCTTATGACGACAGCGAAAGAGATGAAAAAGGACTAACATACAGATGGGATTACGCGTATAAGGACGGCCGTTATTACTGCTATTTCGGCGAGGCTCCGATATATACGGTCTACTACCCGGTATACCTGATCACGCACCGTGTGCCCAATTATTCTGCTGCTGTCGGCATACTCGGAACAATAGCGGTCACTGCGGTCGTCCTGGCATTCCTTGCTGCAGTGAAGATGTTTGTGCCCAGGAAGAATCTTCTGGCGCTGATCCTCATGATACCCGGCACGGCATTTGCCGGATTGCTGTATATCAACATGAGCTTTTCGGAAAAGTACTATATAGCTTCCAACAGCGCGATAGCGGGAATAGGGTTTGCCGTTTTCTTCGGATTGTCTGCAGTCATGGAAAAGAAGACCATAGCAAGGCTTATCATGTTCTTCATCTCAGGAGTCTCACTTGCTGTTTCCGCGGGATCGCGCCCAACTGTCGCGATATGTGCTGCAGTCCTTCTTCCCGTATTCTTCGGAGTGCTTTTCGACAGAACGAGAAAGCTTTCCTTAAGGCTATCTGAGGCAGCAGCCTTTTTGGTTCCGGTCACAGCGGGGATAGCGCTTCTTTTGATGCATAACTACGAAAGATTCGGAAATCTCCTGGATTTCGGCGAGAATTACCAGCTGACGATAAGCGATATCTCTTCACTTAAAGTCATGCCTGAAATGCTTCCGTCGGCGATCTTCTATTATTTCCTGACACCGCTGGATCTGATCGACACATTCCCGTATTTTGAAGCAAGGGGAATAATCGCGAACACCTATGAGGTGTACAGGAACATAGAGCCGTCCACAGGGCTTTTCAGCATACCGTTCATTCTTTTGGGAACCATTTTCCTTCCCGGTGCGTTTGCGCGCGCGAAAGGAAAGACAACCAAAAAGGAAGCGGTCATATTCAACAGCTTCCTTGTCCTGTGCATTGTATCGGCAGTTTTCATTGCCTGGTTCGATTTTTCGAGGGGCGGAGTCTGCCTGAGATATATTTCCGACATTGCATGGCTCCTTGCCATAATGAGCGGAGTGGTGCTCCTTCGGAGGATCATGAGAAAGTCCGGAAGAAGGACAGTTTACGGACTTATATGCATAGTACTTGTGATGACGTACTTTACCGTGTTCTTTATGGCTATGGCACAGAGTACCAGCAACCTGGCAAAACTGTATCCGTCGCTCCTTGAGCGATGTGAGGATTTCTTCCTGTTCTGGCACTGACGAAGGTTCCGAAGAACATGTGGTTTAGGATATAATTATCTTTGACATAAAAGGAAAGGCAGCATAGACGATGCGTGAATTACAGAACCTGGACGGAGGGAAACAGGTTCAAAAAAACAGGAAAGGCAAGTCATCAGAGACCGGATCTTCAAAAGGCACGGTGTCTGTTTCTTACAGTGTCTTTTTCGCGCTTTGCCTTTTGTTCCTTTTGCTGCCCGTCATCATCTTTTGTCTCGGCTACTTAAGGCCTTTGATCGGATTCGCGCTTGCAGTCGCTTTTTCCGGGATGGCAGTCATCACCGTATTAGACTGCATGAGATCGCCTGACGGAAAACAATTGGACAGCAGGGACAAAGAGATCCTGATCCCGGTCAAATACCTGGTGATCTTCGCCGTTGCCGCAGTCGCGGTCTCACTTGTCACGGGTGTCGGCGAATATATCTATACTCTTCAGGATCATCCTTACAGACGCGCAATATTGAATGACCTCATTAACTATAAATGGCCGGTGGTCTATAACTACAGCACCCAGACCAATCCTGAGGTAAGAGAGATCTTCGGCCTGGCTTCAGGCGAAAGAGCTTTCTCTTACTACTTCGTTTACTGGCTGCCTGCCGCTGTCATCGGCAAGGCTTTTGGATTTGGCGCCGCCAACTTTGCACTGTTTATTTGGAATTCCATAGGGATCTTTCTCGGTTTTGTCGGCATGTGCGCCGTTAACAGGCGTTTCTCTGCCGCGATGCCTTTTCTCTATGTGTTCTTCGCGGGACTCGATGCGATCCCGAATGTCGTGCACCTGCTGACAGGATATGACGCATGGCTCTGGATAGAGGGCTATGTTCCAGGAATATCTTTTGTAGCCAATTTTACCGAGCTTGCAAATGTCTTCAACCAGATAGTTCCGTGTTTCCTGATAATGGCGGTCCTTCTGATGTCTAATAACATGAGGTCTGCAGGACTTACAGGCGGACTTCTTTTCGCTTATTCGCCATGGGCGGTGTTTGGTCTCCTGCCGATCATGATAGGATTCATGCTGCGGAAAGAGATGCGTTCGGGAAATGCAAAGAAGGATGTCATTAACATATTCACACCCGTAAACATCGTATCCGCGGTACTGCTCCTCGTATTATTCGGAAGCTATTACATGTCCAATTCGGGAGCGGTATCGTTCCGCGGCTTCACATGGACATTCTATGACAGGCCGCTGATGTTCATACCTGCATATCTTCTGTTCATTGCCATAGAAGTCCTTCCGGTTGCGGCAGTTCTATATAAGGAGCATAAGAAAGATCCGGTGTTCATTGCCGCGGTCATCACGCTCTGCATCGTGCCGCTTTACCGCGTTTCCGAAATGAACGATTTCTCGATGAGGGGATCGATGCCTGGTCTGTTTATTATATGTATAATGCTTTCGGGACATATATCTGAGATGTTCCTTCCTGAAAACGCCCCCAAGACCGGGAAAGACTGGTTCAAGAGCGCGGCGGTAATGCTCATGGTGATCCTGATGATGTTTCCTGCGGCAATTAATCTGTTTGTCATTGCGGGAAGCTCGCTGACAGGGGCTGAGAGCAACAGGGACAATATCGGATCGTTTGGTGATATAAAGCAGGCGCGCTATGCAAAGACAATAGAGGAACAGTTCTTTGCGCCTGATTACAGAAACAAGTTTTTCTATAAATATCTTTCGAAATAAGGTGATCAGATTATGAAGAAGGAAGTACTTGTAAGGCGGGATGTGTTTTTCGCGGTATGCGCGGCTTATCTGACGATTCCCGTTGTTATATTCATGCTGGGAAACTTAAGGCCTTTGATAGGCATTCCGGCAGCGGTCCTGATGGCCGGCTGCTGTGTCTTTTCGTGCATCGATTTCTGCAAAGGCCCTGACAGGAAACTCAAAGACCGTTCATCCGATTTCTTCGGGATGAAGATGCCCATCAAGTATCTCATCGCGCTTTTCATGGTCGCTCTCATCACGGTCTTCATTTCCGGTGTAGGCGAATATGTATATTCTATGCTGGATCATGTGTTCAGACGCGCAGTGTTCAACGACCTCATAAACTACAAATGGCCTGTTATCTATGATTACAGCACCCAACACAACCCACGGGTCATAGCAGTGCTCGGCAAAACACAAGGAAATACCGCTCTGATCTATTACTCGACATACTGGATGCCGTCCGCTCTCGTCGGAAAGCTTTTCGGATTTACAGCCGGGAACATCTTTCTTATCATTTGGACGACTGTCGGAGTGTGGCTTACTCTGGTCGGTACGACAATGGTTATACGCAGAATATCCTGGGCAGTTCCGATAATCTATATTATTTTTTCCGGGCTTGATGTACTGCCCAATCTTATTCATTCACTTACACAGTATGAAGGATATATGGCTGTTGAGCACTGGGTTCCGGAATTTGCTTACATAAGTAATTTTACCCAGCTTTCCAATGTGTTTAACCAGTGCGTTCCTGTTTGGCTGATAGTCGTTTTGCTGATGCTTTCTTCAAATGTCAGATCAACAGGCCTTATAGGAAGCCTCAGTTTTGCTTATTCACCGTGGGCAGCCATTGGTCTGGTGCCGTTGGCAGCCGCGCTTGCTTTCAAAAAAGAACTTCAGCCTCAGAAGAAAGCTAAAGTCATACTTTCGCTCCTTCATCCCACAGCGATCATCTCATGTGCAATAATGCTTGTAGTGTACGGAACATATTATATGGCCGGCTCATCCTCATCGGCGGAAAGCGGCTTATCAGGGAAGTACAGCAAAAGCTTCGGAGGTTTTTTGCTGTCCTGGGCGCTTCTACTGATCATAGAAGTTCTGCCTTTTGTAATTTTGCTCTGGAAGAGGGAGAAGAAAGAACCGCTGTTCATCACTTCGGCCATTACACTGGCCCTGATCCCTTTATACAAGATCTCTTATTTCAATGATTTTTCGATGCGTGCATCGCTTCCTGCATTGTTTGTTTTTTCAGTAATGTTCACGTCACTCCTTGCCAAGATGTTTGCCGATGACAAACAGAGGGTCAGGAAGGCAAAGAGGCTTACGAAAAGGGAGTTTGTCAGAAGCTTCTTTATTCTGCTACTCACGATTCTTTGTGCGTTCCCCTGTGCTGTCGATCTTTTGCTGATAATCGGCAGCGATATTGTCGGAGAATCGCATTTCGAAAACGATATCGGTTCTTTCGGAAGTATTACCGGAGAGGAAAAAGGCCCATATTATTCTACAGAAGCTTATGCGGAAGGTGCTATGCTGCTGTTTTCGGATGACTATAGAGAGAAGATGTTTTACAAATATCTGGCAGCATCCACGGAAAGCAGGCACGAATGATTACTAATAAAACGAAAGAGAAAAAAACAGTTAAGATTCCGTTCAGGCTGTGGTATGCCCTGACAACAGGTTTTCTTGTGATTCCGGTTATAATATTCTGCGCCGGTTATCTCAGATGGTATTTCGGCATTCCGTTGGCTGTCTTATTTGCCGCTTTTTCGGTCTATGCGGTAATCGACTGCACGAAGTACGCAGCAGGGAAAACACAGCTTTTGGAAAACGCAAGTGATTTCGTGATCCCGTTGAAATATCTTATGGGTTTCGCGGTTTTTGCATTGTTTCTTTCATACTTTTCGGGTGTAGGTGAGTTTATTTATTCTCTTCAGGATCATGCGTTCAGGAGAGCAACATTATCAGATCTGATCTCTTACAGATGGCCTGTCATTTTTGATTACAGCACCCAAACAAATCCGAAAGTCATAGAGATATTAGGAAAGACAAGCGGTAAGGCAGCATTTATTTATTACTATACTTATTGGATGCCTGCTGCTCTGTTCGGGAAGATGTTCGGAAGAACTTCTGCTGACATATTCCTCATGCTTTGGAATGCAGTAGGAATATTCCTTACACTTCTCGGAATGGCAAAGATCAACGGGAGGGCATGCGTTACCCAGCCGATCTTCTACATGTTCTTCGGCGGCCTTGATGCTATTCCCACGGTTATCCACAGTGTTGTTGAATACCCGTATTGGACTTCGATCGAGGGATATGTGCCTAACATGGCTTATTACTGCAATATGAGTGAACTCGCGAATGTGTTCCATCAGTGTGTTCCGTGTTTCCTGATAGCTGTGCTTGTTATGCTTTCGGTCAACACCAGAACGTTCGGACTGACCGGCGGCCTGCTCTTTGCATATTCGCCTTTCGGCGTGTTTGGAATACTACCGGTTATACTTACGGCGGTATTCAGAAAAGAGATGAGGCAGGATGTGAAAAGTACTCTTAAGGATCTGTTTACACCTGCAAATATAATATGCGCGGCTGCACTTCTTTTTGTGTACGGCAGCTTTTATACCGCAAACGCCGGTGTTGTCGGACAGACGGGATTTACCTGGGAATATTTCAGTTCATTCGGTTTTTTTATCATTTGTTACCTGTGCTTTTTGCTGATCGATGTAATCCCGGTAACAGCCATCCTTTTCAAGCGATACAGAAAGAATCCATTCTATATCTGTGCCGCGGTCTCGCTGATCATGATCCCGCTTTATATGATGTCATGGGTCAATGACTTTGCAATGCGTGCTTCCATGCCTGCAAGGTTCATAATGTGCGTATTTCTGGCAGGCCTTTTCAAAGACCTTTATGACGAGGACGCAAAGCTCATTGCGGCCAAAAAGAAGCGCAGCCGTAAAGAAACTGCCGGACTCGTTTTTGCCATTCTTGCAACCATACTCATGATGTTCCCGGGTTTCGTCAATGCCTATCTCATAGCGGGCAGCCAGGCAATAGGTTATTTAGACCGCAAGGAAATGGTCGGATCGTTTGGCAATATTAATAATGCCTATGACGACACCATTGAATATGCCTTGGTTGCAAAAAAACAATTCCATACCGATAACTATATGGATACATTCTTCTATCGGTATATGGCAAAGCAGTAAGGAGGATTGACGGTGAACAAAGTGGTCACAATCCCGTTTAAAGCATTTCTGGCGCTGTGCCTTGGCTTTTTGACCCTTCCGGTCGTTATATTTGCCGCCGGATATTTAAGACATTATGCCGGCATCCCGTTGATCATCCTGCTGACAGCCGTCTGTGTTCTGTCGGTACGTGACTGCTGCAGGGACCAGCGAAAAGAATTGCTTTCATCCGAAGACACTGTGATCAGGATCCCTATTAGTTACCTGATCGGGTTTGCCGTAACTGCTGTCTTAGTCTCATTCGTGACAGGAGTAGGCGAGTTTATTTTCACGCTCAACGACCATCCGTACCGAAGGGCGATAATGAACGACCTCATCAATTACAAGTGGCCGGTCATCTACGATTACAGTACGCAGACCAATCCTGAAGTCATAAAGGAGATCGGGCGTACATCGGGCACATATGCCTTCATGTATTACTTTACATACTGGCTTCCTTCCGCGCTTATCGGAAAGGCTTTCGGTTCCCTGGCGGGAAACGTTGCCCTGCTGATATGGAATGCCATCGGAATCTTTCTGACATTTATCGGCGTAAGCAAAGCAAGCAGAAGAGCCGGTTTTGCGGTACCGTTTGTCTATCTCTGTTTTGCCGGAATGGATGTTATTCCCAACATTGTTCATTTGTTTGTTGAATGGAAAGCATATAACGGCATAGAAGCCTGGCTGCCTGTGCTTGCATATATGAGTAATTTTGCTGAGCTTACAAGCGTTTTTCACCAGTGTGTTCCATGCTGGCTGATAGTGACTTTGATCATGATATCATTCAACACGAGATCATTAGGGCTTTTTGGCGCGCTGCTCCTGACATATTCACCCTGGGGTGTTTTAGGCCTGTTCCCGCTTGCTGTAGTCAGGGCATTTTCAAAACCGATGCGGGCAGACGGTATGCGCAGGGCTGTCAGGAATACCATCAGTATCACCAACATATTACCCTGTGCAGCTATCCTTATGATCTATGCTCCGTTTTATCTCGGAAACAAGTCTTCGATATCCGAAAGAGGCTTTTTCTGGGAGTATGTAGGCAATCCGGGGAAATCTGTCGTTATTTATCTTCTGTTTGTTTTGATCGAGATCGCACCTGTTGCCCTGATCCTTTGGAAGACCGAAAAGACAAACCTGATGTTTTTGGCTGCCCTGATCGAATTGATGCTGATACCGTTTTATAAGGTCACGTTGTCTAATGACTTCTGCATGAGAAGTTCAATGACGGGAAGATTCGTGCTCTGTATTCTTCTTGCCCGCTATCTCAATGATCTTTTTGACGCAGACAAGGTTATTGTCTCAAAGAAACTAAAGAGAAAGAAAAAGGACATGGCAAAGCTTGTGATAACCATGCTGGCTATTATTTTGATGATGTTCCCGGCTTTTGTTACCGGTTATTACATAATCGGAAGCGAACTTACAGGTGCGGAGCACAATGCGGAAGAAATCGGCTCGTTCGGAAACATAAATAAGCCGAACACACCTGGCACGCCTCGCATAACTATACTTCGGACGATTATGAGGAGTCATTCTTCTTTAAGTATCTTGCGAAGAAGTGACAGAAGCTTTATTTGTCTTCTGACTCTTCCATAGGAATATATATCGGCCTGCCCTTTGACTCGATGTAGGTTCTTCCGATATATTCACCGATGATTCCGAGAGCCATTAGGACCAGACCGCCTATGAAGAGGATGAAACAGAGAAGCGACGGGTATCCGGCAACATCTATCCAGATCTTTTCAATTATTGCTTTGATGAAATAGTAGATAAGATAAAGGAATCCGGCAATGGAGAAAAACATACCTGCGTACGTCGCAAGTCTCAAAGGTGCTGTTGTGAAAGCTACGATACCGTCGATGGCATAGCGGAAGAGTTTCCAGAAGCTCCACTTCGTTTCGCCAGCGGCTCTTTCAACGTTCTCGTGCTCGATCCACTTTGTGCGGAAACCTACCCAGGCAAAGATACCTTTGGAAAAACGCTGTCTTTCGGAAAGGAGTAAGATCGCATCGACGACCTGTCTTCTCATGAGCCTGAAATCACGCGCTCCGTCAGCGATCTCAACGTCGATCATACTGTTGATGAGTTTATAGAAACATCTTGCGAAAAAGCTCCTAATCGGAGGCTCGCCCTGACGGGTAACGCGTCTTGCGGCAACTATATCGCATTCACCCGCATCAAGATCTGCGATCATTGAAGGTATAAGTGCCGGAGGGTCCTGCATGTCAGCATCAAGAATGGCGATGTATTCGCCCTTTGCTTTCTGCATGCCTGCATACATGGCTGCTTCCTTGCCGAAATTTCTCGAAAAGAACACGTAGCGGACGGCGGGATCATTTTCAGCAAAGCCTTTGATTATGTCCTGAGTCTTGTCGCGGCTTCCGTCGCTTATGAAAATGAACTCGAATTCCTTGTCGGAATCCTTAATTGAATCTCTGACGCCGCAGAGCGCTTCATAAAGTATGGGAAGTACTTCTTCCTCGTTGTAGCATGGGATTATCAGGCTTACAAGCATGCTGTCATATCCGCCTTTCGTGAGGCCGTAAAATTGGAACGGCTTAATAAAATGTATTATAATCAAAAAATTCAATAATTGATATATTTTGATAGCGGAGCAGACGCGATCGGAAGGGCAGGGGAATTCATGAAGGAGTTGGACACACTGGGACAAGGCAATAAACCGGCCGTGGCCCGCAAGAAGACAAAGGAGCCGGCTCTCGCCCTCAGGTCAAAGAATCAGCCTGACATGCGTCCGCTGATCTCTTTTTTTCTGGCGCTCGCACTCTATGTTTTCACGGCAGTCATCTGCAATAAGTATCCGACAGGCCAGTATTCATTCATCTTAAGCGATCTCAAGGCCCAGTACGCGCCGTTTCTTGCTCTCAACAGATCACGAATACTAAGCCTCGTAGGCGGTGGATCAGAACACCTGATAAGCAATCTCACGTATTCGTTCCAGTTGGGTCTCGGAAAGAACTTCATGGGCACGTTCGGTTATTACATGGCGAGCCCGCTGAACCTCATCTATCTGCTTTTCGATCCCTCACAGGTCGATTTCGTCGTTATCCTCTTAGTCATTTTAAAGCTCAGCTTAGGCTCGGCTTTCATGACGCTCTTCCTCGGTACAAGGGCGGCAGACGCCAAGACAAAGTGGCCCATACTTCTCGGCGCGGTCTATGCATTTTCGCTCTATGCCCAGGCATTTGCTTTCCAGATCATGTGGCTTGACGGCTATATGCTCCTTCCTTTGCTCCTGTATTTCACGGAGAGATTCATCTCACGCAGGCGTTATGCGGGCATAGTCATCACGCTGCTCGTCCTTTTCGTATCCAACTATTACATAGCATACATGGTCGGTATCTTCAGCTTCCTTTATCTGATCGTCAGGATGATCGAGCTGAAAACCAAAGTCAGAGAGGCTGTCGGAACGATCGTAAGATTTGTGCTGACGGCAGGCTTTACAGGTATGTGCACCGCCGTGCTCATCCTTCCGGTAGGCATCGATACGATAGTCAACAGCGAGAAGAAGACCGGGAATTCAAATCCGGATCTTATCATGTATTCGCCGCTGACGTTTATCAAGATGTTCCTGATCGGCGAACCCAAGGAATTCGGAGACGTTCTCCCTGCGAACTATCCTTTCCTTTTCATGAGCCTCATGGTCACCATCACCGTGCTCATCTATGTTACGAGCAAGATCTATAACGGACGCGAAAAGACGATCCACATAATCTGTCTTATCGGGGCGATACTTTCCACAGGCTTTTACTATTTTGACAAAGCCTGGCAGGTATTCGACGACCCGAACTGGTTCGCGCACAGACACGCTTTCGTATTTCTTCCGGTCTTCCTCGTTGTTACTCTAAAAGCTCTTGAGCGCATGTCGGAAGTGCCTTTTAAGGATATAGCCCGCGTAGCCGTCATAGTCAGTTCCGGACTGGTCATCGTATATGCCATCGGAGCCTTCAAAGACGAAGACAAGATCTTTATCTACAACCTGATATTCATTCTTGTTTACAGCTTTATGGCGGCCGGATACGGCGTTAAGAAGTGGCCTGATCAGTTCAGGGATCTCCCGCAGATGATCTCGCCGATGCTTGCGATCATCGTAGGCTTTGAGATCGTATTCGCAGGACCGATGCTCACATCACAGATCGAAAGCTTCACCATGTTCTCGGGTGATGCAAGAGAATACATTTCCAGCATTCATGCGATCGAAGAATTCGGACAGAAAGCCTTACAGCAGAATGCGGAGACGGGCGCGGCAAGAGCCGAGACCGAGCATATAACCGGTTACTACCCGCTCTACTATGCTGAAGAGGGCGAGCAGATCTACGGTAATTTCCGCAACATGTCTTTCTTCAACTCGAATTCGAACAAGAAGATGCATCACTTCCTTAAGCAGCTTGGTTATCCGGTAAACTACAACTACTTCGCTGCTTCCTATGACCAGGTGATCCCTTCGAACGACGCATTCCTTTCGATCGGAAGCGTTGCGAGCAGAAGAGAGATCTCATTCTATGAGAAGACCGGTACGGATTCGTTCAAGAACACTCTCGATTTCTATAAGGCGGGAAAGACGCTCCCCATTGCGTTTGCGGCATCGTCTTCTGCTGAGAAGTTCGATTTCTACAAGCTTGAGAAGACCGCCGAAAACAAGAACTATCTCGCTTTCCAAAACGAATGGTATGCTTCCATGTTCCCGGAGAGCTTTACCAAGGATTTCTTCGTTACGTTTGAGAACGGTGAGATCCCCGAGCCGGTGATCACGAACGGAATCAGCTACGATAAGAACAGCTATAAGAGCCGTGCGGAACTCATAAGGGAGGAGCGCGCAAACTCCGGAGAGACTTCTGACAGCAAATCCGATCAGGAGGAAACAGATTCTCCCGTTATCTACGATGACCCCATCGGCTTTGAGGGTGTTGCATCGAAAGAACTCAACAAGAGACTGAAGATGATCTACCGTCAGAACTCGAAGCTTCCCATCAGGGTCGAATACAAGTTCAAGGCTCCTGTCTCATCAGAGCTCTACCTGAACGTTTCGACAGCCAGGATCCTGTCTGACACCAACGTTTTCGTAAACGGCGTCATGGTAAACATGTTTGAGAGCAACTGCTACTATTCCCAGATATTCAGGATCGGTTCTTTCAACGTTGGAGATGATGTCACGGTCACGATCCTTTCAGATGAGGCTGACTGGTCTTATGTTGACATGAGATTCGGCTACTTCGATTACGATCTTTTCGAAAAGCAGATGGAAACGGTCGACCTTACCAAGGTCAGGACTGACGTGCTCGAGGACGGATATGCTAAGTTCACCGTAAACGGCCTTAAGGCTGATGAAATGGTCATCACCACGATCCCTGCCGAATCCGGCTGGACCATGACGATCGACGGACAGCCCGCGGAACCCGGCAAGTATCAGGATGCCTTCCTGTCATTCAAGTGTCCTGAAGGCTCTCATACCGTCGAGCTTACTTTCGTTGCCCCGGGACTGAAGATCGGAGCTGCGGCATCCTGTGCCGGAGTCATTTGTCTTGCAGCATTTGTAGTGATCGACAAGACGATCCTTAACAAGCGTAAAAAAATAAAAAATACAGAGGTTAAAACGGAGGTTTGATCATGAGCTATTTGGAAGAGTATAAGCTTTGGAGCACTGATCCATTTTTCGATGAGGGAACGCGCAGCGAGCTGGCCGCCATCAAGTATGATGCCAAGGAGATCGAAGACAGATTCTACAGGGATCTTGAGTTCGGCACAGCCGGATTAAGAGGAGTTCTGGGTGCAGGAACCAACAGGATGAACGTATACACGGTTGCAAAAGCATCCGAGGGACTTGCAAAATACATTCTTTCCGAGGGTGAGGATGCGATAAAGAGAGGCGTTGTAATCTCATACGATTCCAGACACTTCTCTCCTGAATTCGCACAGATCACCGCTCAGGTGCTTGCCGCAAACGGCATCCCGAGCAAGCTTTCAGATGAACTCAGGCCCGTTCCGGTCCTTTCATTCTCTGTCAGGTATTTCAAGGCTTTCGCAGGCGTAATGATAACTGCTTCCCACAATCCCGCCAAGTACAACGGATACAAGGTTTACGGCGAGGATGGCGGCCAGGTTCCCCCTGAAGCAGCTGATGCAGTACTTGCAAACATCGGCAACATCAAGGACATCAGGACCGTTAAGATGATGGATCTTGAAGAAGCGAAGTCAAAGGGCCTCGTAACAACATTCGGACCTGAGGTTGACCAGGCTTATACCGAGATGCTCACAAAACTCGTAGTAGATCCTGAAGCCATCGCAAAGCAGGCAGACATGAGCATTGTCTACACACCTCTGCACGGATCAGGCAACAAGCCCGTCAGAAGGATCCTCGAAGCAGTCGGCTTCAAGAATATCCACATCGTTCCCGAACAGGAGCTTCCTGACGGTTCGTTCCCGACGGTAACGCTTCCCAACCCCGAGAACCCTGCGGCTCTTTCAATGGCCATCGAACTCGCAAAGAAGACAAACGCTTCTCTCGTTTTCGGCACAGACCCCGATTCAGACAGGATCGGTGCAGCAGCAAGGATCGAAAAAGACGGTGAAGTCACATACAAATGCTTCACCGGCAACCAGATGGGCCTCATGCTCCTCGACTACATTCTTGATGCCAAGCAGAAGGCGGGAAATCTTCCCAAGGATTCTTTCGCGGTAACCACTATCGTTTCATCCAAACTCGCAGGTGCCATCTGTGCGGCTTTCGGCGTTGAGCTCCAGGAAGTGCTCACCGGCTTCAAGTTCATTGGTGAGAGGATCAAGCTTGATGACGAGTTCGGAAGCAAGCACTTCCAGTTCGGATTTGAAGAGAGCTACGGATACCTTTCCGGACGCGATGTCCGTGACAAGGATGCCGTTGTTGCCGCAATGCTCATCTGCAACATGGCTGCAGCATCGTTCGAGAAGGGCGAGACACTCGCTGACCGTCTTGCTCATCTTTACGAGAAGTACGGCTACGGTTTCGAAGAGGCAGTAAGCGTTACCCTTGAAGGAAAAGAAGGCATCGAGAAGATCCAGAACAGCATGAAGGAACTCAGGAGCGAGCTTGAGGCAGCTGCTGACGTTAAGGCCGGCCAGAACCTCCTCGGAGGCCCGAAGGTCTTTGCGGTTAGGGATTACAAGACATCCAAGAGATATGATTTCTCCGGCAGTGAAGTTAAGGTCACACCGATCGATCTGCCGAAGTCAAACGTTCTGCTTTATGAACTCGGAGGCGAAAAGGGCCTCGATTGGGCATGTGCAAGACCTTCCGGTACAGAGCCTAAGCTCAAGATCTATTTCGGAGTCTATGATTCAAGTGAGGCAGAGGCAGTCAGGAGACTTGCATCTCTGAAGACTGAAGTATCAGGATACGTTGAGGCTAAACTCAAGTAAGTGAAGATACCGTGGGAATGATGAATTCGTCCACGGCTTTGGCAAAACCCATTTCAGAAACGGCCGCAGTTATATACGCGGCCGCTTTTTTTGCACCTTCGCAGGCATTGCCCATGGCTATGCCGTAGGCAGCGTCAGCGATCATGGAAATATCGTTGTCGGAATCACCGATGGCGAAAGTCATGCTCCGGGGTATTTCAAGATAGTCTGCCAGATCAAGCAGAGCTTTGCCTTTTGAGACACCTGCAGTCATTATGTCGTGAAGGCTCGGCCCGGAAGAGATGACTGTGAGATCCGGATCAGAGCAGATCTTCGCGGATACATTTTCAGGAGGGTCTATCAGCAGGAATTTGTTGAAAGGAGGGAGATCGTCCCTTTTCCAGCAGTTGTCGTCCAGATCAAAGAGAGGGGCCTTTTTTGCGGGCTCGACGTCCTTGTTATAGTTCTCACAGAAAAACTTTCTTTTGGAACATCTCGTGAAATAGATCCCGGTTATGGAATATAGTGTGGCGTTGACCTCATTTTCGATCATGAGACGGAGAAGTCCGCGTGCCTTCTGATCAGTGAAATCCATTGACATGATGTCTTTGCGGGCAACGGGATCAAAAAGGGCGCCGCCGTTGCCGGTGATAATGGGAATGTCTATTCCCAGCCTCTCGGCAAACTTGCCCACCAGAAAAGATGACCTTCCGGTGGCGATGGTAAAGGCTATTCCGTTTTCCTGAAGACGTTTTACCGCGGCGGTGTTCTCGGCGGGAACATCTTCTCCGGGCAGCAGCAGCGTAAAGTCCATGTCAGCTGCCAAAACAGCCTTATATCTTGTCATTTGCGTCAATCCTCCGTGCTTCGCGTGAAGTATTAACAATTTTACCTCAGGTATAGGGCAAATATGAGGTATTTTTACCAAATTGATTATTCTGCGTTTTTTATTATTATAATAATTGAGTTCCGGAAAGCGGGACTGTTTATGTGTGCAATTTGAAAACGAGGATATCATATGAAGAAAGTTGATGCCCGCAGTTCGGGCGCAGCAAAGAAGCGTTCTGACATTGGACAGAAGAATACAGAGAAGAAATTGAGCGTAAGGAAGGATCCTGATGCTAAGTTCGTACTTCCTGCGAAGGCAGCCAAGACTTCTTCTGAAGTGGCTCCTGTTAAGAAGTCCAATGAGGTTGATTACAGCCTTCTCGGCGTAACGAGCAAGAAGCGTCAGCAAGTCAAGGCCAAGCAGGCAAAGCAGAAAGCAGCTGAGGAGAGATATAAGCAGCGTACCGGCAAGCCCAGAACTCCGCTTGCGATCATGATCATCACTCCGGTTGCCATCTTTGCTGCTCTCGTAACTTTCTATTTCGGATATCTCATCAAGACCGGCTATTTCAGAGAGACCATCGTTGCCAGCATGGCTGACGGCAGCACCGCAAACCTTTTCGTAGAGGATGCCCGCTCTTATCTTTCCACTGATAAGTTTTTCCAGGGAACAAAGATCGACGGGATCGATGTCGGCGGGATGACAAAAGAGCAGGCAAAGGCTGCAGTAGTCGCTGCACAGCCCAAGTCACCTGACAGGGTTGCGATCTCCCTTTCACTCGACGGCAAGGAATACGATCTCGATTTCTCAAATGTTTCCTTTGAATACAATACCGACGATGTCATCAACGAAGCTTACAACCTTTACAGGCTTAAGGGCGACGAGGACAATTCAGATCTCACAGAGTATTTCAACGGAGTCCAGGCTCTAAAGGTCGATCCGAAGGAATACCAGACAGCATATACTGTTAAGCACGAAGGCGTCGAGGAGACCGTAAAAGAACTTCTCAGCAAATTCCATCTCGAACCCGTCAACGCATCTATCAGCACATTTGATGCCGACAGCCGCGCTTTTACGATCATCCCTGAGAAGAGGGGATACAAGATCGACATCCCCGCAACGACCGAGAAGGTCAAGCAGATGCTCGACTCCCGCAACTATGTCGGCAGCGTGCTCGTTGAAGCAGAGATCATTTCACCTGAGATCACGGAAGCATCCATCAATGCAACTTTCGGCCGTATCAGTTCCTGCACGTCCAAGACGACAAGGAACTCCAACCGTAACAACAATATCAAGAAGGCTTGCTCTTACATGAACGGCTACATCCTTAAGCCTGGCAAAGAGTTCTCGTTCAACAAAGTCGTAGGTCAGAGAACGGCTGCAAGAGGATTCAAGGAAGCTACGGTCATTGCCGGCGGTCAGTATGAGCAGGGTTTGGGCGGAGGAATCTGCCAGGTAAGTTCCACACTGTACAATGCCGTAATCAAGGCCGGACTGACTGCTACCGAAAGACATCCGCATGCTTTCCCGTCAACGTATCTGCCCATAGGTCAGGATGCTACTGTTGACTATCCTCATCTTGACTTCAAGTTCAAGAACACTACTGACGGTGAGATCATCGTTGTTGCATGGTGGAGCAAGAGCGACAGGATCTGCCACGTTGAGCTCTACGGAAAGAAACTCCCCGACGGACAGACAGTCAAGTTTGAGAGTAAGACCACTTCAAAGGGCAAGACGCCTTCAAAGGTTGAGTACGTCGAAGATCCTGAGATGAAGGTCGGCGAGAAGGAGACAGTAAGAACTGCACACTATGCCTGCACCGTTGTTTCATATCAGGTCTGGTATGACAAGAGCGGAAAAGAGATAAAGAGAAAGAAGATCGCTACATCGAACTTCAGGGCATACACCAAAAAAGTGGCGATAGGAACATTGCTGCCTAACGGAAAGCACGCCAAGCTCAATACCAAGACCGGCGAGCTTTCAGGAGTACCGACTGCCACACCTAAGCCGACCAAGGCAAAGGCTACGACAAAAGCTCCGACCAAGGTACCGGCTAATAACGCATAAGTTCAGGCTGTGACAAACATATAAATACGGGCTGTGATCCTTCGTGACCGCAGCCCCTTTTTATGAGTTTTTTGACAATTAAAGACGTGTTTTCCGGCAGGTTCCTCCATTAAACAAAAAACTGATCAGGATTTTGGTTGTTTTATGTCTGCCAATTATTAATAAAAGGTTTATAATAAATGCTGTTTTGTAGACTGATGTCGGGATGGTTTCCATCCTGAATAAAGTTAAATTTTTCCAAAGGAGATCCAAGTTTATGGCAGAACTGACAAAGAAAACCATGGACGGTAACGAGGCTGCTGCGTATACTTCGTATGCATTTACTGAGAACGCCGCTATCTACCCGATCACACCGTCCTCGCCTATGGCTGATCACACCGATCAATGGGCTCAGCAGGGCAGAAAGAATATTTTCGGACAGACGGTTAACATCGTCGAGATGGAGTCTGAGGGAGGCGCTGCAGGTGC
>R21__coassemble_50_pt1 | contig 101962 bp, 97 predicted proteins | sample R21__metabat2_high_PE_008 | metagenome-assembled genome bin R21
GGAATGTCAGAAGGTCCCGGCCTTGGTATGGGATATGAGATGACAAAGCCCTGGCATCCTTTATATAACATTATGCTTTTTACTTTGTTCGGTCTGCTGTACTTAAGAAAAGTTAAAGATCTCACGCTTAAGAAAGCCATGTTGACCGGCGCTTTGTGGGCAGGCATCAGCATACTGATTGACCTTGTCGGATGGGTGCTGATCAAACATCCCTGGAGCCTCACGTTCAAGCAGTTCTATATCGATTACCAGCCCTGGATAACACTGGTCTACCTGGCAATGTTTATAGCTCCGGTTATAGGATTTTTCATAGTTAAGCGACACTCACGTTCAAAGTGTTGATTAACCGACAAGCCTGTGTGACGTTGGTGCTTGGTCTGTTTCTCTTTCATTGACATAATCAGCTTGTTGATAAAACAAACACATTCAATAAGGAGAAACAACACATGATTAAGTTAGTCGCCTTCACATTAGGAATCGCCACATTGGTCTCCATGGCCGGATATGCTTCCGTTAAGCCGCTTGCAGAGACGATCGCACCGGTATCAGTAGCTTCCATGGATAAGGAGACAATAGGTGTATCTCCGGCAGCAACAATGTCCAAAATGACAAAAGATAAAATGGCAAAACTTAAGGTAGGTGTTACTGATGCTGTTGATAGATCTTTCGTGTTTGACGGAGAAAAGTACAGCTTCAAGCTCCCCCGGATCACAATAGCAGGCGTTAATACGGATGAGATAAATGAGACTATCAGAACGGAGATCGAGAAAGCATATTATGAAGGTGAGAACAGGGAAGTATTCGATTCGAAATACAAGTACTTTGTCAACGGTAATCTGGTGTCGATCCTTGTTTCCAACATGGACCTGTCTGGAGGCGAATTCGAATATGTCAAGGTTTTTAATATCGATGCGACTACAGGCAAACTCATTACGGCCGACGAAGTCGTAAAGCTCGCGGGCCTGACGGATGGAGAGTTTTTCGGTAAGGTAAAAGAATTATATACAAAGTTCAACAACCTGCAGCTTACCCTTGAAGACATTGGAGAGGAAGATAAGATCGCTCTTGCAGAGAACTTCGAACAGATCTCGTATCAGTTTGTTCAGCCTTACATCGGTTCCAACGGCAAACTCTGCTTTGTAGGAGACGTTTTCTGCACAGGCGGTGCAGGTGTGGCCTTTGAGAACTTTGAAGTTAACTGATCAGCAATCGGAAACTGAATAATTACGTAACAACAGCGGAGATCACTCCGCTGTTGTTTCGTGACATATTTATTCCATATCATTTGTGTTTAATTATTTTTTTAGAACTTGCCGTGGGATATGCTCGGGTGATCTTATATTTGAGAAACGTTGGTCATAATCAATATGAGCGGGGATTTCCCCGCTTTTTTCAAAATTGTTTTCCCATGTCATACCGTAGTCATAACGTTCGTGTATTATGAGACCAAGGAGAACGAAAGATATGGCTTACAGATTACTGATCGTTGAAGATTCACCGGAATTGCTGGAGATCATGAGCGACTTCTATCGCGAGGAAGGCGCCGGGCTCTGGACAGTTGATACCGCCACAAACGGTAATGATGCCTTGGCCAGGGTGTCAGAGGAATCCTACGATCTCATGATCCTGGACATAATGCTTCCCGGGGCTTCGGGATTTGATATCTGCAAGGCGGCACGCTCAAAGAGCGACTGTCCGATAATCTTCGTTACTGCCTTAAGCACCGATAACTTCATCTTAAAAGGTTATGAGACCGGAGGTGACGACTATGTCATCAAGCCGTTCTCCATAAGGCATCTCTACGCCAAGAGTCTTGCTCTGCTCAAGCGCGCAAGAAAGAGCGATGACGGTGAAGAGTTAAGGTGCGGCAATATCTCCCTTAACAAAAAGACCATGATGGTCAAAGTCAAGGGAATACCGATCGAGATCAAATCAAAAGAATATTTCCTTCTGCTTTACCTTCTTGAAAATAAAGACGCCGTACTTACCAGAAAGACAATCCTTGAGCATGTGTGGTGCGATGACCTCGATGTCAGCGACAGGATCGTCGACAGCACCATAAAGAGGCTCAGGGACTGCCTTGGAGAAGCTGCTGGTCAGATCAGGACCGTAATCGGCAGGGGATACCGCATATCGGAGGAATAATAATGAAATCTCGCAAAGCAACCATAAAGAAACCTAAGTTTCTGGTGTCGTATTTCATCAGCGTGATCGTTTTGTTGGCTGTCTTTACGACTGCAGGTGTGATATATTTTTTGCCCGAATACTACGTGTATAACTTCAATGTAATGGAATCGGCTTCAGGGCGTGAAGAAGCAATCTACCATTACATTAAAGAAGGAATCGCCAATCCGGAACTGACAGCAACCGATCTTGTTGAGGCCATACGGAGACTGATAGATCACTATTGTGAAACAGGCGAACGTTACGAGGTTATTGTAGACGGTAAATACAAGCTGGACACTTCCAGGACTGCAATACTTGACCATACTTACATAGCTGAAGACGGTGAAGAATCGAGAGTCTATCTCCAGCTGGCTGACAGAGAGTACCTGAAGTATTTTGACACCCCTGAAGTTCAGGGCAAGAGTTTTATTGATAATAACTACTCCGGGTATTTCGTACAAGATTCCAAGATTGCATTTGAATGTATGGAGTATTATGCGGATCTTGGCAAAGGCGTATTCATTCCGGTAAGTGTCACGATACTGGATGCATATGGTGATCCCACAGACGTATCTTTCAAGACTGAACCGAAAGATACCGAAGGTATGATCCTCATAAATTCTGAACACGACGGTTTTACATCTGCTCAAGGCTTTGTTGCAGGAGATCCGTTTGCAGGCGCCAGCCTGGAAAACACATCGCATACTGAATATGAGTCCGGTAATACGTATCACAGCTTCAACTGCAGGTTTACAGGTTCAGATAACATATCTTTTAATACGGCATATAAGGATCAGATCATCTTTGCTGTTGTGCTTATCTGCTGTGGCGCACTCATCTTTGCTTTCATTCCTGCAACCATCGCATATAACATAAGAAAGAGAAAGTACGAGATAATCCAGTACCGCCTGAAGACAACCAATGCGATGGCCCATGACCTGAAAACCCCGCTTGCCGCGATCGCAGGTTATGCGGAAAGCCTTTCTTATCATATAGGTTCGGACAAGCAGGAATACTATGCGGAAAAGATTGAAGACAAGGTCTCCCAGATGACTTCCATGATCAACAACATCCTGGAGTTTTCCAAGTCCGAGGCATTGACTGGAAAGGTCACAACTGCCGATACCGATATCGGTTCAATCATAGCTGAAGTCATAGCTGACAATGAATATACGATAAGTTCCCGCGTTCTGAAGGTGAATTACGATCAGAAGGAAGTTATAGTCAAGACTGATAAAGAGCTTTTCAAGCAGGCGTTGGACAATCTTATCGGAAATGCGGTCCTGCACAGCAAGGAAGGTACTGAGATAGATATCACCTGTGACAGCAAATCGGTTGTCATAGTTAACACTGCTGCAGAAAAGATTGATGATATAAAGAGTATACGTGAGCCTTTTGTCAAAGGAAGTGAATCACGCGGCGACAATGGCAGCGGTCTTGGTCTGGCAATCGCGGATAACAATCTGGCCATGCTTCGGTACAGACTTGAGATCAAGACCGAAGATGATAAGTTCTATGCGATCGTATATATAAAATAAAAGCAGAATAAGACTAAAAACACTTTCTGTAACCAGTTCCGCAGGTTGACATGAAAAAACCAATTGTTCTGCGAGTTCCGCAGGTGTTCCCAAACATGAAACCACCTTCTGTAACTAGTTCCGCAGGCGCTTCAGCGCCGAGGACCTGTCCGTATGTTACAGAAGGTGTTTTTGTGTTTTTTGGTGGAGCATACGGGACTTGAACCCGTGACCCCCACACTGCCAGTGTGATGCGCTCCCACTGCGCTAATGCCCCGTGCAGTAAACATTATACACGAATCTTATTGATTGGCTATAACTTTTTGGTTCGCGGGCTTATGGGCCTTTCTTTGTGCTATAATTTTCTAGCAATATGCATTGTGGAGGTTTAAGAGTATGAGTATCAAAACCGGCGAATTAGTATCAGCAAGCAATCCTGAACTTAAGGCACAGACGTTCACCATGACCATGGAAGGCGGTTATGAGGCGACCGTAATGACATACGGTGCCGTTATCATCGATCTTATCGTTCCCGATAAGGACGGCAAGCCCACAGATATCATGCTCGGCTGCAAGGGCCTTGATGAATACATGGGCAATGGCGCAAATCACGGAGCAGTCATCGGGCGTTCTGCCAACAGGATCAAGGACGCTTCTTTTGTTATCAACGGCGTTAAGTACCAAATTCCCAAGAACGAAGGCGAGAATAACCTCCACTCGGGCAACCCGGCTTATCAGAATGTTTTCTGGGACGGTAAGGTCCTTTCTGAGGAAGAAGCAGACAGCATGATCCTCGATTCCGGCATCGCAGGTATCCCCGGATGCGTAGGCGAAGCAGTCCTTCTCAGCTATGAGAGCCCCGACGGAGCTACAGGTTTCCCCGGAAACCTCTATACCAAGGTGCTTTACGCTTGGCTCGAAGACAAGACATTCCTCATCCTCTATTACGGAAAGAGCGACAAGGATACCGTTTTCGCTCCCACAAACCATTCTTACTTTAATCTCCGCGGTGAGAATGCCGAGGGTACTGTTAATAATGACCTCATCATGATCAACTCCGACAAGATCACCATCAAGGACGATATGAACGTTCCTACAGGCGAGCTCAAGGATGTTGAGGGAACCGTTTTCGACTGCAGAGAATACCGTTTCGTCGGCGAACTTAATGACAGTGACGACCACCAGATGGTTATCTCCAAGGGCATCGACCAGAACTTCTGCCTTAATACAAAGGCCGGAACATTCTCTTTTGCAGCAGCCGTTACCGCTCCTGAGTCAGGTATCACTATGGAGTGCTTAACTGACATGCCGGGAATCCAGATATATGCAGGCAACAACTTAGGGAGCCCCTTGGATCAGAAGACAACAAAGGCTTACGGCCAGTATGATGCTATCTGCCTTGAGGCTCAGATGGTTCCTAATGCCGTTAACCTTGAAGGATTTGATTCGCCCGTGATCAAGGCTGGAGAGGCCTGCTATCACGCATGCGGATACAGATTCGTGTGATTTTCAGGCTTGTATTGAAGTTTTACAGTTGTATAATGCTTTATTAATCAAGAAACTATAGAAAGAAGGACTGATTCTATGGAAAAGAAGAATCTCGATTGGTCGAACCTGACCTTCTCTTATCAGAAGACAGACAAAAGGTTCGTAGCAAACTACACGAACGGCGCATGGGATGAAGGCGCTCTCATCGATGACGACAAGATCGTCATGAGCGAGGACGCAGGCGTTCTCCAGTATGCACAGACAGTATTTGAAGGCCTTAAGGCTTATGAGACAGTAGACGGCAGGATCGTTACTTTCCGTCCTGACCTCAATGCTGACAGACTTCATGACTCTGCAGTCCGCCTTGAGATTCCCCCGATTTCCAAGGAGTTGTTCCTCAGATCAGTTCAGGAGACAGTTGCAGGCAACGCAGCTTGGGTTCCCCCGTATGGTTCAGGCGCATCTCTGTATCTGAGACCCTACATCTTCGGTATTAACCCCGTTATCGGTGTTAAGCCTGCTGAAGACTATCAGTACAGGATCTTCGCTACACCTGTAGGCCCTTATTTCAAGGGCGGTGCAAAGCCGATCAAGGTCAAGATCTCCGATTTCGACCGTGCAGCTCCGCACGGAACAGGTAACATCAAGGCAGGCCTCAACTATGCTATGTCCCTGCATGCAATCGTTACTGCACACAAGGAAGGCTTCGCCGAGAACATCTATCTCGATCCGGCTACACGCACAAAGATCGAGGAGACGGGCGGTGCTAACATCATCCTCACAGACGGCAAGGGAACACTCGTTGTACCTAAGTCCGATTCCATCCTGCCTTCCATCACAAGAAGGTCACTCGTTTATGTTGCAGAGCACTACTGCGGCATGAAGATCGAGGAGCGTGAGGTATACCTCGAAGAGGTCATGAGCGGCAAGTTCACAGAGGGCGGTCTCTGCGGTACAGCAGCTGTTATCTCTCCTCTCGGTTCTGTCAACGATCACGGAAAGGAATTCACATTCGCTTCCGGCATGGAGGAGATGGGTCCTGTCATGACCAAGCTCAGAGAGACACTCACAGGCATCCAGATGGGTACTGTCGAAGCACCTGAGGGCTGGATCATGGAGATAAAGGTCTGATCTGAAAAGTTTTAACAAGACTTTAAGAGGCTGTCACAAGTAGTGGCAGCCTTTTTAGTTGTTCGAGGATCAGATCTGTATCGTGGTATAATTTTTGAAAGTAAATACTGCGGTTCAATGAACGGAAGGCACATGTTGCCGCTCCGTTTAACATTGAGGTAATTGTTTTATGGGAAAGAGATTATCCGTTAAGATTGCAGTTTTTGTGCTCTTGGTGGCATCTGCTGTTTTTATGTGCGCATGCCTTCCTTTTAAGCCGCCGAAGCCTTCCAAAGCAGCTGTTGAAAGATCTGTAAGGGAAGAGTCAGGACTTGATTGCAGGCTCATCAGACAGATAGATGAGGAGACTTACATTTTCGAAGATGTATCACGCGGGATCGAGTTCGAGGTATTGGTCAGACCCGAGAAGGTTAAGATCGATGCCAGCGAGGGCGGCTATACAGGCAAGTACTATTACAATATCCTTCATGATATTGCCGTTTATAAATCTTATTCGAATGATGTGGATCAGCTGCTCAGGAAATATAATCTCACAGATGTTGAGAGAGGCTCTGATTACACATGTATCGAGCACATTTATATTCTTGTTGATAAGGATCTGAGTGATGACAGGATAGAAGACATAAATGCTTTTCTCAGGGGCTTGCGCGACATTGCCATTAAAGATATCGAGACCGGTAATGATTTCTATTCGGAAATGCATAAGGATTTCGGATATACGGTTAGGATCGTGAAAGTCGACAGATCCGGAGAAGGGGATCTAATGTACAATATCAAAGGCAACAGCGCAGTCGACGGCTGGAGTTTAACGGCAGACGTCGAAGACTCCGAACTTGATCTGCGCAAGATGAATGAGGATCATCAGTGTTATACCACGCCTAAGGCTGGTGGTATGGCTGTTGTGATACGTGTTTTTTCATGAAGCACAAAACCGCAGGTCTATCTGTATCTAAGGTAAACACTTGCAGTGGATGACACCGGTATAAAGAAATACATTACGGCAGGTTTTATCCTTATCTTTTGTATATTAACAGGCGTGCTCCTCTGGCTGGTCTTCAGGCCGGGATATGAGATGCCGGTCGTTCCGTTTACTTATCATGGCGAGCATGGCTTTATTTGTATTTTTGCTTCAAGCGGGGATATCTACCGTATAGAACCCAAAGATTACGGTTCGCACCCGTATGCCTTTCAAACAGATGCCATGACGGCGCTTGAAAACGGCAGAACGGAGGTTTGGCTCAAGCATCACGGCAAGATATCGGCGATTGAACTTAAGAAGCAATACCATGCTTTCAGAAAGATAACGGATAACCCGGCTTGACATCGTCAGACTATCGCGGTAGTATAGACTACAAGAATAGTCTGGAGGCTTTATATGCAGGAGAAACTTTTCGACAGTGAAGCAAAAGTTATGGAGATCCTATGGGAAAAGGGAGCTCTGTCAGCAAAAGAGATCAGCCTGATCGCAGCAGACACGATAGGCTGGAATAAGAACACCACATACACGGTGATCAAGAAACTCGAAGCAAAGGGATTCATCAGACGTGATGAGCCCGGGTTTATCTGCACGCCGCTCGTTTCCAGGGAAGAGATACAAAAGAGCGAGGCATCGTCATTGCTCAATAAGTTCTTCGGCGGATCGAGAAAGGCTTTGTTTTCGGCTCTTCTGGAAGACGAGAAACTCTCTGATAAAGAGATAAAGGAACTCAAGGATCTTATCGATAAAAGGTGACTTTCATGATCGCTGAGACCTGTTACTGGATTATCAATATGAGCATAGTGGCCTCGCTTATGGGGCTGATAGTGATGCTCATCAGAATGATCAGGTTCATTCCGAGAAGAGTGTCTGTTTTCCTCTGGATAATTCCATTTCTGAGGATGGTGCTGCCGGTCGGACTGAACAGCCCGTACAGTCTGATGTCCGTCTTTTCAAGGCTTACGAGGAACGTTACCGTATTTAAACCTTCGGATGACATCTCATTTTCGATCAGTAATTCCATCAGGGCAGCGGACAGCTATTCTCCGGTTAGGTTTAAGAGCAATGGCCTGAATATGGTATTTACCGTCACCGGTTTTATCTGGATCGTTGCAGCTTTAGCTCTCTTGATCGCATTGACGATCCTCTATGTATCGACAAAGAAAGCTGTTGCCGATTCCAAGCTTTTGAATTCAAACATATACTTTTCGGGCAAGGTGGACAGTCCTGCTGTATACGGGATAATCAAGCCCAGAATAGTGATTCCTGAATCATATAAGGAAAAAAATCTTGAATACATTATCAGGCATGAGAAGACTCACATAAAGCGCCTTGATAATCTGTGGAGGATACTGGGATTCGTTACGGCCTCTGTGCATTGGTTTAATCCGCTGTCGTGGGTATTCCTCAAAGCATTTCTTAATGATCTTGAACTTGCCTGTGATGAGATGGCCTTGGCAGGACTGGAAAAAGATGAAAGAAAAAAGTATGCAATGGCGCTGCTTGAAGCTTCGCAGAGCAAGAGCCTTCTGGTATCTGCATTTGGCGGGGCTAAGGTAAGGACAAGGATAGAAAACGTTCTTTCATATAAGAAGATGACTTTGGTCTCTGCAACCGGATTTACTTTGTTGATACTGGTGATCATCTTTACATTGGTAACAAACGCGGGATAAGAAAGGAGAATTCCATGAAGATCACAACGATCGTTTTAGCAGCATCACTGATGCTGTCACTTACAGCATGCTCTCAAGTTAAAGGACAGACAGACTTAACGTCAGGCCCAGAACAAACAGTTGAGACAAAGACTCAGATCGAAGAGCTCAGAGAGAAGTACCCCGAGTATTTCGAAATGTCTTCATTCAAAGGAATAGAAGTCTATGTCTGGGAAATGGCTGAAGGGTCGTATCACTGCGGCATGATGAGCGGAACAAACCGCAATAAGACCGATGAAGAGATATGGGATCTTGCAAAAAAGTCTCTTTCAATTGAAGAAGCGAAAATGATACTTAATGAACTTGGCGTAAAAAGAGAAGATGTATTCATTATTCCGGTCGTTCAGCCAATTTCAAGTTACAGATATGAGATCGATGATGCATATAGGGAAAAGGTCAGAAAACTCTTTGAATGATATCAGCATACTGATAGATCAATTGATTAAAGGGCGCGCGTATATATACGCGCGTTCATTTTTAGTACCGGAAAAAACATGAAAATTTGATCTCAAAAACCTATTGACATAGTAGGTTGATAGTGTTAAATTATCGCCATCACGATGAAAGGAGGAGTGAGAAATGTACAAGACAGTTAATACAGCAACTACCATGATGATGTGTTGTCGAATGCTTAGCTCCCGGGTGCGCAAAATGGCCCAGGGCGGAAGAAGACATTCCTCACGCCTTGAGAACGATTGATGTTAATGCATTAGATTGCAACTGAACATAAGCCATGCGCCCGGGAGTAAAAAACTTACCGGGCATTTTTATGCCTTACACAAAATCATTCTTAAGCAAAAACACAAAACAAAAGGAGAAACACGACATGAAAAGCATTTTTAAAAAGATTCTTACAGCAGGACTGCTTCTTGCAGTTACAGGTTCATTCGCAGCTTGTGCTAAAGCGCCTGAGGCAACAACAAAGGTAGACGGCGGCACGGTAACGAGCAATGCAGAGGCTGACATCAAGCCTGACGAACAGAAAGCTAACGTAGTACTCAAGGTCGGCGCAAACATCACACCTCACTCAGAGATCCTTGAAGTCGCAAAGCCGATCCTCGAAACAAAGGGAATCACACTTGAGATCGTAAAGCTTGAGGATTCCATCACACCTAACACAGGCGTTATCGAAGGTTCACTCGATGCAAACTATTTCCAGCATGTTCCTTACCTTGAGCAGTTCAATAAGGAAAACAATTCCACACTCGTTTCTGCAGGCGCAGTTCACTATGAACCGTTCGGCGTATATGCAGGAAAGGTTAAGAACCTTAAGGATCTTAAGGAAGGCGCTGTAGTAGCAGTACCCAACAACGTAACAAACGAAGCAAGAGCACTTCTTCTCCTTGCACAGGAAAACATCATCAAGCTTAAAGATGGTGCTGGAATTAACGCAACCATCGCAGACATCGCTGAGAACCCTCTTAACATCAAGTTCAAGGAACTCGCACCTGAGCAGCTTGTTGCAGCGCTTCCTGACGTAGATGTTGCAGTCATCAACGGTAACTATGCGATCGAGGGCGGACTCCACGTAAGCCAGGCACTCGCAGTTGAAGCAAACGACGGTCTTGCAGCCAAGACATACGGAAACATCATCGCAACATCAGCAGAGAAGGCAAATGATCCCGCAGTAAAGACTCTTGTTGAAGTACTCCAGGGACCTGAAGTAGCTAAGTTCATCAAAGAGAAGTATGACGGCGCTGTAGTTCCGCTTTTCGGTTGATCAGATACATAAGGAGACGGGAATAATGATCGGTTTTGAGTATTACAATCCGGCGAAAATCGTTTTCGGAGAAGGCAGTGAGAACAATTTAGGCAAACTCCTTGAACAGTACAGAGTAACCAGCCTGCTCCTCGTTTACAGCGGAGACTTCATCAAGAAACTGGGAATCTACGATGTGATCACAAACGCCGTAAACGAATTGGGAATCAAGTTCTCAGAGAGCGGAGACGTAGTACCGAATCCTTCGATCGAACTCGTCAGAGAACTTGTCAAAAAGGGCAAGGAAGATAAAGTTGACTTCGTTCTGGCAGTCGGTGGAGGAAGCTCCATCGACACCGCCAAGGCGATAGCTCTCGGTATACCGTACGATGGCGATGTCTGGGATTTCTTCGATAAAGGCATATCTCCCGAAAGTGTTTTGAATATCGGAGTGATCGCGACAACGGCATCGAGCGGTTCCGAGACATCCAACTGCGCGATACTTTCATACGGTGAGTGGAAGAAAGGTTTTGAAGATGACCGAATTATCCCTAAGTTCGCGATCATGAACCCCAGGTATACGGTAAATCTTCCCGCTTATCAGACATATGTAGGAATCGCAGACGTATTGTCCCACCTTCTTGAGAGATATTTCTCAGATGAGAAGTATTCGGACACAACGGATTATCTTATCGAGGGCGCTGTGAGAGCACTTCTTGTAAATGCGCAAAGACTCATCGATGATCCCAAGAACATAAACGCAAGAGCTGAGATCCAGTGGCTGGCTTCTGTAGCACACAACAATTTTCTCGATGCCGGAAGAAGTGCCGATTGGGCATCACACCGTATCGAACACGAATTGTCAGCCCAGTACAACATTACACACGGTGAAGGCATGGCAGTCGTTTTCACGGCATGGACCAAATACATGGCAGACGTAAAGCCCTGGAGGCTGGCGCTTCTTGCGAGCAGAGTCTATGGAAAAGATCCGTACGACTATTCAGAAAAAGAAAGGGCACTTTTGTTATCCGAAGAGCTTGAGAGATTCTTTAAAAAGCTGGGACTCAAGACACACCTGTCTGAGCTCGGCATCGGGGATAAGGATTTCGAAGTTATGGCAAAACGTGCAACGGCAGGCGGCACCGTAGGACACTATGTCCCTCTTGACGCAGAAAGATTCATTGAGATCTTAAAGCTCGCGCTTTAAGCAAATTAATACCGAGAGAAAAATCGAAAAGGAGATCACAAAAATGGCTAGGATCAAACTGGTAGAACAGAACGAAGCAACAGGTGCCGAGAAGGAGCGCTACGATGAGCTCGCAGGCCGCAACGCAGTAACCAACATGAAGAAGGGACTTCTCAACGATGCTGCAACATACGATGCTTACATGGCATGGTACACATCATGGAAGAGACTGGTAGAAGTCATAGGTGAGAAGGATGCAATTCTTTATGCCCACAAGATATCAACAACAAATTCATGCCAGCTCTGCTCACTTTTCTTTATCAGTGACGTTAAGGGCTTAGGTCTCGATCCCGCAAATCTCGTATATGACGAGAAGGAAAAGGTGCTCGCAGAGCTTGCGGAGCAGTATGTTAAGAATCCTACTGCAGTTTCAGATGAACTTTTCGATAAGCTCAGAAAGTTCTTCAATGATCAGGAACTCGTTGTAATCGTAGGTTTCGCAGGTCAGATGATCGCAACAAACAACTTTAACGCAGTATTCAAGATCGACGTAGATAAGAGACTTTTGCCTTTGCTCGGTGAGTTCAAGCCGGCAACATGGCGCGAAGCTATCAAGTAATCAATTTTCGTCCTTCAATCACATAAAAGGCGGCGGTAACCCTGTTGGGGAACCGCCGTCTTTATATTTTTTGTCAAGTAGAAGTATAATGATATGCAGATCAGAAAATGTGAGGAACTTATCATGAAAGTCGGTGTTATCGGATACGGAAGCATGGGAAAGATGCTGCTTTGGAAGTTTTCAGGCGCAGGTATAAAAAAGGAAGATCTTTATGTTTCAAACAGGACTTTGGAAAAACTCGAAGAGGCCAAAGAGATAGCTTTGATAAGAAGCAATAAGGAGACGGCCGGCAGCTGCGATATCGTTTTCGTCTGTGTGCGGCCGGCAGACCTTAAAGATGTGCTTGCCGAAACAGGACCTGAGCTTAAGAACGATTCGCTTCTGGTTACATTAAACGGAAGCATCACTTTTGACATGATAGAAAAGATCGTCAGTCACAAGACTGCGAAAGTGATCCCGAGCCTTACTGCCGAGATCGACAGATCACAGACCATAGTGTGCTATAACGGCAAAGTTACCCAGAAGGACAAGCAGGAACTTGAATCATTGCTCAGGACGTTCGGTGATGTTATCGAACTTCCGGAAAATGAGGTCGGAATGGGTTCGGAACTAGTTAGCTGCATGCCCGGTTTCATTGCTTCGATCTTTGACGTTATATGCAGCAGTGCACAAAAGCATACGGAGATACCCCGCGATCAGATCGTATCAATGGTATTGAAGACCATGAGCGCCACCGGAGACCTGATGCTCGAAAAGGGCATGTCCTTTGAAGATGCGGTTTCCAGAGTTGCAACAAAAGGCGGAATAACAGAAGAGGGAACAAAGGTCATTTACGATCTGTTCCCTCAGGCTGCTGATATGATGTTTGAAAAGACTCTTGAAAAAAGAAAGCTTACTGCGCAAAAAGCAAAGGAAAGCTTTGGCGGATGATCACATAAGATCCGTAAGCTTCTTTCCGTAGAAATAGTCGTGAACCAATTCATCGAACTCTTTCCACATGGGAAGAGTCTTGCATGCTTTTCTTCTTGTGCATTTGTATTTCTTGTCGGCGATGCATACGACTGAATTCAGGGTTCCTTCCATGAGTTCTAAGATTTCGCCGACCGTATATTTTTCAGGCTTCTTGACGAGCTTATAACCGCCGCCTTTGCCGCTGGCACCGACGATCAGGCCGCCTGTGACCATATCCTTGACGATGATCTCAAGATATTTTTTGGAGATCTCCTGTCTTTCGGCAACATCTTTGAGCGGAATGTATTCGCCGTTGTCGTTTTCAGCAAGATCGATCATTACTCTTAATGCATATCTTCCCCTGGTGGAAATCATTTGAAAACCTCCATGCAACTTTTTACCTATTATATCTAAAGGTTAGTAGGTAAATCAAGATAAACCTATTGACATAGTAGGTAATTAGGTTATAATAATTTCATATAACAAAAGGAGACGCAAAAATGAAAAGGATCATGTGTTGTTGTACGCATTCTTTACGGGCTGTATCGGGCTCGGCGTTTGACTGCACAGTAATGCGCCTTGACGATATTCGATGTTGATATAGAAAGCATCTGACCATACAGCCCGGGAAAACTATCCCGGGCTTTTATTATTTCTACAGAAAGAAGGACAAGAAAATGAGCATTAAGAGAAATTCATTACTTATACACGGCGGAATCGACGGTGACGAAACAACAGGTGCAGTCAATGTACCCGTTTATCAGACTTCGACATATAAGCAGGACGGTCTTGGAAAGAACAGGGGATGGGAATACTCAAGAACAGGAAATCCTACAAGAGCGGCGCTCGAAAAACTCATCGCTGATCTTGAGGAGGGACAGTATGGTCTTGCTTTTGCGTCAGGCCTTGCAGCGATCAATACTGTTCTGTCACTTTTCAAGAGCGGAGACAAGCTTGTCGTATCAGACAATATCTACGGCGGAACTTTCAGGATCCTCGATAACGTATTCAAGAATTTCAATATTACCTATAAGATAGTAAACACTTCCGATCTTGAAGCTGTTGAGGCCGCCATCGATGATGACGTAAAGGCCGTATATATCGAGACTCCGGCAAACCCGCTTCTCACGATCACAGACATTGAAGCAGTTTCAAAGATCGCCAAAAAGCATAACAAGCTCACGATCGTTGACAACACTTTTCTTACGCCTTATCTTCAGCGCCCTCTGACTCTCGGTGCCGATATCGTAATCCACAGCGGAACGAAATACCTTGGCGGTCATTCAGATACCATTTCAGGCTTTGTTGTTGTCAATGACAAAGCTTTGGCTGACAGACTCTACTATCTTCAGAATGCCATCGGCGGAATCCTTGCTCCCTGGGACAGCTTCCTGATCATCAGAGGTATCAAGACACTGGGCGTCCGCATGGACAGACATGTGGCAAACGCAGGCAAGATAGCAAGATGGCTTTCTGAAAGCGGTTTTGTGAGCAAGGTTTATTATCCCGGTCTTGAATCAGATCCAGGTTATGAAGTCCAGAAAAAACAGGCAGACGGAGCAGGCGCGATGATCTCATTTGTTCTGAACGATAAATACGATTACAGGAAGTTTTTCGAGAACCTGAAACTCATTACGCTGGCTGAGAGCTTAGGCGGAGTCGAATCACTCGTATGCCATCCCGCTTCTATGACACATGCTGCCATTCCGGCCGATATCAGAAAAGAAGTCGGAATCGTGGATGAACTAATCAGATTCTCTGTAGGAATAGAAGATGCGGATGATCTCATTGAAGATCTTAAACAGGCGATCGAAAACTCTGTTAAAGCATAAGAGGTAAAGAAAATGAATAACGTATACGAAGATATCAGAGGCATGATCGGAAACACTCCGATACTGAAGATCAATCATATGGGCGTAAAGCCCGGAGTAAACATATATGCAAAACTTGAACTCATGAACCCTGCTGGAAGCGTTAAGGACCGTATCGGTGTCTACATGATCGATGACGCGAAAAAGAGCGGTGTACTCAAAGAGGGCGGAACGATAATCGATGCTACTGCCGGCAACACCGGAATAGGTATAGCGGTTGCAGCTCTCAATCAGGGCATCAGGGTAATCTTTACGGTCCCCGAGAAGTTCTCCATTGAAAAGCAGCAGGTCATGCGCGCTCTGGGCGCGGAAATAGTACATACATCAAGAGAAGAGGGAATGCTCGGAGCGGAACGTAAAGCTGAAGAACTGCTTAAGCAGATAGAAGGTTCAGTCTCCTTAAGGCAGTTCAGGAATCCTGCCAACCCTCTCGCACATTATGAGACAACAGGACCTGAGATATTTAGCCAGCTTGACGGCAGGATCGATTACTTTGTTGCAGGCGCAGGAAGCGGCGGAACATTTACGGGGGTTGTCAAATACCTTAAAGAACAGAACCCGGACATTAAGGGCGTCCTTGCTGATCCCTATGGTTCAACGATCGGCGGCGGTGAGCATTTCGATTACAACATCGAAGGAATAGGAAATGACTTTATCGCTGATACGATGGACATTACGCTTGTGGATAAGGTCATTAAAGTTACGGATGATGAAGCATTCGGGGCTTCGAAGAGCCTTGCAAAGCACGAGGGAATACTCGCAGGATCATCATCCGGCGCGGCTCTCGCTGCGGCAATGAGACTCGCTGAAGAAATAGATGAAGGAAACATAGTTACTGTTTTCCCTGACAGGGGAGACAGGTATCTGAGTAAAGGATTATTTGATTGATGGACAACGTATTTGAACTTCAAAACGTATATAAGACTTATAAGAACGACGGAAAAGAATTTACCGCGCTCAAAGACGTAAGCCTTACCGTTAAGGAAGGAGAGATCTTCGGAATAATAGGAATGAGCGGAGCGGGCAAATCCACGCTTGTGCGTACGCTTAACAGACTGGAAGAAGTTACTTCGGGAACTGTAAGTTTCTACGGTAAGGATCTTGCATCACTTAAAGCGAAAGAACTGCGCAAGGTACGCCATTCCATATCAATGATCTTTCAGGGATTCAACCTGGTAAATCAGAGGACCGTAATACAGAATGTCGAGCAGTCTCTGAAGATCATAGGAACACCGCGCGCGGAGCGCAGGGAAAAAGCACTGAAGATGCTTGAGACCGTCGGGCTTTCTGAAAAAGCAAACCAGTATCCTGCAAGGCTTTCCGGCGGTCAGAAGCAGAGAGTTGCCATTGCGAGGGCACTGGCAGTAGATCCCAAGGTCCTTCTCTGCGATGAGGCCACAAGCGCACTCGATCCTAAGATAACAAACGAGATCCTCGATCTTTTGAAAAAGATAAATGAAGAGAGAAAACTCACGATAGTCATCATCACTCATGAGATGAGCGTGGTTGAAAAGATATGCGACCGTGTCGCCATCATTGATGACGGCAATCTCGCTGAGGTCGGTGACGTTAAGGATGTCTTTTCGAATCCTCAGTCGAAAGCTGCAAAGAAGCTTGTATTCCCGAGCAATCCATTTGATCCTTCTGATGATGAGGGACAGATAGTAAGGATAGTTTTCGACGGTACGCAGTCAAATGTACCTTTCATCGCAAATCTTGTAGAGCAGACGGGTCTTAAGGTTAATATCCTGAGCGCAAATACAAGAAGTGTTGGCGGAATAGGATACGGTCAGATGATAGTAGAACTTCCTCCGCGCGCTGAGGAAAGGCAAAAGATCATCGACTTTTTCAGGAATGGCGGTCTTTCCGTATCGGAGGTAAACAGAAATGACTGATTATATTAAGGACGCGATATTGACCGGAGTATGGGAAACGTTCGTAATGACGTTCTTTGCTTCGCTCTTTTCATACATTGTCGGAATGCCTCTCGGCGTTATCCTTTATTCGACATCAAAGGGACGTCTTCTGCAGAACAGAGCAGTTAACTTCGTCATCGGCGCTATCGTAAACATCACGCGTTCACTTCCGTTCCTGATCCTGCTTGTCCTGCTCATTCCTTTTACGAGGTTTGTTGTAGGACAGTCGATCGGTACAACTGCAGCGATAGTTCCTCTTACGATAGGCGCTATACCGATCGTCGCAAGGATGGTCGAATCTTCTCTTAACGAGGTACAGCCGGGAATAATCGAGGCAGCGGCTTCAATGGGAGCTTCTCCTCTTTATACGATAATCCATTTCATTATTCCCGAAGCAATGCCGTCGCTTCTTCAGGGCGGTGCGATAAATGTCGCAACAGTTCTCGGTTATTCTGCAATGGCAGGCGTTATCGGCGGAGGCGGACTTGGTGCGATCGCGCTTCAGTACGGTTATTACCGTTATCAGAAAGATGTCCTCTGGACAACAGTTACACTTCTGATAATCATGGTAATGCTAATCCAGGAGCTCGGTATCCGTTTGTCGAAGAAGCACAGGAAGACGTAAAGCTTTTCTATGCCTTTGCCTGAGAATTCGAATAGTAGTATTCGTAGATCTGTTTTGTCAGATATTCAGCATAGAGTCTGCTGCCTTCCGGAGTAAGATGCGAACCGTCTTTAAAGTATCTCATCGGATCGTCCTTAGAGAAGACGATGGCTTCTGACATCTTCACGCAAAGAAGTTTTTCTCTGTCTGCAACCCGTTCAACTGCAGCGATATAATCGGCGAGCTTTCCTCCGCCGTTGTCGATGTCGGCAAATGGGATGTATTCACCGTCTACAGGTAACCAACCATTCAGCGGCGATATCAGTATGATGCGCGCTTTGGGATTCATCTCTTTGATAGTGGATACTGATAGTTGAAGGGCATTCTCGAAACTGTTTCCGGTGCCGGAAGCGGGAACACCTTTTGCCTGGTCATTGCCGCCGAATGCAACTATCACATAATCAGCTTCGAGTACGTCCTGGCGCATTCTTTTGCTGTACTTGTCATCATTGTAGAGAAGGATGGATACAAGGCTCACTTCCTCGAAATAATCGCCCTCGATCCTTGTTGCCATACCGCCGAGACGGCTGTTGTCGGTAACATCAAATGAAGTCAGAGCCTCAAAGTTTGCTTCGACACCTTCAGGTCCCGGCTCTATTGCCCAGATGCTGGTCCCGAATACGACCACTTTTCCTGTCATTGCTTTATATTTACTCGGTGCGCTTGCAGAAGACGCTGTCTGAACAGAAGATCTTGCATGGCCGCAGCCGCTCAAAATGAGCATCAACACTATGACCGCGGCAATTAATCTGTGTCTCATGTTCCGTTCCTCCGGGTTGTTCTTCAAGATAATTTTATCTTAAAAACGGAAAGCATGCATTTTTGAAGCTAAAACGACTTTTACTTGATAACATCTTTCCCGAGTGTTAGCATTTGCGGGTAATTAAGGTCTTTCAAGGAAGAAGTTAATGGGCTATCTTTACGAGACACATCTGCATACATGCGAAGCCAGCAAATGCGGCAGGATACACGGCGAAGACTATATTCCTTACATGATGGAAAAGGGTTACAGCGGTCTTGTCGTAACTGACCATTTCTTTAACGGCAATACATGCGTGCCCTCAGATCTTCCCTGGAAAGAAAGAATAGACATCTACTGCAGCGGATATGAACGCGCATTGAAGGCAGCCGAAGGACTTGATTTCAATGTCATGTTCGGCGTTGAGTTCAATTTCAATAAGGACGAGTATCTTCTTTACGGCATCGACAAGAAGTGGCTTATCGATAATGAGTGCATCATGGAGATGACGAGGCGCGAACTGTTTGAAGCAGTACATAAGGCAGGCGGCATCATGATCCAGGCGCATCCTTACAGAGAGAGGGATTACTTAAGCGACATCAAGCTTGCTCCCACGGCCGCTGACGGCGTGGAAGTATATAATGCGGCAAACAGCGCGAACATGAATGCTCTTGGATTTGAATACTGCACGAAGCTCGGTCTTCCGATGACGGCAGGCTCCGACATTCATTATTTTCACGACAAAGAAATGGGCGGAATGCTTTTCGAAAAGAAGATCGGTTCAGTAAAAGAGTTTGCAAAGGCGATCGTAAACAAGGAAGGGATACCCGTATCAGTTTCGCCTGACGGAAAGATCACTCCGGTATCGGAAATGCCGGAACAGACAGTATCTTCCGAACTTCCCACGCTTCCCGTACTTTATCCCGAGGGACAGTAAAACAAGCTGATTTTAAGGAAAGTTACAATTGTCAAAGATTAACCTATTGACATAGTAGGTTGATAATGATAACTTTATTCCATTCAACAAGGAGGTAAGGCAATGAAGACCATCACTGAGACAACAATGTTTTACATGTGCTGCTCCAATGCCGATCTCCCGAATATGGCCGGTGCGCACTGATCGCACGTGACTGTCAAAACTAAAGTCAAATTGGTTGTTAACGGGAGTTCCAAGGAATTCCCGTTTTTGTTTCGAAAGGTAAAGTTATGAGTTTGAAGAATGACATCAAGGAATACATCCGTAAAGGTGAATCTGATTCAAAGGGTTTGGGTCTGGAGATCGAGCATTTCGTCATTAACGACGAAGGGATCCAGATCGGTTTCCATGAAGTTTCTTCTCTCATTGACTCTGTAGCAAAAGACCTGAATGCAGAAGTCATCTATATGGACGGATATCCGGTAGGATACCTGACTGACGAGTATTCGATCACTTTGGAACCCGCATGTCAGTTTGAGATAAGCATAAGCCCTTATTCTGATATCGCAAAGATCAGGCAGGTATATAAGAAGTTTGAAGAGCTCTGGACTCCGATCCTGAAGGAGAGGGGATACCATATCGAGACAAAGGGTAATCTGCCTCTTGTAGAGAGCGGCAAGATCGATCCGGATGATATCACGTTGTCTCCCAAGAAGCGATACAAGTACATGGATGCATATTTCAGAAAGTCCGGCAGGTACGGCAAGTACATGATGAGGGCATCCGCATCTACCCAGATCTCGGTCGATTTCAGATCTGAAGAGGATCTTGTCAGAAAGCTTAATGTCCTTCAGAAGATCTCACCGATCCTAATGATAGGAATGGAGAATAAGAGTTATCCTGATTCAACATTGAAGGAACATCCTGACAAGCCGCATCTTTTCAGGATACAGGAATGGGATGACCTTGATGTCAGCAGGACAGGTTTCTACCCGCATTCTTTTGAGGCAGGTTTCGGCTATGACTCAATAGCAGATACGATCCTTAACACTCCGCTTATCCTTTTGACAGATAACGGCGAGACGACTGACGTAGGATCTGATACAGCAAATGACCTGTTTGATAAAGGCGTGATCGATGAGGCAGTACATGATCAGAACAGGAAGACAAAGGTTATAGAGCATTTTATCTCGATGGGTTTCTTTCATTACAGGGTAAAGAAGTACATTGAGATAAGAGTCGCAGACAGTGTCCCTTTGGACCGCGCCTTAGGCTATGTGGCTCTGATCAAGGGAATAGTATATTCAGACGAAAGCCTTGCCGAACTGGAAACTGAACTTTCCGGTGTTGATACATTGGAAAAGATCCAGCAGGCTGTTGAAGTTATAGAGACAGAGGGATACAATGCTGACGTCTACGGGCGCAAAGCAAAAGAATGGGCAGCGCATATTGCGCATCTTGCGTTAAAGCATCTGCCTGAAGAAGATAAGGAGTATTTGGAAAGTGTGCGAACTTTTTGGGGTATCAGCTGATAAAAAGATACCGGTAAACGATTATCTTGATATCTTTTTCGGGCACAGTGTTGAACACCACAACGGATGGGGGCTGGCTCTGCTGGATGACGGACAGATCTCTGTTGAAAAAGAGCCTGTGCGTGCAGTTGACAGCATGTATCTCAAGAACAGGCTGACCGGAAAGATCACTACATCCCGATGTATGGCTCACATCAGAAAGGCTACGGTAGGCGATGTAAGTTTCAGCAATACACATCCGTTTGTCCAATCTGACAATTCAGGAAGAAAATGGGTATTCGTCCACAACGGAACTGTCTTCGAATCAAAAGAAACAAACAGGTATATTTTCGTTCAGGAAGGAACGACAGACAGCGAAAGAGTACTGCTCTACATCATCGAGAGGATAAACCAGGCTGCCATAGAAGGTCTGGATGACGAGAAAAAGATCAGGGTGATCGAAGATGTGGTGCTGAGACTGACACCGGGAAACAAGCTGAACTTTCTTTTGTACGACGGAGATTACATGTATGTACATAAGAATGAACCCGGAACACTTTACAGAACAGTCTCTCAGGGCACGGCTGTATTCTCGACCCATCCTCTGGATGATCAGTTCTGGGAGGAAGTTCCGCAGAACAGGCTCCTGGTCTACCGTGACGGAGAACTGATCCATGAGGCTCAGCCTCATGTAAACACTTATTACCATAACGAAGAAAAGATGCGTCTCCAATATCTGGATCACGCAATGCTGTAAAAGGAGAAATATATATGAGCGTCAATGAAAAGAATAGAAAGAACTTAAGGAAAATAGCTTATGCAGGCGTGCTCGCCGGACTGATCTTCATCGGTACCGAGCTTCATATCCCTACGGCGATCGGCCACATCAATTTAGGTGACCTCGTGATCCTTGTAAGTGCATATATCTTAGGACCGTTCGCTTTCGTACCGGCCGCCATAGGATCCACGCTGGCTGACCTTCTTGCAGGTTATCCCCAGTATGCCGTTGCAACGTTTATCATTAAAGGCGTAATGGGTCTCGTTGCAGGATTGCTTCTTAAGAGGAACAGTGAAGGCAAAGTATCGCTTGGCAGAAAGCTTACCGCTTCGTTTATCGCTGAAGTCATCATGATCGCAGGATACTTCGCATTTGAGTCACTGCCGTTTATGTATGGCGTTGCCGCAGCATTGGGTTCAGTCATTCCGAACGGCATCCAGGCTAGCGCTGCGATTGTAGGCGCAGTACCTCTCATGTATGTAAAGCTCTTTGACAAGTATCAGATCTCCCAGGGACTTATCCGTAAGAAGCAGGAGTCAGCGGTTATCTGATCACCCTTTGGATGATCTTTGATCGTGAGCTGACTTAAGGACTGCGTAACTGAACAATTCGATGCCTTCCGGTGCCTTCGGATGGAACTGGTTATACATGAATTTAGCAGGACCTTCCTTGGCAAAAGCTTCGGTAACTGCAGGGTCAGGATTGATAAATCCGTATTCGGTCTTGCTGCACCATTCGCCGAGAGCGATTCGGAATTCATCACCGCGCTTCATGCGTTCGTCGTCGAAGCCTAAGTAATTCCACGGCGCGATGAAGTAGATCTTTGCATCGGGATTGATGTTCCTGATCCTGTTTGCCAGATGATCGCATCTGTCGGTGAACTGTGATGCGGATATGCTTTTCTCACCGAGGGTAAGAGCGTCGTTGATGCCTATGGCGATCACATATACATCAGCGGGAACTATGATGTCGCGGTGGTCTATCAGAGTCTTGACCTCCCAGCCTGGGTAAGACAGATAAGTCACATTGCCCTTGATGTAGGGGAGAAGAGGCTCATACCAATGTATCCCGTATGTTACGGTGCCGCTGGTAACGCTGTCTCCGAGAAAACAGAAGGACTTTCCGCTCTGCATGTCTTCGAAAAAGTCGCTGTCTTTGAGTTCTTCGGTCATGCCGCCGTACACTTCATACTTATGTTGATGCGCGCGGTATCTGTTGTAACGGTAAGTGATACGGTCTTTGTAGATATAACAAATAACCGTTCCGGAAACTAATGCCAGGACTATCAGTAAAAGAATAATGACTGTCTTACCCTTTATCTTCATGAGAGGATTTTATCAAAGTAGACATCCTTATAAAAGTTTCCATAAAAAACAGCCTGTCGTCCGTCAGCGGCCGGCAGGCTGTTTGAATAATGCTGAAGTATCAGATTACAGCAGGTGAGCTCTGAGATCTTCGCCTGAAAGAGGTGAGAGAAGGGCGGGAGCGATATCGAAAACGGTCTTGCAGCCGTAGTCACCCTTCTGTGAAAGGCGGTAGATGGCTCTTGCATAAGCCGTGAGAACGGAACCTGTGAACTCGGGGTTGGAATCAAGCTTTAATGAGTACTCGATGACGTGCTTGTTCTCGCCGTTAACGCCTGTCTTGCCAGTGCGGAATACGAAACCGCCGTGATTGATCCTTGAGTGATCCCTTACGAACTCTTCTTCTGAGATGAAGTGAACGGTCGTATCGTAATCAGCGAAATAGTTGGGCATCTCTTTGATCGTCTTTTCGATGAGAGCCTTGTCAGCGCCTTCCTCTGCAACAACGAAGCACTCTCTTGTGTGCTTCTGACGTGTTGTAAGCTCAGGCTCGCTGCCGGATCTTACTGCCTCAAGGGCTGCATCGACGGGAATGGTGTATTGCTTGCCGTTCTTTACGCCGGGAACTCTCCTGATAGCGTCTGAATGGCCCTGGGAAACGCCCTTGCCCCAGAATGTGTAGTCCTTGCCCTCGGGAAGGATGCAGCTGCCGTAAAGTCTGTTGATCGAGAACATTCCCGGATCCCAGCCGCCGGAGATGAGAGCTGTGTGATATGTGTCAGCAGCTGCTTTGTCAACGTTTGCGAAGTGCTGGGGGATCTTGGCGTGAGTATCGAAACTGTCGATTACGTTGAAAAGTTTTGCATATTCGGGTGTCTGCTTGGGCAGATCCGTAGCGGAACCGCCGCAGATCACGAGTACATCGATCTTGTCCTGCCAGTCAGCAGCTTCGGAAGCGGAAACGACCTTGATTCCGGGAGTAAGAGTCTTGACGGTTGAAGGGTCTCTTCTTGAGAAGACAGCCACTAGTTCCATGTCGGGGTTCTGTCTTACTGCGAGTTCAACACCCTTGGCAAGATTGCCGTAGCCCAAAATGCCTATTCTGATTGCCATATGTTAGTCCTCCTCAGGGCTTAAATCTATTCGAACGCATTATAACAAATAAGGGTTGACTCTGCTTATAGATTTGAAACATTTTTGCGACGTTTTGCGTGGTGTGTAACAAAACAGCAAGTGTTGTATTATAATAATCGTCATGCCGAGTTTTAAATATCTTTTCAGGCGCGTAATGCGCATGGACTTAAAGGCGATGAACGCCAAGATAAAGGATATCCACGAGAAGAGCGGGAAGTCCCGTGTGTGGATATTTTTTGACATGGTCCACTGCGGCAGGAAGTTCGGTGCCGGATACATGGATTACTGGCTCTATGAGATGTACAACCTCAATGATGCACAGAGGGATACATATATCACCAGAGGCAGAAGTAATGATCTCGTAAACCGTTATAACGATCCTAAATACACTCATCTTATCGATAACAAGATCGAGTTCAATGAGCATTTTGGCGAATTCCTCGCCAGAAAGTGGATACCGATCAGGGAAGACAATAAAGATGAGGTCATCAGCTTCATAAAAGATCACGATAAGCTCATAGCAAAGGCAGATCTCGGTTCTTGCGGAAAGACCGTTGAGATGGTCGACTGCAAGGCTGAGACACCGGAACATCTTTACGACAGGCTCCTTCACATGGAGCGTCCGCATCTGCTTGAAGAGGTGCTCGTTCAGCATCCTGCGGTCAGTGCGATCTATCCTCATGCAATAAATACCGTAAGAGTCGTCACCATCCAGAAGGAAGGAAAGGTCCATATCGCTTCAGCATGCGTAAGATTCGGCAATCACGGTCATACGGTCGATAATTTCAACAGCGGCGGAATGACTGCCCCCATGGATGAGAAGACCGGGGAGATCACCGATTACGCAATCGATAAGAGCAAGAACCTGTTTACCCACCATCCTGAGACTGGCGCTGCGATCAAGGGCTTTGTATTCCCGATGTGGGATGAAGTCTGCGAAATGTGCACCAAGGCAGCACTCGTCGTACCTCAGGTCGGTTATATCGGCTGGGACGTCTGCTTTACTCCCGACCGTCCTGCAATAGTCGAGGGCAATGATTATCCGGGACATGACCTTTATCAGCTTCCTGAGCATACCCATGACAAGATGGGCATCTGGCCCAAATATCAGATCTGAATTAATAACGGATCGTCAGGTGATCAGTCTGTGGCTCTTCGTGATGATGAAGAGCATCAGCATCGCGGGTATGGCGTTCTCCGGCTTATCGATCTCAAGTATCCAGTTCTTCTTAAGCTGCGCAGCACCGAAAAAGAGTTTCCCGACGGGTTTTCCTTCATTGTCTGTGAATTCGGTCACACCATTGGTGAGCTGGCCTGCAGAAGTTGTGACATGGAGTCCCACGCTGTTCAGGTCATAAGTATAAGGACCTCTTTTGGCGATATCCATGAAACCGAGATCAGTTGTGCCGTTCCAGAACTTAACTGCAGGCATGCCTTCGTTGACGGTGTTTTCAATAAGCGCAACATACTGCCTGTTTTTATTTATCATGACATAGTTACCGGGCTTTTGCGTGTCGGCAATGATAAAGAACACACCGGTACCGTCTGCCGTAATTACCTTGAATTCAGGGCTCGGAGGATTACCCCAGGACCTGAGCTGATAGACTTTGAAGAACATGATGAAGCCCTCCCTAAAATAATCTTCCCTTATCAGAAATTGTAACACAAAATTGAGGCCTTTTAGTGCTAACATTGGAGAGAGTTTGGAGGCACGGACATGATGCAGCAGGAAGAATGGGAATCACTTACACCTGAACAGAAGAAAAGGGAATTATATCTTGAGCAGAAATACACGCTCGATACTTTTCTGGAGCATCACGCCATCACAAAGGCACAGTATGACAAGAGCCTCGGTGATCTGACAGCCAAGATGGGTTTCGGTAAAGCAGGCTGACTTCCGAATTTTTTAATTCTTTTGCTTATTTTTGATAAGAAGGAAAATTTAATCTTTCTTAAAATTTTCCGTGATAGAATCAAATTATGTTGAAGAAAATAGCCAGTATAATATTCAAAGACGTAACAGGCGCGAACGAATCGAACCGCATCTCTTATATTGTCAGGATAAATTCCATGATGATGTGCGTCTATTTCATCATATGGATAGCCGTTTTCGGAATATCGGCAAGATATGCGAATGCAGGCACATGTTTTCTGGCGTTATGCGCTTATGCCGCTTCGATCTATCTGACTTACAGGGATCAGAACACATGGGCGCTTTTGCTTTACAGTGCAGTTACCACGATGTGGATGTTCCGTTTCGTCATCTCATGGGGATGGGAATGCGGAATACAGCACTTTGTTTTTGTTCTGCTCGTTCTTGTGTTTGTCGGTACTTACAGAACGTTCAAAGAAAAACTGCTTGCGAGCGCAGTGGTGTTCCTGATCCGAATGCTGCTTTATTCATGGCACATCACCCATGAACCCATGGAAGTCCTTTCACGCAGTATTTCCGTTACTTTCCAGATCATCAATATCGTTTCGATATTCCTTTCGCTGATAGTCATCTTAAATATCTTTACCCGTGACAAACTCGCCACTGAGGCCAAGCTCGCGCAGTATAACCGTCAGCTCAAAGTGGTAGCAGAGCACGATCATCTGACGGGACTTCTTAACAGAAGAAGCGGCATGTCTGATACTGTCGCAAAGATAATGAGCGGAAGTCTGTCGACCGGTATGAGCATAGCGATAGGCGACATCGATCACTTCAAGAAGATAAACGATACATACGGGCATGAAGCCGGAGACGAAGTCCTCAAGTCTCTTGCGGTGCTCTTCGACAGTTACATGAGCGAATACGGCATAGCCATCAGATGGGGAGGAGAGGAGTTCCTCTTCGTTTTTGACGATGTGAACCTTGATGATGCTTTTGTTGCGCTTGACGGCCTCAGACTTAAGATATCAACACTGGAGATCGTCTGGAAAGGCGAGAAGATCCCGGTAACAATGACATTCGGTGTTACCGACATAAACGTCATGCTGTCTTCAAAAGATACGGATATGGATGTTGAAAACCGCATAAATGAGGCCATAGACGACGCCGACAAGAAGCTTTACATGGGTAAAGAGAGCGGCAGAAACAAAGTCGTTATCTGAAATACTTTTTCCTACAAATTCCCAAACCGCTGTGCTATAATCATTTGGATATTCCATGGCAAGGGAGGTGATTTTATGACACGAAGCGATTCTGACAATCCCCGATCGCGATTACGCACCATAAAATTCACCATCCAGGGAGATTTGCTATGGAAGAAATGGCATCAGTAAAGGATGAGCTTGTCAGCCTTCTCGAAGAGAAGCGCTATAAAGAACTCCGTTTAAAACTATCAGAGATGATGGAAGTTGATATTGCTTCCATCATGGACTCGTTGGAGAATGAGGATTCGCTCAAGATTTTCCGAATCCTTCCCAAGAGCATGGCTGCGGACGTTTTCGCCGAGCTTGAAGTCGATGACCAGAAATACATCATCATGTCACTGTCCACAAACGAGGCATCGAACATCATCGATAACCTCATGGCGGACGATGCTGCGGACTTCCTCGAAGAAATGCCGGCAAACGTCGTAAAGAGGATCCTGGCAAACGCCAGCCCCGAGCAGCGTAAAGATGTAAACCACCTTTTGAAATATCCTGACGATTCCGCGGGCTCGATCATGACGGTCGAGTATGTGGATCTCAAGAGAGACATGACAGTCGCTGATGCGATCCTGCGTATCAGAGAGATCGGTCTTGACGCAGAGACCACCAATATCTGTTATGTCCTTGATAAGAGAAGGCTCCTTGTCGGAACCGTTGCCCTCAGGTATCTGCTCATCAAGCAGCCCGATGAGGTAATAGGCGACATAATGAATGACAGCGTCATCTCGATCAAGACGACGGATGACCAGGAAGAAGCGGCACGCGTTTTCCAGAAATATGACTTTACCGCGATGCCTGTCGTAGACAACGAAAACCGTCTGGTCGGCATCATCACGGTCGACGATGTCATGGACATCATGGAAGAGGAGGCCACGGAGGATATCGAGAAGATGGCCGCTATCATCCCTGACCAGACTGACAGGCCATATCTCAAGATCGGAGTCCTCGAGACATTTAAGAACAGAATGCCATGGCTCCTGTTCCTCATGGTATCCGCGACTTTTACGGGCGCGATCATCACGAGGTACGAGACGGCTCTTGCGGCATATGTAACACTTACGGCCTATATACCGATGCTGATGGACACCGGAGGAAATGCAGGTTCACAGGCAAGCGTCTCGGTCATCCGCGGACTTTCACTTCGTGAGATCCAGTTCTCGGACTTCTTTAGAGTCCTTTGGAAAGAGGCCCGTGTTGCCGCTATCTGCGGAATAGTGCTGTCTTCGGCCAATTTCGTCAAGCTCATGCTCATAGACAAGCTCCCGATGAATATCGCGGGAATCATTTGCGTAACGCTCATTCTCGTAGTTATCTTCGCGAAATCCATCGGCTGCACGCTGCCTATGGTGGCATCCAAGATCAAGCTCGACCCGGCGGTCATGGCGTCTCCTCTGATCACCACCATCGTTGACGCGGTGTCGCTTCTGATCTATTTCGGGCTCGTAACGCACCTGCTTTCGATCTCGGTTTGACGCAAAAATAAAAATTATATATAGGGGCTTTGAACGATTTTGTGTTGAAAAGCCCCTTTTGCTTTTATATAATTACAATTCGGAAATCTATTAAAATTCCACCTACAAATTCCTTGAAAGGAAAGGAGAAATAACATGATTTATTCAACAGAGATCAAGAACATGTGCTCTGTTCATCAGGGTGTTCATCACGGTGCTGCACCGATCCCTGAGGAAGCAAAGTGGGTCAGCTCCAAGGAGATCAAGGACATCTCCGGCTACACACACGGTATCGGCTGGTGCGCTCCTCAGCAGGGTGCCTGCAAGCTGTCTCTCAACGTAAAGGACGGCATCATCCAGGAGGCTCTGGTAGAGACTATCGGCTGCTCCGGTATGACACACTCCGCTGCTATGGCTTCTGAGATCCTTCCGGGTCTTACGATCCTCGAAGCTCTCAACACAGACCTTGTTTGCGACGCTATCAATACAGCTATGAGAGAGCTCTTCCTCCAGATCGTTTACGGTAGAACACAGAGCGCTTTCTCTGAAGAAGGACTTCAGATCGGTGCAGGTCTTGAGGACCTCGGTAAGGGCGCCCGTTCAATGGTTGGTACAACATACGGTACACTCGCTAAGGGCCCCCGTTATCTTGAGCTCACAGACGGCTATATCACAGACCTCGCACTTGATGAGAACGACGAGATCATCGGCTACAAGTTCGTTAACTTCGGTAAGATGATGGACTTCATCAAGAAGGGCGACGATGCTGCTACAGCTCTTGAGAAGGCTTCCGGTAAGTATGGACGCGTTGATGATGCCGTTAAGTTCATCGATCCGCGCAAGCAGTAATATAGGAGGAACTTAAAATGGCAGATTTATTTGAATCATACGAGAGAAGACTCCCCCAGATCAACGCTAAGCTTGCTGAATATGGTATCTCATCCATCGAAGAAGCTGAGAAGATCACAAAAGACGCAGGTCTCGACGTTTATCACCTCATCGAAGGCATCCAGCCTATTTGCTTCGAGAACGCTAAGTGGGCTTACACAGTAGGCGCTGCTATCGCTATCAAGAAGAACTGCAGAAGAGCTGCTGACGCTGCTGCTGCAATCGGTGAAGGCCTCCAGGCTTTCTGCATCCCCGGTTCTGTTGCTGACAGACGTAAGGTTGGTCTCGGCCACGGTAACCTCGGTAAGATGCTCCTTGAAGAAGATACTGAGTGCTTCGCTTTCCTCGCAGGCCACGAGTCATTCGCAGCTGCTGAGGGCGCTATCGGTATCGCTGAGAAGGCTAACCGCGTTCGTCAGAAGCCCCTCAGAGTTATCCTTGACGGTCTCGGAAAGGACGCTGCAAAGATCATCTCCAGGATCAACGGCTTCACATATGTAGAGACACAGTTCGACTATAAGACAGGCGAGCTCAAGGAACTCTCCAGAACATGCTATTCAAAGGATCCCGCATCCCCGAGAGCAAAGGTCAACTGCTATGGTGCAGATGACGTTCAGGAAGGTGTAGCTATCCTCTGGAAGGAGAACGTTGACGTTTCCATCACAGGTAACTCAACCAATCCTACAAGATTCCAGCACCCTGTTGCAGGTACATATAAGAAGGAGCGCCTCGAGGCTGGCAAGAAGTACTTCTCAGTTGCTTCCGGCGGTGGTACAGGCCGTACACTTCACCCTGATAACATGGCTGCAGGTCCTGCTTCCTATGGTATGACAGATACTATGGGCCGTATGCACTCTGACGCTCAGTTTGCAGGTTCTTCTTCAGTTCCTGCTCACGTTGAGATGATGGGTCTCATCGGTGCCGGCAACAACCCGATGGTTGGTATGACCGTTTCCACAGCTGTTTCAGTTGAGGAAGCTGCTAAGGCAGGCAAGTTCTGATCAGAACAACATTAAAGAACATACGGGCGGTGCATGTATTTGCACCGCCTGTTTTTTTGATTGCTCAATTTTGGTAGAATAACGACTGTAATAAAAGGTGTCACGGAGGAATGACTGCATGAACGGAAAAGTTATGAAGACTGCAGCTTGCGCTTTGCTTGGCGCATTCTTCCTGTCCGGATGCTCATACCTTCCGGCGAAGGCACCTGAACTGACCACGGCTGACCAGAGGACGCTGTCTTCCGAGATCCAAACATCTGATCCGTCAGCCCAGACGGCACCATCCGACACCACGGCGCCCAATCCGGCTGACGCAGCAGTAAAAGCATATACAGACTTTATCTCGGGCAATAACAAGGTTTCGACCTCGGGCTGCTTTGATAAGGACAGCGGGAGATCTTATTTTGACCTGACTTACGGTACATACAGTCTTGAAGAAATGAAGAAGTCTGTCAGGTTTGATTCCGGTTTCGGTTCAACCGCTCGTTATGTCGTCATTGACTGCGGGAAAGACGGCATGCCCGAGCTTGCAGTCTGCCTTGAATTGCTGGACCACGGCACTTCATCTGTCATTTGCATTATCGGATATGATAACGGATCCCTTGTGATGAACTCGATCATTGAAGAAAAGGTTCCCAATGAATACATGCTGTACGACAGCGGTTACATTGAGTCGGCGACCATTCCTTTCAGGGGAATGTACAAGATGGTCCTCATAAAAGTTGAAAACGGCGGTAAGTGCAGCGAAGTCTTTACCTACAGCGAGTATCAGGGGAGCCTTGCGGCAAACATTATCAAACATCTCAGGAAAAGCGAGGAAGAGACCGGAACAGGTTTCGAGAATATTCCGAACGACTTTATCGTCCGTGAGTTCGTTTCTGAAGGAAAGGTAGTGATCTCAGTCGGAGATTGGTCCGGATCAGAATCCGACAAAGCCCTTGAAGAGCAGCTTGTCAGCAAGCTCAAGACTCTTGGCGCGGAAGTGGTTTCAGATGAAAAGATGAAGGAACTTGCATCTACGAAAGAATATCTGACCAAGGAAGTGACATGGACCGACTGCAGCAGCGAGACCGCTGCGACTTCATCCGCCGGCTTAGCCAAGGTTGCGGGCAACTTCCAGATCACTGTATATATGGATCCCGAAAGCTCTGAATATACCGGACTGGGCAATGTGGTACGTGCGCTTAACAGCGGAAACGGGACTGACATGAGATTCGTCTGTGACTCGGATGATGTTACGGTCATACTCGAAAAGGGAGCCTGGGACATGAATTCAGATGTCTTTGCACCTGAGAGAGAGATCTTCAATGTTCAGGCCAAGGCCGGTCTTGTCTATCAGTTCAACTGCGTTCCGGGAGATGTTTTCCCTTATTACAAGCTCAGGGCCGTAAAGGGTAGTTTCAGTGCCGAATGGCTTGTCCTCAGGAATAAAGATAATAAAATGACGGTCATTAAATCGTCTTTCAAGGGAGCCTGATACCAAATGGCAGAGAATGAATATGTCAGAATCAGCGCGCAGCTTCTCGAAGAAGTTAAGCGCTTTGTAGAAGAACGTTATGAGCCGGAAATAGCCATGAGCGGCTCAGGTGTTCCTGATGAGTTCAGGATCATGGGCGCAAGGAGAAGAAAGATTTCATCACGGTTTAATGAAGCAGCCATGTGTGCTGCAGCCATGCCTCTTGAAATGGAGGAGGCGCGCGCTTTCTGTGATAAAGGCGTTGATGAATTTGTTGACAGTAAGATAGATGAAAGTTTTACCCAGATGCTGCTGCGCAAGATAGATGAGCGCGGCATGACAGATGCGGAGTGCTATAAGAAAGCGAATGTCGACCGGAAGCTCTTTTCGAAGATCAGAAGCGACATTCACTATCATCCAAAAAAGAAAACAGTTCTCGCATTCGCGATAGCTCTTAAGATGAGCATGGAAGAAACGACTGCACTGCTGATGAAGGCCGGTTACGCCCTTTCTGACGGCAGCAGGGGAGATCTTGTCCTCATGTACTTTATAACTAACGGAAAGTACGACATCAGGGAGATCAACGGCGTTCTTCTGGCGATGGACGAGGAGATCATCGGAGGCTGAAGGAAAATGGATTCGGAAGAGAAAAAAATTGATACTGCGGTTGCCGGGATAACCGGTGAACAGATCGCTTCAATGACAAAAGAGGAGGCGCTGGAGTTTCTGGGACTTCCGGCAGATGCTGACAAGGAAGCGCTCGAAAACAGGTTTTGGCAGCTTTCCAAGAAATACAGGAGCTTAAAAGGGGACGAATCAGAGCAAAAGCTCGCTGATCTTTCAGCGGCTTACGACATAGCTTCAGGCAACCGTGATCTCAGAGCGCAGGCGGAAGAAACCCGTGCACATGAGAAAAAGTTCATGGGTAAGACAAAGAATGAGTGGAAGACCTATGTTTCCTATACATGGAAGTATTATGTCGGCGCCGTTGTCTTGATCGTCGTTACCGCATCGCTTGTCTGGAACTTTTTCTTTAAGCCCCGTGAAGACTGCGGGATCATATCGATCGGAAACTTCGATAATAACCCTCAGTACTATGACGGAGTGGTAAAGGAGATAGGATTCAAATATCCGAACCTTTCGACTTTCTGTTATGTCGCAGTCAGCGAAAAGGACCAGCAGGCTGATTCATATACGAACCAGGCTGCAGTGGCAACACTTTATTCGGGTGCCAACGTCATCGTAACTGATCAGTCCGCGATGCCTTATTTCTTTGAATATCTTACTGACTGTTCCGATCTTTACAAAAATCTTGAACAGACGCTTCCTGCTGACAAATATGCGAAGATCAAACCTTTATACATGAGTGAGCGCGAGTATAAAAAGCTGATCGTCGAATACAGGATAGGCAAGGGAATGGAGCTTGCAGATACCAATGTCGATCTTTCGACTTTTTCCGATGCGAAGATCATGACGGGACTTCTGATCGAAGATGCTGACATGATAAAGAAGCTCGGTTACACGAATTACTGGCCGGATAAGCCTGCCACGGTCGTTTTCGGGATCAATGTCCTGAGCCGAGACCAGGATGAATCAAAAAGGATCATAACGGCAGTGCTTCAGGACCTGTGATAGAATACTGTCATGGATATCTTCAGGAAGAATAAGCTTGAGGAAAAGCTCATCAGAGCACTGAATAACCTGAATCTCAACAGGAAGCTCCTGCTTCTTTATTTGTTATGCGTTCTTTTGCCACTGCTCATTACCGACGGATATATATTAACTTCGATCATCTCTAATGAGAGATCCCAGTTTAACGAGGGAATGAAGACCGTTGCGAAGAACGTTTCGGCCGATTTTATCAATTCGATCAAGACGGCATCCGACGTTTCAAACAATATGTATGTCGACAGGTCGATATATACGTTCCTTGACACTCCGTTTAATGACAACGAGGATTTCTATACACGTTACTATGATTGGATCAAGCAGAACGGTTATCAGTCTCTTTATCTGCCCCATCTGGCAAGGTTCATCTTTGTTGCCGACAATAACACCATTATCCCGGGCGGTAACATCTACACGCTGAAATCCGTTGAAGATAACAACTGGTATCAGGAATTTATCTCATCAAAATATAAGGCGCAGTTCATCTTCTACTTTATGGGTGATGAAAACGGTGCCATTCAGACGAAGACCAAGCAGGTAAAGCTCGTCAGATGGCTGGATTACTACAAGGATACAGAAATAAAGAAGATGCTGGTCATCAATCTCGACTATCCTTCGCTCATGAGTAATCTTTCAAGCAAGAATTACGGCATGCTCGCATATATCTGTGACGGAGATAAGATCATCTTTTCGACAGACGGTCAGATGAACATTTACAGTCCGTATTCATCGATCAACGAAGCAGACATAAGGAAGGCCGGGTATACGAGTGAGATCGATTACATGGGAAAGACTTATACGATCATGGTCTTTCCGGACAACAGCAACGTCGTTGCCGGCGCGTTCAGGAAAAACATGCCCGTGATGTTCCTGCTTCTGGCAATGAATATCCTTATGCCGCTGATCCTTGTCAGGCTTATAAACAAGTCCTTCATTAACAGAATCGGCAAACTCAATAAGGTTTTCGAGATAGGAACGGACAACGTTGGTCTCGTAACCGTCAACAATGTCGAAGGAAGCGATGAGATCGCACATCTTATGAACGGATACAATGAGCTCGTTTTGAGGAACAGGCAGCTCATCAAGACGATCTATGAGGATAAGCTCGTCTATCAGGAGAACGAGATCGAAAAGCAGCAGGCAGAACTTCTTGCCATGCGTATGCAGATCAATCCGCACTTCATGTTCAACTGTCTTGAGAACATAAGAATGCACAGCGTCATAAAAGGAGAAAAGGAAACGGCTTCCATGATCGAAAGACTGGCTGCCCTTGAGCGTGACGTTGTTGAATGGAATCAGGATGTTATTCCTTTGTATAAGGAAATGACTTTTATTAAAAACTATCTTAAGCTCCAGCAGTACAGATACGGTGAACGCTTCTCATTCTCGATAAACGTCTCGGATGAAGTAAGTGATGCTTCCATTCCGAAGCTTACACTTGCAACATTTGTTGAGAATGCATGCGTCCACGGCGCGGAAAAGAAGACAAGGGACGTTGTTATCATAATTAGTGCTCATGCTTCAGGTGACAGACTGGTCATGGAGATCGAGGATACCGGTGCCGGCATGGACAGCGACAGCGCGGAACGTCTGCAGAAGATGATGCGTGAATGCACTTTTGCCGATCTTAAGAAGAACAGGCATATCGGAATATTAAACGCCTGCCTGCGCACAAAGCTCATCGCAGGCGGTGACGTTGACTTCCTTTTCGAGAGTGAGGAACAGATCGGAACATACATCAAGATCACGATGCCGCTGAAGCACTATGAGCTTCAGCAGTCTGAAGGAGGAGAAGAATAATGGCAAGAGTTCAGGTGCTTTTGGCAGATGACGAACCTTTTATCTTAAAAGGCCTCAAGATGCTCATCGACTGGGAACTGTACGGCTGCGAGATAGTGGCTACGGCGTCGACAGGGCTTGAAGCTTACAACATCATAAAGAGTCAGAAGATCGACCTCGCCATTGTCGACATCAGAATGCCGGAACTTACCGGACTCGAACTGATAACCAGGGCCAAGGAAGAGGGCATTGATACGGACTTTGTCATTTTGAGCGGTTTCTCTGATTTTGAATATGCACAGACGGCATTAAGGCTTAAGGTAGTCGATTATCTGCTTAAACCCGTAAGCCAGAAGCAGCTGGTAGGGGTCCTTCGCAAGATCGGCGTAAAGAAAGATGCGGATAATGTTCTTCAGGAACATGCCGAAAAGCTGAAGCGCGCATGCCTCGTTCAGTATCTCCTTGCGATCTTAAACGGAACCTCTAATCAGCATCAGGTTGATTACGTATGCGAAAACCTAGTTGTCAGAGGAGACATGAATTTCGTCCATATCACGCTCGACAATGTGACGAGCCTTGAGGAAATGACAGACGAGGAAGTCAGCGAGATAAAAAAGAAGATCATAGAAAACTGTACGGAATATCTGGGAAAATACAGTGATCATCTGCTTCCGGAAGCAGAAGGCTTTGAGGAGGAATACGAGATAGGATTCCTTTATTGTGACATCATGGCCAAGGATGCAGGGAAGAGCAGCAGTGAATACCTGGAGGAACTCAGGAAAGCCGCGATGAGGAGCATTCCCGTTGAAGTTGCCTTCCTTGTCGGACGCACCGTAAACGAGACATCAAAACTTGCAGCCTCCTACAGCAGTGCCTGCGAACTCAGGTACCTCAAGAGCCTCAGGCCCTATGACGAAAACATCTATCAGTATGACAGCGACATGTATGTTCCGCATTCACAGGCTAAGGAGATGATCCATAAGGATGCGGCTGACGATCTGGTCAATGCTGTCATCAAGCATGACCATGATGAGATATGTGAATGCGTCGACCGTCTGTTTGAAAACATGGAGAACACCCATTTCAACAGATTCCTGAACCTGAACGTCAATTATTTCCTGTTCAGGATGATACATCTTGCCATAGAAATAGATGAAACAGTAGAACAAGATAATATACTTCTTTATATAAGTGATGATGTTTTCGTACCCGGAAAGAATTTCAAGGAACGGTTCAAGACTTTTGCGCTCGAATATTCCGATTATCTTACCCAGCTTAAGAAGAATTCCGGCCACAGAGGCTTAAAAGACGTTGAAAGATATATCCAGGAACACTACGCAGAGAACCTTACATTAAGAGATCTTGGTAAGAAGTACTACATCAACAGCTCTTATCTGGGACAGCTCTTCCATAAAAAATACGGTATATCTTTTAAAGATTACCTGAATAACTGCAGGATCAATGCCGCTGCCGAAATGCTCCTCAAGAGTGACCGGAAAGTTGCAGATATTGCTGCCGAAGTCGGTTATAAGGACATAGATTACTTTGTTTCCAAGTTTATTGAGATAAACGGCTGTACCCCGACAAAGTACAGACGGAACATTTAATTGTGCAACTTTCTATATTTTGTCGGGAGTCTGACTTGAATTTGTCGGAGCTTTACACAAAAGCAACTCTGTATAATCACTACAACGGACAAAATATAGAAAGGAAGGTCCATTTATGAAGAAGACAAAAATCGCAGCAGTCGCTTTGGCATCATTGATGTCAGTATCTGCTTTGGCAGGCTGCAACAAGACACCTGGTGCATCATCAGGCACAGCAGCTCCCGGCGAGACAAAACAGGCAGCTCCTGGACAGATCAAGGAATTCAGCGCGTTCTTCGCAGTACCCGCTACAACCGAGATCAACAAGGATAACGAAGTCCAGAAGATCATTGCCGAGAAGATCGGTGCCAAGTGCAACGAGACATGGCTTGCAGGTCAGCAGCCCTCTGAAGCTGTCGGCGTATTTATCGCATCCGGTGAGTACCCCGATTTCATCAACGGCGGCGACGCAATGAAGGCTCTCTATGAGGCTGGTGCTCTCATCGCTTGGGACGATTATATCGACAAGTATCCGAACATCAAGGAGTTCTTCTCTGACTATGAGTGGAGCCAGTTCAGACAGTCTGACGGTAAGATCTACTGGATGAATCCTTTCGAGAACATCTATGGTGAGGATAAGACCACCACACAGAACGGTGAGGCTTTCTGGATCCAGGCAAGAGTTCTTGAATGGGCTAAGTATCCTAAGATCGAGACTCTCGATGACTATTTCAAGGTCCTCGAAGACTACAACAAGGCTAACCCTACAACTCACGACGGCAAGAAGAACATTCCTTACACAATGCTCTGCGAAGACTGGCGTTATTTCTGCCTCGAGAACGCTCCTGAGTTCCTCGACGGTTATCCGAACGACGGTTCCTGCATCGTTGATGTTAACACCAAGAAGATCGTTGACTACAACACAACTCCTACAGCTAAGAGATACTTCAAGAAGCTGAACGAAGAGTATGCTAAGGGCGTCATCGATACCGGTGCTTTCACACAGACATACGATGAGTACATCTCCAAGCTTTCAACAGGTGTTGTTCTTGGTATGTGCGATCAGTGGTGGGACTTCGCTTACACAGTAAACGACGTATTCAAGACACAGAATACAGAGCAGTATGGTTACAACTACATTCCTCTCGGTCTTACGATCGATAAGGGTATGGAGAACCAGTGGTATACATCCGGTGGTACACTCAACGTTTCATCCGGTATCGCTATCACAACAAGCTGCAAGGATGTTGAAGGCGCTTTCAAGTTCATCGACGATCTCCTTTCTCAGGAAATCCATGACCTCCGTTTCTGGGGCGTTAAGGATGTTGACTACAAGGTTGACGAGAACGGTATGTACTACAGAACAGAAGAAATGCGTAAGAATGCTGCTGATCCTAACTGGAAGACAAAGCACCTCTGCACATATTCTTACTTCCCTCAGTGGTCCGGTACATCCAGAGACGGCAAGAACGCTATGATGCCTGCTGAGCAGCTCTCTGAATTCAAGGATACACTCCCTGAGCCCGTTAAGAAGGTATTCGCAGCTTATGGCGCTAATACATACATTGATCTCCTCGGTTCTGTTAATAAGGCAGGCCCTTGGTTCCCGATGTATTCTTACTCCAACAACATGAAGACCGACACCAAGGGTGGTGAAGCTTGGACAAAGATGGGCGAGTGCAAGCACGCTTGGCTTCCTAAGGTCGTTATGTCTAAGGAATTCGACAAGACTTGGGATGAGTACATGAAGGCATACGCAGCATGCAAGCCTGAGGACTTCGTTGCAGAGATGCAGCAGGAGCTCGACAGACGTATTGCAGCTTACGAAGCTTCCAAGAAGTAATCATTATTAAGTCGCCGGACACGGCAAACAAATTAAAAAACAGGTGGGCGGCCATTAGGTATCAGCCTATGGCCGCCTTCCTTTTTAAATCTCTTACACAATCACATCTCAAAATCCCATAAAGAGGTTTCGCATGGCACGAAATACAATCAATTCATTAAGTTCTGCGGACTTAGGTGTCAAAAAGACAAATAAATGGGCTGAAGCCAAGAGACAGCCTTTTCTCCTTATTTCCTCAGCACTTCTCCTTATTTACGGAATAATTTTCTATTATGTTCCTGTATTGGGATGGATCACCGCTTTCCAGGACTACAAGCCGGCTAAGGGTTTCCTTAAGTCGCAGTGGGTCGGATTTGCAAAATTCCAGAAATTATTTGAAAACAAGACATTCTATCTCGCGTTCAGAAATACGCTTGCGATGGGTGTCATTAACCTCGTATTCCATTTCGTAACTGCGATCGCATTCGCACTGATCCTTAATGAAGTACGCGTCATGTTCGCAAAGAAATTCGTTCAGACGATTTCATACATGCCTCACTTCCTTTCCTGGATCATCGTTACGGCAATCGTTCGAGACATCCTTGCTTCTGACGGTATCGTTAATGAGTTCCTCATGAACGTTTGCGGAAACAAGATGCCGATCGATTTCTTCGCAGTCAAAGGATATTTCTGGTGGATAGTCGCTTTCGCGAATGTCTGGAAAGAAACGGGATGGAATGCGATCATATATCTTGCAGCGATCACAGCTATCGATCCTTCACTTTATGAAGCAGCTGACATGGACGGCGCGAGCAGATTCCAGAAGGTTTGGTACATCACACTTCCTTCACTCCGTCCTACGATTATGATCCTGCTCCTTATCAACATCGGTAACGTTCTCAACGCAGGTTTCGAACTTCAGTACATCCTCGGTAACGACGTTATCTCTGATGTTTCCAAGATCCTTGACGTATTCATTCTTGACTGGGGTATTTCTCAGTTCGACTTCTCTCTCGGTACTGCAGCAGGTATCTTCAAGAGTGTCATTGCTCTCATACTTGTCTGCCTTGGCAACTGGACTGCCAAGAGAACCGGTGATGAACGGTTATTCTAAGGGAGGGGAAAAACATGAAAAAGAAATATGGTGTTGGCGATATAGCCTTCGAGGTATTCCTTGTAGTATTCCTCGTAGTATTCGTAGTTGTAACTCTTTACCCGGTTATCAATACGCTCGCAATATCGTTTAATGACGGTTTTGATACGATCACACACAGAATCCACTTTATTCCTCATATGTGGACTCTGGATAACTATAAGGCGGTTTTTGCCAAGGAAGGCTACAGACAGGCAGCAATCGTTACAGTTGCAAGAACTGTACTCGGTACATTGCTCTCGCTCGTTGTTAACGCGATCCTTGCTTACGTAATCAGCAGAAAGAAATTCCTTTTCAAGAAGAGCTTCTCTCTGTTCTGGGTTATCACCATGTATGTTAACGGCGGTCTTATCCCGACATACATCGTTTTCCAGAAGCTCCACCTTACAAACAGTTTCTGGGTATACGTTATCCCTGGTGCAGTAAGCGCGTTCAACATGCTCGTTATCCGTAACTTCATGAACGGTATCCCTGATTCCCTCGAAGAGTCCGCTCAGATCGACGGCGCAGGATACTTCAAGATCTTTACAAGCATCATTTCGCCTCTGTGCAAACCCGTTTACGCTACGATCACTCTCTTCGTTGCCGTTTACCACTGGAATGCATGGTTCGATGCAATGATCTACAACAAGATGCATGATGAGTTAACGGTTCTCCAGTACGAGCTCATGAAGCAGCTGCAGACAGCAATGAAGTCAGCTGGTTCAGTAGAAGGACTTAAGAACTCAGGAACGACGATCACACCTACATCGATCAGAGCGGCAGCCACGATCGTTACCATGGTGCCTATCCTCTTCGTATATCCGTTCCTGCAGAGATACTTCGTTACCGGTCTTACGATCGGCGGTGTTAAGGAATAATAATAACGTCCTTTGTGTTTCAACGGTTTATGTTTCAGGCGCCCCGGAAGGGACGCCTGAAACATTTATAGGGATAGAATAATAGCGCTCTTTAGAGTATTATTAACGATAGTTTTATTTGGGAGAATTCCATGGGCATTTTTAGATATGACAGTCCTTTGATGCAGTTCCTATCCAGAGCGGCAGACCTTATCTGGGTCAATCTGCTCGTACTCATTTGCAGCATTCCGGTCTTTACGATCGGTGCTTCGCTCAGTGCGATGTCGAACATCATCTATAAGATCCTTCATAATGAGGATGTTGCTGTCACCAAAGAATACTTCCAGGCATTTGCCAAGAACTTTAAGCAGGCCACAGTCATCTGGCTTATAATCCTTGCTGTTGAAGGCGTGCTTGGCTATGACTTTTACTATTCCAGGCAGATCGGCACTAATGTTTCCGAGGCTATGCTTACATTTGCCGTTATCCTGTTCGTTCTGGTTTATGCCCTCATGCTCTATATATTTCCTTTGCAGTCCCACTACTACAACAAGACAAAGGATCTTTTCAAGAACGCAGCTATCCTTGTAATCGTTCATCCAGTAAGGACGATCTTAATGCTCGTGATCAGAGCAGCGTTTTACGGCATCGGTTTCCTTATCATTCTCGATTACAGGTTCATTCCGCTTCTCGTATGTTTTTGCATCTCACTACCGTGGTATTTCTGCGCGTGCGTACATATGCCCATATTCGATAAGCTTGACGGCGTTGACAGGTTTGGCAATAAGATAGCACCCGAGACATACAAAAAAGAATCCGATCCCGCAGAAGAAACTGAGGAACCGGATCCTGAAACATCAGATGCTGATGAAACTGATGAGGCTGTTGATGCCGGTGAAGACAACGGTGAAGAAGAGGAGAAGAGCGGATCTTAAGAGGGAACCGCTCCTTCTGAAGTAAACTTCATCAAATCAGTGTCTCCACCGCTGTAAGGTTTCCAGACGGGCATCTGAGTGCCGTCATTATCCATACAGTTGGGATCATGTGTCTTAACGAATGCGGCAAGATAATTAGCCATCTGCCTTGCGAGCTCGAAATGTCTTCCGCGCATGGGTCTCCAGCACTTGATTATGTTGTCGAACCAGAACCAGAGATCTACCGAGTGGAAATTGCCCGGGTTGTCTTCTCCGGGAATATCCGTGCCGAATTCATATACATAGATTGGGCCTGCACCGGAAGCTACAGCCTTGGCGCAGGATTCCTTAACTGTCTTTTCGACGACGTGTACACCGTTAAAATCGAATTCATCGATCGTGTATCCTGCAATAACGGGGATGCCGTTAAACTTGTTTTCCTCTAAACGCATAAGTGCATCGGTCTTATAGTTTACGCCGTCTTCGCAAGGTGCGAATCTCGGATGATCCTGTGCCCATTCGCCATACTTGTCCCTGATCGTGAAAGCATCAAGCTTACGTGCTTCTTCTATGCTGCTGACACCAAGGAACTCGAGGAATTCAGATCCTTTTTCTTCAGCTCTTTTGAGCTCGACAGGGAGGAGGATATCATCTCCGGGGAAACGGATAAGACCGCTCATTATGACAGCGCCTTTGATGAGCCCGAAATTGTCTTCGTTCGTTATCTGGTTAAGAACGCTTCCGCCGCCTGCGGATTGTCCTGCAATGGTAATGTTCTCAGGATCTCCGCCGAATGCGGCGATGTTCTCATAAACCCAGTTAAGGCCTGCTTTCTGGTCTAAAAGACCGAAGTTTGCAGGTGCGTCGGGTGACTCGGCGGTAAGTTCGGGGTGAGCTAAGAAACCGAGTGCGGCGAGCCTGTAATTTACGCTTACGACTACTATTCCGCGGCGTGCCAGACGTTCGCCGTTGAATTCCATCTCGGCTGTATATCCCCACTGGAAACCGCCGCCGAAATACCAGAGAAGTACAGGCAGCTTTTCGTCTTTCGATTTTGCCGGAGTCCAGACATTGAGATAAAGACAGTCCTCGCTCATGGGGATGTCAGGGTCAACGTGCCATTCTTTGCAGTAGATATCAGTGCCAACGGCGGGCTGATCCTGGACGGAGATGGGTCCGAAACTATATGCCTCAAGGGTGCCTTCCCAATCCTCGCAGGGCTGGGGAGCCTTCCATCTCAAGTCTCCTACCGGAGGTGCGGCAAAAGGTATGCCTTTATATGAAGTGATCCTCGGATCGTTTCCGGGGAGACCTCTGACCTTGCCGTTCTTAATTACAGTTTCTCTGAGCATGACTTAATCCTCCTTGAGTTCGAATCCTGCGAAATCAGGATTTCCGTTTCCGTTGAAGGTGAAGTAGATGCTTCCGGTACCGTCGGGAAGTCTGATGTCAGCCGGGACATCAGTCCAGTAGTTGAAGTTTTCGACGGGGATCGTACCCAATACTTCGCCGCCGATCTCAGTTCTTACTTCGAATACACCGTTGCCGTATCCTCTGATGCTTATGCGGCTGACACGGCTGTTCTTAAAGTCGAAGAATTTGAAGCCTGCAGTGGCAGAATTGGTCATGTTTGCGATGTAGCCGCAGCCTGTGTTCTCGTCGGCATCAGCCTCATCCTGTGTGATCCTCGGGAACTGTGAGCCGATGAACATGCCGTTTCCCCAGGAGCCGCCGGTATACATCAGTTCCGTGTCTGTAAACAGATTGCAGCAGATGTAGGAAGGGTACCAGCCTTTGCCTTCGAGCGGGCCGTCATTAAGGCCGCAGGATGTCATCTGCGCCTGGTTGATGGATCCGTCTTCGTTGAATGTGAGCTTTTCGGCACATCCCTGTCTTGAGAAGACCGTGCCGTTTGTATGACGGTGATAGAAGATATACCAGTTTCCGTTGATCTCTTCCATGCTTCCGTGATTGTTTGATGTATAGAATACAGGCTTTTCGGCAGGCTTATATCCGCCGATGTGCATGTCGCAGTTGCTTACCACAACACCCTGATACTTGAACTCGCCCTCAGGAGAATCTGATGTAGCGTAGCAGAGCTCATGAAGCACTACGGAAGAATAGATGAAGTAGTAGATGCCGTTTCTCTTGCGGATCGAAGATGCTTCGAAGAACTCGTGACCTTCGTATCCGCTGCCGGCGGAGTAAGGCTGGGAAGGCATTATGAACCTGGGACCTTTTACGATCGTGAGCATGTCTTCGCCGAGTACCGTGTGCATCGGACCGTGCCTTGACTTATCTCCGATCGGGCAGAAACCTGTATATAGGTGGGTTACGCCGTTCTCGGTGATAACACCCGGATCGAACTGCGGATCATCGCCTTCTTTTTTACCGAGAAGCGTTCCGTCGCTGTAGTGAACGAACCCGTAGAATTCATATTTGCCCGCGGGAGTATCGCATACTGCAACGGATACGACATTGACTTTATCAAGGACATAGTAGAGATAGTATCTTCCGTCAGGACCGACTGTGACGTCAGGAGCATAGAGAGCCATGTGACCGTCTTCGTTTAACGGATCCTGAGTCCTTCTGTAAATGACACCTTCGTATCTCCAGTTTCCGAGATCGTCAACCGGCGCGGACCAGCAGACATAGTCGTTGAGACAGAATACGTGTCCGCCGAACATGTCATGCGAACCGTAAACATATACGCGTCCGCCGAATACGTAAGGCTCACCGTCCGGAACATATTCCCAGGACGGAAGGTAAGGGTTAAATGCCTGTTTCTTCATTGTTTTTTATCTCCCTGTTATTATTGTTCAATGCCGTTAATCTGTACTGCCGCGGTGAGAGTCCCGTGAACTTTCTGAACTGCCTGCAGAAATGCTCGGTGTTCCTGTAGCCGCACTGTTCACCGACGGTACTGATGGTATCCGTTGTATATAAGAGTTTGTCCTGCGCCATCCTGATGCGTGCCTTGATGACATCGTTCATGCAGGAAGTGCCGAAAGTATTCTTGTAGATAAGCTGAAGGTGAGCGGGGCTGATGCTCAGCGTGTCTGACATCAGCTGCACCGTCCAGTTCTTTTCGGGGTGCAGGAGTATGTCTTTGCGCAGGTTCACAAGCTGTGTCCTGTAAGGTGATTCGTTGCTGACGGAGACGTCAGACGAGAGCTTGGAGATCAGCGCGTGGAAAAGGTCGCTTATCACCGGGTTAGATGAAGATTTATTCAGCTGATGTTCCCATGAGATAAGCTTGATCAGGTTATGTATGTAATCTGAGTCAGAAGGCGTAAATGGCGTTGCCTTGAGAGGGAAATCCAAAACGATATTTTCATCGGTCCTGAAATGGATCCAGTCGTTTGTATAGGGCTCTCCTGCCGGAGAAAAATAGAACTTGTGGGTATTCTGCGGGAAAAGGATAACAGTCTCGGGAGGGCAGAGCTTCATTCCGTTTTCGTAAGGAAAGTAAACGGGGCTGTGTGAAAATACGAGCAGCCAGCAGTCAAAACCGGCATGACCGGATTCGGTATCAAACCTGATGCCTTCATTGTGGGTATAGCTGTAACCTGAATACAATATATCAATCATTCCGTCTGTATCTTCCCGCGCGTTACAAACTCTAAACAATTACAGATAATATAATAGCACCTGAGTTTGGATAAACGAAGAGTAAAATAGGATATATCAATTTATCCGTACGATAAGTCATTGTCTGAAATAAGAGGGCGAAGATAATTATAAGTGCTAAAATCATATACAGATTCAAATCCGCATTAAGTCGGAAGAAGCAATAAGATCACCGGAGGGATACAGGTCATGGCAGAAAAAACAAAGATGATTATCGAGAAGGATTTCAAGATCGCTGATATCGATGACAGGCTTTACAGTTCTTTTATTGAGCACCTGGGCCGTGCCGTTTACGACGGTATCTATGAACCCGGTCACCCTCAGGCAGATGAAAACGGATTCAGAAAAGATGTAATGGATCTTGTAAAGGAACTCGGTGTCACGACTGTAAGATATCCGGGCGGAAACTTTGCTTCCAACTATTTCTGGGAAGATACGGTAGGTCCCAAGGACCAGAGAAAGAAGAGACTCGATCTTGCGTGGAGGACTTTAGAACCGAATGAAGTCGGTATCAACGAGTTCTCAAAGTGGGCAAAGAAGGCCGGCACATCAGTGATGATGGCCGTCAACCTCGGTTCAAGAGGTGTTCCGGATGCCCTCAATCTTCTCGAATACTGCAATCTCGATACGGACAGCTACTATGCATCGCTCAGAAGGGCGCACGGTGACAAGGAACCTTACGGAATCAAGCTCTGGTGCCTCGGAAACGAGATGGACGGTCCCTGGCAGGTTGGTCAGAAAACCGCAACTGAATATGGCCACATCGCTGCAGAAACAGCAAAGGCGATGAAGATGATGGACGAGACTATCGAGCTCGTTGCCTGCGGCAGTTCAGGTGTAGGAATGCCCACATTCGGCGAGTGGGAAGCGCAGGTCCTTGATCAGGCTTATGACTATGTCGATTACATCTCGCTGCACCAGTATTTCGAGAACCGTGCGGGCGATACCGCAGACTTCTTTGCAAGCCTTGATGATGTTGACGAATTCATCAATGCAGTTATCGCGACATGCGATTACATCAAGGGAAAGAAGCACAGCAAGAAGACCGTTAACCTTTCATTCGACGAGTGGAACTGCTGGTATCACGCTTCTGCGGAAGATAATGAAACAATGGAGAAGAAGCCCTGGGGACTTCACCCTCATCTTCTTGAAGATCACTATACATATGAAGATGCGATCGCTGACGGTCTTGCGCTTATCAAGTTCATCAAGCACGCGGACAGAGTTAAGATCGCATGCCTTGCGCAGCTCGTAAACGTAATCGCTCCGATCATGACCGAACACGGCGGATCTGCATGGAGACAGACGATATTCTATCCTTTCTATCATGCATCAAAGTATGGAAGAGGAGCTGCCTTAAAGCCCGTAATGAAGACCGGAACGCACAAGACTTCCAAGCACGAGGACGTAACTGACGTTGAAGCCGTTCCCGTATATAACGAAGAGAAGCAGCAGCTCACGATCTTCGCGGTCAACAGGCTCATCAATGAGACAGTTCCTTTTGAAGTCGACCTCCGCGGTTTTGAAGGCTACAAGGTAGTTAGCTATCAGGCTCTCGAGAGCACGGATATGCTCGCCGTTAATTCCGCTGAAGAAGAGAAGGTCAAGCCTATCGAAAAGACTGATTACGAGGTCACGGGATCCGGCTTTAAGGCAGAACTCAGCCCTGCATCCTGGAATGTGATCGTTCTGCAGAAAGTTTAATAAACGCAGCTTTCAAATGTCGCTTTCAGGGCGACCACCCGGATATTCATCCTCCCTATAATGAGGCCATAAGCAATGCTTAAAGCTTCATTAAGGGAGGATTTAAAAATGAATAAGAATCTTACAGAACTGGTATTCATCCTGGACAAGTCAGGCAGCATGGCAAGTCTTACCAATGATACGGTCGGAGGATTCAACGCCATGATAGAAAAGCAGAAGAAGCTGGAAGGTGAATGCGTTGTATCGTGCGTTCTTTTCGACAACGGACAGAAGGTAATATACGACAGGGTTCCGTTATCTGAGGTAAGACCGATGACTGAAGAAGACTACACTGCAGGCGGCTGTACGGCGCTCGTGGATGCGTTGGGAAAATCAGTAAAGTACATCGGAAACATCCACAAGCACTTAAGGGAAGAAGACATTCCCGAGCATACCATCTTCGTGATTACAACAGACGGAATGGAAAATGCGAGCCGCGAATATTCAGCTGACAAAGTCAGGAAGATGGTCAGCAAGAAGACCGAAAAGAACGGATGGGAATTCCTTTATCTTGCGGCGAACATCGATGCCGTTGAGACGGGTGCCGCGATCGGTATCAAGAAGGGAAGAAGTGCGAACTATAAAGCTGACGGAGCGGGAACAGGACTTCTTTACGAGACCGTGAGCAATGCGATCATGGGCATGAGGTGCTGCAGTGCAGTCTCTGATGACTGGGCGGAAGAACTCGAAAAAGACAACAGGAACAGAAACTGAAGTGTCAGCCCCGGGTGGTAACATCCGGGGGTGTGCATTCCTAACCATCCCGTATCTGTGCTATCATAGCCTTATTGAAACTCATTAGAAGGAGGGTATGGTATGGGTTTTGAAGCTGAAGTGGCAGAATATGTGCCGGTTCTCTATCAGACTTTCTGGGCATTGGTCCCGCCGCTCGTGGCGATCCTTTTGGCCCTGATAACAAAAGAGGTCTACAGTTCACTTTTCGCGGGTGTTATCGTCGGAGGACTCATTTATTCTTATTCATATACGAGCCCTTATGTGAATCCGGTTATGTCGCTGAATCACATTTTCAAAGACGGCCTTATTAAGCAACTGTCTGATGAGGGACATGTAGGTATCCTTATATTCCTTGTATTCCTAGGTATTATAGTTGCCATGATGAATAAGGCGGGAGGTTCTGCGGCATTCGGCGAATGGGCATCAAAGCGCGTTCACTCAAGAAGATCCGCAATGCTCGCTACGACCCTTCTCGGATGCCTTATCTTTATCGATGACTATTTCAACTGCCTTACGGTAGGCTCTGTAATGCGCCCTGTTACCGATAAGGAAAAGATCTCGAGGGCCAAGCTTGCATATCTTATCGATGCAACGGCAGCACCTGTCTGCATCATCGCGCCTATCTCTTCATGGGCCGCAGCGGTTTCCGATTTCGCACCTGAAGGCACTAACGGGATCATGCTCTTCATCAGGGCGATTCCTTATAACTATTACGCTCTGCTCTCCATTCTCATGATCGTATGCCTATCTGTATTCAAGATCGATTACGGTCCGATGAAACGTCATGAGCTTAATGCGCTCAACGGTGATCTTTTCACCATTGAGCCTCCAGAAAGAAGTACAAACGATAAAATAACGGGAAAGGGCAAGGTGGTCGATCTCGTTGTACCTGTAATCATGCTTATCCTGTTCTGTGTCATCGGCATGATCTATACCGGAGGATTCTTTGAAGGAAAGTCTTTCATAGATGCATTTGCCGTGTGTGATGCTTCGCTCGGCCTTGCATACGGTGCTTTCGGCGGTATCGTATTCATGCTGCTGTTCTACATTATAAGGGGCGTTCTGAAATTCACGGACTGCATGTCATGCGTTGAGTCAGGCTTCAAAGCAATGGTTCCGCCTATCGCTATCCTTACTCTTGCATGGACACTTAAGGCCATGACCGATTCTCTCGGTGCAGACGAATATGTTGCAGCTCTTGTCCAGCAGGAAGGCTTCAAAAACCTTAACTGGGCAATGCCGGCGATCATCTTCCTGATCGCATGCGGACTGTCTTTTGCAACAGGCACATCATGGGGTACATTCGGCATCCTCATTCCGATCACTCTTAATGCCTTCCCGCTTAACAGTGGCAGTCCTCTGGCTATCATCTGCATGTCGGCATGCATGGCAGGCGCTGTCTGCGGCGATCACTGCTCACCGATCTCCGATACGACGATCATGTCTTCTGCAGGCGCTCAGTGCAATCACATCGCGCATGTATCGACTCAGCTGCCATACGCGCTTACCGCGGCAGCAGTATCGTTTGTGGTGTATCTTTTCGCAGGAATTCTGCAGATATTCGTACCTGCTTACGGAATCAACAGTACGATCTCGCTTGTTATCGGATTTGGGCTGATGATCGCTATTATGTTCCTGCTCAGCAAGCTTTTCCCTACGCCTGAGTCGACGGAGCTTCAGAAGGAGGCTGAGAAAGAGACTCTGAAAGCTGAGAAAGTATGATCGCAGCGAACATTATGACGCAGCCGGCGCCTTCCCTGAAACTCATTCCCTGATGCAGGATGACCGCAGCCGCTATGACGGCGAAAACGGATTCCATGCACATCAGGAGTGATGCGACAACAGGATTTGCGTGTTTCTGTCCGGCAATCTGAAGAGTATAAGCAATGCCGCAGCTCATTATTCCCGAATATAAAAGGGAAGGGGCTGCGGTTTTTATGTCCGCTATTACGGGATGTTCAAAGACGAACATCGCTATTATCGAAATGACTGCCGCCACGGCAAACTGCATGAATGAAAGCTGAACGCCGTTGATGTCCTTTTCGAGGAGCTTGTCTATGGCCATTATCTGGACTGCGTAGAAGACGGCGCATATAAGTGCCAAAACGTCTCCAAGGTTGATGGCTGTAAGATCTGAAGGGTTGATGCAGAGCAGGAACAATCCGGCAAGACCGAACAGTATCGAAAGCCAGGTGAGAAGTTTTACCTTTTTGCCGAGGAATACCGAAAAGAGCGGAACGAAGAACATATAGAACGCAGTTATGAATGCGATCTTTCCGGAAGTCGAATAATAGAAAGCGAACTGCTGGAAGTTCTGTGCGACAGAGAAGATCATGCCTATTATTAGTCCTGAGACCAGGGTTTTCTTCCTGAGATCGAAACCTTTGTTTAAGATCAAAACAATGGGGAAAAGGAAAAACGCGCCCAAAGTGGTCCTGATGCCGGTGAAGGTAAAGGCGTCAATGGACTTCATGCCTATTTCCTGCGCAACAAAGGATGAACCCCAGATAATTGCGGTTATGAGCAGAAGTATGATGCCTTTAGGTGTCGTTTTACGCATTGCAGTATTATATCACCCGTTTGCGAAATGTCAGCATATGCAAATCAGCGTATAATATAAAATGTGTGTATTATCAGGAGGCGTGTATGAAATTACTTATCGTTTATTATTCGCTTGAAGGCAACACTAAGATGATCGCCGAAAAGCTTGCCGCAAAAACAGGCGCGGATCTTCTGGAGATAAAGTCTTTAAAAGAATACCCGAAGAAAGGACCCTCCAAGTTCATCGTCGGAGGCAAGGATGCTGCTTTCAAGGTTTGCCCCGAGATCGAAAAGCCCGAAAAGAACGTTAAAGAATACGATGCCGTAGTGATAGGCACTCCGGTCTGGGACGGAACGATTGCTCCGCCGATGAGGTCATATCTGAGGGATACGCTGATAAAGACCGAAAATGTTGCGGCTTTTGCCTGCATGGCGGGTAAAGACCCCAAAAAGACATTCAAGGTCATCAAGGAACTGGTCGTTATAGACGAACTCAAGGCTGAAGTAAGTTTCTGTAATCCGGCAAACGGTAATGACCCGGATATGGAGGCAAAGATCGATCAGCTTGCACAGGCGGTTATGTAACGAGTTAGCTGCGGCTTACGATATTGACTTGCTATCGGCGATGTAAAATAATATTAATATCCAACTTCAAGGAGGAAGACAAAATGGCAAATAAATATGCTGGTACACAGACAGAAAAGAATCTTCAGGCTGCATTCGCAGGTGAATCACAGGCTAGAAACAAATATACATATTTTGCTTCTAAGGCTAAGAAGGAAGGATTCGAGCAGATTGCCGCACTCTTCCTCAAGACAGCTGACAATGAGAAAGAGCATGCAAAGATGTGGTTCAAGGAACTTGACGGAATCGGCGATACAGCTGCAAATCTCGCAGCTGCAGCTGACGGCGAGAACTATGAGTGGACCGACATGTATGAGGATTTCGCAAAGACCGCTGAGGCAGAGGGCTTCCCGGCACTCGCAGCTAAATTCCGCATGGTAGGCGCTATCGAGAAGCATCACGAAGAGCGTTACAGAGCACTCCTCAAGAACGTTGAGGCTCAGGAAGTATTCGCTAAGAGTGAGGTCAAGGTCTGGGAGTGCAGAAACTGCGGTCACATCGTAGTCGGCACAAAGGCTCCCGAGATGTGCCCCGTCTGCGCTCATCCTCAGAGCTATTTCGAGGTTAACGCCGAGAATTACTGATATGCTCGCAACGCATTGATTGCTATGGTCCTCCGCGCTTCGCTTGTGCGGAAGTCCGCAATCAACACGTTACTCGCTTGGCAATTAAGGGCTGGTTCCTGCGGGAATCAGCCTTTTTTCTGCCTTGAACAAGCATTGAACAATATTAGAAGGTTTTCTATAATGTTCACATTGAAAAACCAAGGAAAATGAGGAAATGAAGATACTTTCAATGTCCGGTTTCGTGCCGGAGCAGATATGCGATACGGTGAGGTTCACAGGATTTGACGGCAGCGAAAGGCTGTCTCATTACTGCGGCTATGCTGCTGATTTTATTGCGCAGGTCAGGGAAGATGACTCCATTGACGGCGCCGTGTTCCCGAAAAGCTGCGACAGCAGCCGTTCGATCGGAAGCTATATCGATGATACGGGCAAGTTCATTTATTCAATGCCTGTCCCCGCGGTAAGGAATGCTGATTCCGTTGCTTATTTTGCCGAGATCCTGAAGGATTATAAGAGCAAGATCGAGAAGCATTATTCCGTAAGCATCAGCGAGGATGAGATCAGGGCCCGTGATGCGGTCATCTCTGCAAGAAACGCAAAGATAGCGGCAGCATACGGCCGGCTTGGCGAACTGTCTTATGCTTCTTATATCAGGGAAGTACATGCTTCGCTCTCAGCTCCCTATGAGTTTGATGAGAGCCGCATCGAAGCAGGCGGTTCCGGCAAGCCCGTGTTCCTTACCGGTTCTTTCCTTTCCGGCGTTGAGCTTGCTGATTCGATCGAAAAGGCGGGCCTTAAGGTTATAGGTGACAACACACCCGAATCCGGCAGGCTTGCATCACGTGCAGGTCTTGTATCTCAGGAATCCGACATCTACAGGAAGATCGCATCGGAGATCCTTTGCACGAGGCCTTCTCCGACTCAGGATCTTTTCGATGAGACGATAAAGAGTGACATCGAAGAGATACGTAAGAAGGGCTGCAGGGGCGTGATCTATGCGACGCAGAAATACTGCGAGCCATACGATTATCTGTTCTCGGCATATAAGAAAGTACTTGATGAGCAGGGGATACCCGTGCTTCAGGTGCAAATGGCGGATTCGACTGACGGAAACGGAAAAGCAGCCGCACTCGAGGCTTTCGCCGACATTATCTGATTAGAAGGAGCAAAGATGCCTGATTCATATCTTGTACATGTAGCGGGAGCGATGCGCAGCTACTATAAAGATTTCTCGAAATACGCAAAGGGCAGGGAGCCTTCACAGAAGGTTGCCTGGGTTACGTCGTTTACACCGATCGAGATCCTTGACGCTCTCGATATCGAATATATCTATCCGGAAAGCTATGCGGCTGTTATAGCTGCAAGCGGACTCGAACAGCCGCTGCTCGAAGAGAGCTCAAGACAGTTCCTTTCATGTGACTGCTGTTCTTATTCCTGCTGCTTTGAAGGATGCGTAGAGACCGGAAAGGGCCCCAGGGGTGTTCCGCCGAAGCCTGATGTGCTCATTGCTACGAACAACCAGTGCAATACGCTTCCGGGATGGTGGAACATCTTAGCCAAGAGATATAACGTTCCGCTCATCGTTCTGGATTATCCGGGAGAATTCACGGAAGATCCGATAGCAAGAGCTTATGTGGAAAAACAGCATAAAGACTTCGTCTTAAAGATGGAGGAACTGAGCGGCAATAAGCTTGATGAGAATGAACTTGCCAAGAGGGTTGAGAACAGCATCGCTTCGGTAGCCGCATGGAAGCGCGTAGCCGCATGCCTTAAGGAAAGGGAAGTCCCGCCGACGCTGCTTTTCGACAACATCAACTTCCTTATCACGGCAAGGTGCAAGGAAGAGACTTCGCTCATCTATAACCTGATGGCTGATGAGATAGAGACATATCCAGAATGCGACAAGTCGCTTACTCCGCTGTTCTGGATAGGCTACCCGCTCTGGTATCACAAGGACAGATATCTTACCGAGGTCATGGACGGATTCCGCGTCTGCGGTTCAAACTACATTACGTGGTGGAATCTTGATTATGAGGGTGATACCGTCTGGGATAAGCTTTTCTCAGCTTATAACAACACGTTCCTCAATCTTTCGCAGAAGACCAAGACCGAAAGGCTTTCCGCGCTTATCGCCGCATCCGGCGCAAAGTGCGCGGTAACCTGCAGGAACAAGAGCTGCAAGTGCGACTATGTCTCTGCAAAGAACGTAGGCATTCCACAGGCGGAACTCGAGGTCGACATGATCGACCGCGAATACCTGGACGTTGAGCGGGCAGGCAAGCTCATGAGCATCTTGAAGGAGACCATAGGTTGAGTTCGATCGGAATAGACATCGGTTCGACTTACACGAAATACTGCGTTTTAGACGGCAGTGAGATCGTCATGCTCTCTTCTGAGAAAACACCGGTCAGGCAGAAGGAATTCTTTGAGAAGAAGACTTCAGAACTGAATTCGCTTTATCCGGGCGCACCCGTTGTCAGCTGCGGTTACGGAAAGAACAACGCCGGTTCGGGGAAAGCGGTATCAGAGCTTGTTGCACTCGCTGCAGGCGCGGGAAAGATCGCTCCTGACCATAACGTCGTTCTTGATATCGGCGGACAGGATACAAAGATAATAGTATGCGAAAACGGAAAGCTCAAAGAGTTTTTCGTAAACGATAAGTGCGCCGCGGGATGCGGAATGTTCGTTGCCAATACTATAAACATGCTCCAGACAAAGTTCTGTGATATCTCACTGGGTGACGGGATGCAGCCTTCCGTCAAGCTTTCTTCGACATGTGCCGTGTTTGCGCAGACTGAGATCACGGAGCTCATAGCCGGTAATGCGCAGCCTGAAGAGATAATGAGAGCTGTTATCTGGCAGGTGCTTGTCCAGTCCAGGGCTTTGCTCGGCAAGGTGAGGGCAGATAAGATCCTTTTCACCGGCGGACTGACACAGATACCCGGAATCGAACGTTATGCTTCCACTGTTTTCGGACTTCCGGTTACGGTTCCGGAAAATTCGAACTATCTTTCGGCCATAGGTGCTGCTATTATCGCTTCAAATTAGTGTATACTTGATTTGCCGCATATGGCGGATTAAGGAGTAATTTATGAGCGAAAAGAATGACCGCCTGTATTCCAGGCAGCATGAGTGGGCTATATTCAAAGACGACGGTACATGCGTTGTGGGCATCAGCGACTATGCTCAGAAGGAACTGGGCAACATCGTGTTCGCAAATCTTCCTGAAGAGGGAGATGCGGTTACGGCAGATACGCCTTTCTGCGATGTAGAAAGCATAAAGACCGTATCCGATGTCTATTCTCCGGTATCGGGAAAAGTTATCTCGGTCAATGAGGAAGTCATGGACAACCCGACGCTCATCAACAGTGATCCATACGGTTCATGGTTTGCAGTAATAGGTGAGATCACGGATAAGGGCGAACTCCTTTCAGCGGAAGAATACGACGAGTACATCAAGACGCTTAAGTAATGAAGCCTCTTATCGTAACCGGTTCATCTGTCGATCCCTATAAGAATCTCTCAATTGAAGAGACGCTTCTGAGATCCTGCGAAGGCCGCAGGATCCTTTATCTGTGGCAGAACGACAGGACGGTGGTAATAGGCCGCCATCAGGACGCAAAGGCCGAATGTGATCTGGAAAAGATGAAAGAAGACGGCGTACTGCTCTCGAAAAGAATATCGGGCGGCGGAGCGGTCTATCATGATATGGGCAATATCAATTTCACGTTCATTGCGCCGAGAGCTCTGCTGTCCGTTGATGAGGATTTTGAGATCATCTCGGAGGCAGTTAGATCTTTCGGGATAGACACATGCAGGACCGGCAACAATGACCTCGGAATAGCGTCGACCGGCGCGAAGTTCTCGGGAAGCGCTTTTTATCAGGCGGGACCTGATGAGGATTCCCCGTGCTTTCATCACGGAACGATTCTTTGTTCATGCGACATAGAGAAGATGGGAAAGTATCTCACGCCGCCGGTTGAAAAGCTTGAAAGACACGGCGTTAAGAGTGTCAGGGCAAGAGTAACCAATCTCGGCCTGGAGATCGCAGACGTTAAGGAAAGTATCATTAACTCGTTTGAGAGGCGTTTCGGAGAAGCTGAGAGGGCAGGGGAAGATATAGCTGATGCCGCTCAGGTGGAGGAAGCAAGACAAAGGCTTTCCTCGCAAGAATGGCTTTTTAGTATATAATTAAGAGCTATGGAAACCACGGAAAAGATTTATGATCTTATAGTCATCGGCGGAGGCCCCGCCGGTTATTCTGCTGCGATCAGGGCTTCAAAGCTCGGTCTTTCCACACTATTGGCGGAGAAGGACGGCTCGCTCGGAGGCACATGTCTTAACAGGGGATGCATTCCGACAAAGGCGTTGCTCCATTCCTCAGGACTTATAAGGCAGATAAGGTCAGGTGTTTCGTTCGGCGTTAATGCCGAGGCTTCCATCGATGAGGAAAAGCTTTTCGAATACCGTGACAGCACGGTAAATACGCTGGTAACGGGACTCGAGCAGTCCGTAAAGGCCAGCGGATGTGAAACCATTTACGGCGAGGCATCTGTTCTGTCTGATACGGAAGGCTGCATTTCCGTTGATATAGGAGGGACCGTTTACAAAGCAAAGGACGTACTCCTTGCAACGGGGACGGTTCCCGCAATGCCCCCGATCGAAGGGATCGATTCTGACGTCGTCATTACAAGCAACGATATGCTTGAAGGAAAAGAACTTCCTGAGAGCCTGATAATCGTCGGAGGCGGCGTTATCGGATGTGAATTCGCATCTCTTTATACTGACCTCGGAAGAAAGGTTACGGTTATCGAGGCACTGCCCAGGATCCTTGCAAACATGGATAAGGATTTAGCCAGAAACCTTCAGATGATATTAAAGAACCGGGGTGCTGAGATCTTCTCGGGCGCTCAGGTAACAAAGATCGCAAATGACGGCGGAAAGGCTTCCGTTACTTTTGTTTCAGGCAGCGAAGAAAAGGCCGTTACTGCCAATAAAGTGCTTATTGCAACAGGCAGAAAGTCAGTTCTTGACGCAGCAGATAAAGTTGCTGACAGGCTTGAGACCGTCCGCGGACGCATCGTGACAGACAAGAACGGAAAGACTTCAATTGATCATATCTATGCCGCAGGCGATATTGCTGAAGGCATTCAGCTCGCACATAAAGCATCTGCAGAGGGTGAGAACATCGCAATGGTGATCGCAGGCAAAGAGCCTCTTCATGATATGGGCGTAATCCCCGCGTGCGTTTACTGCTCGCCTGAGATCGCATGTGTCGGCATGACAGATACTGAGGCGAAAGAGGCAGGTATCAGTGCGGTTACGGCAAGAGCTTTGACTTCAGCTAATTCAAGATCCGTCATCAGCCTTGAAGAGAGGGGCTTTGTCAAGCTCGTGGCTGAAAAAGAGACCGGAATACTGTTAGGGGCACAGCTCATGTGTGCCAATGCATCAGACATAATAGGAGAGCTGGTTACGGCTATTGCGAATAAACTGAGCGTTGAAGAGTGCCTTAAGGCTGTAAGACCGCACCCTTCATATGAAGAAGCAGTTGGGGCTGCGCTTGAAGAGCTGATGAGAAAGATCTGATATGATTATCCGTAAAAATCGCATATCATCCTTTGTCGCGGTAATCCTTGTTATCGCCTTTTCGCTTGGCATCATGTCATCGTGTTCAGTTCAAAAAGATGTAAGTAATGGCCTTGTTTACGACGAGGCTTTAAACTTCTGGTACAGCGAAAAGGAAGAATACAAAGGTCTTGTCGGAATAATGCGCAAGGGCTGCTCTGACTCTCCCGAGATCAGGGGAACATATATCCTTGCGACTGATGACGATGTCATTTTCATTGGCGGCGTGAATTCCAGGGAGACTGACGGAAAAACTCCCGTAAATGCGTATACGACTTACGAGATCGGTTCACTTACGAAGGTGTTTACCGCGACGGCCGTTTTCCAGCTGATCGAAAAGGGCAGGCTTTCACTTGACGATACGATCGATAAGTTCTTCCCGGAATACGCTCACGGCAGGGAGATCACGATATACCGGCTCCTTCACATGCAGTCCGGGATCAGAAGGGAACTGATGGATATAGATCTTAAAAGCGTTGAGAATGCCGGCAAAGATTATATCGAGAAGTTTGGAAAGTACTGGTTTACTGACGGTTTTTCCGAAGAGGAAATGATGGAGGAATTCTTCAAGGCCGACCTTGATTATGAACCCGGTACTAAATACCAGTACAGCAATGCGGGCTATTTTCTCCTTGCCAAGATCATCGAAAAGGCTTCAGGGATGCAATACAGGGAATACATAAAGAAGCATATCTTCAACGTGTGCAGGATGGATCACACGACATCCATGGAACGTGGAGGACTTACCAGTGTTCCCGAGACGACTTTCCCGAATGCATCGACTCCGTATGAAATCGATAAGCTTTTCGATGACCTTTATCTGGGTGTGGTCTCTTCCAAGGGGAACGGCGACATACATTCCTGTGCGGCGGATCTCCTGGCTTTTGACAGAGCATTGATCGGAGGCAAACTCATAAAGGATGAATCGCTTGCTCAAATGCTGCATTTCGATTTGGGATATGCCTGTGGCTGGATGGAAGTTCCCGGAAGGAGCAACGTGTATTACCACAGCGGCGGAACGCCTTTGTATCATACGGAGAATACTTACTGCAAGAGCCGGAAGTTCGGGAATGTCTATCTGATAGAGCTTCATTCGACATATGCAGATGTCAAGCCTTCCGGAGACATAATAAAAAGTGTGCTCTTATATCTCGGAATGAATTAAGGATCTTATCTTACGAAGTGAATGATCATCGTTATACTGATGTATACGAGGTCAATGATGAGAGCGGAACATACAAGCACTGCCCATACTTTCTTTACCGTAAAGCCGCGGTTCTTGCGGAGTTCGTCGTGAAGAGGCGTGGTGATGTTCTTGAAAGGGATTATCTTCTTTTTCGTAAGTCTTCCAACCGTGATCTTGAAGATGGAGATTCCGCCGTCACAGAGGAAGGGAAGACCGACTATAAGATATGCGAAAGGTATCCTGAGATAGATCGCGTAGAAAGCGATGAAGAATCCGAGTGCCCTTGAGCCCGCATCTCCCATCAGCATCTTGCTGGGGTTGAAGTTGAAGATCAGATAAGCCAGAAGGACGGAGATCATGATAAGACCTGAGACGAGGCCGTTCTTATGGAAGTTTGCGGATCCCGTGTTGATGGCGCTGATCACGAAAAGAGTAGCGATGGAAAGGATCGAAAGGGAGCCTGACAGTCCGTCGATTCCGTCTGTTGCATTCGTGGCATTGATAGAAACGACAAAGAGGATGACCGCAAGCACGTAGAATAATGCCGGATGAAGATGGATTGCGGTACCGGTAAGTCCGATAACGAGATCGCTTCCGTAGAACATGACGCAGAAAAATGCGCCGGTGAGTGACATTATGAAATCGAGCAGCCCCTTGATGTATTCGTTCCAGGCTTTTGCGGACCTGTCATCGAGGAATCCGGTCATCATAGAGGCGACTGTTGCAAGAATCATAAATAAAAGGCTGGGTGAGAAATAGCATGAAACTGCCGATGCCAGCGCAAAAGTCATGGTGAAATAGAAACCGACCCCGGTAGGCTTGCCGATGTTGACAGCCGATCCCTGGGCATACAGACGTCCGCGGTCATGGCCAAGGAGGGCCTTCTCGCCGGGAAGAAATTTAAGCAGCAGTACGGTTATGATGAACGCGGCTATGCTGCCTCCCGCGACCCTGTATATCAAATCCATCAGTTAACTAACCTTGAGTGTTCGTTTTTAAAGTTTGTTCAGTATAACCCATAATGTCGAAAACGGCAAAAGTGTGATAAGATATCTGCCATTAATATAAAAATATTAAGGACCAGGTGTTTTTTATGGACTACAAGGATCTTATCGCCGGCAATATCTCAGGAATTACCGGAATCGAGAAGGAAAAGGTTTTCGAGCTTATCGAGATACCGCCCAGGCTTGATATGGGAGATTTCGCTTTCCCTTGCTTTACGCTCGCTAAGACTCTGCATAAGGCCCCGCCGCTCATCGCTCAGGATATCGCGGCAGATGCAAGGGTTACCGCAGGTGCTGAAGAAGAACTCAAGGCCGCTGCAGTAGGTCCTTATCTCAACTTCAAGCTTGACCGCAAAGTGCTTGCCAGGGAGCTTATCACTGAGATCAGGACAGAAGGTGATAATTTCGGATCTTCCAAGGCAGGCGAGGGCAGGAACGTTATCGTTGAGTTTTCTTCGCCCAATATCGCAAAGCCTTTCCATGTAGGACACGCTTTCACGACGATCTTAGGCGATTCCATCTCGAATATCTACTCAAAACTCGGCTATAACGTCATCAGGTTCAATCACCTGGGTGACTACGGCACGCAGTTCGGCAAGCTCATCACTGCCTGGAGACTCTGGGGCGATGAGAAGGCGATGGAGAAGGACGCGATCGAAGAGCTTACCAGGATCTATGTAAAGTTCCACCAGGAAGCCAAGAACGACGAGACTCTCGAAGATACCGCAAGGGATAACTTCAGGAAACTTGAAGAAGGCAACGAGGAGGAAGTTGCTCTCTGGAAGATGTTCAGGGATTTGAGCCTTGAGGTCTTCGAGAAGACTTATAAGAGGCTCGGCGTAAAGTTCGACAATTACAACGGCGAGTCCTTCTATTCATCAAGGATCCCCGCTGTCGTAGATCTTCTCAAGGAAAAGGGACTCCTTGAGGAGAGCGAGGGCGCCCAGGTCGTTAAGTTCGATGAAGAGGGAATGCCTCCCTGCATGATCCTCAAGAGCGACGGAACAACCATCTACGCTTCGAGAGACCTGGCAGCAGCCATCTACAGACACGATGAATTCAATTTCTACAGAAATATCTATGTTGTAGGACTTCCGCAGCAGCTCCACTTCAGACAGGTCTTCGGCGTATTGAAGAAGGCAGGCTTTGACTGGGCAGACAACTGCATCCATGTCGGATTCGGACTGTTGAAGTTCAAGGACGGAAGCGCTTTCTCGACACGTGAGGGCAACATCATAAAACTTGACGAGCTTCTCGAAAGAACAGTTGAGAAGACTGCCGAGATCATCAGGAAGAATGCCGCTGAGAGAGGCGGAGACATGACTGAGGAAGAGATCGCCAGGATCTCTGAAGTCGTCGGTATCGGTGCTGTTAAGTACACATACCTTAAGGCCGGCCGTGAGAAGGACATCCTGTTTGACTGGGATGACATGCTCGATTTCGAAGGCGATACCGCGCCTTACCTCATCTACACATATGCACGTACACGTTCGATCATCAGAAAAGCGGCAGGTGAGGGACTTGCTCCTTCGGAAGGCGCTTCTCTCGAGTGCCTCACGGGTGATGATGAATACGCTGTCATCAGAAGCCTTGCCGATTTCGGAAGCTCCGTTGAAAGGGCAGCCGAAAGCTATGAGCCGTTCATCATTGCGCGCCAGATCGCTCTGATCGCACGTAATTTCAACAGGTTCTACAACAACTCGAGGATCCTCAATGCCGAGACGGATGAACTCAAGACCGCAAGGCTCGCGCTCTGCGATGCAGTCTGCAGCGTTATCAAGTCAGGCCTGGCACTCCTCGGAATCGGCGTAGTGGAGAAGATGTGATATGTCTGATGAACAGCAGCTCGGCGGAGTACCCGATTTTCGCGACGTTAAATACATAAGACCTGATCTCGACAAGTTTACAGAGCTCGTCAGGGCTGTCAGGCTCAAGCTCATGACGGCAAAGACCGTTGAGGCCGCAGATGAGGCCATAGGAGAGTACGAACTTGCCATAAGCGCTTTCGATACATCTTATGCGCTCTGCCAGATCCTGCATGACATCGATACATCGAATGAGTTCTACCGTGATGAGATCGAGTTTTTCGAAGATGCCGGAGCAAGGGTTGAGGAACTCGCATCCGCTTTCATGACGGGACTTTTAAACTGCCCGCTTGCAGATCAGCTCCGCGAAAAGTACGGTGACATGATCTTCCGCAAGGCAAAGAACCAGAAGGAGATCGTTTCTTCCGAGATTCTCGATGAACTCGCAACAGAAGCATCTCTCGAAAACGATTATTCCCAACTCCAGTCGGAGGCTGAGATCCCTTTCGGCAATAAAACGCTCAATCTGAGCCTTTTGGTGCCTTACCTTGAATCGACTGACAGAAATGTCAGAAAAGAAGCCCACAAGGCTCTGGATGCTTACTATCAGAGCCGCCGCGAGACCTACGATAAGATCTACGACGATCTTGTAAAAGTCAGGACCCGGGCAGCAGTCAAGCTCGGTTACAACAGTTTCACCGAACTCGGCTACAAGCGCATGGAGCGCTACGACTATACCCGTAAGGACGTCGAGACTTTCAGGGAGAACATCTTAAAGTACATCGTTCCGCTTACCCAACAGATCAGGGCTAACCAGAAGGAGAGGCTGGGTGTCAGCGAGCTTATGTTCCACGACCTTCCGTGCCTTTTCAAAGGCGGAAACCCTACTCCGAAGGTCAGCAAGGAATCCTATGAGAAGGCAGCATGCGAGTTCTACCGCAAGATGTTCGGATTCAGCCCGAGTTTCTTTGACGTATTGTCTTCGCACGGCTTCACGGACATCCTTTCACGTCCAAACAAGTCTACGGGCGGTTACTGCATGTATCTTGAAGATTACTGCATTCCGTTTATCTTCATGAACGGCAACGGAACTTACGATGACGTCGCTACCGTCATACACGAGGGCGGACATGCTTACGCAGCTCTTCAGGGTGCTGAGTCTTCTCCGTTCGTTGAGTGCCTTTCTCCTACGCTTGAGACATGCGAGATCCATTCTACCGCGATGGAATACATGTCATATCCTTATATGGATATCTTCTATGGCAACAGGGCGGAACAGTACACCGAGCTCCATATGACGGACGGACTTCTGTTCCTGCCTTACGGATGCATGGTAGACGAGTTCCAGCATGTCATCTACGACAAGCCCGAGCTTACTCCTGATGAGCGCCATGCCGTCTGGAAAGAGCTTGAGGAAAGATATCAGCCCTACATCAATTACGATGCTTCACAGACGCCGTTCCACGCCATGGGCGGAGCCTGGATGAAGAAGGATCATATATTCACAACGCCTTTCTATTACATCGATTACTGTCTGTCGCAGATCTGCGCACTCGAGCTTTGGGATGAGTCCAGACAGGACATGAAAGAGGCGCTTTCGAAGTACAATGATCTCTGTACGATGGGCGGAAGCGACACGTTCCTGCAGCTCCTTAAGGGCGCAAGGCTCGAGTCGCCGTTCAAGACTGATGTTATCAAGCGCCTGGCTTACAGCGCAGCGGAGTTCCTCAACTTATGAAACTGCCCGAAAAGTTCATAGCCGAGACTGATTCTTTTTTCGCGCGCCATAACGAAGTGCCTTCTGAAGGCTTTTACGAGAGCTTTGACAAGATCCCTCTTCACGGCGTGAGACTCTCGCGCACCAAGACAGTGTCTTCTGAACATGAGGCTCTTCTTAAGCAGATCGATCCGGCATTTACGGGTATCGATCCGGTCGAGTGGTGCGACGGAGGATACTATTTAAGCGAAGATACTGATGATACAAGGAAAACGGGAAGAAACCCGCTCTATCACGCGGGCGTTTTCTATCCGCAGGAGCCTTCCGCCATGCTTCCGGCACAGGTCCTGTCCGCAAAGCCCGGAGAGATCGTTCTCGACATGTGCGCCGCACCCGGAGGCAAGGCGTGCCGTCTGGGTGAGGATCTGAAGGGCAAAGGACTCCTGGTCGCAAATGAGATCAATTATGAAAGATCCAAGGCGCTCCTGCGCAACATAGAAAGATCGGGAATTACCAATTCCGTAATACTCAATGAGAATCCTGACAACATCGCGAAAAGGCTTCCCGGCTTTTTCGATAAGATCCTCATAGACGCTCCGTGTTCCGGAGAAGGCATGTTCAGACGTGACCGTTCCGCTTGCGCGAGCTACGAGAAATACGGCCCCGATTCCATAGTGCCCATCCAGAAGACGATCCTTGAAGCTGCAGATAAATGCCTTCGCGAGGGCGGAGAGTTAGTCTATTCGACCTGCACTTTCTGCGAGGAAGAAGACGAACTTATGATCAGCTCTTTTATGGAGTCGCATCCGTCTTATAAGATCATTGCTCATCCGGAGATAAAGGGCATCACCCACAATTCCAACGGCACGATGAGGATCTGGCCGCATCTTAACCGCGGTGACGGACATTTCTGCGCTCACCTGGTCAAAGGTGAAAAGACTGAGTCGAACCGCGAACCGTTGTCTTACGTGCGTTCCGGCAAGCCTTTGAAAGCATCTGACAGGAGAGGCTTTGACCTGGCGAGGGAGTTTCTGTCTGAGATCCTTACCGATGAAGGCCTCTCAGAGATCACGCGCGTTCCTTTTACAAACCACGCAGGCGGAGTGTTCCTTATCGATTTCGACGAGAATCTCTTCAAGGGTCTCAAAGTCTGCAAGACCGGACTTTATATCGGCGATTCCAGACTGACATCGTCGGGGAAGAGCGTTTTCGCGCCTTCGAACAGCATTGCGCTGGCGCTTGCCCGTGACATGGTGAAGCCTGACCGTTATCTCGCGCTGTCCTTTGATGACCCGAGGCTCGAAAGATATCTCAAGGGCGAGACTATTCAGGTGATGGAAGAAGATAATGTGACCGGAAACGGAACTGTTGTAGTAGGCGTTGATAAAGCACCGCTCGGACTGGGAAAGATAGGCGGAACGCAGGTTAAAAATATGTATCCTAAGGCATGGAGGCTTATATGAGGTTGATAATCGCCACGTCCAATGAGGACAAGGTCAGGGAGATAGACGAGATACTTGAGGGAACCGGTTTTAAGGCCGTTTCCATGAAAGAAGCGGGATTTTGTCCCGAGATAATCGAGGACGGAAAGACTTTTGAAGAGAATGCTCTTATCAAGGCAAGTGCGGTTCATGCCCTCACGGATTCAAATGACTATGTAATGGCCGACGATTCCGGAATCTGCATAGATGCGCTGGACGGTGCCCCGGGCATTTATTCCGCGCGCTTCTGCGGTGAGAACTCGACATATCCCGAAAAGTTCGCGAAGATCTTTTCGATGCTTAAGGACGTACCTGAAGAGAAGAGGACCGCGCGCTTTGTCTGCGCCATTGCCGTTGTAAGGCCTGACGGTACAAGTTTCACCGTAAGGGGCGAGGTAGAAGGCGTACTCCATGAAGAACCCGCAGGTGAGAACGGCTTCGGCTACGACCCTATCTTTTATGTGCCTGAATTCGGCATGACCACGGCCCAGATGCCGCCCGAACAGAAAAACTCCATAAGCCACAGGGGAAGGGCGCTTCGCAAGATGGTTGAGCAGCTTTTAAAAGAAGTATAAGTCTTCCTTGAAAACAATCTAATATCATGCTAATATTGTCGGGCACGTACAAGTGTCCGCCATTGACGGACTGTCTGCAGAAAATGAGGTTGAAAATGGAACAGGACATACCTGAGTATTATCTGGTTGACAGAAGAGTACTTCCCGAGGTTTTCATAAAGGTTATGGAGGTCAAGCAGCGCCTCAACACGGGTGAATCCGTGTCGGTCAACGAGGCTGTCCGCAAGACCGGCCTTTCACGCAGTGCTTATTACAAGTATAAGGACTCCGTAATGCCTTTCTATGAAGCTACATCCGGCAAGAAGGTCACTCTTCTCATAACAGTGGAGAATTTCCAGGGAATACTGTCTTCTATCATCACGATCATTGCAGATTCGCACGCCAATATCCTGACGATAAATCAGAACATCCCGATCAACGGCCTGGCTGACATATCGATCTCGATCGAGACAGTATCAATGTTCGGAACTGTCGATGACATCATGAAGGATATCGCAAAACTCGCCGGCGTAAGAAAGTGCGAGATCTTGAGCAGGGAATAATTGGAGGTACATATATGAGAACGGATATCGCTATCCTGGGATTCGGTGTAGTCGGTGCGGGAACCGCAAAGGTTCTTGAAATGAACAAGGAAGAGATCGCAAGGCGCACCGGCACAGAGATCTATGTCAAGCATATCCTTGACCTTAGGGATTTCCCCGACAGCCCTTTCGCTGACAGGGTTACGCATAATGCCGATGATGTTTTCGGTGATAAGGACATAAAGATCGCAGTCGAGACGATCGGCGGCGCAAAGATCGCTTATGAATATACGAAGAAAGCTCTTTCTGCCGGCATAACGGTAGTTACGTCCAATAAAGAGCTTGTTTCGACGCATGGCGTTGAGCTTCTCAAGATAGCAAAAGAGAACGGATGCCAGTATATGTTCGAAGCTGCCGTAGGCGGCGGTATCCCGATCATCAGACCTTTGTACAGATGCCTTGCCGCAAACAAGATCGTCCGTATCGCGGGCATTGTCAACGGAACAACGAACTACATCCTTACGCAGATGAAGGACAACGGCATCAGCCTCGAGGAAGCCGTCTCACAGGCACAGAAGAACGGTTATGCGGAAGCTAATCCCGCAGCTGATCTTGAGGGAATCGATGCACAGAGAAAACTTTCGATCCTTTCCACGATCGCTCTTGACGGCACATATGTCGCACCTTCTTCTATCGATGCGAAGGGCATTACTGAGATCACGACCGAAGATATCGAATTTGCAAAGAAGATCGGCTGCGAGCTTAAGCTCATTGCGCTTTTCGAGAATAAGGAAGGCTCAAAGCCCGTTGCCTATGTCGCTCCGACATATGTTTCACGTTCAAGCCTTATCGCATCCGTAGAAGGCGTATTTAACGCGATCATGGTAGAAGGCAACGCATTGGGCGAGTCACTGTTCTACGGCCAGGGCGCGGGCGCCGTTCCTACGGCTTCTGCTGTATGCGGCGACATCCTTGAGGCTGCTGCAGGCGATAAGATGCCTGAATCAAGACTCTGGGAGGACAAGGGCGAGGCAATCGCAGCTTATGGCGATGTTAAAGCATCGATCGTAGTAAGAGCTCCAGAGATCCCTGTTACAGCATTCTCCGAATATGATTCCGTCCGCCTTGACGGAGCCGTTATCGTTAATGATATCGCTCATAAAGACATAGACCGTCTTATCGCCGGCATTCCCGGTGCAAGATGGATGCACTATCTTAAATAAGCAATGTTCGTAAGAAGGGCAGTTTCAAAGGATATTCCCGAAATAGCAAGGCTCTTGTATCAGGTCAATAATGTCCACGCGGACATAAGGCCTGATCTTTTCGTGCACGGCCATCGAAAATACACGGACGGGGAGATCGCGGCCATCATAAAGAGCGATGAAACTCCCGTGTTTGTCTGCTATGAGGACATAAACTCCGATGTCATGCTCGGTTACTGCTTCGCGGTCTTCGAAAAGAAGCACGGACATTCTCTGCAGCCAGTGAAAACCCTTTATCTGGACGATATCTGCGTTGATGAAAAAGCGCGCGGAAAACATGTCGGGACAGCGATATTCAATCATGTAAAGGAATTTGCTAAAAAGAACGGCTGCTACGACATGACTCTCAATGTCTGGGAGGGCAACGACAGTGCCAAGGCTTTCTATGAGGCCATGGGTTTTTCCGTGCTCAAATACGGCATGGAAATCGTGCTTTAAGTCCTAATAATCCGCCTGATTTGTGATATGATTTTATAGCACGGGATTCCGTGTGCATTTTTGTTATTAATCCAACTTGTCGGAGGATCTGTTATGAAGGTATTGGTAGTCGGCGGCGGCGGAAGAGAACATGCGATCTGCACTGCTCTTAAGAAGAGTCCCAAGGTTACGGAGCTTTACTGCGCTCCCGGTAACGGCGGAATAGCCGAGATCGCTACTTGCAAGAACATTGGCGCGACTGATGTTGATGCCATGGTCGAATATGCAAAGGAAGAGAAGTTTGATCTTGTCTTCGTTGCACCTGACGATCCGCTCGTACTCGGCATGGTCGATAAGATGCAGGCAGCAGGTCTCCGTGCTTTCGGACCTAACGCGAATGCCGCGATCATTGAGGGCTCCAAGGCTTTCTCCAAGGGCCTCATGAAGAAGTACAACATCCCGACGGCCAAATATGAACTTTTCGATGACGAGGCTAAGGCCATCGAATATCTCGACACCCAGAAGGCGCCTATCGTCATCAAGGCTGACGGACTTGCACTCGGCAAGGGCGTTATCATTGCCCAGACGATCGATGAAGCAAAGACCGCAGTCCATGAGATGATGTCTGACCACAAGTTCGGCAGTGCAGGCAACACAGTAGTTATCGAGGAGTTCATGACAGGTCCTGAGATGACGCTCCTTGCCTTCGCAGACGGCAAGACATGCGTCCCCATGATCTCTTCTCGCGATCACAAGAGAGCAAATGACCACGACGAAGGCCTCAATACAGGCGGCATGGGCGCAGTCACACCCGGTGCTGACCTTACTGAAGCAGACAACAAGAGGATCTACGATGAGATCGTCGAGCCTACGATGAAGGCTCTCATCGCTGAAGGAAGACCTTTCAAGGGCGTTGTCTATTTCGGTCTCATGCTCACACCCGACGGACCCAAGGTCGTTGAGTATAACTGCAGATTCGGTGATCCCGAGGCACAGGCTATCCTGCCCAGACTCGAGACGGATTTCATGGACATCATCGATGCCTGCATAGACGGCAATCTCGATAAGATCGACATCAAGTGGAAGGATTGCTGCTCATGCGTAGTAGTTATGGCTTCCGGCGGATATCCTTTAAGCTACAAGAAGGGCTATGAGATCACCGGCATCAAGGAGTGCGGACATACCGTCTTCCAGGCAGGCACCAAGCTCACCGATGACGGCAAGCTCGTAACAAGCGGCGGACGCGTTCTCTGTGTCTACGGAGAGGGTGCGACACCTGACGAGGCGATCGATTCCGCATATGAGGGAGTTGCCAAGATCTCCTTCCGGGACATGCATTTCAGACACGACATCGGACGTACGCTGGGCAATAAATGAGAATAGGCATTTACGGCGGATCATTTGATCCGGTACATAACGGACATATAGCGCTTGTCAGGGATGCCCTGGCTTCCGGGTTTATCGACTGCGCGGTCTTCGTGCCGTCTGTCAGGAACAATTTCAAGCTTTATTCCATGACGCTTCCGGCGCCTTACCGTTATTACATGACAAAGGAAGTTGCCGATGACCTCAGGGATTCCGGCAAACTCGATAACGTATTCGTATGCGATGCGGAGTTCGGGATCAAGGGCGTCAGCTATACTTTCATGACTTTGGAGATAATGACTGAGCCCGGTTTCATGACTGAATTCCTTATGGAGCAGGGCATCAAGAAGAAAAAGGCTGAAGGCCCGCACGAGTTCTTCTGGATAATGGGTTCGGATACCTTAGGGACATTTGAGACCTGGTATAAGCCGGAAGAGATCTTAAGACATGCTACTCTGCTTGCTGCCGAAAGGCCGGGTGACGGAGTGGACGTTGAGAAGGCTGCGGAATCCGTAAGGGAAAACCTCGGAGGGAAAGTTGAGACGTTCAGGCTCAACGGAATTGACTGTTCTTCGTCCGCGATACTTAAGTCAGGTGATTTTTCGCAGGTCCCCAATGCCGCAAGAGAATTCATCGCAAGACATGAGCTTTATTCAAGCCGTACAAAGCTTGAAGGCGTGAGCGATGAGGCAAGGCAGAGGTTCTTCGATTCGGCGATATGGATGTATCCTTATCTCGGGGAGAAGAGGCTTCTTCATACATTGAATGTAGGATATCTTTCAGCTGAACTTGCAGTAAGGTTCGGTGCTGATCCCGACAAGGCTCTCATTGCAGGTGCGCTACATGACTGCGCCAAGGAGCTTGATGAGGACAGCCAGAAGGAGATGGCGCAGGACTACAGCGGTGACATGTTTACCGAGAAGAAACTGCTTCATGCGCCCGCGGGTTCCGTTTTCGCGCGCGACGGCTTCGGCGAGAAGGATAAGGAGATCCTCGATGCGATCTGCTATCACACGACGGGAAGAGGCAATATGTCTTCACTCGAGAAGATAGTCTATCTTTCAGATAAGATCGAGCCTGCAAGAAAATACATGGACTTAGAGCCGATAAGAAAAGCTGCAAAGACTGATCTTGATGAGGCTGTCCGCATGACCGCGCTTGCGATCAAGGGCAAATTCGACAGCCAGGGAAGAGAGCAGCATCCCTTAACAGTTGACATGCTTCGCGATTTAGGGATTAAATAATATTATAGACGGGCAAAGCCCGATTAATTACAAGGAGATGGCGGATGGACAGCAAAGCACTTGCCGATAAGATCGTAGAGATTCTGGATTCAAAGAAGGGTATCGATATCGAGACCATTGATGTTACGGGTAAAACGACACTCGCAGATTATTTCGTTATCTGCAGCGGTAACTCGACAACGCAGATCAAGGCTCTCGCAGACGAAGTCGAATATGTGCTCAAGAATGATTGCGGGATCCTCGCTGACCACATCGAAGGCAGGTCCGGTGACCGCTGGATCCTTATCGACCTCAAGGATGTAGTAGTTCATATCTTCCATCCTGAGGAGCGTGCCAATTACGATATCTCCACCCTTTGGGAAAAGAAGGGCAGAGCCGAATAAACTTCCTTGCCTATGTTTGGCAGAAAGAATCCGACATATTCTTTGGATGAATGGGAGCCTGTTATCAGGTCCTCTATCTGCACGGGCGAAAAGGTGGCAGGCTTTAAGAACCGCCAGAGCGGAGTGTTTGAAGACATAATGCTGATCCGCGTTCCGGGCGATGTTGCCGAGTTTCGTAAGAAATACGGTATAGGCGAAGAGATAAAGATCCCCACGATCTACTGACGGGATCCGCTTTGTCGGTTTTTGTCGGTTTTTGTCGGTAAAAACCGACACATTACCGTGATATGCTTAATGCATGATGCGGAATATGAAAAAACTCAAGCCATTTCTATATCCTGCGGCATTTCTGCTGATAGCGGGTTTTGCTTTCGTGTACAAGACCGTGCTCAAGGGAAACGCCGAGTATTTCCTGCGTACTTACAGGAGCGGGAAGGAGATAGCGGTGACGGCAGGAGAGACTGAAGGCACGGCTTCAGCTGACAGTCAGACATCCATGACGGTGGCAGCTTCCTCTTCATCTGATGCGGCAGCGACCGTTCAGGTCTATATATGCGGCGCGGTAAACACCCCGGGAGTATACACCGTCTTGAAGGGAACGATACTCAACGATGCGGTGGAGAAGGCGGGCGGCTTTACGAAGGACGCCGCAGTCACGAGCATGAACCTGGTCTATGAGATCAATTCAAACATGTCGTTTTACATACCTACTGTCAAAGAGGCAGAGAGCGGCAGTGCGCAGGACACCGGCGTGATACGGGGAAAAGACAGCTTTATCTGGGGCTCAGACGGTGACTCGCCTCAGTCAAAGACTTCGGGAAAAGTAAATATCAACAAGGCTGATCTGGCAGCCCTTCAGACGCTCCCCGGAATAGGTGAGGCGACTGCCAGAACGATAATCGAATACAGGAATAAGACTCCGTTCAAGAAGCCGGAAGACCTTAAGAAAGTCTCCGGGATAGGCGATGCCAAGTATGAGAGGGTAAAGGCATTTATAACTGTCTGATCAGGTGTAGCCGTAAAGTCCGCGCACGCTTACTTCGCCGCTCTTAAGGCATGTTACCGAGCCGGAATCATCGAATCTGACTTCGAGTGAGAAGTCATCAGCTATGGAAAGCGCTTCTCCGGTCCTGGGCTCCGATTCTCCTGCAACAGTGGTAAAGGCAGCAATCCTGTTGCCGGTCGTAATGCAGTGCCTGCGGTAAGAACCTAAATATTCTTCGTGTCTGTCAGGCCAGCCTGAAGCAAGGCGGTCGAGTCTTTTGATCAGTGCGGCTGCGAGCTCGGAGCGCATAAAGGTCTTTTCGCCGTTCTCTATTGAAACGGAAGTTGCGATCTGTTCGAGTTCATCAGGGAAATCGGACCTTTTCTCGTTAACGTTAATTCCGATCCCTATGATCAGGCTGTTTATGGTTCCGCTTTCGGCTTCGAAGGAGGCCTCGGTCAGGATCCCGCAAATCTTCTTTTTGTTCATCAGAAGATCGTTGACCCATTTGATCTGTGAATCAAGACCGTAGCAGTCTTTTATTGCTTCGCAGACGGCAACGGCAGTCCAGCAGGTGATCTCGCTTATCTTTTCGATGCCGGATTCAGGACGCATAAGGTAGGAAAGATAAAGACCAACGCCGGAAGGAGAAATGAAGCTCCTGCCGCGGCGGCCTTTGCCTCCGGTCTGGCAGTCGGATATGACGACGGTGCCCTGCGGCGCGCCTTTGCCCGCAAGGTCCTTGCAATACGTATTGGTAGAGTCAACGACAGGGAGGACTGTTACATCTGACATGCGATCATCAGACAGAAAAGCTCCTATGCTTCCGGCATCAAGCCTGTCCGGGCGCGAAGTAAGCATATAGCCGCGGTTGGTGGATGAATCGATCCCGTAACCGTCTTTCCTCAGGCTCATGACGGCGGAGTTTACCGCAGCACGTGAGACGCCGAGGTTTTTGCTGGCTGTCTCGCCGGAAATATAATCAGTGCTGTTAATGAGCATTGAAAGGAATCTGTCTTTAACTGTAGGCACGGATCAAACCTCTATCTGCATATTATAAATATATTTTAAACAATAGCACAAAATATGTAACAAAAAACAGGAAAAATGAGTTAAAATTGACAATGATAGAAAACTATCGTTGGGGTTGTTATGGCGGGTCTATATACCAACATACTCGGGTTCATCGTTTTGCTGAGCTTGCTCAGCCTTGTAGTGCTGGTCTACTATTCCAAGCGCGGCAACAATATGCTGGAAATACTCCTTTCTGTAACGCTGTTCATAAGCAATGTTGGGTATTTCTTCCTTTCTACTGCGCGCACCGTTGATACGGCTTTCATTGCCAATGCACTGGCATATCTCGGAGGCATATTCCTGCCGTTTATCGTAATGCTCAAGCTCGTGGATTTCTCGAAGTCGAAGATCCCCGACTGGTTCTCGTTTATAATGGCCTTCTTCAATATTCTGCTGTATATCACGGTCATGCTGAGCGAGAAGTACACGTTCTATTATGCAGACGTTGTTTTCGATCCGGGTCCGCCGGCATCGCTTATCACTACGCCGGGACCGTTCTACTATGTAAGATTCATAATCCTCGGTGTTGAGATGGCTCTATCCATTTTCTTTACTGTTCTTACCTACACAGGCAAGCGCAAGGCTTCTTTCAGGACGATGATATTCTTTGTCGGCATGATGTTCCTCGTGTTTGTCGTGTATATTACGGAGTTAATCGTTGACACGAAGTATGAACTTCTTCCTGTCTGCTATCTCGCATGCGGACTCATGCTCAACTACTCTTCAAAGAGAATGGCTCTTTATGACGTTACTCTGAGCGTCCAGGAGAAGATCGATGAAGTAAACAACTACGCTTATATCGCATTCGACAGGAACTATAACTTCATGGGATGCAATAACATGGCGTACAGCTTCTTCCCGGAGCTTGAGGCTGCCTCTATCGATTCCAGGCTCGAGCCGGAGAATTATGCACTGAAGGCGCTTCTCAAGTGGGTGCATGACACGAGCATGTATGCTGTCAATGAAGATGTAACGACGAAATACGTCAAGGACGATGTGGTCATCAACGACCGTAATCCTGAAGAGCGTAAGCACCTCAACTGCGAAATGAGCCTTATCCATTACGGTACCAACAACAGGATAGAGGGATACCTTGTAGAACTCGTTGACGATACCGACCAGCAGGCAAGGATCGAGCAGCTGAGCTTCAAGGGTGAAAGACTTCAGAGAGAAGCTACGAAAGCCGCCAAGAAGCTTAAGTCGCTGCAGAGTTCCACCATCCTCGGCATGGCAGCCATGATCGAATCAAGAGACAACTCCACGGGCGGTCACATCAACAGGACAACAGCATGCTGCGCACTGTTTGTTGAGCATCTCAGGACGCTCAATGATTACAACCAGTCCGAAAACTATTGGGACGCCGTAGTCAATTCATCTCCGCTCCATGACCTCGGAAAGATAGGCGTTTCCGACTCTATCCTTAAGAAGACTTCCGGCCTCAAGCCTTGGGAATATGATGAGATGAAGACTCATGCCGCAAAGGGCGCTGAGATCGTGAAGAAGGTCCTTGCCGACGTTGATGATAAGGAGTTCGTCAGGGTCGCAACGAATGTTGCTCACTATCACCACGAAAAGTATGACGGAAGCGGTTATCCCGATCACTTAAGGGGAGAGCAGATTCCTTTTGAAGCAAGGATCATGGCCCTTGTAGACGTATTTGATGCACTCGTAAGCCAGAGATACTACAAAGAGCCTATGTCTTATGACGATGCTTTCAAGATCATCCATGATGAGAGAGGATCGCATTTCGATCCGCACCTTTCCAAAATATTCATTTCATTGAAGCCTGAGATCATCAGCCTTTATGAATCATTTAACGGCACGGATTACTCAAGGAAGAGCGGTTGACCAGGGCAGCGGGCAGCTGCTCTTTTTTATTTGAATTACGGTACTGTGGCAATTCTGAGGTTTAGCCGTTGCTTACATAAAAGAGTGATAGAATGTGCGTATATTCAGTTAAGAAGGTTTTTCGATGAAACGCACACATATATTGATTTCAGCAGCCGCAATGGCTTGCGCCATGATGGTTTCTTTTACGGCTTTTCCTGCGCGCAGCAGGGTCCTTGCCGACGTGAACGGAATGCAGGGTCACGTTCAGATCGACATGCGGGATGCTTCTTCCGACAGCACGCATGTGTACTACGAGACGGGCGATAAGACCTACGGCAACAAGAACGGATGGAAGAGCAAGGGCCTGATGACTTCTGCCGTAAGCGGCAAGAAGATCGAGACGATCAAGATAAAGCTTTCAGGCAAGGAATACGAAGGCGGCATCAGGTATCAGGTGTTATGCCAGGGCAGCAGCAAGTGGAAGTCATGGGCAGCTGACGGCAAGAAGGCCGGCACGGCTTCAAAACGTCTGGAAGCCATCAAGATCGAGCTGACTGGTGAGGTCGCAAACCATTATGATGTCTGCTACAGGACAAAGGCTGCCACATACGGATGGCTGAACTGGGCTAAAAACGGTGAGATCAGCGGTACTGTGGGACTGTCCAAAAAGCTCGAATCGATCCAGATCATTCTCGTTGAGAAGGATTCAGGACTTCCCGGAAATGCTTCAGGAATAGTAAGCAAGCAGGAAAAATCCGTTATGGTCAAAGAGGATGAGCAGGCAGCTTCTGACGATAAGGCTGCATCCGGAGCTTTCAGCTCTTTGAGATACGAGGATGGTGCGGTATTTTACTATGATGCCAAGACAGGAAAAAATAAGACCGGCTGGATAAAGATAAACGGCCTTTCGTATTATTTCGATCCTGCAAAGAACGGAAGAATGACTGATTTCAAGGTCAATGATTTCTTTTCGAAAGCGGTATTTATCGGAAATTCAACATCAGAAGGCCTTACGACTTACTTTAATTCAAAGGGAAAGAAATATCTGGGCGGACCTATTGTAGCTGCCAAGGTAAGTTATACGTTTAACTCTGATAAGGCAAAGCTCAACGGATATATGCTCAAGTATAAGGGAAGCCAGCTCCAGGCAAAGGCACTGGTCAAGAAAGCCGGTTCAAAATACGCGCTCATCATGATGGGCACCAATGATCTCGTCGGAACGAGCGCTTCATCTGTTGCAAAGAAATACAAATCTTATATCGAGGGCATTCAGAAGGAAAATCCCGGAGTCGTCATCTACATTCAGTCGACTACTCCGAGGCGCGGCAGCAAGAACATCAAGAACCTGTCCAATGACAAGATTAACGAGCTTAACAAGCTCATGAAGTCTTATGCCGATTCGAAGAGCAATGTCTACTATATCGATATCAGCACTCCGCTTAAGGATTCTGACGGCAACATGAAAAAATCCTACTGCAGTGACGGGTATGTGCACCTCAACATGAAGGGCTACAAAACCTGGGTCAATACGGTAGTTGAATATGTCAGGAAACAATATTTAAACAAAGCCACAGCTGAAGCCAAGAAAGCAACAGAAGCTGCATAGCTTCCAAAATTTGATTAATAATACGGAGGTTTCCTTAAATGAATAAGGAACGTACGATATTGGCCATAGCATTGATCTCATCCGCTGTTCTTCTCAGCGCATGCGGAGGATCAAAAAAAGAACCCGCTGTTTCCGAGACTTCATCAGTCATCACTACGGTTCCAACTACAACACAGACCACTGAAACTGAAGCGGAAACCACTGCTGTGCCTGACAGCGAAACTGATCCTGATACAGATACAGGTACATCAGCTCCTGCCGCCACTTCCGAAAAGGTTACTGCTGAGTATAAGGCGCAAGTCGGCGCTTCTTATCCTATGAGATATGAGAACAATGCCGTATATTGTCACGATCCTTCAACAGGCGAGAAGAAGACCGGTTATATCAGGATCAACGGAATCGTTTACTTTTTCGATCCTGCGATGGATGGCCAGCTGACTGATATCTCCGTCAACGATTTCTTTTCGAAATCGGTCTTTATCGGCAATTCCACGTCTGAAGGCCTTACGATGTACTTCAATGCAAAGGGCAAGGGCTTCCTCGGCGGTCCTTTGGTCGCTGCAAAAGTCAGCTATACCTTCAATTCGGATAAATCCAAGCTCGACGGATACATGCTTAAATATAATAATGAACAGCTTCAGGCAAAAGACCTTGTAAAGAAATCCGGTTCCAAGCGTGCACTTATCATGATGGGAACCAACGATCTCATGGGAGCGCAGGCGTCAGCTGTTGCCGAGAAGTATAAGAAATACATCGAGGGGATACGTGAGGTAAACCCGGACGTCGTCATTTACATCCAGTCGACCATCCCCAGGCGCGGAACGAAGAACAGCGACAGTCTTTCAAACGACAAGATAAACGAACTCAACAGCCTCATGATGGAGTATGCCAATTCGCAGAGCGGGATCTTCTATATTGATATAAGCACCCCGCTTATGGATTCGGAAGGAAACCTGAAGCAGTCTTATTCAAGCGACGGCTATGTTCATCTGAACATTGAGGGCTACGGCGTATGGGTCAACAGAGTGGTGGATTACGTCAGGGCAGTATGTCTTGAGCAGGCGGTTGATGATGCGAAGGCTTCATCCCAGGCTGCGGGACAGTAAATACTTCACTTGATAATGCCTAGGTTCCTGTATTGATTTGAATAGTTAAGAATGATACTCTTTCCTACGAGTTTTTGAGGGAAAACGCAAAACTCAGAATTGATCGGCATAAACAGCCGTAAGACTTATATTTGACGGAGGAGTACTTAAATGAATAAAAAACTTTCAATACTCGTATTGGCAACAGCGATTTCCGCAGCTTTCTGCTTTACGGCATGCGGCAATGATAAGCCGGCCCAGACCACAGCTGCATCTACTTCCGCACCCGCCACTTCCGCAGCAGAAACAACTGCCGCTGCAAGTGAGAATAAAGAAACTGCTGCAAGCTCTGCAGCAGCAAACTCGGACGGCATTCCGAAAGTAGGCGACATATACAAGGGAAAGAAAGTCGGCGCCGTAGAAAAGATTCCTGACTGTAATGATGACAAGCACGGAGTTATTTACATCTACGACGAGAACGAAGACATAATCGATACTATCAAGTATTGATTTCATTAGTTTTCAGGGCTTTTGATACCACAATCGTCCGATGTTTCCGCGCTGTCATTATGCACAAAAACAGGGAGTTTAGGTTGTGCAATTTATACACAGAGCTAATTGAGAAAAAAACGGAGGAAAAGTAACATAAGATTGTCCGAAGGATGACCAAGGACTTCAGGACAGAATGAAAACAGTACACCATAAAAGGAGGTATTTCTTATGAAAGCTTTTTATTTGGATAATATTGATGTTGCAACTCTTATGAAGGCACTTGACGAGTGCAAGGGAAGCGTAATCCTTATCACAGACGAGGGTGACCGTTTCAATCTTAAGAGTAAGCTCAGCCAGATCACTGGCATCATGAAGCTCATTGAGGGCGGTATCATCTGCAAGGCAAAGATCTCTTGCTCTGACCCTGATGATGAGGCTATGCTTTTCAGACTTAACCTTTTCGGAAAGATCGAAGACGACAACTGAAAAGACGTTAGGGAACATTCCTAAAGCCTTTTCATTCTAAATTAGAAAAGCCAGAAAAAAGACCCCGTGGTTATCACAGTACCGCGGGGTCTTGATTTTGTGTTTAGCCTTTTGTTTTTTATTCCCTGTCTTCCAGAGGAGTGTAATCTTCTCTGTCCTGAACGCAGCGGTAAGCGGGGCGTATGATCTTTCCGTGACCGTTAAGTTCTTCGAGTCTGTGCGCTGACCATCCGGAGATCCTGGCGATCGCGAACAGGGGAGTGTAAAGTTCGGTGGGCAGGCCAAGCATCGAATAAACGAAACCGCTGTAGAAATCGATGTTAGCGGAAACGCCTTTATAGATGTGGCGTTCTGCTGCGATAAGCTCTGCAGCAAGACGTTCGACCTTCTCGTAGAACCTGAATTCCGCGCTGCGTCCCTTTTCGACAGAAAGCTCGCGGACATAGTTCTTGAAGATCTGCGCTCTCGGGTCGGAGATGGAATATACGGCGTGTCCCATTCCGTAGATTACGCCGCTGCGGTCGAAAGCATCCTTGTGGAGGATCCTTTCGAGATATTTGAGTATCTCATCATCGTCATCCCAGTCGGAAACGTTTCTCTTGATCTCTTTGAACATCTTGACGACCTGGATGTTCGCGCCGCCATGCTTAGGTCCTTTGAGAGAGCAAAGGGATGCTGCAACGGAAGAATATGTGTCGGTACCGGAACTCGTGACTACATGCGTAGTGAACGTTGAGTTGTTACCGCCGCCGTGCTCGGCGTGGAGAATGAGTGAAACGTCAAGGATCTTCGCCTCGAGCGGTGTGAACTTATTGTTTGGCCTGAGCATGTATAAGATGTTTTCAGCGGTTGAAAGGCCGAGCTTAGGCCGGTGGACAATAAGAGAATCCCTGTCGAGATAGTATTTCATCGCATCGTAGCTGTGTACTGCGAGCTGAGGGAAGATGGATATCAGCTCGAGAGACTGCCTTAAGACGTTAGGGATGGAAATATCCATCGGCTGCTGATCGTAAGCATACAGATTCAATACCGCACGTGCGATATTGTTCATGAGATCTGAAGAAGGCTTCTGCATGATTACGTCACGGAAGAAGTTCTTCGGCATCCTTGATCTTGATTCGGCGAGGAGATTGCAGAATTCTTTGAGCTGTTCCTTTGTCGGAAGTTTTCCGAAAAGAAGCAGGTAGGTGGCTTCTTCAAAACCGAAATGCATTTCTTCGGGCTGACCTGCGATAAGGTCTTTTACATTGATGCCGCGATAGAAGAGTTCTCCTTCTGCGGGCATTGTCTTACCGTCAACCGTTTTAGTTGCCTTGATCTCGGAAATGCGTGTAAGTCCTGTGAGGACGCCTTTGCCGTTAAGGTCGCGAAGTCCTCTTTTTACATCGTACTGAGAATAGAGATTCGGATCGATCTCGTTTGCAGCGCATATTTTTGCCAGTTTTTCGATCTCGGGCGTGATCTTCGAGTAGCTGTTGTTCGTAGGCATGACAGTTCTCCTTTGGTTGCGTCTTTTGTCAGAAAGCTTGCAAAAATGTCAATAACCTAACTATTTTAGAAGATTTTATGTGTGTTTTCAATTGATATTATCAAATGAGAAAGCCGCCGTTCACGCCGATGATCTGGCCGGTAATAAAAGAGGAAGCCTCAGAAGAGAGGAAGAACAGGGCTTTTGCAACGTCCCCGGGAGAACCGAGCCTGCCGAGAGGAGTATCTTCTTTTAGTGCTTCAAGATCGTCTGACGAGAAGTCCCTGAGCATGTCCGTCTCTATGACTCCCGGGGAAACGGCGTTTACTCTGATGCCTGAAGGACCAAGCTCTTTGGCGAGTGATTTTACATAAGCATCAACGGCGCCTTTGCTTGCGGAATAGAGGGCTTCACATGAAGCTCCGGTCTGCCCCCACATTGAAGAGACCGCGGTTATGACGCCGCATTTTCGCGATACCATTCCCGGTATAACTGCATTTGCAAGGTTAAACAGACCGCCGAAATTCGTGTCCATGACGCGTCTGTAATCATTCGCATCGAAATCCTGTGCCAGGCCTTTTACTGATATGCCTGCGTTGGAGATAAGGCAGTCCACGTGGCCGAACCGTTCTTCGGCTTTGCACACGGCTTCTGACACACTTGCGGGATCAGAAACATCGCATCTGATCTTGCAGATGTCATCACTTACGTCGGGCTGCGTTGAATTATACAGGCAGGTGACAGACCAGCCTTTATCTGCGAATAAAAGGACGGCAGCTCTGCCGATCCCTCTTGAACCTCCTGATATGATCACGTGCGGCATATAAGTCACCCCTGAATTGATTTGTTTTATTATAACTCTTTCACAAGTTGTCGCTTTAATTTATAATAGCAACGTTTGAAATGGAGGATACATCATGGCGATTGATGAGAACAAGAAGAAAGCGGTAAAGGACAGTGAGGAATCCGTTAAGGAGGAAGAGTCTGAAAAGGCACTGATCTCTGAAGAGGAAGAGTCCGCGCTTTCCGAAGAAGATAAAGAGAATGAGGATGCTGAGGTTTCTGAAGACGAAGAAGAGTCTGATGCTGAAACTGAAGCAGATGAGAAAGACAAGGCTGAGGAAAAGAAGTCTGAGTCTAAGGCAAAGAAGGATCCTGTTCCGGCCATCATGATCGTCCTTATCTACGCGATAATCATTGCTGCAGTACTTTTCTATGTCATTCCGACGGTCATGGTTCCGTCTTTCGGATTTACACTCGGTGATTTCAATACAAAACTTGAGAAAACCGATATTTCTCAGCGTATGCATTCCCAGTACACAACCCTTACGCCTCAGTTTAAACTCGTAGACAAGAATTCCATCAAGGAGATCTGGAGCCTCAAGGGTGAGATCATACCTGAGGAACAGAAAAAACTCGATGCAAGGTTTAAGCCTTTTGTTAAGACATATGCTGCTACAGAAGAACTTGAGCATATCCTTGTTGAGGCAAACACACGTGTTAATGACGGCCAGCTGACCAGAATGTGCATCTACTGCACTTTTGATAATCAGCATGTATCCATGATGCTCGTTCATTTCGGTGCAGTTATGTCGACATTTACGGACATGCCGTTTAATGATGCTGCAAGAATGCTCATGAGCACTGCAATGGAAGAGAACAAATCAGGTCTTTATACTGTCAGGGGCGACATCGCATTCAAGCTTTCCTATGACAACGTCGGCGGACAGCAGACATACATCAAACTTGAAGTGCTTCCTGCAAAGGCTGTCAGCGCAGACCGCATTAAGACAACGATTCCCGTAGAAGCAGCTCCGTCCGAGTCTGCAGCTCCTTCTGCAACATCCGCTGCATCGGAGACAACTGCCGCTTCATCGGCTTCCTGATAGATTCGGTAATCAGCAGAAAAACAAAAAGGGCTGCCTCGATCTGAGACAGCCCTTATATTTGGCAGGGGTAGTAGGAATCGGACCCACATCAAAGGTTTTGGAGACCCTCGTTTTACCACTAAACTATACCCCTGTAAAACGTATGATAGTTTAATCGTTGGTTTGCACTATGTCAAGGTCAATGGTATCATTTGTCCATTCGTAATTATAAATAATAAAAGGAGCGATCGATATGAAACTTGCTGTTATCGGTACTGGCAACATGGGCAAGGCTCTTCTTGGCGGCTTCATAAGGGGCGGAGCTGTTAAAGCTTCGGATGCTTATTGCTTTGACGTAAGGCTTGAGGCGATGGATGCAGTCGCTGCAGAACTCGGGTGCAATACGGCCGGAAGCGTTCAGACTTGTGTTAAGGATGCGGATTATGTGCTTATGGCGGTTAAGCCGCAGCATTTTGATCCTGCTCTTGCTGATGTCAGTGAGTGCCTCAAGGACGGCGCAATCGTTCTTTCAATAGCTGCTGCCGTTACATGCGACAGGATCGCGGGCATTTTAGGAGCCGGAAGAAAGTTCGTAAGGATCATGCCCAACACTCCCGCACAGGTAGGCTGCGGTGTTTCCGCGGTTTGCCCCGTCGGTCTTTCCGAAGATGAGACAAAGTTCGTAAAAGAACTTCTCGATACATGCGGAACTTCCATCCTTTGCGATGAGAAGACACTTGATGCTATCGGATGCGTATCCGGAACAGGCCCTGCTTACGTAATGCTCTTCATTGAAGCAATGGCTGATGCGGCAGTAAGCCTCGGTATCAAGCGCGATGATGCTCTCAAGATCGCTGCAGGTACGGTAATGGGATCAGGCAAGCTTTGCCTTGATACTGGAACAAATCCCGCAGTACTTAAGGATATGGTCTGCTCTCCCGGAGGAACCACGATCGCAGGTGTCATGGCACTTGAAGAAAACGGTTTCCGTAATGCGGTCATCAAGTCGGTCACCGCAGCTTACGATAAGACTCTTATTATGCAGGGCAGGAAATAACCGTAAATGGGAGCATTGACGGACGTAACCATATATACTGACGGCGCATGCTCGGGCAATCCCGGACCGGGAGGCTGGGCAGCCATACTCATCGCGGGAAACTACAGGAAGGAACTTTCCGGCGGTGAGGCTAACACCACAAACAACAGGATGGAACTTGAAGGCGTCATTAACGGGCTCCGCGCTCTGACGCGTCCCTGCAATGTGACCATCTACAGTGACAGTGCATACGTTGTTAATGCATTCAATCAGAACTGGCTCGACAAATGGATGAAAAACGGCTGGAAGAACAGCGCGAAAGCAGAAGTTGCCAATTCGGATCTTTGGAAGGAACTGGTCGTGCTTACCACGACTCACAAGGTTACTTTCAGCAAAGTCAAAGGCCATGCAGATGATGAGCTCAACAACAGATGTGATGAGCTCGCAGTTGCAGAGAGCCGCAAATTCAAATGATCAGAGGCGATACAGGGAAATGGGCAGAATAGATTGTTCTGATGACATGCTTTTCGAGAAGACCGTGTCAAAGGAAACCAAGTTTACGGGACGTGTTTTTGAGGTCGAGGTAAAGACCGTTACGACTCCCGAGGGCGCTACAAGTCACAGGGAGATAGTCAAGCACCACGGAGGCGCTTCGATCCTTCCCGTGGATTCAGAACTAAACTGCTATTTCGTAAAACAGTTCAGAAGCCCTTTCGAGACCGTAATGACAGAAGCTCCCGCTGGTAAGATCGAACCCGGCGAAGAGCCTCTTGCATGTGCGGCAAGGGAGATCACCGAGGAGACCGGTTTTACTGCAGGTAAGATCGAGTATGTCGGAAAAATGGCGGCAACTCCCGGATACTGTTCGGAGATAATCAATCTGTATATCGCGACGGACCTTCATTTTACAGGCGGAACCCCTGATGAAAATGAATATCTGAGAACTGTAAAATGTCCGCTAAAATCAGCTCTTGAAATGGCTGAAAGCGGTAAAATAGAAGATGCGAAAACGCTTGTGCTTATCTACAAAGCGGCCAGGAGGTTCGGCATTTGAGCAGGTTTGAGAACAAAAAAGAGATAGTCGGATTAGGGTTGTTCTTTTTGGCAGCCGCAATAATCCTCATATTCTACCTGCCGGTAAGCCTGACAGGAATCATCGGAAGCTTCGTCAAGACCGTTTTCTTCGGCCTTATCGGATGCATGGCATATGCGATTCCGCTCTATGTGCTCTATGTTGCCCTTGATGTCTTTTTCGAGAAGAGGGAGGGCGTATCAGGAGTCAGAGTCAGGTCGGTCATATTGCTTCTCGTAAGCTTTGCTTCTTTGCTTGCACTGATCACCATGGATTTCGATTATTTCAGGGAGATCAGTGCTGCCGATAACGGAAAGGTTTCAGCTTTGAAAGCGCTGGGAACTCTCTGGGAATCAGGCGGAAACCAGGCGCTTATCTGCAGACCCGGCTCTGCCACGGTTTTCCCGGGCGGACTTGTCGGAGGTGCCATTGCCGTAGCTCTTAATGAGGTTACGGGTAAGATCATTGCGATCATGGCAAACATCGTTTTCATAATCACACAGATAATCCTTGTATTCCGCGTATCTCTCAAGGCTACCGCCAAGAAGACATACAAGGCCATCAGCTCTGCTTCCAACAGGGTATATAAGACGGTTGTTTCCAAGAAGGATCCCAGAAGAGCCACGGGCTATTCGATCTATTCCGGCAAGGAATCTTTCGGTCAGCCGGCCGGAAGACCCCAGGGAGCCCCTGCAAGACAGAATGGTGCTGCCATAATATATGGTGACGGCAGTGCTCCTGCAACGACATCCGTTCCCGCAAACAGCCGCAGACCTGCGAGTGCTCCGTCTAAGCCGCTTGGTCCTTCACGTCATGGAAGACCGGATGCTTTTGATTCCTCACTCCCGATCGACAGCAGAACTGGATTCGTCGACGTTGCCAAGATGACGGGTGATGCAAATGCAGCAGGCAGGACTGACCCGGGCAAGCTTACCTATAACGAGAAAGAATACAATGTCAGAGACGGTGAGTCTCCCGTTGCTAATTTTGAATATACGGCTGATGCCGTCACCATTCCCGGAATGATGAACAGGAAGCAGCCGAAGGTGCCGGATTTCCTTGATCCCAACTATAAGGAACCGGATTTCTATGATCTTACGCAGGATGATGTCAGACAGCCTGCACGCAGTTCCGGCACTTATGAAGAGTTCAATCCTTATGAAGTGGATGACGATACGGAAGGTTCAGGTTACGACTATGTCAATGAGGATGACCGCAGGGTAAGACATCCTGAAGTCGATCTCGGCGCCATTGGCGGTGCAGCAGAAGAAAGCGGCAGCGGTTTCGTCATGCCGTCTGCGGCTCCTGCTCCCAGAAAGCCTGCTTCTCCGCCTTCGAACGGACGCATTACCATCAATGCCGGGACAGAGGATACTGAAAACTTCTCCAGGACTGAAGGCAGGATAATGAAGACCAATGAAGAGTCTTCACGCACAAAGAATACGAACATCGAGTTTACTGCTGAGACACAGGAACGTGAGAAAGCAAAGAAAGCCCGTGACAGCAGACTCAGGAAATACACACCTGCGCCTACGTCGCTCCTTTCACCTGATGAAGTACAGCGTGATGCCGGCAATAAGGACGCAATGCTCCGTGAAAAGGCTTATAAGCTTGAGGATGCATTAAGGAGTTTCGGCATTGAAGCTGAGGTTAAGAATATTACCCACGGCCCTGCGATCACCAGATTTGAGCTTACACTTAAGGTCGGAACAAAAGTATCGCGAGTCACACAGCTCGAGAATGACATCAAGCTCGCCATGGCTGCCGTTTCGATCAGGATCGAAGCGCCTATTCCGGGAAAGAGCGCCATCGGTATCGAGATACCTAATGACAAGCCTACTGCAGTTCATCTGAGAGGACTCGTTGAGACCAAGGAATTCAAGGCTTCGACACCTCTGACAGTTGCACTCGGACGTGACATCCCGGGCAGGCCGATCTATTGCGACCTTGCCAAGATGCCGCACCTTATGATCGCCGGTTCTACGGGTTCAGGTAAGTCCGTATGTATCAACTCGATCCTTACGAGTATCCTCGTACATACTTCACCGAAAGATGTCCGCATGATCCTCGTTGACCCTAAGGTCGTTGAACTTGCCGTATATAACGGTATTCCGCATCTCATCATGCCGGTCATTACTGAGCCTAAGAAGGCGGCTGCAGCTCTTAACTGGGCTGTAGTAGAGATGCAGAGAAGATACAAGCTTTTTGCTGAAGGCCAGGTAAGAAACATCAGCGGCTTCAATGAAAAGTATGCAAATGATCCGACTGTTGAGCATCTTCCTTTTATCGTTCTGGTAATCGACGAGCTTGCCGAGCTCATGAGCGTTGCTGCGAAGGAAGTCGAGACTTATATCTCGCGTCTTGCTGCTCTCGCAAGAGCTGCCGGAATCCATCTTCTCATCGCAACGCAGAGACCTTCGGTTGACGTCATTACGGGTGTAATCAAGGCAAACATCGGTTCAAGGATCGCGTTCGCAGTTACATCCGGTGTTGACTCCAAGACCATTCTCGACCATGTCGGTGCTGAGAAACTTCTCGGTAAGGGCGACATGCTCTATGCGCCGATGAGCGCTCCCCAGCCTGTCAGAGGACAGGGTGCGTTCCTGAAAGATGAAGAGGTCGAGGTAGTAATCGAATATCTGAAAAATAAATACGGCTCAATGTACGACGAGGATATCATCAACGAGATCGATAGGACCGCTGAAGGCGCAGAAGGCGGCGCCATGGATGCTGTGTCTGGCGGAGATTCCGGGCCTTCCAATGATCTTTTCGAACAGGCGGTAGAGACCGTTATCGAGAACGGAAGTGCGTCGGTATCAGTCCTGCAGAGACGTCTGGGGATTGGTTATCCTCGTGCCGCACGTCTCATCGATGAGCTTGAGAAAAAACAGATCATCGGACCTTTCGAGGGAAGCAAGCCCCGTAAGATACTTGTTACCAAGACCGAGTGGCTTGAGATGAAAGCGAGGAACAGCTGATATGACTGATAACGCTGTCCGCGCCGTTGAACTTTTCAGATCCATGGGCAAAACTTTCGGGTTTGCCGAAAGCCTTACGGGCGGAATGATATCTTCGGAGATCGTAGGCGTTCCCGGAGCATCAGCGGTTTTCTCCGGTTCGGTCGTTTCATATACAAATGAAGTGAAGATGAATGTTCTCGGAGTACCTGCCGGCGTCATCGAGAAGAACACTGAAGTATCTGCAGAATGCGCTGAAGCAATGGCTGAGGGTGTCTGCAGGACGATCGGATGCGATTACGCGGTTGCCGTTACCGGTATAGCGGGTCCTACCGGAGATCTTCCCGGAAAGCCTGTCGGAACAGTCTATTTCGGTTATCACGGTGATGGGAAGACGGGCTCGTTCAAACGCTGTTTCGAAGGTGACCGTTTGGAAATCAGAAATAAAACAACAGAGTGTGCGATCGAAACGCTGATCGGGGCTTTGGAAGGGAAGATATAAGTGTCAGAAAATACTTCGGACAAGCCTGTGATGCAGCAGCCAAAGAAGAAAGGGATGAGTTTCGGCTTATCCGCTTTCATTGTCGGTCTCGGACTCATCATAACCAAGGCATCAGGCCTTTTAAGAGACATTATCGTTTCTGACAGATTTGGCGTCGATCCAGCAACTGCAGATATCTACCGCGATGCTTTTACGCTTTCTTTCACGATACCTGATCTGTTCTATAATCTCCTCGTCGGCGGAGCTATCTATTCGACCGTGGCACCTTATCTTTCAGCCCAGCTCGCGACCGGCAATGAGAAGAAGGGCGTAAGGACAGTCAGCATCTTTATCTCTGTAGTATCGGTCGTAATGATCTTTTTCTGCACGCTCGGTACTGTCTTTTCCGAGCAGTTCTACTCGCTTTACGCGCTGAACAAAAACACAAATCCCATAACGCTTCAACTTGCAGCGCAGGCTTCCAAGCTTCTTTTCCCGCAGATATTCTTCATAATGCTTGCGGCTCTGTGCAACGGCGTGCTGAATTCGTACAGAAGGTTCACTATCACTTCATTCGGACCTGTCATCTATAATGTTCTGGTCCTTATGGCTATTGCGTTTTTAGGCGGCCAGACCCAGCAGAAACTTATGATGACTACCGGCGGCATACTTGCAGCAGCCGTAATCTATTTCTTCTGCCAGTATTTCTTCGGCTTTAAACAGATGAAGCAGTTCAGGTTTAATTTCAATCCGGTCGATAAGGAGTTTATAGCGCTTTTCAAGAGGGCGATACCGATCCTTATTTCTGCTTCGATCACGCAGATCAATATCGTTGTGCTCAACTTCTTTGCCAACAGCTTTGATAAAGGCAGCATCTATGGTTACCGCAACGCTTCAACGATCTGGCAGATCCCTTATTCCGTATTCGTTGTTGCCATCACGACGGTCATGACACCTCAGCTGGCAGGAGACTACGGTTCAAAGAAGATGGATGAATGCTCCAGACTTCTTTCCAAATCAATGAAGAATGCTTTGTTCCTTTCCATTCCTTCGGCAGCATTCATTGCGGTCATGAACCTCGATGTCGTAAAAGCGATATACCAGTGGTCTTCCAGATATACCGATAAGAATGCCGATACCGCAGCCGTATTCCTGTTAGGTTTTTCGTCAGCGATAATAACGGCTGCTGTTATTCACGTATTCAACCAGGCGTTCTATGCTATCGGCCAGACACGTATTCCGCTTCTTGCGGGTATCGTGGGACTCGTACTCAATCCCGTTTTCTGCATTGTGTTTATTAATCTCGGCATAGGACCGCTGTCTCTTTCATTTGCATATTCCGCAACCAATTTCTGCCAGATGATCCTTTTGTCGGTTCTTTACTGCAAACGGAAAGAACTCGCGCCTCACGGCATTGTTGGTTTCCTTGTAAAAGCATTTGCGGCAGCTGTTGTTATGGCGGTCGTATGCTTTGTGTTCGACAAGCTCCTTCCCGGACACGGAGGAAAGATCCAGCAGCTTATGATCTTCGGAGTAAAGGGCATAACAGCTGTGGTCATTTACTTCGTTATTGCCATCCTTCTCAAGATGGAGGAAGCCGGTTTCTGGATAAAGAGAGTCAGCGGCAAGCTCAAACGCGGAGCGAAAAAGGCCTGACTGCTCAGTATTGATCCGGAATTCCTGCCATTTAACTCCGGGAAAACGCTGTTCACTTTGTCGGTGTTTGTCGGTAAATCACCGCAAAGGCTAAAGAACATTATGTTCTGTTTTGTCGGTATTTGTACCATTAATGTCGCACATTATCTGTTGACAAAAGTGTATCATAACAATAGAATTAACTCATAAATAAGAACAAATGTTCAATGCATTGATTGGAGGCTTTTATGGCTAAGAGTAAGAATTCAACTAAGAGTGCAGTTGCACCGGTACAGGATCAGAGCGAGCGCAGGAAGGCACTTGATGCCGCAATGGCGCAGATCGAGAAGCAGTTCGGTCAGGGTGCCGTCATGAGACTCGGTGACCAGACTCACATTGATATTGAGACTATTCCTACAGGTGCACTTACGCTTGATATCGCTCTCGGTATCGGCGGACTTCCCAGAGGAAGGATCGTAGAGATCTATGGACCTGAATCTTCAGGTAAGACCACAGTTGCGCTTCACTGCGTTGCTGAGGCTCAGAAGCAGGGCGGAACCTGTGCATTCATCGATGCAGAGCATGCTCTTGATGCAAACTATGCTGCTAATATCGGTGTAGATATTGATAATCTTCTTCTTTCACAGCCTGATACAGGTGAGCAGGCATTGGAGATCTGCGAGACTCTTGTACGCAGCGGATGCATTGATGTTGTAGTTATCGACTCCGTTGCAGCACTTGTTCCGAGGGCTGAGATCGAAGGCGAGATGGGCGATTCCCATGTCGGACTTCAGGCGAGACTTATGAGCCAGGCTCTCAGAAAGCTTGCTCCTGTTGTTGCTAAATCTAATACTATTTGTATCTTTATTAACCAGCTCCGTGAGAAGGTCGGTGTCATGTTCGGTAACCCTGAGACTACACCGGGCGGCCGTGCGCTCAAATTCTATGCTTCAGTCAGACTTGATGTAAGGAAGACAGAGACTCTCCGTAACGGTACTGATGTTATTGGTAACCATACAAGAGTTAAGGTTGTTAAGAATAAGGTTGCTCCTCCGTTCAAGGAAGCTGAATTCGACATCCTCTATGGTAAGGGCATTTCTTCCGAAGGTTGCATCCTCGATCTTGCTGTCGAGAACAACATCGTTGACAAGAGCGGTTCCTGGTTTGCATATAAGGGCAATAAGATCGCTCAGGGCCGTGATGCCGCTAAGACTTATCTCATTGAGCATCCTGACGTAAGAGAAGAGATCGAGACTCTCGTAAGAGAATCTTACATGCCCGCTGAAGATGATGATACTGAAACTGCAGCTCCTGCTGCAGCAGCTGATAAGGCAGCAGCTCCTGCGGCAGAAGAGGATGACGATATCCTCGGTATCGATCTCTGATAATTGAGTGTTGTCTGCCGGAACTGTTTTGACTTAATGGTTCCGGCAGAACTGTTTTTATTCGTATGAGTGATAAAGAAATAAAAGAGGCAGTATCCTGTGCGATCAGGCATATAGGAACAGGCGTGTATTCTTCAGGCAAGATATATATTTATCTTGCCAATAAGGGATACGATGAATCTGTTTGTGCCGCCGCTGTTAAAGAACTCGTCAGCACAGGTTATATTGATGACAGCAGGGCAGCAAGGAAGGTCCTTTTTGTCCGTTCTGGTAAGAAGCAGGAGAGCAGGAATTACATGTTCAAGCGTTTGCTCGAGGCCGGAATAGATTCTGATGTTGCTGATGATGTCGTTGCTTCTCTGCCTTCTGATGTCGACACCTGCAAGACCTTATTTGAAGCAAACTTCGGTTCATCAGATGAAGATTATTCAGACAGGGAAGACGAATTCATCAAGCTGGCACAGCTTAGAGGATACGGAGTAGAGACCGCACGGACTGCATTCAGGCAGTTTCTTGAAGGTTGATCAGTTACTCAATCTTTTCTCGTTTGCATGCGCATATAAAAGCAGTTTCGGATCTTGCTTGAGAATATTATCCCAATCGGTTTTCAGAAGCTGATTGTCTTTATATGCTTCGAGGTATTCGAGAGGCTCCAAGTCACCTAAGATAAAAGTTCCGTCTTCTAATGCGACATAGATGCTGTCTTCGCTGTGACTTAAGGTTCTTCCGATGTTTCCGTTTATCCCCAATGAATCAAGGAAAGAAGGTGCTTCGTCAAACTTAAGTATCAAAGCTTTACTCTCGTCTATTGGTTTGTAGTTGAGATTAGGCTCTCTTGCAAATATCGGATCCGAATAATGAATAAAGTCTGTCTGTGATTCCATTACGACAAGCTTTACGCCCTGATCCGTCAGCTCGCTTACCAGACCTATGTGATCGGGATGATAGTGAGTGGCCAGTACATAGCTGATATCAGATACCTTTATGACGAGTTCCTTGATCGCTTTATAGAAAGCGGGAAGGGTACCTGCATAGTCAGTATCGACCAGAAGGTTTGCTTTTGTTCCTCTGATCAGAAAAGTGTTTGTGTTTCCGTATCTTATTTTGTTGATCATGATCTGTTGCTTTCGGGAAGGGTAAAAGTGTAATCCATGTCAGGATCAAACGAATTGTTACCTTCAAGGTAAACCCTAACTCTTAGTGATGATGGCTTCAAGGTACCATGGATTATAGCATAGGCTATTTTCAAGTCTTTATTCTTTATATCTATTGAAATAGAGTTTCCGCTTAACATATCATTTCTAATGTATTCATTTGACATGACCGTGGTTACCGCATTTTTTATACTTTCAAATCTTATGTCGGTTATCTGTATGGTTGCTGTTGTGAATTCGAAATCTGTTCTTTCAAATAGTACTGAATAGTCGCTTCCATGGTGATAATCTTTAAAATCGATACTGTGGATCATGCCTTCCATCGAGAAAGACGCATCGTTAAGTTTATGCTTCTCAAGCATGTATCTTTGGCATTCAGAAGTATATTCAGGGTTTGCTTTGAGAAATAATTCAACAAGATTATCCGTATATTTTCGCGGTAAGTTGGGGTTGGAGCAGACCTCAAATGTGCTGCCTTCCTGAAGCACCGGAGAATAAGCCTTGTAGTAGCGTATTGCAGGGTAATGATCAGAGACATGATCAAATACGATGTTTGCGCTATCAGCCGTTGCCTGACCATAGTGGATTTTCAGATAGTTGTAGATTCTTGAAGGTTCTTTATACAATCTGATCTCGTTTACAGAACTGGATATGGGTTCAATGCAGACGATTAACGCGATCAGTAACGATACAATGATGAATGTGCTGTATTTTATTGATTTGTTATCTGATATGTGCTTTTTCCTGAAAGCTAGCTGATATATAAAGCACAACGGGAATACCCCGCTTCCGGTCATTAGAGCAGCTGCAATGATCACGGCAGCGATTCCGTAATTACGGGTGAGAAAACTTATGCCGGATATTGCAAAACAGAAAGGAATAAAATACGGAAGGAAAGACAGATAATAAAGCACAGTTGCGGTATTACTGTTTCTCTTCTTTGTGCTGATACTGTTGTCTGATGACGTATTTTCCATAATCAGCTCCCTGTAAATCTTTCGTATATTTGAGATTCTAACATGTGTTTTCACGAATAACAAGAGAAATATATCGAAAAACGATAAAAATATATGAATTAACGAGAAATGAAGACGGACAGGAAAGACGAGGCCTTATTTGTTATAATGCCTACATTATGAATATGAATAATACTGATAATAAAAATATTAAGATAACTCTCCTGGCTCTCGGCTGCTCGAAGAATCTCGTTGACTGCGAGAATATGTCGACTGAACTGAAGAAGGCAGGCTACAATGTCATCAATGACGTACCTGCTTCCGATATTGTGGTAATCAATACCTGCGGCTTTGTAGAGTCAGCAAAGAAGGAAGCAATAGACAATATCCTTGCCGTTGCTGATTACAAGGTTCCTAATGGTAACGTAAAGAAGATCATTGTTTCCGGATGCCTTTCGCAAAGATATCCCGAAGATATCATTAAGGAACTCCCTGAAGTTGATGCTGTCCTTGGAACTGCACACTATGGCGACATCGTTGATGTTGTAGCCAAGCTTTCAACTGAGTTCGGAAAGGATTCCGAGAAGATCAATCTTACTTCGGATGTCGGCGGCTATAAGCACCTTGTAAAGGACAGGGAGATCTCCACTGAAGCATATGCATGGCTCAAAATAGGCGAGGGATGCCTTAACAGATGCAGTTTCTGCGCAATACCGCTTATCAGGGGAAACTTTGTATCAAGACCCATGGAAGATATCGTTGAAGAGGCGAAACTCCTTGCGTCAAAAGGTATAAAGGAGATCGTTCTCGCAGCACAGGATACGACAAATTACGGCATCGAGCTCTACAAGGAAAGAAGCCTTACAAAACTCTTGAAGAGCCTTTCCGAAATAGAAGGCATAGAACTAATCCGTGTCATGTACGGATACATGGACGGTATAACATCCGATCTGATAGATGAGATCGCCCGTAATCCCAAGGTTGCCCACTATCTGGACATACCCATCCAGCACGGCTGCAATAAGATCCTTAAGGCAATGAACAGAAGGGATACCACTGAACTGATCACATCAAGACTGGAAGCGATCAGGAAAGCGATACCTGACTGCATAATAAGGACAACGGTTATGGTCGGTTTCCCCGGCGAGACTGAAGAGGACTTCAAAGAGCTTAAGGCTAACCTGAAAAAATGGAAGTTCGACCGCCTCGGATGCTTTATGTTCTCACCTGAAGAGGGCACGAAAGCATTTGACATGCCTGACCAGATAGACGAGGAGACCAAGCAGAGAAGATATGATGAGATCTATGAGCTTCAGAGGCAGATCTCGTCAGAACTGTCTCAAAAGCGCCTTGGTACGGTTACCAGAGTCAACGTCTGTTCCGTTTCCGATGACGGCATTTTCTATATCGGCAGGAGCTACGGCGAGTCTCCCGAGGTCGATCCGGTAATATACATCGCTTCACAGGCGGAGGAACTCAGGATCGGTGACTTCGTTGATGTTAAGATCGTCGATTGCTCAGATGACTTTGACATGACTGCCGTAACGATTGACGGAAACTGAAATTCGGTTATTATATTCGTGTTAAAAATATTGGTGTCAGGTGCGTTTTAAATGAATTTACCTAATAAATTATCTTTAATGAGGATCATTCTGGTCCCTGTAACCGTTCTTTTCATGCTTCCGATAAACATCTTCGGATGGCAGCCTGAGGGATGGAACAATTTTATCAACAACAACGGAATGATAGTTGCAGCGATCGTATTCATTGCTGCTTCCCTTACTGATATGGCAGACGGAAAGATTGCCCGCAAGTATAATCTGATCACAGACCTGGGCAAATTCCTTGACGCTCTTGCAGATAAGATCCTTGTCATAAGCGTTATGATCGCTTTCGTCGAGCTCAGAAGATTCTCTGCATGGCTCCTTATAATCGTTGTCTTGAGAGAATTCGCGGTTTCCGGCCTTCGTATGATCGCTGCCGCAAATAACGATGTTATTGCAGCAAGGATGGTCGGCAAGGTTAAGACTGCTACACAGATGGTAGCAATCTCATACCTGATGTTCGAACCGCTCCTGCTTAAGATATTCGGTTTCGGTTTTACGGGATATGCGAACCTTCAGATAAATGTCATAACCATAATCGGAGATATCCTTTTGGGAATCAGCATGGTTTTGGTCGCTTATTCCGGAGTCGATTATCTTGTTAAGGGAAAGAAGTACCTCAAAGGCTGATTCTCAAAAAACTTCGATAATCAAAATAAACTATTGACAAAACAGGTAACATACATTAAAAACAGATTTGTGGATTGAGTTAATCATACATTTAATCATACGGAGGAATTATTTATGACAAATGAAGAACTTTTTAACAGCATTAAGCGAATGATCGTTGACCAGCTTGGTGTTGACGAGGATACAATCACAGAGGACTCTTCCTTTGTTGATGATCTCAATGCTGACTCTCTCGATATGGTCGAGCTCGTTATGGCTATGGAGCAGGAATTCGACATCGAGATCCCTGATGATGTTGCTGAGAAGGTTGTCACAGTTAAGGATGCTGTTGAGTATATCCAGAACCTTACAGAGGGCTGATATAAGAGCTTCTAGCTTACTGATTTGTTAAGTATTGCGGCTGGATGCGTGAGCTTCATGCATTCAGCCGTTTGATTATAACGGTGAATTATGAACACGGATTTTTCTGAATTTGAAAAGAAATTGGGATATGTCTTCAAGGACAAATCTCTTCTTGAGACCGCGTTCACTCACACTACCTATGTTTTCGAGCAGGGTGGGGGACACTGGGAATCCAATCAGAGGCTCGAGTTTATCGGCGATGCCGTAGGCGATCTCGTAGTCGGACGCATGCTTTACGAGATGAACCCTACAGCTGATGAGGGATATCTTTCCAAGATGCGCAGCATCTCTGTCTGTGAAAGGTCTTTTGCTGAAGCGGCAAGAAAGCTTGAGATGGGCAAGTTCCTGCTTTTAGGCAAAGGCGAGGAGCTGACCGGAGGAAGAGAAAAGGATTCCACGCTCGCAGACTGCTTTGAGGCAGTGATCGCGGCGGTGTATTTTGACGGCGGGTTTGAAAAGGCCAGAGAAGTAATCACGAGAAATCTTTCCGAGACTGTCAGGAAGGCAGTAGACGGAGAGATCTTTCTTGACTACAAGAGCAGGCTTCTTGAACTTGCCCAGATGCGCGGGAACAGCCATACGATAAGGTTTGAGACTGTGGCGGAAAGAGGACCGGCGCACATGCGCGAGTTCGATGTTGAGGTTTATGCCGACGATGTCCTGCTTGCGACAGCTACCGGCCACAGTAAGAAGGACGCGGAACAGAAGTGTGCGGCGGAGGCTGTAAGGATCTACCGCGAGAGGTTCCCGGAAGGCAGTCAGGATAACTAATGTATCTTAAAAAGCTTGAGCTTCAGGGATTCAAATCATTCCCCGAATATACCTGCATTGAGTTCGACAGAGGCCTTACTGCCGTTGTCGGACCGAACGGAAGCGGAAAGTCGAATGTAACCGACGCCGTCAGATGGGTATTGGGTGAGCAGAGCGTAAAGCAGCTCAGAGGCGGAAAGATGGAAGATGTCATTTTTAACGGTACATCTTCCAGAAAGCCGATGAACTATGCTGAAGTTACCATTACTTTCGATAACGCCGACAAATACGTCGACTACGATTTTCCTGAGATCTGCATTACCAGAAGGCTTTACAGATCCGGAGAATCCGAATACCAGATCAACAAGGTCAACTGCAGGCTCAAGGACATCACGGGCCTGTTCCTCGATACAGGTCTCGGCAAGGACGGTTATTCCATAGTCGGACAGGGCAGGGTAGATGAGATCCTTTCAAGCAAGTCAGAAGACAGACGCCGTGTCATGGAAGAGGCGTCAGGAATCGTAAAATACAAAGTCCGTAAGGAAGAGGCTGAGCGAAAGCTTAACTCCACCGAACAGAATCTCCTCAGGATCAATGATATCCTCGGGGAACTCGAGGAGCGCAAAGGACCTCTTGAAGAGCAGGCCGGAAAAGCAAAGCAGTACAACGCCGCTTATGAGGAGATGAAACTCCTTGAGACTTCACTTCTCGTCCACAGGATCAATGAAGCTGAAAAAGCAATGGGCGATTCCGCAACGCTCAAGGACACTCTTGAGGCTGAACTCAAGGAACAGCAGGACAAGTATCTCGAACTCCGCAAGAACAATCAGGCGGTCATTAACAAGAGCGAAGACCTCGATGAAAAGATCGAGGAGGAAAGACAGGCTCTTTCAGATCTGAGCGAGAAGGAACACGATCTCGTTATCGATAAGAAGGTCTCTGAGGAAAGACTCAAGCAGACCGAGACTCAGATGAACGAATACGAGTCCGAAAAGGCCTCCATGCTCGAGCGTATCGAGATCCTCAATAAGGATCTCGAAGAGAAGAACGAGCATGCCGCAGAGCTCCTCAATGAAGCAAATGAGGCACGCAAGGAAAGCGAGAAGATCGCTGCCGAAAAGGAAGAAGCCCAGAAGCAGTATGAAGAGCAGAACAAGGACATGGACGAGATCGGTGCAAACCTCAAGTCCAAGACTGATGAGCTCTATGAGACAAGAAGAAGGATCGATGAGATAAAAGCTCAGATCAGCGCGATCGATGACAGGATAAAGAACCTGGGCGATGAGCGCCAGACTGCGCTCGACAGCGGCAAGGAGCTTGCCGAGGCCCTTAAGGAAGCTGACACAAGATGGCGTGAGATGAAGCTTAAGACCGCCGAGGTCAAGTCCGACATCGAAACCCGTAATAAAAAGCTTGAAGAACTTCATGCAAGACAGGTCGAGCTCAATAAGTTTTTCGAGAAGTACAACAGGGAGCTTTCAGCCGAGGAAGCAAGGCTTAAGACTCTGAAAGATCTGGAGCGTCTCAAGGAAGGCTACCAGGAATCAGTAAGGAAGCTTTCGGATGAGGCTTCAGTCAATAAGCACGTTAAGAGCCTCATCGTAGGCATCGTCGGAGACCTTATCGAAAGTGATCCCAAATATGCAACGGCGATCGAGACTGCTCTGGGAACAGCCATAAACAATGTCGTTACCAAGAGCGAAGCTGATGCCGCAGAACTCATCGATGTGCTCAAGACCAAGCATCTTGGAAGAGTTACGTTCCTGCCGATCGAGAACATCAAAGCCCGTCCCATCGATGACAAGGTCAAATCACAGGCTTCAAGGATCTCCGGTTATATCGGGATTGCATCAGAACTGGTCAAGTACGACCGTGACCTGTCTAATATAATCTCCAACCTTTTGGGAAGGATCATCGTAGCCGACAATCTGGATAATGCCAGAAAGATCGCATATGAGACCGGACGTTCGGTCAAGGTAATGACTCTTGAAGGCGATTCGGTCAATCCTGGCGGTTCGCTTACGGGCGGAAGCCTCAGAAAGAATGACCGCGGCGGCGGAATCCTCGGAAGACAAAAGGAGATCGAGAAGCTTACCGCTTCAGTCAAATCCCTTGAAGAAAAGCTTTCCGATTCCGAAGAGCAGCGTCAGGAGATCGATGACGATCTCGGTACTTTGGAGCGTGAGCTTTCGCAGCTTGGCGAACAGCTTAAGTATTTCCAACTTGAGGAAGTCAAGGCTGAAAGCGATTACCGCAATACCGAGACCAGAACGGAAGAGAATAAGAAGGCGATAGAGAAGGCAGAGAGCGACAGTCTTGAGATCTCTGAAAACCGCCTGAGAATGACAGGTGACGCTGAAGAACTCGAGGCGATCGAAAAAGAGATCCAGAATGATCTTGCCGAGTTCGAAGGCAGTGTTGCTGAGATAGAAGAGCGCTCAAAGGCATTTGCCGAGAAGACCCAGAAGCTCACAGACAGCCTTTCCGCTGCGGTTGCTCTTTCCGAAAGAAAGATCACGGAGCGTAACGGTGCTCTTGAACTTGCCGAACATATCAAGGGTCAGATCAGGGATGTCGAGAACAGCATTAAGACATGTGATGAAGAGGCTAAGGACATAACGAAGCGTTCCGGAGAGATCACGAGAGAGATCGAGGTCTGCGACAAGGAGATCGAGAAGACTCTTGCGCTCGAAAAGGTCTGCGAAGAAAAGATCGCAGCGCTGAATGAAGAGAGGAGCAAGATCAACAGTGAAATGTCGACCTTTGCTGACAGGCTTTCCCAAGCAAGCTCCGCGATCAGCAGCATTGAGCAGAAACTCAACAGTCACGTCGCCAAATATGATAAGTACATCTTCGAGATCGATACGGACAAGAATAAGCTTTGGGAAGATTATTCCGTAACTTATGACAACATCAAGGACAACGTCCAGCCTGTCGAAAAGCCGACAGAGCAGAGCAAGCGCATCACGACGCTCAAGAACACGATAAGACAGCTTGGTACTGTAAACCTCAACGCTCTTGAGGAGTACAGGGAGCTTTCCGACCGTCTTGATTTCATGACAGGCCAGAGGGATGACATCGAGGTTGCGAAGAAAGACCTTGAAAATGTTATCGCCGAACTGACAGAGAACATGAAGAGAGAGTTTACCGAGCACTTTACGATAATCAACGAGAACTTCAAGAGAGTCTTTACGGATCTCTTCGGAGGCGGTACTGCCGAGATCATCCTCGACGACGAGAATGATGTCCTTGGCTGTAATATCGACATTAAAGCACAGCCGCCCGGAAAGAAACTTCAGACATTGTCGCTTCTTTCGGGAGGTGAGAGATGTCTTACCGCGATCGGACTTCTTTTCGCCATCCTGGAGCTCAGGCCTTCGCCGTTCGTCATCCTCGACGAAGTCGAAGCTGCTCTCGATGACGTCAACATATCGCGTTTCACTGACTTCGTAAGAAGACACTCAGACAGATCGCAGTTCATCATGGTTACCCACCGTAAGGGTACGATGGAAGCCTGCGACCAGATGTACGGTGTCACGATGGCAGAGCGCGGCGTTTCGAAAATCTTGTCTATGGAGCTTAAATAATGGGACTGCTTGATATCTTCAAAAAAGGACTTACCAACACAAGAAATTTCTTTGCGGGCGGATTTAAGAAGATCGCTGCCAGCACGGGACATTTCGATGAGGACATGCTCGATGAACTTGAAGAGCTCATGATCCGCGCGGATTGCGGAGTTCCTGCATCTGAAGACATCATCGACCGCGTCAAGGAAGACATCAAGAAGACCGGCGACGACAGCCATGAGGCTGTTCTGGGTTCCGTCAGGAGCAGGATGATCGAGATACTGGGCGAAAAGTCGGTTATTGAGATCGTTCCAGGCAAGCTCAATATCATTCTCATGATCGGCGTAAACGGAACAGGTAAGACCACCACATCCGGAAAGCTCGCGCTCAGATGGAAGAATGAAGGCAAGAAGGTCATTATGGGCGCTGCAGACACATTCCGTGCCGCTGCCGTAGACCAGCTTAAGGCATGGGGTGACAAGACAGGAACGACCGTCATTTCCCAGGGCTCTGACGGAGCCGATCCTGCAGCCGTAGTCTACGATTCTGTTCACGCAGCGCTTTCGCGCAAGGCTGATGTCCTGATCGTTGATACAGCCGGACGTCTCCACAACAAGAAGAACCTTATGGATGAACTCGCAAAGATCCGCCGTATAATCGCAAGGGAAGCTCCTGATGCTGAAGTCAAAGCGCTTCTCATAATCGATGCGACAACGGGACAGAATGCCGTTATCCAGGCAGAAAGCTTCGGTGAGGTCACTGGTATCGACTATGTCGGCATAACGAAACTTGACGGAAGCGCCAAGGGCGGAGTTGCCATTGCGGTCGCTTACCAGTCAGGCAAACCCATCGTTCTTGCAGGCCTCGGAGAAGGTGCTGAAGATCTTGTGGATTTTGATCCAGAGATCTTCGTTGACTCGCTCCTCGAAAGTTGATTTTTTTATACGGAAATCCTCTCAAAAAAGTGAATAATTTGATTGCCAAAGTTTTTAAATATATGTATAATTCTTTGGGCTTTAATGGGGCAGTAGGTATTTTTATGCCTGAATGTCCCGCAAAACCATATTAAATCTTTATATGAGAGGGGACCAAGGTATATGTTGTCCAGTTTACTTACATCTTCCTGGTTGGTTGTACTCGGCGTAGTAGTCCTTGCACTTGTCTACGTTGCAGTCAACTACTTCCGTATTAAGAAGATGCCCGAAGGAACAGCAGAGATGATCGAACTTTCCGGTATCATCCGTTCCGGCGCGCAGACATTCCTTAAGACGGAGTTCAAGAGCATCGCCATCGTTGTGGCTGCTGTTGCCGTTATCTTCACACTCTTTGTTGAGAAGACAAGCGGTATCACATTCCTCATGGGTGCCTTGATGAGTTCTATCGTTTGCATTCTCGGTATGCAGAGCGCTACATATGCTAACGTTCGTACATCGAACAAAGCAAAAGAGAGCCTTTCTATCGGAGAGACTGTTAAGGTCGCTCTCTGCGGCGGTTCCATCAGCGGACTTGCAGTTCAGGCTTTCGGTATGCTGGGTTTCCTTGCAGTTCTCCTTTGCTTCGGCGGAGTAAAGCATGATGAAATAAGCCAGGGCTTTGTTCAGATCGGACTTACCTGCAATCCCTACGTCATGAGAATCTCCACATATTCACTCGGCTGCTCCATCGTTGCTATGTTCAACCGTGTAGCAGGCGGTAACTACACAAAGGCTGCAGACATTTCTTCTGATATCCTTGGCAAGCTCAGACATGACCTTCCTGAGGATGACTCCAGAATCCCTAACACAATCGCAGACTTCATCGGTGATAACGTTAACGATATCGCTGGCAACTGCTCTGACCTCCTTGAGTCATTCGTTGCTACAATGTCAGCTTCCATCATGATCGCTGTTACTCTTTACCAGACACACGGCGAGAACGTATCTGACGCTGCATTCAATTCGACAGTTCTTTTCCCGACGATCCTTGCAGGCTGCGGTCTCGTAGGCTGCCTTATCGGTCTCGGTCTCGCAAACATCAAGAAGATGGGTGACAATCCGTCAAGAGAGCTCGACCTCTCCACATGGATCTCAGCAGGCTGCACGATCATTTTCGGCGGTGTTGCTTCTTACTTCATCTTCAACGGCAAGGACATCAATCCTGCTGACCTTGCTACATACGGATTCAAGTTCGGATGGGCTTCTCCCTGGATCTCTTCCGTAATGGGTATCATTGCAGGTATTGCTATCGGTATCATCACAGAGTACTACACATCCACAGATCACAAGCCTACTCAGAAGATCGCTGAAATGTGCACAGAGGGTGAGGCTTTCGTTGTTACAAAGGGTGACGCTGTCGGTTCAAGATCAGTTCTTCTCCCTGTACTCGTAATCATAATCGCTTTGATCGTATCCGGTGTTATCTGCGGTTCCTACGGTATCGCGATCTCCGCTCTGGGTATGCTCGCATTCGTTGGTGCTACAGTATCCATCGATGCTTTCGGTCCTATCGCAGACAACGCAGGCGGACTTGCTGAAGCTTGCCACCTCGATCCTGAGGTCCGTAAGATCACAGATAAGCTCGACGCAGTCGGTAACACAACAGCAGCTATCGGTAAGGGCTTCGCTATCGGTTCTGCAGCATTCGCTACAGTTTCCCTCATCATGGCTTACGTCGGTAACTACACAGAGATCGGCAAGCCTCTTTCCCTTAACTTCGCTTCTTTCTTCGTCGTAGCAGGCGGTATCTTAGGCGGTGCACTCGTAGAGTACTTCTGCGCTATCCTCACAGATAACACGATCGACGCTGCTAAGATCATGGCTGACGTCGGCGACAAGCAGATGACACAGGAAGTCCTGGAAGGCAAGGCTAAGCCTGACTACAACATGATGATCGCAATGGCTGCAAAAGAAGCTATCCACAGAATGGTACTTCCTTCAGTCCTCGCTCTCCTCATTCCTATCGTAGGCGGCCTTATCCTCGGCGTTGAGTTCGTAGGCGGTATCCTCGTAGGTGCTACTATCGTTGCTATCCCGAGAGCTATCTTCATGGGTAACTCCGGCGGTGC
>R21__coassemble_54_pt1 | contig 98967 bp, 87 predicted proteins | sample R21__metabat2_high_PE_008 | metagenome-assembled genome bin R21
GTGCCGACAATACTTGGCTGGCAACGGCCCGGGAAGATAGGTTGCTGCCGGATTAAATTCCTCAATAGCTCAGCCGGTAGAGCGTTCGGCTGTTAACCGAAATGTCGCAGGTTCGAGTCCTGCTTGAGGAGCCAAAGCACCAGTCATCTGACTGGTGCTTTTTTTATTGTATTGCGAATGTCATGGCTATCAAATAGAATTAGATGATTAATCACAGATTATTATTTCAGGAGTCATATGATCTCATTCAGTGTTTATAGAAGGTTTACTGCTGTTTATTTTGCTGTTTCTGTTGTATGCATTGTCATAGGGGCAATATTGATTACACGGAATCCCGGCAAGGAAGTACCATTATTTGCTGCCTTAATTGCAGTTTTGCTGATTACGGTCTTCATCCTCAGGAAGATCGCGAACAAGAAGTTTCAGAGTGAGGTTGTTTCACATCTGCATAATTGCAACGTTGGACTTTATATTGCGTCACTTACCAAACTGCTCGGAACGAGACGCGATAAATTAGATCAATCCTTGTATGCCTGCCTGTCTTCTGTCGGATATGAAGTGCTAGGTGATTACGATTCCTTATATGCCAGCTGTCAGAACATAAAGCTGAAGATGCATATGCCGATGTATCACAGACGTATGTTTTCTTACTATTTCATCAATAAAGATCTTGAGCTTGCAAGAAATGAAGCCGATACACTGGCTGCTTTAGCCGCTAAGAAAAAAAATCTTAAAGAGAAGAAAGTAATAGAGGATATGGAAGCAGAGTGCAGACGCACTTTGCGTGTCAATGACGGGGATTACGATGAAGCTCTGGATTACTTCAGTGAAATGCTCAAAAGCACTGATCCGCATCCGCTTATAACTAGGGTCAGCTGCTCTTATGCATATGGAAAACTTCTCTATCTTACGGGCAATTCAGAAGCAGCTAAAGAACCGTTGCTATTTGCATCTTCAAGAGGCGGTGATACAAAATATAAGAAAAATGCCGATGAACTTCTTGAGAAGATCGGCTGAAATTGGCATAAACAGTCTTTTTGAAGTAAAATCTTTTTGTTATCGATCGGAATAGGGAAATAAGGGAGAGATAATGACAATGAAAAGATCTGACAAAGCCTTAGTGATAAGTCTTTTATTAATGATTTCAATTTTGTTCCTCACATCGTGCAAGGTATCCGGAAAAAAGCAACTGATCCGTTATGCGCAGCAGAATTACGGCGACTGTGAGTTTATCAGTGAAGAACATGAAGGAAGCGGAAATGATGAAGAACGAACGGTCTGTCTGAGGGACATTGATACCGGGATCGAATACAAGGTCACTTCAAAAATGATCTCCTTCGGATTAGACGGAAGTATTTTCGGATATTCGGAACAAACAAGATCCGATTTCCCTGAACTCTACTCGGATTATGTCTGGAACAATGCCAAAGACAAGATCACAGAGCTCGAGGATAAATACGGCATTAAGATAGAAAAAAGCTCATATATCAGATTCAAGGAACGTGCCACGGAAACAGATGCCGAGAATGCTGCCAAGGAATATGCCGAAGTCATTAACGAACATGACATTAAAGGCTTTGGCATCGGAAAAGTCCTCGTATATTCGGAAGAGAAAGTACATATCGGTGATTATAATGCTGATGACGGAACTTGGAAGGCAACAGGCGAATATGAAGTCATCGACTATGTACGAGAACAATACGATAAGGATGCGAAGTTTCAACATGTCATTTCCGGTTCTCCGCTGAACATGTTTTACACTTCCGAAGAGATAGACAAGCTGTTCCCTGAGCTGTCGGACAGAGACGGGATGCCGTCAGGCAAAGCTTATTATTTTAAGGGTAAAGACGGTGACCGGTTCATTGCGATAGATCTGAAGGATTTTGGAGTAAAAGAAAAGGGAATCCGCCTTTTCCGTGACAAACCATCCGGAATGGAAGAGATAAAGAATAAAGGAGACGAACTGTGAGATACGACTGTCTGATAATAGATGATGAGAAAGAACTCGCAAACAACACGTGCGAGTATTTCAATATGTTTGATGTTAAGACTGCCGCAGTATATTCGAGTGCGGAGGCAAATACGTTTCTGGCTTCCAATGAACCTTCACTCGTGCTCTTAGACATCAATCTTTCCGACGGCAGCGGATTTGAGCTCTGCAAAAAGATAAGGCAGACGATGAACATACCGATACTTTTCGTATCGGCGAGAAATACAGATGACGACAAGATAATCGCACTTAACATAGGTGGTGACGACTATATCGAAAAGCCTTATTCTCTGGGCGTTCTGCTGGCAAAAGTCAAGGTCGTATTAAAGCGTTTTGCAGGTACGGCGGCAGAGACTTCTGAAAAGACGGATTTCGATGACGGATATCTCAGGACTGATTCCGCCAATAAGACAGTTTATGTTAACGGATCCGAGAAGAAGATCACATCGATCGAATTCAAGCTTCTTGATTATCTTATCGAGAACAAGAACAGGCTCGTTACCAAGAACGAGATCTTTGATAATGTTTGGAACGACAAATTCACGACAGACGGAACGCTTAACGTTCACATCAGAAAGATCAGGGAAGCGATAGAAAAAGATTCCCAGGACCCTAAATACATCGTTACCGTCTGGAAGGAAGGCTACAAGTTCGTAGCGCCGGAATGAGATGAAAAAAACTCCGTTTATTCTTCTGCTCATCATTACGATAATTGCCGAAGCAGCGGCATGCTATCTGATACTGAACGGATTCCGCGACATCAGGACGGACCCGGTCAAAGTCAATGAATGCATGTATTCGGTAATGCAGAACTATGGCGATACTTCCAAATACAACAAGCAGCTCGATTATGTGATCCTGGACAATGAAGGCAAACTTGTTTACAAGACACGCGACGGATTAAGCGAATCGATCAATGAAGCGATACAGACAAGAGGACTTATATTAGATCTCACCGTTGACGGCAGGACAGAAGGCAAGGTTATATTCGATTACGATCTCGGCGAACAGATCAACGGGTTTAAGAAGAATACTGTCATCTGTTTTGTGATAATAGGCGTGCTTCAGATAGCTATCATGATCTTATGGTATGCATACATGCGATCCTCTGTCATCACACCGTTTAAGAAGCTGAACAGCTTTGCTGCAAGAGTTGCGGAAGGCAATCTCGACATCCCTTTGGAGATGGATAAAGGACATGTTTTCGGTGCGTTTACCGAGAGCTTTGACATAATGAGATCCGAGCTTAAGAAAGCACGCATCGCTGAGAAAAAAGCGACCGATGACAAGAACGAAATGGTCGCAAAACTTTCACATGACATCAAGACTCCTGTTGCTTCTATAAAGTCCACGTCGGAAGTCGGCATGGCGATCACGAAAGAAGAGAGAACGAAAGAGATGTTCGGCGTCATAAACAACAAGACCGACCAGATCAAATCACTCGTTGATAACCTTTTCACATCAAGCGTTCAGGATGTCACGGAGATCGAAGTAAATCCGGGAGCGCAGCCTTCGGATATCTTAAGCAACATGATCAGGACATCGGATTACCTGGGACGCGCAGGGACACTCAGCATTCCCGAATGCAGCCTTTATTTCGACAAATTAAGATTGCAGCAGGTGTTCGACAACATATTCATGAATTCATACAAATACGCTGATACCGACATGAAGGTCGCATCTGAACTGACCGAGGATTATCTTGTGATCCGCATATCTGATAAGGGGGCCGGAGTTAAGGAAGAAGAACTTCCGCTCATCATGGAAAAATATAAGAGGGGAAGCAATGCATCCGACAAGGACGGCGCAGGACTCGGTCTTTATCTGACCGGATACTTCATGGAAAAGATGGAAGGCAAACTGGGGCTAAGAAATCTTAACCCCGGTTTTGAAGTTTCCGTTTATATCAGACTGGCGTGATCTGAAGAATTTCAGACGATATTTCTGATGCCGTCGCAGATCCTTTTCGCGACTTTGGGATTGTTCATCGTATAAAGATGGATACCCTGGATGCCGTCAGCTATAAGATCGATTATCTGCGTCAGCGCATAGGTCATACCGGCATCGAAAAGCGCTTCGCTGTTGTTCTCATATCTTCTGATTATCCTGCAGAAGCGCTCGGGAAAACTCGCGTTGCAAAGACTGATCATGCGCTTGATCTGGTTTGCGTTGATGACGGGCATGATCCCGGGAATGACCGGAACATCGATGCCTGCGATCCTGCATCTCTCGCGGAAATCATAGAAGATCCGGTTCTCGAAAAAGAGTTGTGACACCAATAATTCAGCGCCTGAATCAACCTTTGTCTTGAGACCTTTAAGGTCATTCACCCTGTCGGAAGATTCCGGATGACACTCGGGATAGCATGCTCCCAAAACGCAGAAGTCGTACTTTGATTTCAGGTAAGTGATGAGATCGGATGCATGAGGGAAGACATCCTTTTCGGGTGCATTCGGAGAACGGTCTCCGCGAAGTGCGAGGATGTTCTCGATGCCTGCTTCTTTCATTGCAGTTGCAAACTCATCTATCTCTGACTTGTCATAATGAAGTGAAGTAAGATGGACCACGGGTTCAATGCCGAAGTTGTGCTTGATGTTCTTTGCAATATCGATCGTGCGGTTAGAATTTGCGCTTCCCCCGGCTCCGAATGTAACGCTGATGAAGTCGGGGTTAAGCTCGCAAAGCACTTTCAATGTCTCATCGATCGAAGCAAGTTCAGTATCTTTCTTTGGCGGAAAGATCTCAAAGGAGAGGCTTCTTTTATTGTTCTTGTAGATATCTGAAATCTTCATTGACTTATCCGCGGATGATCTTTGCAGCCGCTACAAGGTTCTTAAGACTTGCTTTTGTCTCGGTAACGCCTCTGGTCTTGAGTCCGCAGTCAGGGTTGACCCAAAGCTTTGAGTCATCTGTCTTGGCGCGGATCTTTGTAAGAGCTGCTACGATCTCATCGACTGAAGGCACGCGGGGACTGTGGATGTCATAGACACCGGGGCCGACCTCTGTCTTGAAATTGTTCTCCTTGAGAGCATCAAGGATCAGGAGATCTGAACGTGATGCCTCGAATGTGATGACGTCTGCATCCATTGAATCGATCGCAGGGATGATGTCGGTGAATTCGCTGTAGCACATATGAGTATGGATCTGCGTCTTGGCAGCAACGCCGCTGTGAACGAGACGGAATGCGGGGATCGCCCAGTCAAGGTATTCTGAATACCAGTCGGACTTACGAAGAGGAAGCTTTTCTCTGAGTGCTGCTTCATCGATCTAGATTATGCCGATGCCGTTCTTCTCGAGATCGAGGACCTCATCGCGGATCGCGAGCGCTATCTGAAGCGTACTCTCCCTGATGGAGATGTCTTCTCTCGGGAATGACCAGTTGAGGATCGTAACGGGACCTGTGAGCATTCCCTTAACGGGCTTATCCGTGCAGCTCTGTGCGAAAACAGACCACTTGACCGTGATGGGTTCCTTGCGTGAAACGTCGCCCCAGATTATCGGAGGTTTGACGCATCTCGTACCGTATGAGAGCACCCATGCTTTCTCGGTGAATACGTAGCCTGAAAGGTGCTCGCCGAAATACTCGACCATGTCGTTTCTTTCAAACTCGCCGTGAACGATGACATCAAGCCCGATCTCTTCCTGCAGCTTTATGCATTCGCGGATCTTGTTCTCGTTGAAAGAGACATACTGCTCTTTGGTGATAGTTCCGTTCTTGAAGTCTTTCCTGTTCTTTCTGACATCCTCAGTCTGAGGGAAGGAACCGATGGTAGTTGTAGGGAAGAGGGGGAGCTTTAAGAGTTCCTTTTGGATCTTCTCTCTTTCCTCAAACGCGGGAAGTCTTGTATAGTCTTCCTTCTTGATGGAACTTACGCGGCCTTTGACAGCCTGGTCGTGCACGTCAGGTCTGTTAGCAAAGAGAGCTTCGTTCTTCCTGTATGCATCCGCATTTCCTGATGCGATCTCAGAGAGTTCAACAAGTTTTTCTTCAGCGAAAGCGAAGTGTGCCTTGTAGGACTCGGGGAGCTTTGTCTCACTCTTAAGAGTGTAAGGCACGTGGAGCAGCGAGCATGTTGTGCCGACTACAAGGGCATTTTCAGAAACGATGTTCTTGAGTTCGTTTAAGATGCCTAAAGTCTTAGCGTAATTATTTCTCCAGATGTTCTTTCCGTTAACTACACCTGCGACAAGTGTCTTGCCCTTGGGGAAACCGTTCTGTTTAACGAGTTCAAGGCTCTTTCTGCCTTCAACGAAATCGATTCCGATAAGATCGAAATCAAGTGAAGTAACATTATTGTAGATATCCCTGATGTCGCCGAAATAGGTCTGAAGAAGGATCTTAAGATTACCTTTTGCAGAAAGGATATTCTTGTAGATCGATTCGAAAAGCGCGATGTCGTCTGAACTGAGATCTCTTACGAGATAGGGTTCATCAAACTGAATGAGAACAGCTCCTTCTTTTGCGAGCTTTTCGATAAGCTTGATGTATTCGGCTGTGAGCTGTCCTGCAAAATCAGAAGCCTTCTTTGAACCTGTGTAGCGTGCGAGCTTAAGGAAAGTAAAAGGTCCTATAAGGTCGACCTTGGTGTCGATACCGAGAGCTTTTGCCTCAAGGAATTCATCAACGGGCTTTGTGCCTTTGAGTTCGATGACGGTATCGTCGTCTATCTCGGGAACGATGTAGTGGTAGTTCGTGTTGAACCACTTCTTCATTGCAAGAGCCTTGACGTTGCCGTTTGCGCCCTGGTATCCGCGGGCTGCAGCGAAATATGTATCGATCGCTGAAAGCTTCAGATCCTTATATCTCTGAGGAACGGCGTTGAAAAGGAATGCCGTGTCCAGAACATTGTCGTAGAATGAGAAATCGTTGCTTGAGATAAAGTCGATCCCCGATGCTTTCTGTGTCTTGAGATTATATTCTCTCTGCATTCGGCCGGACTCCAGAAGCTCGGCTTCATTGATCTTGCCTGCGAAGTACTTTTCACTGGCGAACTTTAATTCTCTGTCTTTTCCGATCCTCGGAAATCCGATGACTGACGTTCTCATAGTCATTCCTCCTGTTTTTGATTTGCAGTTCGGAGTATAAACCCACCGCTTCGATAGGTGAAATACGAAAAAATAGTGCTTTGCGATAGATTTTATCTATGAACAGCGTTATATTTATAGTCGTGTTCTATGCAAAGGAGACTCATCACATGACCTTAAAACAGTTAAGATATGCGGTTACGGTAGCTGATACCGGCAACATAACCGAAGCTGCAGCCAGGCTTTTTATCGCGCAACCGAGCCTTACTTCTGCGATCAGGGAACTCGAGAATGAATATGGTATTACCATTTTTGACCGAAGCAACAAAGGAGTGGAGATCACTGCTGAAGGCGAGGAATTTCTGGGTTATGCAAGGCAGGTCCTTGAGCAGACTGATCTCATCGAGGAAAGATATACCGGAAAAACGGAAGGCAAGACACGCTTCTGCGTATCTTCACAGCACTATTCTTTTGCTGTTGAGGCATTCGTTGAACTTCTCAAGCTGCACGGCGGAAACAAGTATGAATTCCATATGAGGGAGACGCAGACATTCGACATCATAGACGACGTTGCAAAGCTCAGGAGCGAGATCGGGATCCTCTATCTTAATGCTTTCAATGAAACGGTCATAATGAAAACTCTAAGAGACAACGGACTTGTTTTCGAGCCATTGTTCAGGGCAAAGCCGCATGTGTTTATCAGCAATCATTCACCGCTCGCGAAAAAGAAATCGCTTACGTTAGATGACCTTAAGCCGTACCCGAGGCTTGCGTATGAGCAGGGAAGCCACAACTCATTTTATTTTTCGGAAGAGATCTTAAGTACCGTGGATTCAGATAAGGAACTCATTGTAAGGGACCGCGCGACTCTTTTTAATCTTCTCATCGGTCTTGACGGATACACTATCTGCAGCGGTGTCATCAACGAGGAACTCAACGGTCCTAACATAATTGCAAAGCCATTGAAGGTCGATGATTACATGCAGATAGGATACATACTTCCGGAAAGAACGCATCCGTCTTTCCTTACCGGTGAATATATAAGGATCCTTAAGGACTTTTCCGCATGAAGGTGAGATTTAAGAACTACTTAAGAGTTCTTTAAAGGCACTTAAGGGTTGAAAAAGTATCCTAGTGCCATAAGGAGGTCGAAAGACATGAAAAACATCATTGAAACAAAAAAACTATGCAAGACATTTTCCAACGGCGGCGTTCAGCAGCACGTTCTCAGAAACATCGATCTTGAGATATATGAGGGTGATTTTACTATCATAATGGGCGCAACAGGCGCAGGCAAATCGACACTGCTCTACTCGCTTTCAGGTATGGATAAGCCGACACTCGGATCAGTTTCCTTCTGCGGTACAGAGATCACAAAGATGAATACCGATGAGCTTGCTATCTTCAGAAGAGGCAACTGCGGATTCGTTTTCCAGCAGGTGTATCTCGTTGAGTCGATGAGCGTTTTAGATAATATCATGGCAGCGGGACTTCTGGTTTATAAGGATAAGAAAGTTCTCGCAAAGAAGGCAGGCGAGCTCCTCAAGGCAGTTAATATCGATGAGACTCTCTGGAACAAGTTCCCCACGCAGATCTCAGGCGGCGAGGCACAGAGAGTCGGCATAGCAAGAGCTCTAATCAACGATCCCGCACTGGTTTTCGCAGACGAGCCTACAGGAGCGCTGAACTCACATACAGGTAAGGCCGTTCTCGATACTCTTACGAAGTTCAACGAAAAAGGCCAGTCGATCATAATGGTCACACATGATATCACGAGTGCGAGAAGAGGCAACCGCATCCTTTACGTTAAGGACGGTGAGATCGCAGGCGAGTGCAACCTCGGAAAGTACGTGACAGGTGATAAGGATCGTCACCAGAAGCTTTCTGACTTCCTCGCAACTATGGGGTGGTAATCATGAACAAGACATTATTACTTACAAGATCGAACCTCAGGAAGAACAGAGGTACGTCAATAGGTCTTTTCCTTCTGATGGTTATCGCAACATGCCTTATAGGCATTTCGCTCCTCAACTTCATGGACTGCTATCCTTCCGTTAACAGGGAAGCGGTAAGACTTAACGGCGGCGACGGATATATCAGCATCACAGGCGACCTTGACGGATTTACCGATGAGAAGATCACGGAACTTATTAAGGACGATACTGACAAACACTATACATATCATGATCTTAAGCTTTCGAATCAACCTGTGAAATTCGGTAACGGCGAAGTCGTAATCAGTATCGATATCAGTGATGATGCGGCTTTCAAAAGACCGATGAACAGATTCGAGGTGATCACGGAAGATACTTCGATAAGTGAAAACTATGTATACCTTCCTTATCAGTTCAATACGTCAGGCGGATTTAAGACAGGCGATACGTTTGAGCTTACGAACTCAGGCAGGACATACAGCTACAAGGTAAGAGGATTTCTGAATGTCGTTTACGGCGGCTGCAATAACACAGCTCTGTTCGCATTAGTCGTTGATAATGACAGCTATAAGAAACTCTGGGATGATACTCATGACGAGTATGAAAACATCAATATCATCTATGATCTCAAGGATGGCGTTAAGAACGGCAAGTTCAGGATCAATGCTTTTAATGACATGCTCAAGGTCAATCCCGGCGCGGTCATCGAAGGCTATGACATAGACGGCGTTATCAGCAACAGGACTTTTATCGGTCTCATCATCGCAGTGTCATTCCTGGTCGCAACATCACTCATCATCGCAGCAGTTGCCATGATGCTCGCTAACAGCATCAGCAATTATATCAAAGAGAACATGAAGACCTTAGGCGCTCTCAAGGCCATCGGTTACACGGGAAAAGACATCAAGTCATCACTTGTTGTATGGTTCTTTGTTATCGCAGCTCTGGCAAGCATTATCGGTATCGCGACAGCTTACCTTGTCATGCCGGTCTTTGCATCGATCATCATCGGACAGATGGGTGTTCCTTACAGTGTAACGTTCAATCTTCCGGCAACAATTATACCTGTAGCTTTCGTCGTTCTTTTTACACTTACCGTTACAGTCATCTGTGCCAACAAGGTCTCAAAGATCCAGCCGATCGTTGCACTCAGGGAAGGCGTTGAATCACACAACTTCAGGAAGAATCATGTGGCTCTTGATAAGACTTCGTTAAGCCTTAATATGAGCCTCGCCATGAAGACATTTTTCGGCAACATGAAGCAGAATGTCATCACATTCATCGTATTGGGATTTATGATCTTCTGCTGCGTCATCTCGCTCCTTCTTTATGAGAATTTCAGCCGCAAGCCGAAGCTCGATATCCTTGCCACGGAGATCTGTGCAGGTGTTGTTGCATCCGATCATGAGTCCAGGGATGAAGTCCTTGATTATCTCGAGAAAAGATCTGACGTTACAAACATCAGAGAGATCATCAACATGAATGTTTACTATAACGATGAGGAGAGCCTGTTCTGCTACATCGTTAAGGATCTTTCAAAGTTCAAGAACACCAATCTCTGCTACAAGGGAAGGCTTCCTTCTTACGATAACGAGATCGCAGTGAGCGGATCTTTTGCCAAAGCATACGGATTAAATATCGGCGACGAGGTCAAGATCGATTATGGTGACAACTCATTTAAATATCTCATCACCGGGTTTATTCAGACAACAAACAACGGCGGACGTGAAGCGATCTTCTCTTACAAGGCTGCAGATCACATCATGGATATCGACAGCATTCCCGGATGGTACTGGTTTGATCTTACCAATGCGTCTGACGATGTCGAAAAGAATATCGAAGAAGTCAACCGGATCATTGAAGAGTGCGAGGACAAGTATGACAATCACATCATAAGCACGATGAACTTCTACAAGATGATAGGAGGCGCCATGACAACATTCCAGGGTATATCCGTCATGATGCTCATCGTAATGTGCTCGATCTCTGTTGTGGTTATTGCTCTTATCCTTTATCTCCTCATCAAGTCGCTCGTATATCACAAGCGCAGAGATTACGGAATCTACAAGGCTCTGGGTTACACATCGGGCAGTCTCATGCTCCAGACGGCTATGAGCTTCATGCCTTCGGTGATCGCATCGGCAATCGTTTTCTCGATCGTATCGTATAACGTTGCTAATCCTTATATCTCTTTGTTCATGCGTTCGTTCGGCCTCATGAAGTGCGACTTCACGATCCCCGTTCCAGGTGTTATTGCGATCGGTGCAGGACTTACCGTTGTTTCCTTCTTCCTCGCCCTCATGCAGACGAGAAGGATCAGAAAGATCGAAGCATACAACATGCTGGTAGCTGAATAACATTGGATCGAAAAAGGGCTAGATTAAGTTAATGCAAAGGCTGTCCTTCCGGGCGGTCTTTGTGTTGTGATAATACAAAATACACGGATTGTTTTCTTTATGGGATAGAATCATTTCTTATCAGGATTAAAATAGTTATATATCTATTATTCTGTTTGGAGGCAAAAATGGATACAAAAGACAGACAGATAAGAAACTGGAAAGGCATATCGGGTTTTATCATTACGATATTGCTTTTCGTTGCCATCGCGCTTCTGATCATCGGCATTAAGAAAGTCGATCCGCCGATCCTGAAAGTATTGTTCTCTTCTAAGCCGCAGTCTCAGCAGGCTGCTGTGATCAAGGGCAATGCCCTGGATCTGTGGAATGATTCCGCCAGTTCCAAAACTGCGCTCATTTCATTTGTGGAAGATGTCACAAAAGAGGGAAGTCCTGATTTTATTCCCGTAGAGAACAGGATAGCGGTTTTCGACATGGACGGTACGTTCCTCAATGAGACGGATCCGTATTACTACGATTTCTGCCTTCTTAAGTACAGAGTCCTTGATGATCCGACATATAAGGACAAGGCTTCCTATTTCGAGAGATCCGTAGCCGAGGACATTAAGGCGTACATGGAAGGTGACAAGAGCAAAGAGGTTTCCATGACCGATCATGGAAAAGCAGTCGCAATGGCGTTCGCCGGTATGACCATTGAAGAATTCGAGGATTACATTGCTGATTTCAAGAAGCAGCCAATGCCCGGATACAACAACATGACCCGCGGCGAAGGATTCTATAAGCCTATGCTTCAGGTTTTTGATTACCTTCAGGCCAACGGTTTTAAGATCTATGTAGTCAGCGGTACAGACAGATTCATAGTTAGAGGCATTCTCAAGGATTCCGTTAATATTCCGAGAAATCAGATCATCGGTTCGGATGTGACACTCGTTGCCTCTAATCAGGGTACAACCGACGGCCTTGATTATACTTTTACCGATAAAGACAAAGTCGTGCTCGGCGGCAACTTCATAATCAAGGACCTTAAGATGAACAAAGTCACTGCAATTGTGCAGGAGATCGGCATTCAGCCCGTGCTCTCTTTCGGAAACAGTACAGGTGACGCGGCAATGGCTGAATATACCACAACGAACAATAAGTATAAGAGTCTGGCATTCATGCTCTGCTGTGATGACCTTGAGCGTGAGAACGGCAATGTTGAGAAGGCCGATCAGATGGAACAGCTCTGCCAGCAATACGGCTGGATCCCCGTCTCGATGAAGAACGACTGGAAGACCATCTACGGAGAGGGCGTTACCAGGAAAACGGCTTAACAAGACAACGGATAATAAAGGTGCCGCGAGGCTGCTTCATTATCGGGGCAGCCTCATTTTATATAATGATATAATAGTTTAGCCGGATAAAGCGCGGCGAATAAGGGATAGGATGGAGTGATCTTATGGATGATCAGAAGACCGTAAGCAGCAATACTGTTTTCACGAAAAGACCGAGGTTTATGTTTATGAGCAAGATCCTTCTTGCAGCGACTGCTTTGGTCTTATATGTAATGCAGTTCCTGATATTTATACCTCTGATCGGAATAATGAAAAGCATTAATACATTTGATCTGAAAATGACACCTGTATTCATTCTGCTTGGCGTTGCCATTGTTTTGGGACTTGCGTCTTTTGCCCTTGCCATCGTCGGAGCTGTGAAGAAAGAAGGCCCGTCTTCACTCATCACGGTCATCGTAAAAGCCTGCATGATCCCTTTCTTCGGGATCAATCTTTACTGCTGGCTGATGGGCATAAGCGGAATGCTGAATCCGTTCTTATTGATGGGGATCCCTTTTGTGGGGTTCCTGGGGGTATGCCTGACTTATGTATTCATGTTTACTACGAGTGCTCCTGATATCGTATACACGATAATCTTCTGCATCAGAAACAGGAAGCGTCCGACCGGACTCATGATAGCAGGCGTCATCCTGGAATTCTTTTTCCTTGCAGACCTTGTCGGAGCGATCCTCCTTCACAAGACCTACAAAGACATTACTGTTCAAGATAGTATTCGTTGACCAGGCTCCTGTAGCCTAATTCCTTCAGTTCGCTGTATCTGACGTTATAACGTGATTTGGTGTGCTTTCCGCTGATGAGGAAACGCAACAGATCCTGTGCGTAAAGATCGATCTCATGAAGGCTCTTCGGAGTGGTTATGACAGGGAAGAACCACAGGCTCCAGGTGAGGTCTGAATCTTCATTGACTTCAAGAAGCTTGTGATTAAAGATGCGTATGAATGCGGCTGCCGCTTTGGTGCCGTCAATTCCTTCCCTGTGTCTCCAGCGGTCGAGTGCCCTGGCTTTTCTTCTCATTTTCTGCTTGAGCTTTACGACGGATGCCGGGGCTATGTCTATGCTGCCATTCTTAACTTCCACGCCGAGGAAAGTAAACCCGTCCTCCGGCCTGCCGCAGAATTCCTTGTCGGGGTTTACTTTAAGTTCTTTTTCGTCAAGCTTATCAAGGATAACCTTTCTGTACTGGGAGATCTCATCTCCGCTCTTAGCGAAAACAATGATGTCGTCTGAATATCTTGCATAAAGAACGTTTCTTTCCCTGAACCATTCATCGAGATCTTTTAGATAGAGATTCGCGTAGAACGATGCGACCGGAGTGCCCGCCATGATGCCTTTCTTTTCCGTGATGACCTCATTTTCATAGACGGCTCTTTCTTCTTGGAGAAGCGTCTTCATGAATTTAAGTAGCTCTTCATCATCAGATATGGTCTCATCCAGAACAGAACAGATCTTATCTACGGGTATGGAGTTGAAGTAGTCGCTCACATCGATCTTATATGAATAAAGATCATGCAGGTCTTTCGTTCTGCAGATGGTCATTATCGCATCCTTGGCGCAGACGCCAGGACGGAAAGAATATAGATTCGGAGCATATATGTGATCGTATTTTCTGAGAGTCAGATAAGTCAGGAGCTTGAGCAGCATATTGAAGCCATAAGGATACTTATATACCGTGCGCTTCTTCCGGCTGCTCATCTTGCTGATGACTGCTTTTGAAGGCAGGGGGAGGCCGGTCAGCTGACAGACCTGATCCTTGTAAGCGAGATAACCTTCTGAATCTATGAATCCGCGGAGTTCCTTCTTAAAACGTTTGGAACACCTAAGGCCGGACTTGTATTCGTAGTATCTTTCCCAGCTGCTCTTTTCGAAGAGCTTATCGATCAGTGACACTTATTCCTCCTTGATGTGGATGTTCGTGAGCGCGCACTGATCACCCGTGAGCGATACGTAGACATCAAAGGAAGGATCGAAGACCGTAGTGACATTGGTAACATCGATACCTGCCTTCTTTGTTTTATAGATTATAAACCTTTTTAATGGCACTGTGTTTTACCTTATTATTAGTAAATTGAAAAACGGATTAATACATTCTTGCTCTTATTCTCCTAAAAATACATATAAAACTATGGATTATGCGTATCTTTCCGCAAAAAATGATAACCAAACGAGCAATATATTTGATGTATAAACAGCGCTGATGTGTTAGTATCAAATCGTTAACCAATACTTAAAGAGGTGCCTATGAAAAAGAACGAGCGCAAAGACCTTGTCACCAACATTTACACAGCAGATCCTTCTGCACATGTTTTCAACGGCAAGATCTACATTTATCCCTCTCACGACGAAGACCTTGATATTCCCGAGGACGACGACGGTGAGCAGTATGTAATGAAGGATTATCACATCCTTTCCATGGATTCGCTTGACAGCGAGTGCGTTGACAACGGCGTCGCCATCAGCGAAAACGATATCCCTTGGGTATCCAGACAGCTCTGGGCACCTGATGCCGTTTACACAAACGGAAAGTATTATCTTGTTTTCCCCGCAAAGGACAAGGATGATATCTTCAGGATCGGCGTTGCCGAGTCTGATTCTCCCGTAGGCCCTTTCAAGCCTCAGGATAACTACATCCAGGGCAGCTACAGCATCGACCCCGCAGTCCTCAAAGATGACGACGGAAAGATCTGGTGCTATAACGGCGGTCTCTGGGGAGGCCAGCTCGAGATGTGGCAGTCAGGCAAGTTCAATCCCGATGAACACCGTCCCGAGGGCGATGAGAAGGCATTAGGACCCCTCGTTGCAGAGTTTACTCCCGACATGACGGCTTTCAAGGCAGCTCCCAAGATGATCACCATCCTCGATGAGAACGGTGAGCCCATCAAGGCTAAGGATGAGGACAGAAGATACTTCGAAGATCCCTGGATGCACAAGTTCAACGGCAAGTATTACTTCTCATACTCCACGGGCACGACCCACTATCTCTGCTACTCAGTAGGTGATTCTCCGGAAGGACCTTTCACATACAAGGGAAGGATCATGGAGCCTGTTATCGGCTGGACAACACATCACTCAATTGTCCAGATCGACGGTGATTGGTACCTCTTCTATCACGATGCAAAGAGATCCGGCGGATGCTCACACAAGAGATCCGTTAAGTTCACAAAGCTGAACATCGCAGAAGACGGAACGATCGAGAAGATCCATCCTTACGATCACGAGTAAGACACGTAAAAAGAAAGTTGAAAGCGGACACCGGAAAGTGTCCGTTTTTTGTCAAAAGAAAAGCTCCCGGCAGAAAGGAGGAGATCCGGAAGCTTTAACACATAAATTATGAATGATGGTTGCATGAAGGGGACAAACCTTCTATACATATGGTAGCACCTGAGCTTATTTGATGTTTGAACGAACTGTTGCGGTCCTGTAAGGGCTTGGTTAATAAAGAATGTTTTATTTGTTTTGACGGGGCCTGATTTATCGTTGACGGATACCCGTTTACTTTGTATAATGACCGATATTTATTTAGACGATGTTTATCAGAGTCTTAAGTGATATACGGACCACTCCTTTCGGGAGTTAAGGCCACGGACAGCCGGGTCCACTGCCGATGATCGGATACCCGATCTATTGATTGAGTTAGAAGCTCAGTTTTATAAGTTGGTTACTTTATAACCGGATGCGTAATTTGCGCAAACTTGTGAAATGGTCAATAAGAGTAGTAAAAGTAGTATTGCTATATAGACTCTGCCTGATATTCCGTACGGTGCGGTACGCCGCCTGTACCGGATGTTCAAAGGTCATATTGAAGATTGAACGCAAGTTGTGGGATTACAGCTTGCGTTTTTGTTTGAGGTGGACTATGGAAATAGATCAGACAAGAGCCCCGATATATGAGGCGCTCGAAAAGTTCCGCGAGATGCGTGTCGTTCCGTTTGACGTTCCGGGACATAAGCACGGAAAGGGCAACCCCGAGCTCACGGCATTCCTTGGCGAGAAATGCGTCGGCGTTGACGTTAACAGCATGAAGCCCCTGGATAATCTCTGCCATCCCGTTTCGGTAATCCGTGAAGCGGAGATCCTTGCTGCGGATGCATTCGGGGCAAAACACGCTTTCCTGATGGTAGGAGGAACAACGAGCTCCGTTCAGAGCATGGTGCTCTCGTGCTGCAAGCAGGGCGATAAGATAATCCTTCCAAGAAACGTGCACAGGAGCGTCATCAACTCACTGGTCCTCTGCGGAGCAGTCCCGGTATATGTTAATCCTGACGTTGACAGAAGGCTTGGCATCTCGCTCGGCATGAGCCGCGGCCACGTTAAGAAAGCTATCGAGGAGAACCCCGATGCAGTGGCAGTCCTCGTCAACAACCCGACTTATTACGGTATCTGCAGCGACCTTCGCGCGATCGTAAAGATGGCTCACGATGCGGGCATGCTCTGCCTTGCGGACGAAGCTCACGGAACGCATTTTTATTTCGGTGAGAACATGCCGGTATCGGCAATGCGCGCAGGCGCTGACATGGCTGCGGTCTCGATGCATAAGAGCGGCGGAAGCCTTACGCAGTCAAGCCTTCTTCTGATCGGCGATAATGTCAACGAAAGACATGTAAGGCAGATCATAAACCTTACGCAGACGACATCGGGCAGTTATCTGCTCATGTCGAGTCTTGATATCAGCCGAAGGAACCTTGCTCTCAGAGGAAAGGAAGTCTTCCGCAAGGTCGTTGAGATGGCTGAATATGCAAGAGAAGAGATAAATGCCGTCGGAGGCTACTATGCTTACGGCAGGGAGCTCATCAACGGCGATTCCATTTTCGATTTCGATCCGACAAAGCTCAGTGTCCATACAAGGGATATCGGACTTGCGGGAATCGAAGTCTATGACATATTAAGAGACGAGTACGACATCCAGATCGAGTTCGGCGACATCGGAAACATCCTTGCATATCTTTCGATCGGCGACAGGATGCAGGAGCTCGAAAGACTCGTCAGCGCGCTTGCAGAGATCCGCAGAAGATACAAGAAAGATCCTGACGGTCTCTTAAGTCAGGAATACATAGATCCCGAAGTCGTATGCAGTCCGCAGGAAGCGTTCTATTCAAAGAAGAAGAGCATTCCGATCAACGAGAGCTCCGGTTTTGTCTGCAGCGAATTCGTCATGTGCTATCCTCCGGGAATCCCGATCCTGGCACCTGGTGAGAGGATCACGCAGGACATAATCAACTACATCCAGTATGCTAAGGCGAAGGGATGCTCAATGACCGGTTCCGAGGATCCGGACATCAATAACATCAACGTTCTGGTATAAGGAGGAACTGCTAATGAATCTATGGTTCAGTGAATATCATGCGCCTGACGTAAGACACAGTCTCCGCGTCACAAGGCATCTTTATTCGAGCAAGAGCGATTATCAGCAGATCGATATCTTCGACACTCCAGAGTTCGGAAAAGTGCTCGCTTTGGACGGAGATGTAATGCTGACCGAGCGTGATGAATTCATCTACAATGAGATGATCACGCACATTCCCATGTCTGTTCATCCCAATGTTCAGGATATCCTTGTTATCGGTGCGGGAGACGGCGGCGTCGTAAAAGAGCTTACGAGATATGAGGGTGTGAAGCGCATCGACCTTGTCGAGATGGATCCCCAGGTTATCGAAGCGTGCCGTACATATCTTCCCGAGAACGCATGCAAGCTCGATGACAGCCGTGTGCATATCTATTTCGACAATGCACTGAGATTCATCAGAAGAAGCTGCGATGAATACGATCTCATAATCGTCGACTCCAACGATCCGTTCGGACCTTCCGAAGGATATTTCACCAGAGAGTTTTACGGCATCTGCTACAATGCTCTAAGAAGCGACGGCATCATGGTCAACCAGCAGGGAAGCCCTTTCTACAAGCACGATGCCGAAGCAATGCAGAGAAGCCATAAGAGGATCGTAAACACGTTCCCGATCAGCCGCGTATATCAGGCTCATATCCCTACATATGCTGCAGGTTACTGGCTGTTCGGCTTTGCGAGCAAGAAGTATCACCCGATCGACGATTTCAACGAGGAGAGATGGAAGAGTCTGCACCTGAGCACGAAGTACTACACGACAAAACTTCACATAGGCTCATTCTATCTTCCTGCTTATCTCGAAAAGATGCTCATGGAGGTTGAACCTTGAATAAAAATGTAGAAACATTCATCGGCTGTGACAGTGAGTATGAAGAGTCAACCATCGCTTTGTTCGGTGCTCCGTTTGATTCCACGACGAGCTTTCGCCCCGGTGCAAGGTTCGGAAGCTCAGCGATCCGTCACGAAAGCTTTGGAATAGAGACTTACAGCCCGTATCAGGATAAGGATCTTACCGATAAGAATGTCTTCGACTGCGGAGACCTTGAACTGTGCTTCGGTTCTTCCGAAGCTGCGCTTAAAGACATAGAAGATCTTGAGCGCAGGATACTGAATGACGGCAAGCTTCCCATCTTGATCGGCGGCGAGCATCTCGTCACATACGGTGCTGTGAAAGCTGTTTTCGGGAAGCATCCCGATCTTCAGATCATCCATTTTGATGCACATGCTGACCTTCGTGACGACTATCTCGGCGCTAAATTGAGCCACGCATGCGTAATGAGAAGATGCTATGACTTAGTCGGTGACAATAAGATCCACCAGTTCTGCATCAGGAGCGGCGACAGGGAAGAATTCAGGTTCGCTGATGAACATACGGATATGCACAAGTTCAGTTTCGACGGACTTAAGGAAGTCTGTGACGAACTGGCGAAGAACAACACACCGGTATATTTCACGATCGATCTTGACTGCCTCGATCCGTCGGTATTCTGCGGAACGGGTACGCCCGAGGCAGGCGGTGTTACCTTCCCGGAACTGCTTTCTGCTATCCTTATGGTGAGCAGGACAAACATCGTCGGAGCAGACATAAACGAACTGGCACCGATGTTAGACAGCAGCGGCGCTTCGACTGCTGTTGCGTGCAAAGTATTAAGAGAATTGATTCTTTCAATAAACAGATAAGGAGATCACGAAAATGAGCAGAGTATTGGTTATCGGATGCGGCGGAGTTGCAAGCGTAGCAATCAGGAAGTGCTGCCAGGCAGATGACGTTTTTACTGAGCTTTGTATCGCAAGCCGTACAAAATCAAAGTGCGATGCACTTGCAGAAGCACTTAAGGGTAAGACAAAGACTGTCGTCACAACTGCGCAGGTCAATGCGGACAACGTACAGGAAGTCGTTGACCTCATTAAGTCTTATAAGCCTGACCTGGTCATGAACATAGCGCTTCCTTATCAGGATCTTGTCATCATGGACGCCTGCCTCATCTGCGGCGTCAACTACATGGATACTGCTAACTACGAGCCTGAGGATACGGACGATCCCGAGTGGAGAGCCATCTACGAAAAGAGATGCAAGGAGAAAGGATTCTCTGCATATTTCGATTACAGCTGGCAGTGGGCATATAAGGAAAAGTTCGAGCAGGCAGGTCTTACCGCTCTCCTGGGATGCGGCTTCGATCCCGGCGTAACCCAGGCATACTGCGCTTATGCAAAGAAGCATGAGTTTGATTCCATTGATACCATCGATATCCTGGACTGCAACGGCGGCGACCACGGCTATGCTTTCGCGACCAACTTCAATCCAGAAGTAAACCTTCGTGAAGTCTCCGCTCCCGGCAGCTATATCGAGAACGGCAAGTGGGTAGAGATCCCCGCGATGAGCATCAAGAGGGAATACGATTTCGATTCCGTCGGCATGAAGGATATGTATCTGCTCCATCACGAGGAGCTTGAGTCCCTTGCGGTAAACATTCCCGAGGTCAAGAGGATCCGTTTCTTCATGACTTTCGGCCAGAGCTATCTGACACACATGAAGTGCCTTGAGAACGTCGGTATGCTCTCCACCACACCCGTCATGTTCGAAGGCCACGAGATCGTTCCCATCAAGTTCTTGAAGGCGCTCCTGCCTGATCCTGCAAGTCTCGGTCCCCGCACACACGGCAAGACCAACATCGGCTGCATCTTCACAGGCAAGAAGGACGGCAAGGATAAGACTTACTACATCTACAACGTCTGCGACCACCAGGAGTGCTACAAAGAAGTCGAGAGCCAGGCTATCAGCTATACGACAGGCGTTCCCGCAATGTGCGGCGCCATGATGCTCCTTACCGGCAAGTGGACCGAAAAGGGTGTTCATACGGTGGAAGAATTCGATCCGGATCCGTTCCTCGACGCGCTCGACAAGTACGGACTTCCCAGACGCGAGAACTTCGCGCCTGCTCTGGTGGACTGAAAATATGGATGAGATATTTGCCGGCATATCATCTTTTCTGGAATCCGGAAAAGTCAGCGAACTCAAGACACCCTGCTATCTGATCGATGAGAAAAAACTCGGCTCGAACGGGAAGATCCTCGCCTCGGTGATCTCTCATACGGACTGCAGGATACTTTTGGCGCAAAAGGCTTTTTCAAATTACGATTTCTATACGCTGCTTGAGAACTATATCTCCGGCACGGAGGCGAGCGGACTTTTCGAAGCCAGGCTCGGAAAAGAAGAAATGCCCGGCAAAGAGGTTCATGTTTTCTGCGCGGCTTACCGCGATGACGAATTCGATGAACTTTTGACATATGCGGACCATATCGTTTTCAACTCGATAAACCAGCTGGCAAGATACGGTAAGTATGCAAAGCAGAAGGGCAAGAGCATCGGCCTTCGTATCAACCCGGAATGCTCGACCCAGCAAGAACACGCTATCTACGACCCCTGCGCAAAGGGAAGCCGCCTCGGCGTAACAAGAAGCGTCTGGGATAAGGAGATGACGGATGATATCTTCGAACTCATTGACGGACTGCATTTCCATACTCTTTGCGAGCAGGATTCCGATGATCTTGAAACAACGTTTAAGGCTGTTGAAGAAAAGTTCGGCGACGTCCTTCAATGGATGAAGTGGCTCAACATGGGCGGCGGCCATCACATAACAAAGTCTGATTACGATGTGGAAAGACTCGAAAAGATCCTTATTCATGCGAAGAAAAAATGGGGTGTGCAGGTTTACCTGGAACCCGGTGAGGCAGTAGCGCTCAATGCCGGATATCTTGTAACCCGTGTGCTCGACATAGTTGAGAACAACGGAGTAAAGATCGCGATCCTTGATTCAAGCGCCGCATGCCATATGCCTGACGTTATCGAGATGCCTTACACTCCGCCGCTTCTTGGAGCAGACAAGGGAGATTCAAAGCCTTACCGTTACCGCCTTGGAGGACCCACATGCCTTTCGGGTGACGTTATAGGCGACTACACTTTTGACCGTGAACTTAAGACCGGAGACGTGCTCGTCTTCGGCGACATGGCTATCTATACGACCTGCAAGAACAATACGTTTAACGGAATGCCGCTGCCTGATATCTACAGGCTGAAAGACGGCACCGTTGCTGAGAGACTGACCGGTTTCGGTTACGGTGATTTCAAGCACAGGCTTGGAAGCTGATATGAATGCAGGAGAATAAATAATCTATAAGAACGCTGACATAAGTGATGCAGAGATTCTGATAGACATATATAACTCTGCATTTTATGACGATCACATCCGATACGTGATTATCCTAAGACCATTGCATACAATAATGAAAGGGCTGTCGGAGCTGTAACCGTTCTCTGGTTCAAGCTAAGCAGGTAAGTTTGGTGTATAATTCTGTATGGAATAATCATGGATAAAAGGGAATGGGGTGGATTATATGCCATATAATTATTCGTACAATTTAGATCCTAATCCGAAGCTGGTTCCTCTTGGCAGTGTCAAGTATGATCCGGTAACCGACGAATGCCAAAGGCGTATCGAGACAGAAAAGAACCTGTATAAAACAAAGCACAGGAAAAACTTGATAACATCCATAGTATTCTTTGCCGTTTCGCTGCTTCTTGTCTGTGCAGGAGTGATCCTTGGCATGAGATTCAATTCTTTTCTTCTTTTTGCATTGATCTTTATAGCGTTGCCTTTTCTTATCCTGGCTGTTATCAATCTTGTGACATATACAGGTTTTAAAGTAACCGGAATAAAGGAATGCCGTGTTACTCACAGGGAGACGCATGAGTATTATACTGACGGCACTTATGATTTGCCGGTAAAAAGGACTACAGACCGTGTTACTCTCAGGATAGAGGATACCGGAGATGAGGTCTCGGTCGTGACGGATGCTTATACCCAGATGCACTGCGTAATTGATAAAAAAGTATGGCTTATGAGGACATCCAAAGGACCGGTCATATCTTTCCATGAATAAGCTGTTTATCACGCACTACTTTTATCCGGGAACAGACCTGTGGAAAACATAATGCTCCTTCCTGACGAGGCTTTGTCCAAGATAAGCAAAATAAGAACAGAAGACATGGCCGCATTCGGTGATGGTTAATGAAATAAACAGTATTATTCGCCGCTTTGTCGCTTTACAGCCGGGCATATGTTAAAATTTCTTTGAGTATCTTGTTATTAAATCCCTTGTTCTTGAGGGATTCAAGTAAAGTTGCAGGAGGCATTTTTATGAAAAGAGTAGTAGCTTTGGTTATTGCATGCGCCATGTCTCTGGCATTGTTCGGATGCGGTAGGTCAAACGGGACATCAATTTCTGACAAGGAAACCACAAAAAATACCGTTGCCGGTGAAGATAACGGCGGTGGTAATACAGATGCAACCAATAATACAAAACCGGATGCAGGAGCCATTGTGCTACTCCCCGGTGAGCTCTATCAGTTTGATAAAGACGCTGCTGACGGCCCTGTGATAAAGGGTCTGACCTTGAAAGGCAACCAGTGCGGCACGTCTGAATTCAATGCGAAGGATCCGGACGTAAAGGGCATAAGATGCATTTTCCAGATGAACGAATGGGCTGAGATCTATCTCGATTCGGCTGTCGCTGAAGGTCTGCGGGTCTACGTTTATAAGCATGCGGATGATGCAAAAGTCTATATGGATATGGCTTATAACGAAGAAGATACCAAAGTGGCTGCGACATGCACATTAACTAAACCCGAGGAGAAAGAAGCACAGTGGGGGGCTTTCTATCTGAATCCTGATGATGCTGATCCCGGCGTCTACGATATCGTATTCGTTAAGGACGGCAAAGCCGTTGCGGTCATCAAAGCTCTTTTTGTCAAAGAGAGTTCGATCGAGGGCAAATCAGATGATGACCTCAGAGCCATGATGAAGGATTTCTGAGCTCATACAATATAAAACTAAATTAAAATGATCGGATTTCTCCGATCATTTTTGTTGGACTATCTTGGGTGTCGTAAAGTTTGTCGTAAGTTGCCTTCCCAGAGCATTCTCAAGGCCTTGAAATCATTGAATATATCAGCTCAATAAAAAAGCAGAAAGAGAAATCATTAAATCCAAGAAATTTCTTGGATGTACAAGATCGTACACGAACCGGCTGCCTGCGAAGCCTTAAAAGATTCGTGCCGGATCCGCCACAGGCGCAAAGCGTTCTCTTTCTGCCCGTGGCTATTATACACTCAGCAAATCCCAAATCAAATTTGAGAGACCGGGATAGTGGTATAATCCTTTTTGGAATACGAAGGGAGAATTAACATGTCTGTTTATTGGCCGGATTACTGCAAAGACTTCCGCTGCAAAGCGGGGGAGTGTCTTCACACATGCTGTGCCGGCTGGGTCATCGGCATTGATGATGAGTCGCTCGAAAGATTCGGTAAAGATCCTGAAGTATCAGAAAAGATAGAAGACGGCTGCTTTGTCCTGAAGGAAAACGGAAGATGTCCTTTCCTTAGAGATGACAATCTCTGCGACATGATCTTAAAGCACGGCGAAGACTATCTTTGTGAGATCTGCAAGGAACACCCGAGGTTTTATAACTGTTTTGACGGCCATACGGAAGCCGGGATCGGACTTGTATGCGAGGAGGCGTGCAGGATCATCCTGGAAAAAGAAGGCCCGTTTAAACTGTTTGCCGGAGACGGCTCTGAAATGGAGCTTCCGGATCGTGTAAGTGAAGTCTTTGACAGCTCAAAGCCGCTTAATGAAAAACTGCTGCATCTCAGCCGCGGAAAACGCGCCAACTCCAAACTCAGGGCAGAGATCTTTGCCGGAATGGAGATATTGGATCCGGCATGGTTAATACTTTTGCACGGGATAATCGGAACACCGGTCTCAAACGAAGATGAAGATAAGATCATCAGCGGACATGAGAAAGAGTTTACGAACATAGCCGCATATCTCATGTACCGCTATGAAGATGCCGGAAGGTTTGCGGCCGAGTCGGTCTGGCTTTTGGCAGATCTCGTTTTTCACGGGCAGGAGATAAAGGAAGCCGCGAGAATGTTTTCGGGCGAAGTTGAATATTCAGACATCAACATCGAAGATGCGCTCGATACATTTACATAATCACAGTGATAAACTTTAGTGGATATATTAGCGGAGGATTTTATGACAGCTGATTACAACAAAATGGAATGGACGGCAAATCCCGGATTCAAGGGCGGGGAAGGCATCTTTTACAACAAGGTCTTCACAGACGGTGTTAACAAGATGATGCACGGTAAACTTGAGCCGGGCTCTTCGATCGGTTATCACAAGCACGAAGGCAACTGCGAGATGATATTCATCCTTGAGGGCGAAGGAAAGGTACTTTACGATGACGGCGAAGAAGAGGTAAAGCCGGGCTTTTGCCATTACTGCCCTGAAGGACACTCGCATTCACTGATCAACAACGGAACGCAGGATCTTGTATTCTACGCGATCGTACCGAAGCAATAAGGGATAGGGAGGGATAGAACATGCCACATTCATCAGGCGGAGGATCGTCAGGAGGAGGCTTCCACGGAGGTTCTTCATCAGGCGGGAACCGTGTCTCGACGCATTATTTTCCGGGAGCGAGACGCTACAGGAGATATTATTCCGACGGGCGCCCCGATGAGTATATTTATGCGACTTCGAAGCCGACAAGAACAGGCATTTCCGCAATAGTCATTCTTGCCATAATGGGAATCATCTTCATGGGGGCTTCTCTGTTTTCGGCTTTTACAAACAAGCCCAGATTTATCGTTCCGGTTTATTCCGATGAACCTGCGATCCATGATGTTGTCGGTGTAATGGAAGACAGTGACAAAAAACAACTTTTGTCATTAATAAAGGAATACAACAAACTGACCGGGATCTGCCCTGTCATCTATACGACATTCGATGAAGAATGGAACAGGGAATACGCCAGTCTCGAGAAGTTTGCGTTTGATAAATATGTTTCCAATTTCAGTGATGAGCAGCACTGGGTGTTTGTTTACTCAATACCTGCTCAGGACGCAAAGTTTAATCCGGGCGGACTTGTGACGAGCTCAGAGTTCAAGTGGGAAGCGATCCAGGGAGACGATACAGATCCGATAATCACGGAGTCAGCATTCAATAGTATCGGAAGAGCGATCCAAAGAGATCTTAAAGACGGAGAAGGCCCGGGTCCCGCATTCATTCACGGATTCAACATAGCTTACTCTCTTGCCAAGAACAAGCTACACCCCAATCCCTTCTCGGCCGTCTTTAGCACGATCGCAAGTCTGGTTCCGTTTTTGCTTGTAGCCGGAATTTTCATTCCAATCTTTATCTTTGCTCTCAAATCCTATAAAAAAGATAAGGCGATGAGCTGTGAAGAGGTACCTCTTGATGTCGAGCCTGCGCAGATCCCCGGACTGAAGAGTTACACGAATGCGAACGGTGGGGTCACCACAGTGACCTCAGGCCCCGGCTATTACAGCAGACAGACAGGATATACTGTCGGCAATGCTCCCAAGGCAGTCAGGATAATCGGTTTTATAGTATTGATCCCTTTTATTTTGGTCGGTATAGGAGTTTTGACCGGAGGTCTTTCGCTGCTTAAGACTGACAGGAACGGCGGCATTTTCATGATCATCTTCGGAGCGGTATGGCTTCTCATTTCGCTCACTGCCGCTTTCAAGATGCTTGCCGCAATGAGACAGGGAAGAAAAGAAGCGGGCGATCCGCTTACCGCAGAATATCCGAAGGCGGAATATCCCAAGGCGGAATACCCGGATGTTCAGCCCGTTGTTCCAAATAATGTTCCGGCAGCGAGTGAGCCGGAGTTCGATCCGACATTCTTCGGTTCCGCCAAGAGTGATTACGAATCCGATGACGAAGACTACAAACGAATGAAACGTAAGGGATTTGAGTGACGTTTCACTTAAGAGAAAAAGGACTGATCCTTCGGGTCAGTCCTTTTTCTTGCGGATGATGAGTCCAAGTATCTTGTCCGATACAAAGCTGCACGCAAATACAAAAGGCGTGAGCATAACGAAGAGCCATAAGAATATGAGCAGCGAATACCGGGGGAAAGTGAGGACAGGCATAAGCTCTTTTGTGTTAAGGAAGAACATGCCGCTTAAGAGCCAATAGAAGATCGAGTTTTTGCCGAGGAACGGGATTACATATTTGCTCCTGAACTTTACATTGTCCATTATCAGAAGACATGATACGGCAAAGAACGGCATCAATACCGAGTCCGTAATGCTGTAATAAGAAACATCCAGATAAAAGTGGTAGATCAGATAGCGCAGATAGATAACATATCCGCAGATGATCACTGACAGTATGATGACCAGTACCTTGGGGAATCTTTCCGAGAATTTGCGTATCTTACTGTAGATGTTGTATTTGGCAAACAGCATTCCGAGAGCGAAAAGCGAATACCATGACAAAAGAAATACGCCGGTGCTCGCAATTGACTGAAAGATATTTGTGAAATACTCTTCGCTTTCATATTTCTTCAGGAAGAACCAAAGAACGAAGGGCAGGATCACGTAAAGCAGATAGTCGATCACGAGATTTTTCTTCCACTTCTTTTCAAGGAGCTTGATGAGAGGGAGCGTTGCGATCAGCAGAAGCTGGAGTTTTATGTACCAGCTGAAACTGACGTACAGCATGTCGTCATTATGAAGCCACGCAACGAGGTTCATCGGAATGTACAAAGGATTGAACTTTCCGAGGAATATGAGGATGACGATGGCGATGATCATGACAACCCAATAGGGTATGAGTGTCTTTATGATCTTTTGCGGAATATAGGATCTTTTTGTGTTTTCTTTACTGACATAGGATCTGTAAAGACCGTATCCCGAGCAGAATAGGAACAAGGCCAGGCAGATCCTTCCTGATACCCCGAGTATTATGTCTGCGCCTTTTGCAAAAGACATCCAGTCTTCAAGATAATTGCATCCGAAAAGATGATGGATCATCAAAAGGACCAGTGCGATCGCCTTGAGATGTTCGGTCTGTTCCGGTGTGATGTCTGCGCCTTTGTCCAATTTTTGTCCGCTCATTCGATCAGTCCTTTTTCTTTCGTATTATGAGACCCGTTATCTTTTCTGATACCCAGTCGCATGCGAACACAAACGGCGTTAAGAGAAGCAGTACCCAGATAAGCATGAATACCGGGATCGAAGGCCAGGTGATCGCTGGAAGGAGTTCCTTGGTGTTAAAGAAGAATATGCCGCTCAAGAGCCAGTAGAAAAGAGAGTTCTTTCCGAGATAGGGAAGAACGTATTTGCTCTTGAACTTGATCCTGTCAGATATCAGGAGACATGAAACGATAAAAAGTGTGCCGTAGAGCACGTCGGAGATGCTCGGGAAATTGAACATGAATCTCATGTACAGAACGTTTCCGCAGATGAGAAAAGCAATGATGATGACCAGCCATTTCGAAAACCTGTCGAAGAATCTGCTGACCTTGCCGTAGACATCGTATTTCGCGAAAAGGATGCCGAGCGAAAACAAAGGCAGCCAGTAAAGCACCAGGAGAATGGAACTGACGGCAGATGTGACGAAGCCGGTAACGCGGTATTCATCAGAATAACCTTTGAAGATGTAATAGATTGCGAAAGGAAGGATTATGTAGATCAGAATGTCGATGATCCAGTTCTTCTTTTTCCATTTCAGCTCAATGAGCCTTAGAAGCGGTGTGATGACCAGCAGCAAAAGATAGAGCTTTATGTACCAGCTGAACGAGACATAGAGTATCTGGTCGTCATGGAACCAGGCAAAGAGGTTTATGAGTATGTATTTGGGTTCGAACTTGCCGAGTATCACGAGAACGATTATCGTCAGCAGCATGACCACCCAGTACGGGATAAGAGTCCTGATGATCTTTTGAGGGATATATGTCCATTTGGCGTTTTCCTTGCTGATATAGGACTTGTAAAGACCAAATCCCGAACAGAACAGGAAGATCGTCAGGCAAATGAGAGCCGACATGCCGGTAACGAATTCGACGCCGTCAAAAGGCGACAGCCACGATTCGATATAGCCGCACCCGAAAAGGTGATGCCACATCAGCAGGATGAGGGCGATGCCCTTCAGCATTGTGGTCTTTTCGGCCGTTATTCCCGCGCCTGACGGCGTTTTGGCGTTGTTCATGTCATTCCTTACCTTATTTCCCCCAAAAGACGGCGTGTTTCAGGTCCGGTCTGATCCAAACAGCGGTCTTTATTACATTTTTCATGAAAGTATTTTAATCCAATATTTTTGATGTGCAAAGATGTGGCTCCTATGATAGAATTCTATCCGATAATTATATATATGGACTCTAGTGAAGGGGGCGTAATACTATGCCAAAGAGAGAAGACATCAACAAGATCCTTATTATCGGTTCAGGTCCTATCATCATCGGCCAGGCATGCGAGTTCGACTATTCCGGAACACAGGCATGCAAAGCTCTTAGAAAACTCGGTTATGAGATCGTTCTGGTAAACTCCAATCCCGCGACCATCATGACTGACCCCGATGTTGCAGACAGAACCTACATCGAACCTCTTAATGTTAAGCGTCTGGAGCAGATCATTGCGAAAGAGCGTCCTGATGCACTTCTCCCCAACTTAGGCGGACAGTCGGGACTTAACCTCTGCTCGGAGCTTGCCAAGGCAGGCATCCTTGAGAAATACGGTGTTCAGGTCATCGGCGTTCAGGTCGATGCCATCGAAAGAGGCGAAGACAGGATCGAGTTCAAGGAGACTATGACTTCCCTCGGCATCGAGATGCCCAGATCCCACGAAGCTTACTCCGTTGAGGAAGCCATCAAGATCGCTGACGAACTCAGCTACCCTGTAGTAATCAGACCTGCTTATACGATGGGCGGCGCAGGCGGCGGCCTCGTTTACAACATCGATGAGCTCAAGGTAGTCGTTGAAAGAGGCCTTGCTGCTTCAATGATCCACCAGGTTCTCGTTGAAGAGTCCATCAGCGGATGGGAAGAGTTAGAACTCGAGGTAGTAAGAGACTCCAAGAACAACGTAATTACAGTCTGCTTCATCGAGAATATCGACCCTATCGGTGTTCATACAGGTGACTCTTTCTGCTCAGCACCAATGCTCACTATCTCTGAAGATGTTCAGAAGAAACTTCAGGAATATTCATACAGCATCGTCAAAGCTATCGAGGTTATCGGTGGCTGCAACTGCCAGTTCGCTCACGATCCCAAGACAGGAAGGATCGTTGTTATCGAGATCAACCCGAGAACATCCAGATCTTCCGCTCTTGCTTCAAAGGCAACAGGATTCCCGATCGCATTCGTTTCAGCTCTCCTTGCCTGCGGTCTCACACTCGATGAGATCCCCTGCGGCAAGTACGGCACACTCGACAAGTACTATCCGGACGGCGACTATGTCGTAATCAAGTTCGCAAGATGGGCATTTGAGAAATTCCACGGCGCACAGGACAAGCTCGGCACTCAGATGAGAGCCGTAGGCGAGGTCATGAGCATCGGTAAGACATACAAGGAAGCTTTCCAGAAGGCTATCAGATCCCTTGAGAAGGACAGATACGGCCTGGGATTCGTAAAGGATTTCAACAAGCTTTCCAAGGAAGAACTCATGCTCAAGCTTACACAGCCTTCATCCGAGCGTCAGTTCATCATGTATGAGGCTCTCAGAAAGGGCGCTACGGTTGAGGAGCTTTTCGAGCTTACAAAGATCAAGCACTGGTTCATCGAGCAGATGAAGGAACTCGTTGAGGAAGAGGAAGAGCTCATGAAGGGTGCCGGAAGGATTCCTAATGAGGATGTTCTCCGCAAAGCTAAGCTCGACGGTTTCTCCGATAAGTATCTCTCACAGCTCCTCAGCGTTTCCGAGGATCTTATCCGCCGTGCACGTTATGAATACGGAATCAAGGAAGGATGGGAAGGCGTTCACGTATCCGGAACAAAGGATGCAGCTTACTACTATTCTTCTTACCATATTGAGGATAAGTCACCTTCATCTTCCAACAAGAAGATCATGATCCTCGGCGGTGGCCCCAACAGGATCGGTCAGGGTATCGAGTTCGACTACTGCTGCGTTCACGCTGCTCTTGCTCTCAAGAAGCTCGGCTTCGAGTCCATCATCGTCAACTGCAACCCTGAGACGGTTTCAACCGACTATGACACATCTGACAAGCTCTATTTCGAACCTCTTACCCTTGAGGACGTTCTCGCAATCTACGAGAAGGAGCAGCCTATCGGTGTCATCGCACAGTTCGGTGGTCAGACACCTCTTAACCTCGCTGCTTCTCTCAAGGCAAACGGCGTAAACATCCTCGGTACGACACCTGAGACAATCGATCTCGCTGAAGACCGTGACCACTTCCGCGCAATGATGAAGCGTCTTAACATACCTATGCCTGAGGCAGGCATGGCAGTCAATGCTGATGAGGCTATCGCGATCGCAAACAAGATCGGCTACCCCGTAATGGTACGTCCTTCGTTCGTTCTCGGCGGAAGAGGAATGGAAGTCGTTCACGATGATGAGATGCTCAGAGTCTACATGAATGCGGCTGTCGGCGTTACACCTGACAGGCCCATCCTCATCGACCGTTTCCTCCATCACGCAACCGAGTGCGAGGCAGACGCTATCTCCGACGGCGAGAACTGCTATGTTCCTGCCGTTATGGAGCACATCGAGCTTGCAGGTATCCACTCCGGCGACTCCGCATGCATCCTGCCTTCTCTCAACCTCACACCCGAGCAGGTTGCGACGATCAAGGAATATACGAGAAAGATCGCAGTTGAGATGCACGTTGTAGGTCTCATGAACATGCAGTACGCGATCGAGGACGGCAAGGTCTTCGTTATCGAGGCTAACCCCCGTGCGTCACGTACGGTACCGCTTGTTTCAAAGGTTACCGGAACCAACATGGTCAGGGTCGCTACGGACATCATGACGATGCACCTTACAGGAAGACCGTCACCCGTTACGGAGCTTCACGATAAGGTCATTCCTCACTATGGCGTCAAGGAAGCTGTCTTCCCGTTCAACATGTTCCAGGAAGTTGACCCGGTACTCGGACCTGAGATGCGTTCCACAGGTGAGGTATTAGGTCTTGCAAGCCACTTCGGCGAGGCCTACTTCAAGGCTCAGGAAGCAACAAAGACAGAGCTTCCTCTCGAAGGCACCGTTCTTCTTTCCGTAAGCGATCTCGATAAGGTTGACCTGATCGATGTCGCAAAGGCATTCAGCGATCTCGGATTCAAGATCCTTGCAACGGGCGGAACATATGACATGATCACCGAAGCAGGCATCACTGCAGAGAAGGTCAAGAAGCTCTATGAGGGCAGACCCAACATCGCTGACATGATCCTCAACAGGGACATCGATCTCATCATCAACACTCCTGCAGGAAAGACATCTTCACACGATGACTCTTACATCCGTAAGGATGCTATCCGCCAGCACATTCCTTATATCACGACAATGGCTGCCGCAAAGGCATCTGCCGAGGGTATCAAAGCTGCCAGGGAAAGAGCATTTGAGGTTAAGGCGCTTCAGGATTTCCACGCTGAGATCAAGTAAGCAAAATTTGAGACTGATCAACAAAAAGCAGGCCGGCTCTACAAAAAGAGCCGGTCTGTTTTTCATTTATGTTACGGTTCTGCTACGCGTAAAGATGCGCGGGTTCTGCATGTTATACTTTCAGCATCTTAAGTTTACTTATCATGGGGGTTTGTTTATGGGGTTTTGGGAAACGCTGGCATCCATTAACGACAAGGTAAACACATTCGTATGGACGCAGACAGGTGTCTGGCTTCTTATAGCTACAGGCATTGTAATGACCTGCCTTACCAAGTTTTTTCAGATTACGCATATCGGTCACTGGATGAAGAAGACCATAGGCAGTCTCTTTGACAAGAAAGTAATCAGCCATACAGGTGAAAAAGCGACGATCTCACAGTTCCAGGCTTTGTGTACTGCACTTGCCGCAACTGTAGGCGTAGGCAACATCGCAGGCGTTTCAGCAGCGATCATCACGGGCGGCCCCGGTGCAGTTTTCTGGATGTGGTTTGCGGCTTTCTTCGGCATGATGACAAACTATTCCGAAAATATTCTCGGTATCTATTTCAGACGTAAGAATCTCGAAGGCGAATGGTCCGGAGGTGCAATGTACTATCTCCAGGACGGTCTCGGAGGATACAAGGGATTTAAGTTCATCGGCAAAGCGCTCGCAGTCATCTTTGCGGTCTGTGCGGCACTTGCTTCATTCGGTATCGGAAACATGGGACAGGTCAACAAGATCGTTCTGAACTTCACTTCTGCTTTTGAGTGGCGCAGGATGAATGACGTTATCCTTTACTCGGCAGACGGAAATGACGTTACTCTTTACATGCTGATCGTAGGCGTAGCACTCATGTTTCTTGTCGGAATCGTTGTTATCGGAGGTCTTCAGAGAATAGCATCTGTTGCCGAAAAGATCGTTCCGTTTATGGTCGTTATCTTTATTCTCGGATCGATCACGATCATCATCGTCAACTATCAGAACATCCTTCCTGCATTTAAGGCGATCTTCTCCATGGCTTTCACAAAGCAGGCTGCATGGGGCGGCGCTACCGGTGTTGCATTTAAGACCATCATCACACAGGGCTGCAAGAGAGGCGTTTTCTCCAACGAGGCGGGTCTTGGTTCTTCTGTAATGGTACACAGCAACTCCAATGTTAAGGAACCCGTCAAGCAGGGCCTTTGGGGCATTTTCGAAGTGTTCGCCGATACGATCATTGTATGTTCGATGACGGCTCTCGTTATCCTTACTTCAGGTGTAGTTGATTACAAGACCGGAATGGTCGAGACGACCAATGACGCAACTCTCGTTGCTGATGCTTTCGATACGATCTTCAGAGTAGGCAACTTCGCTTTCGGAAGATATTTCGTAGCTGTTGCCATCCTGGCATTTGCCTTCACGACTATCCTCGGATGGTCACACTACGGCAGCAAGGCAGTTGAGTATCTGGCAGGCAAGCATGCTCCTGTTGCCACAAAGATCTACAAGGTGTTGTTCGTTCTTGTTATCATCTGCGGTGCGATCATGACATCTTCGATCGCCTGGGATATCTCTGATACCTTCAACGGTCTCATGATGATCCCGAACCTTATCGGTGTTCTCGCAATGAGCCCGCTGGTCATGAAACTTACAAAGAACTATGTTGACCGCAAGATCAAGGGCAAGAAGGATGTTGATCTGATGCTTTCCTACGATCCTTCCATCCAGGCAGAAAATGCCAAGGCCATTGCGGAGAATCCTTCTGAGGACTGATAATTATATCTGCTGTCAGATATAAGTTATTTATCGTTAATCTCAGAGAACTTTTGAAATTACAATATGAACCCCTTTTGCTATTTGCGATAATAAGCAAAAGGGGTCTTTTTGTCCCTGCCTATTCTATATATAAGGAGAATTAATAATGGATAATTTCAGATTCTGTTCACCCACATATTTTGATTTCGGAAAAGGTACCGAGAATGATGCCGGAGAGCTCGTCAGGAAGTTCGGTGGCACGAAGGTTCTTATAGTATTTGGCGGCGGAAGCGTCGTTAAGTCCGGTCTTCTCGGCCGCGTCGAAAAGTCGCTTGCCGATGCAGGCATCGCATATATCAGCAAGGGCGGAGTCAAGCCGAATCCTCTCAGTGATTTCGTTTATGAGACGCTTGATGATCTCAGATCAGGCAAGATAGATTTCGATTTCCTCCTTGCAGTAGGCGGCGGAAGCACGATCGATACGGCAAAGGCCATCGCTGCAGGTGCTGTCTATGACGGCGACTTCTGGGATTTCTACGAAGGAAAGTGGATCGATAAGGCTCTTCCGGTCGGAACGGTTCTCACCATTGCCGCAGCAGGAAGCGAAGGCAGCGGCGATTCCGTTATCACAAAGGTTGAAGGCATGCTTAAGAGAGGCGCGAGCGGAGACGGCATCAGACCTAAATTCTCCATCCTTAATCCTGAGATGACACAGACACTGCCTCCTTATCAGACAGCCTGCGGAATGACTGACATCATTGCCCATCTCTATGAGCGTTACCTTACCAACACCAAAGACGTAGAGGTTACTGACCGTCTGATCGAAGGTCTGATCATGACGATCATTCACGAGGCTCCCCGTGTCATGGATGACCCGAATAACTATGAGGCAAGGGCCAACATCATGTGGGCAGGAACTGTCGCTCATACAAACGTAGCCGGTTCGGGAAGATCCCAGGACTGGAACAGCCACAATATCGAGCATGAACTCTCAGCTCTTTACGGCTGTGCTCACGGTGCCGGTCTCGCCGTAGTAATGCCCGCAGTCTTCACATACTGCATGGAGCATGACGTAACGAGATTCGCTCAGATCGCAGTCAGGGTCTGGGGATGCAAGATGGATTTCTATCATCCCGAAGTAACCGCAAAGCAGGGAATCGAAGCCCTCAGAAATTTCCTCATTTCTATCGGCATGCCTTCCAAACTAAGCGATTTTGGCGGCAAGAAGGAAGATATCCCCGTGCTTGTCGACAAACTCTGCAACGGCGGTGGAAGAGACGGTTCCATCAGCGGATTCGTTACGCTCGATGCCAAGGCCTGCACTGAGATCTACGAGCTGATGCTCTGACGGAAACGCCTTAAAATAAACTGTTTCAGCCGTTCAAACCTCTCAATTCCACTTGACGTTTGAACGGCCTACTGATATTCTACAAATGGTCTTCAAGGCCCCTCGGGGCCTGTTTTCATATACATGAATTCGGCTAATCGTTTTGGATGGGGGATAATTATATGAAGCAGTGTGAAAAGGGTCATTTTTACGATGACAACCGTTTTGAAAGCTGCCCTTACTGCAAGGAGGGAACAGGCCTCGGAAAGCAGGTTCCTGTTTCTTTCCAGAACCAGCCGGCCCCGCAGTTCCAGAGTGCTCCCGCACAGCCTGCTGCTCCCGTACCGGCTTTTCCCAACAGTGGTTTTAAGTTCTGCACCAAGTGCGGAAACAGGGCAGAAGCAAATGCCAAGTTCTGCACCGGATGCGGAAATCCGTTCCCTGCAGCAGCACCTGCTCCTTCTTCCGATATAGGTAAGACAGTCGCAGTGCAGCATGCCCCCGTTACGCCGTCTTCTGATATAGGCAAGACGGTTGCGGTAACTCCTATGGCTGCCATGCCTTCTTCAGACATCGGAAAGACAGTAGCTTTGAATACTGCTCCGGCACCTGCTCCCATAAGCGATATCGGCAAAACCGTTGCAGTCAAGCCGATAGACCTTGAAGCACTGACAGGTTCCAAGTCAGCTGTTGCACCCGCGGCTGCTCCTATAGCTCCGGTTAATCCGGTTACTGAAGCGCCGAGGGTTACCGTGGCTCCGCCCGCAGCTCCCGCTGTTCCCGCGGCACCCGTTGCCGCAGTTGCTCCGGTTACCGAGAAGCCTCAGGTAACGGTAGCGCCTCAGAAGGCAAAACCCGCAAAGACCAAGCCAGTTGCTTTCTTGGTCTGCATTTCCGGAAAGAATCTCGGAGATTCATACATTGTCTCTGACGGCAGAAACTATATTGCAGGAGGCGCTGACGCAGACATTAGGCTCGACAAGGATCCTGAAGTATCTGCCGAGTGCCATGCCGTTGTTACTTACAATCCTTCGAACAACAAGTTCACGCTTTCGGCCGGTACCGGACGCGGAATAACATATCTCAACGGTGAGCAGATAGATGTATCTTCTGACATTAATGCTGATGACAGGATAAAGGTCGGCTCAAGCGAGCTCCTGTTCATTCCGGTATGCACTGATAAGTTTAAGTGGGAATCCATTGACTAATGAGTATTGAGATTGCAAACGTCCAGGGAATAGGCAACCGCAGCGAACAGCAGGATGCTTTCGGTGCAAGCCGTATCGGGGATTACGAAACAAACGGAATTCTCCTGACCGTATGTGACGGTATGGGCGGAATGGCTTCAGGCGGCGTTATCGCACGGGATGTGCTTGCGAGGATACTTGAGGTCTTTCCGTGGAAAGATGATTTCGACGTTCCGCGTTATCTTACTTCGGTAAGCAACAATGTTTACGATAACTTCTTCGGTCAGGGCGGTTCCACAGTCGTCATGATCTATCTTAAGGAGAACAGGCTTACGTTCTGGAGCATCGGAGACAGTGACATACTCATGCTCAGGAACGGCAGCCTTATTCCGCTTAATATCCGTCACGAGTATTCGAATGATCTGATAGTCAAGGCTCTTGACCTAGGGTTTTCGGTCACGGATGCTTTTACGGACCCTCAGGCTGCTGCTCTTTCGGAGTACATCGGAAAGAGAAACCCCGTTTGTGAGACCAACAGGATCCCGCTGGAACTTGTTCCTGGAGACACCATCCTGCTTTGCTCTGACGGCATCAGCGACACACTGTCTTTTGATCAGATAGCGGCGGATCTTGCACTTCCGATAGAGCAGGCCGCATCTAAGATGGAGCAGGAGATAATTTCGGCAAATCTTGAAAACCAAGATAACTATACAGGTATAATATTAAGATATAACTGAAGCCGTTAATCCGGCGGAAAGGAATTGTTATGAAGGGAAAATTTACCGCGCTCAAGGTGATCGGTCTGATCCTTGCAGTTTTGGGAATCGCAATCGGAATCCTCGGAGCTGTATTCGGATTGCAGAAGTACAGGATCAATCCTGCTGACGCAAGGAATTCCGTAGTTTGGATCAAGGAAACATTGAGTGTTCCCGAACTGAAAGCTGAAGGCGCTTGGGCCGGAACAGGTTGGGCAGTCGGTACTCCCGGTGAGGAAGTCAGATATATCGTCACCAACGGCCACGTCATCGAGCAGGCATACGCTTGGCCTAAGGGACTTGACGATCCGTTTGATTACGAAGCAAAGAACGGAGTCAGCTTTGAAAAGGCTCTTAAGGAAAAGACCGGCAAATCAATAAAAGATCTCAAGATTAAGTCTGAGATCAGAGTATATTTCTCACAGTCCTCAAATGATTATTCAGTTCCTGAAGTGGTATTTTTCTCCGGCCCGTCGGAAAAGGATATCGCCATCCTTAAGCTTGAGGAACCCACAAACAAGAGGATCGCTCTTCTCGTAAAGGATTCCGATCAGGTTCAGGTCGGTGATGAGGCTACTGCTCTCGGTTTCCCCGGCGTTTCAGATAATGTTCAGGACCCTGAGACAATCAATCACGGCGTTGAGGACGTTACTGTAACCAAAGGTATCGTAAGCAAGAGAGTTAAGCCTAACGGACGCGACTATGATTCATTCCAGATGGATGCTTCCATCAATCACGGCAACTCAGGCGGACCTCTCGTTGACAAGGACGGATATGTTATCGGAATGAACACCCTTGGTAATGCCAAGGACAGCAATATGAACTATGCGATCGTCTCTAATGAGATACTTGAGGTTCTTAATTCAGAGAGGATCGGTTATAAAACAACAGCTCTGAAGAATCCCGCCCTGCTTTCACTCATTGCAGTCGGAATCATCTTCCTTACAGGCGGCATCATAATGCTCATAATCCCTTCTGGAAAGAAGACCGCAGCTGCAGGTGCAGCTACAGGTGCTGCAGCAGGCACACGCGCAGTTCCCGCTCAGCCTCAGGCAGGCGTTAATCCTTATGCCGCCCAGCAGAGACCTGTTGCGCAGGGATATCAACAGCAGGCAGGAGCCCGTATGGCAGCTGCCGGTGTTCAGCCTCAGGCGGCAGTACAGCCGGCTGCTTCGTCTCAGGGCCGTCCTATTCTGAAGTGCATCAAGGGACAGTTTGCAGGCAAGGCATTTGATCTCAGCAGAGGCAAAGTAGTGCTCGGAAGAGATCCTGCAGCATGCAACCTGGTATTCAACAAAGAAACTCCCGGTATCAGCAGCAAGCACTGCCAGATGAGTTATGACGCTGCAAGCGGAAGCTTCCTGCTTACCGATCTCGGTTCTTCTTACGGAACCTACACCGGCAGCGGAAAGAAACTTGAACCGAATGTCCCCGAGCGTCTTTCTGCCGGCGATTCATTCTATCTTGCAGACGAGAACGTAAAGTTCCAGATCAATAAGGAATAAAGAACAAACATAAATGAGCGAGTGCTTTCTTAAAATGGGAAGGATCGATGATGCTGCATCCAATGGGGGTGTAGCATCTGTCGGCTATAATGACACCTATGTTTTCGACAGCGCGGGCAATCCTAAGAAGATGTCCGCGGATGCTCTTTCTGCGTACCGCCTCCAGAGCGGTGAAGGAGAACTCTGGGTATCCGGAAAACTTAATGTCACACCCACAGAGATCGAACTCGAATTCAGAAAAACAGGCATTGCGCGCAAGTGGCTTGAGAATATCATCGTAAGACACGTTAACCGCTGCCGTTCACTCGACAGTTCGCTGACTGTTTTCGCGCGTACTGCCGAGGAGGGTACAGGCGTAACATGTGCAGACATACCGCACACTGCTGTACCTATTTCAATATGGAGGGATAGGAAATGAGTATAGATCCCCAACATGTCTGTTACGGATGTTTTACCGAAAAGGAACCCGGCACTGTCTGCCCGCACTGCGGTTTCAACGAGAATTCCGAGAGAGCTTATCTCGCGGTTCCGATCGGCACGATCCTTGACGGAAGATACCTGATAGGAAAGGTGCTCGGTGTCGGCGGATTCGGCATCACTTATCTCGGCTATGACCTTACGCTCGACTATAAAGTCGCGGTTAAGGAATACATGCCTTCCGGATTTGCAACAAGAGGTGAAGACAAGTACACGCTTCAGGTTACGAGTTCTTCACAGCAGCAGGCATATGACGAAGGGCTTGATAAGTTCTTAAGCGAAGCAAGGACACTTGCCAAGTTCCATAACACCCCTCATGTCGTATCGGTTCAGGACTTCTTTAAAGAAAACAATACGGCTTACTTTGTAATGGAATATGTTGAAGGAGAGACCCTTAAGGATTATCTGGATAAGAACGGCGGAAGAGTTTCTTTTGCTGCGGCATCCAAGATCCTTATGCCTATCATGGAAGCTCTTTCCAAGGTTCATGCTCAGGGACTCATTCACAGGGATATCAGCCCTGACAACATTTCGATCACATCGACAGGAGAACCTAAGCTCCTCGATTTTGGCGCAGCACGTTCGGCTTATGCCGAAAGCAAAAGCGTTTCGGTAATACTTAAGCATGGTCTTGCTCCTATTGAGCAGTATTCAAATCACGGCAACCTGGGTCCCTGGACAGATGTCTATGCAATGGGAGCAACGCTCTACCGCAGCATTACGGGAATACTTCCTCCCGAGTCGATCGAGCGTATCCATTCCGATTCCGTCAGGACGCCTTCATCAATGGGAATTTCGATCCCGCCGTATGCTGAGATGGCTCTTATGAAAGCGCTTGCCGTTAATCCGGAAAGCCGCTTCAAGAAGATCGAACACTTTATGGCTGCTCTCAAAGGAAATATGGCATATATGGCAGCTTCAGCTCCGGCAGCACGTGTCGGTGCACCTGTTACACCGATGACGCCGGCCGTTCCCGTTGCACCTGCCGTACCTGTTGCTCCGGCAGTTCAGCCTCGCACTGCAGTATCGAACACCGGCTATATTCCACAGCAGCCCGGAACAGGCTTCGGCCAGAACTATGCCGCACAGCCCGTGCAGCCTGCTCAGCCTGCAAGTCCTGTTGCGGCACCGAAGAAAAAAGGAAACACAGGAGCGATCGTTGGCATAATCATTGGAGGAGTCGCGCTGATACTGATCGTTGTGGGTACGATGATCGCCATCAACATTGCCAATAATGTAAAGCCGACGCATACGACTACAGAGACGACTTATAACGGCGGACATTTCGGAAGCAAAGAAACGACTGAACCTACTGAGACGGACGAAAGTTCCGCGCCTGAATCCACCCGCAGAACAACAAGTTCTTCGAGCAGGACTACGACTACAGACGGCGGTACCATAACGAATCTCGGTACGCTTAATGCTACGATATTTGTACCTGACGGATATAAGAAAAACGATAAAGGTTTCTACACTGGCACGAACGGAGGATTCACCGTTAATTTTGCGGAGATGATCAAGGATATGCCTGTCTATGGTCTCAAGGATGTTGAGGAAAACAAGCAGTTCTTCATTGAGTACTATCTCGGAAAGGACGTAAAAGAGACTCGTTCCGAGAACTATAAAATGCCTAACGGAAAATCCGCATATAAGATCTACGGTGAGTACAGCGGAGCGAAATTCGTTCTTCTTGCAGTAGAGAATTATACCTCGTCTTCGCGTCCCGGCTGCTATTTCATCAGTTCCTGGTCTAACAGTGACAGAGCTGAAAGTGAGATCGAAGCTGCAATGATCAGTTTCAAATCCACGGGAAATGTTGACAGCAGGTTAAATGCTTACATGGTGGATCTGGCGTCAAAGCCTGAGATAAGCAGTACTTCTGACGTAAGGATGAAGTTCCTTTTCGAACCCAAATACAGATCCGGATTCGGAAAGAAGAATGATTTTTTCTCTGTTCTCAATAACTCGAATGAGTCGACCAAGAACATGGTCGTATATACAAGGGTAAGCTCAACCAAGACACAGGAAACGGTCAGGAATGAGGGCAAGGCTGAACTGGTAAATGATTTCAGATCTAACAACAGTGTTTCACTGAAATCTTCGAATACATCTACCGTTACTTACAACGACATCAAGTGGACGGTCGACACGTTCGACTTCGACAGCAGGTTCACGGCTTATACCATTACCGCGGTCTATCCGAACGGAATGGTTGTAAGCATACAAGCAAAGTGCACCAATTCCTACAAGTCAAGGATCAATACATATCTGAAAGATCTTGAGAGATCCATCCGTCTGGAAGAAAAGTGATGTAACCACCAAACAAATAGCAATATCTGAACAACAACAGTCCGGAAAAACAATGGTTTTCCGGACTGTTTGTTTTTGACAAAATGCTATAAAAGCAAGGGTTTTTGAAAGGAGAAGATACGAGTCCGAACGGGGTGTCAAAAATTCGCAACAATTGTATGATTTTTCCATTTTGTCGAAATACTTGCAAAGATTACTCCATTTTTAGCATTACAAACTTGAGTTGTTTGCTTATAAGATGTTAAGAGTAATTTTATGTTTATCGGAGGTATTTATGCTGTTTATCGGTATTGATCTCGGCACATCCTCGGTCAAGCTTCTCCTTATGAAGAGCGGTGGAGAGATCCTTCGCACCGTTACGGAGGAGTATCCTGTTTACTTTCCGCAGAGCGGATGGTCAGAGCAGGATCCAGAGGAATGGTACAACGGAACCGTAAAAGGAATCGCAAAGCTTCTCGACGGTTTTGACGGCAAGGAAGTCGGAGGTATTTCTTTCGGCGGACAGATGCACGGTCTTACGCCCCTTGATAAGGACGGCAATGTAATCAGACGCGCGATCCTTTGGAATGACGGAAGATCTGAGGAAGAGTCTCAGTATCTGAACAACGTCATCGGAAAGAAGAACCTTTCCGCATATACCGGCAACATTTCCTTCGCAGGCTTTACAGCTCCGAAGGTTCTCTGGATGAAGAAGAATGAGCCGGAGAACTTCGCAAAGATTGACAAGATCCTTCTCCCCAAGGATTATCTTGCATACCGTCTGAGCGGCGTGTTCGCAACAGACGTTTCAGATGCTTCCGGTACGCTCTATTTTGACTGCGCTAACAGAAAGTGGTCTGACAAAATGCTTGAGATCCTCGGCATCACAGAAGCTCAGCTTCCTAAGGTATTCGAGAGTTATGAAGCTATCGGAAAGATCCTTCCTGATGTTGCTTCCCAGCTCGGTATCAATCCTGACTGCCTTATCGTTGCAGGTGCAGGCGACAATGCCGCAGCTGCTGTAGGAACAGGTACAGTCGGAAACGGCGGATGCAACATCTCCCTCGGTACGAGCGGAACGATCTTCATCGCATCATCCAACTTCAAGAACGATGAGGACAACTCACTCCACGCTTTCGACCACGCAGACGGCGGCTATCACCTCATGGGCTGCATGCTCAGTGCTGCAAGCTGCAACAAGTGGTGGATGGAAGACATCATCGGAACAAAGGATTTCGCTGCAGAGCAGACAGGCATCACGACACTGGGCGAGAATAATATCTTCTTCCTTCCTTATCTCATGGGCGAGAGATCACCTCTCAACAACCCCGAATGCCGCGCCATGTTCATCGGCATGTCCATGGATACAAAGCGTGAGGACATGACACAGGCAGTTCTCGAAGGCGTTGCTTTCGCTCTCAGGGATTCTTTCGAGTGCGCTAAGAAGATGGGCCTCGATATCAAGAGTTCCAACATCTGCGGCGGCGGTGCTAAATCTCCTCTGTGGCGCAAGATCGTTGCAAATGTATTGGGCATCGAGCTTACGAGAACCCAGAACGACGAAGGTCCGGCACTGGGCGGCGCTATCCTCGCGGCAGTTGCATGCGGCGAATACAAGAATGTTGAAGAAGCATGCAAGGCTATCGTTACCACACACGTAGCAGAGACACCGGATCCCGAGCTCACTGCTAAGTATGAGGCTAAGTATCAGAAATTCAGTAAACTTTATCCTATGTGTAAGGAGGCAGGATTATGGTAATTTTCGAATCACATTCCGAGCGCTTCCGCAAATACGGACGCGTAGTCAGCAACATTGACTTCACACCCGTTATCGAAGCGCTCGAGAAGATCAACATCCCGGACGGCTGCGTCGAGTACAAGCCTTCCGTAAAGGAGCTTGAGGAAGCTTCCGCAAAGGTCGATCTCACAAGACTTTTCGGTGGCGAGCTCGCGCTTGAGACAGGTTACTGTGCAGGTCAGAACCAGCTTCTTAACGCTGTTGAGTATCACAGATCTTCTGAGATCAACATCTGCGCTACAGACTGCATCCTGCTCCTCGGTTCTCTTCAGGACGTAACCGATGATTTCCACTATGACACATCCAAGATAGAGGCATTCCATATCCGCAAGGGTACAGCTGTTGAGCTCTATGCGACAACGCTTCACTATGCACCCTGCGGCATCGAAGGATCCAAGTTCATGGTAGGCGTAGTTCTTCCTGCAGGAACAAACTACGACTTAGAGCAGGATCACATCGACTGCCTTGCTGATTCCGACAGCGAAGATAAGCTCCTTACAGCAAAGAACAAGTGGCTTATCGCTCATCCCGATGCACCCGGCGAAGCCGGACATTTCCCGGGTCTTATCGGAGCAAACATTGAAGTAGATATTAAAAAAATACAATTGGAAGAAATCTGATTCAGAGTAAACATTTAAGTAGACAATAAAAAAATACAATTGGAGGAAATCTATTTATGTCAAAGAAACTGTTTAATGCACCTGACGTTAAGCTCGCTATCGTAGCTGTCAGCCGTGACTGCTTCCCGGAGTCCCTTTCCGTTAACAGAAGAAAGGCTCTCGTTGAGGCTTACACAAAGAAGTATGGCGCTGATGATATCTATGAGTGCCCTATCTGCATCGTTGAGTCTGAGATCCATATGCAGCAGGCATTGGCAGACATCAAGGCTGCAGGCTGCAACGCTCTTTGCGTTTACCTCGGCAACTTCGGACCTGAGATCTCCGAGACAATGCTCGCTCAGCAGTGGGGCGGCCCCGTTATGTTCTGCGCAGCAGCTGAGGAATCACAGAATGACTTGGTTGGCGGCAGAGGCGATGCTTACTGCGGTATGCTCAATGCTTCCTACAACCTCAAGATCCGCGGCGTAAAGGCTTACATTCCTGAGTATCCTGTCGGAAACGCTGAAGAGTGCGCTGACATGATCAATGAGTTCATCCCCGTAGCTCGTGCACTCGATGCTATGAAGAACCTCAAGATCATCTCTTTCGGACCCCGTCCGCAGAACTTCTTCGCATGCAACGCACCTATCGAGCCTCTCTACAGAATGGGTGTTGAGATCGAAGAGAACTCCGAGCTCGACCTTTTCGAGTCCTTCAAGAATCATGAAGGCGACGAGAGGATCCCTGCTAAGGTTAAGGAAATGGAAGAAGAGCTCGGTGCCGGCAATAAGAAGCCTGAGATCCTTGAGAAGCTCGCTCAGTATGAGCTCACGCTCCTTGACTGGGTTGAGAAGCATAAGGGTTCAAAGAAGTATGTTGCAATCGCAGGAAAGTGCTGGCCTGCATTCCAGACACAGTTCAAGTTCGTTCCCTGCTATGTTAACAGCCGTCTGACAGGTATGGGCATCCCGGTATCCTGCGAAGTCGATATCTACGGTGCGCTTTCCGAGTACCTCGGTTATGTCATCTCCGAAGACATCGTTACTCTCCTCGACATCAACAACTCCGTACCTCACGACATGTATGATGAGTCCATCAAGGGCAAGTTCGACTACAAGTTCACAGATACATTCATGGGCTTCCACTGCGGTAACACATGCTCCAAGAAGCTTGCTTTCTGCGAGATGAAGAACCAGATGATCATGGCTCGTGCTCTCCCTGTCGAGGTTACAAACGGTACTCTCGAGGGCGACATCGCTCCGGGCGACATCACATTCTACAGACTGCAGTCAACATCTGACGGACAGATCAGAGCTTACGTTGCTCAGGGTGAGGTTCTCCCTGTTGCTACAAAGTCCTTCGGCGGCATCGGCGTTTTCGCTATCAAGGAGATGGGCAGATTCTACAGATACTTCCTTATCGAGAAGAACTTCCCTCATCACGGTGCAGTTGCATTCGGTCACTATAGAAAGGCTCTCTACAACCTCTTCACATACCTCGGAATCTGCCCTTGCGACATCGGCTACAACAAGCCCGCAGGAGACAGATACCCGACAGAGAATCCGTTTAACGCTCCGTTTAACTGATATAGGTTGGATATGTATGGTTGGGCTTGATCTGAGGGTCAAGCCCTTCCGTATGTAAAAGACTTTCAGATAAATCAAAAAGAAAAAGGTATTCAAAATGACTAACAAAGAACTCAAGATCACAGCGACAAAAGTCCGCAAGGGAATCGTTGAAGCAGTTCACAGCGCAAAGTCCGGACATCCGGGCGGATCACTGTCTGCTGCCGATATGTTCACTTATCTTTATTTCGAGGAAATGAATATCGACCCCAAGGATCCCAAGAAGGCTGACAGAGACAGATTCGTTCTCTCAAAGGGTCACACGGCTCCCGGTCTTTATTCCACACTCGCAAACAGAGGTTATTTCCCCGTTGAAGACCTCAAGACTCTCCGCAAGCTCGGCTCTTACCTCCAGGGCCACCCCTGCATGACTGAGACTCCCGGCGTTGACATGAGCACAGGCTCACTCGGCCAGGGCGTGTCAACTGCAGTCGGTATGGCTCTCGCAGCAAAGCTGAACGGCGATTCTTACAGAGTCTATGCTCTTACCGGTGACGGTGAGATCCAGGAAGGCCAGATCTGGGAAGCATTCATGTTTGCAGGCGCAAAGAAGATCGATAACCTCACAGTTATCATCGATAACAACGGACTTCAGATCGACGGTAAGATCGATGACGTTTGCTCACCTTATCCGATCAACAAGAAGCTCGAAGCATTTAACTTCAACGTTATATGCATCGACGGTCACGATTTCGATCAGATCAGAGACGCTTTCGCAAAGGCAAAAGAGTGCAAGGGAATGCCTACGGCGATCATCATGAAGACCACAAAGGGCAAGGGCGTTTCCTACATGGAAAATCAGGCAGGATGGCACGGCAAGGCTCCTAATGACGAGGAGTATGCGCAGGCTATGAAAGAGCTTGATGAGCAGTTAGCAAAATACGAAGCAGAGGTATGATCATGGGAGATATAGTTAAAATCGCTACACGTGAGAGTTACGGAAATGCACTCGTAGAGCTCGGCCAGAAGAACCCCGACGTAGTCGTTCTCGATGCTGACCTCGCAGGCGCAACAAAGACTTCCACATTCAAGAAGGCATTCCCGGATCGTCATATCGACTGCGGAATCGCAGAAGCAAACATGACAGGTATCGCTGCAGGTCTTTCGACATGCGGCAAGATCCCGTTCATTTCTTCTTTCGCAATGTTTGCAGCAGGCAGAAACTTTGAGCAGGTCAGAAACTCCATCGGTTATCCTCACCTCAACGTTAAGATCGGCGCTACACACGCAGGCATCACGGTAGGTGAGGACGGAGCTTCCCACCAGTGCTTAGAGGACGTTGCCCTTATGAGAACGATCCCCGGAATGACAGTCATCGTTCCTTCCGATGATATCGAAGCAAAGGCTGCGGTCATGGCAGCTGCCGAGACAGAGGGACCTTTCTATTTGAGATTCGGAAGAGCTGCAGTACCCGTCATCAACGACAGACCTGACTACAAGTTCGAAGTCGGCAAGGCAGTAGTTCTTAAGGATGGCACAGACATGGTCATCTTCGCTAACGGCGTCTGCGTAGCAGAAGCACTTGGTGCAGCTGAAAAGCTTGCTGCTGACGGCATCAATGCTGCAGTTGTTAATGTCCACACTGTTAAGCCCATCGACAAGGATACCATCCTTGAGTTCGCAAAGAAGACCAACAGGGTCTTCACTGTTGAAGAGCACTCTGTAATCGGCGGTCTCGGAAGCGCAGTATGCGACGTACTTTCCGAAGAGTATCCCGTTAAGGTTACAAAGATCGGTGTCTATGACAGATTCGGAAAGAGCGGCCCTGCAGGTGCGCTCATGAAGGAGTTCCAGCTTGATGCTGAGGGAATCTACAACCAGATCAAAGCAAAGATCTGATTTAGATAATTACTTCTAATAAAGAAATACCCCCGAAGTTTCGGGGGTATTTTTTAACCTGTTATTTCTTCATCAGGAGTTATTACGGCTCCGTGCTTCTCGAAGATCCTCTTAAGGAAGACTGAGAACAGCATCGCGATCATTCCAATACCCATAAATATAAGAATACTGAAAGTGATTATCTGGACCGTGGGATCGACGATCCATGCATAACCCACACCGATCGTTACAACAGCAAAAAGAATAGTAGTAGGGAAGTTGGTGATGGCAAGCAGCAAAGAGTTCTTAATAGTCTGCTTGACTGTCTCGTCAAACCAACCGATGAGCGGGAATGCATAAGATGCAGATGAGAAGATGGCAACAAGGAAGAAGATGGCAGGGTACATTGACCACTGATATTCCTTGGGCAGAGCAGTTCTGACCATATAGATCTCAAAAAGGAAAAAGGCTGAAAGTGCGCAATATACGAGCCAGAATCCGGTCGACTTTATGAAATTCGCCTTATAGCAGGAAAAGAAATCCCTGAAGACCGAGGGATTCTCGCCGGCTGCTATCTTAATTGTAATTCTATATAAAGAAGTAATAGAAGCACCGATCGTAAAGAGGGGAATGCATCCGACGAGGAAGCAGAAGTTAACCAGTATCAGATTGCATGCTGCAGTCAGTATCTTCATTGGAATGCTTCGTTTATCGAAAAATGAGCTCATTATCAGCCTCCGGAGTGTAACATGTATATTATTCTGATGAATTATAACAAAGAATATATTGGATATAAACAAATTGTCAGTATTAGTCGAAAGTTGCTCACAAACATAGAATATGGTGATTTTTATGCAACACTTACTTGACGGACAGGGTTTGTTTGTATAAAATAACCATACGTGTGGACAAGAATGTCCATTAGTAGAAAACGAAAACACACAAGGAGGAAATTTTATGAAAAAAGTTATTGCTGGCTTGCTTTCAGTAGCTATGATCGCAGCAATGGCAGGTTGTAACAAGGCTACGCCTACAACTACAGCAGCTGGTACTACCGCATCCGGTGAATCTAAGCCCGCTGAGACAACGGCTCCTGCTGAGACAACCACAGCTGAGACAACAGTTAAGGCAACTTACGGTGAGGGCCCTGTCCACATCAATCTGTGGTCATTCACAAACGAAGTTCCTAACATGGCTCAGAAGTATATCCAGCTCAACCCTGAGTTCGGTAAGAAGTACACTGTTGATGTAACAATCATCGCTACAACAAACCAGGCTTACCAGCCTGCACTCGATGCAGCTCTTAAGAACGGCGAAGTTGATATGTACGCAGCAGAGGCAGCTTTCGTTCTCAAGTACACAAAGGGTGACGGAGCTCAGTTCGCAGCAGCTTACAAGGATCTCGGAATTGACGTTGATAAGGCTGTCAAGGATGCTGAGATCGCTCAGTACACTGTTGATATCGGAACAAGAACTTCTGACAGCGCTCTCGTAGCTCTCGGCTATCAGGCAACTGGTGGTGCTATGATCTACAGAGCTTCCATCGCTAAGGAAGTATTCGGTTCTGATGATCCGGCTACTGTAGAGAAGGAAGTTGGCGGCGGTTCCGGTAAGTATGACACTTTCTGGAAGGCAGCTGCTAAGCTCAAGGAAAAGGGCTATCCTATCGTTTCCGGTGACGGTGACGTTTGGCACATGGTTGAGAACTCTTCTTCTTCTGGTTGGGTTGTTGACGGTAAGCTCAACATCGCACCTGAGAGACAGGCTTTCTTCGACATTTCCAAGCAGCTCGTTGATAACGGCTGGTGCAATGAGACATCAGACTGGCAGCCTTCTTGGTTCGCTGACATGAAGGGTCTCCCTCAGGAAGGTAAGAACAATAAGTCTGCATTCTGCTTCTTCGGACCTGCATGGCTTATCAACTACTCAATGAAGGACAACTGCGGCGGTAAGGAAGCTCCGGCTGACGGCAACTATGCTGGTAACACATTCGGTGACTGGCGTGTATGCAAGGCTCCTGCAGGATTCTTCTGGGGCGGTACATGGGTACTCGCTTCTAAGTCAGCAGCTGAGAACGCTGATAAGAAGGCTGGTGTAGCTGAGCTCATCAACTGGATCACACTCGACGCTTCTGATAAGGGTCTCCAGTATCTCTGGGCTAACGGTCTCTTCGCACCTAACGCTGACGGCACACCTGGTACAAAGGACTGCGTTGCTTCCGGTAAGGTTATGGCAACAGCTAACGGTGAGGTTGCTTTCCTCGGCGGTCAGAACATGTTCCCTGCTTTCATCGCAGCTAACGCTAATGCTACAGGTAAGAACATGACTCAGTACGACGAGAACATCAACGCTCTCTTCCGTGAGCAGGTTAACCAGTATGCACATGGTCAGAAGTCCATTGATGACGCTATCAAGGATTTCAGATCTCGTGTAGCTGACAAGATCGGCGAGGACGGTTCACTCTAATAGGCCGTAGCCGATAACTGTATAAACTGATTACTCAGTTTAACCAGTAAATTTCAACGGCAGGGTAAATCCAGGTTTGCCCTGCCGTTTTAAAAAAAATTACAAGGAGGTAAGAAGATATGAAGAGCAAAAAACTGGTCGATTACGGCAAGTACGGCTATTTGTTCTCAATACCTTTCATTCTGGCTTTCCTGGTATTTTCTCTTTACCCCATCCTTTTTACTTTCTACATCGGCTTTTCTGACTTTGCAGGTATGACTGCTACAGTCAAGGATTCTAAGATCCTTTGGTCAGAGCCGTTTAAGAATTTCGCGACCGTATTTAGGGCTAATCTGTTCAGAAAGTCCTTTGGTAACACATGTATCATTTGGATTATGAACTTTATTCCCCAGATGGGATTGGCTCTTCTTCTTACCGCATGGTTTACTGACAGAAGATCAAAAGTTAAAGGTCAGGGTATTTTCAAAATACTGTTCTATATGCCTAACATCATCACGGCAGCTACAGTTGCCGTTCTGTTCACACAGATCTTCGCCTATCCTTCAGGACCTATCAACACAACATTGATCAAGCTCGGTCTTTCCGAGAAGGGTGTTAACTTTATGCTTACACCTGGTCGTGTTAGAGGCGTTGTTGCATTTATTCAGTTCTGGCAGTGGTATGGCTATACGATGGTAATGCTCATTTCGGGCGTTATCGGAATCAATCCGGAAATCTTTGAGGCTGCTGACCTCGATGGTGCTAACAGAGTACAGACATTCTTCCTGATCACATTACCTTGTATCAGAACAATTATGTTGTATGTCCTCGTTACATCACTTATCGGTGGTCTCAACATGTTCGATATCCCGGCACTCTATGCTATGGATAGAGGTGACGCTGGCGGATATACAGTTAATATGTATATCAAGGATGTTGCTTTCACTGGTAAACAGAGATACAACCTCGCAGCTGCGGCAAGTATCATTATGTTTGTCATCATCGTTCTCCTTTCCCTCGTTCTCTTCTACATCATGAGAGATAAGGATGAGGCTAAGCTTAAGAAGTTGAAGAAGCAGCAGCTTAAGGCCGCTAAGGCCAAGAAGGCATATTAAGGGGGGACGGTTTATGGCTAAGACAGCTACACTTCATAAGGAGTCAATAGGCCTTAAGGTCGTCATCTATATTGTTTGCGTTATTCTTGCAATCCTTAGTTTATTGCCCTTCTTTATCATGTTTACGAATGCTACGAGAAGCACGGCTGAAATTCAGTCAAGCGCTATCTCTCTGTATTCTGCACATCCTATTCAGAATCTTATGAGAAACTGGAAAGTATTTAACGGCAAGTCTTTCGATCCTTCTACAGGTTTCGTTAACTCACTTATCGTTTCAACCTGCACAACGATCCTTGCTGTTTACTTCTCATGCCTTACATCGTATGCACTCTTTGCTTACGAATGGAAGCTTAGAGATGCTTTCTTCGGTTTGATCGTCGGTATCATGATGATCCCTGGTACAGTTATAATGATCGGTTTCTATCAGGCAGCTTATCAGGTTCACATGACAAATAAGCTTGCAATGCTCATCATTCCTGCGATCGCATCGCCAAACATGGTATTCTTCATGCGACAATACCTACAGGCGTCGTTGTCACTGGAAATCGTTGACTCAGGCCGTATAGACGGTGCGGGCGAGTTCATGATCTTCAACAGGATCGTTTTCCCGCTCATGAAGCCGGCTATCGCTACACAGTGCATCTTTACATTCGTCGGAAGCTGGAACAACCTCTTCCTGCCTCAGATCCTTCTGACAAAGAAAGAGAAGTATACACTTCCTATCGAAGTCGCATTGCTTAACTCTGATATCTATCAGACAGAGTACGGTTCTATCTACTTAGGACTTTCACTCACAGTTATTCCGCTCTTGATTATCTACATTCTCCTTTCAAGATATATCGTTGAGGGTGTTGCTCTCGGTGGTGTTAAGTCTTAATAGATAATCGGTTCTATCGGACAAACTAAAAGCAATAAAAAGGGCAGTGATATATTCACTGCCCTTTTACTTTGCTAAAAATAAAAAAATAAAAGAGGATCAGCTTCTCCTTCTGCGTCGGATCCTCTGACGGTACTGTGAAGGTGAGCAGCCGTAATGCTTTTCGAAATTGCGGCTCAGGGATGTAAGGTTGTTGAAGCCGGATGAGAGCGCGATTTCACTGATCGAAAGCTCGGAGTCAGAGAGTTTTTCAACTACTGACTTCAGCTTAAGAGTCGTCTGGTAATCGTAGAAAGTCATGCCGGTATATTCCTTGAAGATCCTTGCGAAATGGAACTTGGAATATCCGACGTAGTTGGCTGCTTCCTCCATGGTTACGCTTTCCGAGTAATGGATTGAGAGCCATTCAAGAAGCGATCTGAGTTTGATATAGATCTCGCGCTGTTTGTCGTTATTTGGGACAGCCATGCTGTCAGTGTAATCTCTCTTCTGAAGCATGCCGATGATGCCGAGCAGGTGAGAGAAGATAGGAGTTTCTTTTACTGATGAGGAGTAGAAGAAATAAAGATTGCTGATCTCCATGAACCTTGCATAGATGCGGTTATAGATCTCAGGATAAGTCTCACTGTTTACTACAAGAGGTTCTTTTATGAGTTCCTCAAAATCAGAGTAATCGAAGAAGTCCTTAAGGAAATCGATCTTGAAAAGATAGATGAACCTGATGCCTTCTCTTGTGCCGGAGATCTTATGGAGCATGTCAGGAGGAATGAAAAGGATCTCTTTCTCCTTAAGGGCGATCGTTCTGTCTTCAAATACATAAGTATAAGAACCGGCAAGAGGGATGGCGATCTCAAGGCAGGAATGTCTGTGAGTAGGATAATCTTCAGCCTTGTTGTTATACCAGATCCTCATGTTGGAGTTAGGTACGAAATCAACCTCTTCAACGTAGTTGCTGACAATGCGTCCTGTAAAGTTTCTTATCGGCTGCTGAAAGTTGCCGGGAACCGTGTTATCACTTAACTGCATGATCAGAGCTCCTTAATCTAAAACTGATAGCAATAATTATATATAATAGCAAGATGTGTATAGAAATGTTAGTCTTAATATAATAAATTATTAGGAAAGATCAAAAATATTTTTAGAGGTGGCGTATGGACAGAAATAAAGCAAGAAAAAGAGCAGAAGAACTCGTCAGCAAGATGACGGTCGAAGAAGCCGCTTCACAGCTTAGATTTGATGCTCCGGCCATCGAAAGGCTGGGAGTTCAGGAGTACAACTGGTGGAATGAAGCTCTTCACGGAGTCGCAAGAGCAGGCACCGCAACGAGCTTTCCTCAGTCGATCGCTCTGGGAGCAACATTTGATCAGGAACTGCTTGGAAAGATCGGCGAGACCATAGCTACCGAGGGACGCGCAAAATATAATGAGCTTTCCGCAAATATGGGCGACCGCGATATATATAAAGGACTGACATTCTGGTCACCTAACGTAAACGTGTTCAGAGATCCCAGGTGGGGCAGAGGCCAGGAGACATACGGAGAGGATCCGTATCTTATATCAAGGCTCGCGATCCCGTTTATCAAGGGCATTCAGGGTGATGGAGAATACATGAAGGCTGCGGCATGCGCAAAGCATTTCGTCGTACATTCAGGTCCTGAAGCAAAGAGACACGAGTTTGATGTCGAACCTTCCAAGAAAGATCTGAGAGAAACTTATCTGCCTGCATTTGAAGCTTGTGTTAAAGAAGCAGGTGTTGAATCGGTCATGGGTGCTTATAACCGCGTAAACGGAGAACCCTGCTGCGGACATTCGTTCATCAAAGACATCATAAGGGACGAATGGGGATTTGAAGGACATTTCGTTTCAGACTGCTGGGCCATAAGGGACTTCCATGAGCATCACAAAGTAACGAAGAATTCCGAAGAGAGCGCAGCGCTTGCGCTGAAGAAAGGGTGCGATCTCAACTGCGGCTGTACTTATGTGCACCTCATGAAAGCCTACAACAAAGGACTTGTTACTGAAGCACAGATCAGGGAATCAGCGGTAAGGCTCTTTACTACAAGATTCCTTCTGGGTCTTTTCGATAAGACTGAATACGACGGACTCACATATCTTGATGTCGAGACAGAAGAGAACATCGCGCTCGCTAAGAGAGCATCCGATGAAGCTGTAGTTATGCTCAAGAATAACGGCATCCTGCCGCTTGACGCCGGCAAGACGAAGGTCATCTCAGTCATCGGTCCTAATGCGGATGCAAGACGTCCGCTTATGGGCAACTACTACGGAACATCTTCTGAATATATCACGGCCATAGAGGGAATCAGAAAAGCTGCCGGCAGTAATGTCAGGATCCTCTATTCTGAGGGATGCGATCTGAGCAACACCAAACCGGATCCGCTTTCACGTGACTATAACACAATAGCTGAAGCCAAGGCTGTCATGAGCAGATCAGATCTCGTCATCCTCTGCATCGGTCTCAACGAGACTCTTGAAGGTGAAGAGGGAGACCAGGGCAACCAGTATGCATCAGGTGACAAGAACGATCTCTCGTTCCCCAAGCCTCAGCTCAAGCTCATAGAAGCAGTAAAAAACTCAGGAAAACCCTTTATTACTGTCGTTATGACGGGTTCTGCCATGGATCTTACTCCGTTCTCCGAAGAAGCATCCGCTATCCTTCAGGCGTGGTATCCCGGAGCAAGAGGCGGTCTTTCGATCGGCGACATCATTTTCGGAAAGGTCAATCCTTCAGGCAAGCTCCCCGTAACCATCTGCAGGAGCGTTGACGATCTTCCTGATTTTGAAGACTACTCGATGAAGAACAGAACATATAAATACACCGAACATGAGCCGCTCTATCCTTTCGGATACGGTCTTACTTACGGAAAGGTCACGATCGGGAACATCGCAGTTTCCGACAGCTCAGCTTCTGCGCGCGAAAACGGATTTGATATCACTGTAAGCGTTAAGAACGAGGGCGCCATCAAGACCGGTGAAGTAGTTCAGATCTATGCTAAAGCACTTGAGGATAAGAACGAGGTCAGGAATTTTAAGCTCGTCGGTTTCAAGAGGGTCGAGCTCGAAAAAGGGCAGTCTGAAGACGTGATCCTTCACATAGATCCCGATTCTCTCAAGGTTTTTGACGATGAAGGTAACAAAGTTACACCGGAAGGAAAGATAAAGATCTATGCCGGATTCGGTCAGCCTGACGAGAGGACCAAGGAGCTTTACAAGACTTCGGCTCTGGAAGTCACGATCTAATAAAATAAGGCATTTCAGGCAAAAATATGGGGCCGGTCTTTTGCTTAAGACCGGCCCTTTTTCTGTCCTTTGTAACAATGTTACGAAATTATCAGTCTCCGCCGTGGATCGTCTCGAAAGTGAGTCCGAGATTCTCATTGTGATCGACAGCCCAGTCGACTGCCCACTCGGATTCGAAAAGAACGACCGGCTCCTCATCACGGTCAAGGACCAGCATTGAGGTTGAGGTAAGCGTCATTGTTTTCGGATCGAAATCCTCCTTCTCGGACTTAACCCAGCGAGCAAGACGGTAGGGAAGGGAAGTGCGGACGATCTCAACGCCGTACTCGGATGAGAGACGGTACTCCAGAACGTCAAACTGGAGGATACCGACAACGCCCATGATGTAGGTCTCGGTACCGATGTTAGGCTGCTTGAAGAGCTGAACTGCGCCTTCCTGCGAAAGCTGCTCGATTCCCTTGAGGAACTGCTTTCTCTTCATGGAATCCTTAGGCTCGACGCGTGCGAAGTTCTCGGGCGAGAATACAGGGATCGGATCGAACTCGAACTTGCGGTTGGATGAGATTATGGTATCGCCGATACGGAAGTTGCCCGGATCGAAAATACCGATGATGTCACCTGCATAAGCCTCCTCGGTGATGGCACGGTCCTGCGCCATAAACTGCTGGGGCTGCGCGAGAGTGATCTTCTTTCCGGTCCTCATGAGATTGACGGACATGTTCTTCTCATACTGGCCGGAGCAGATGCGGATGAAAGCCATTCTGTCGCGGTGTGAAGGATCCATGTTTGCCTGGATCTTGAATACGAAGCCGGAGAACATTTCCTCTTCCGGTTCGATGGTGCCGTCAGTCGAGTGATGTGAAGCCGGTGAAGGTGCCATCTTCAGGAAGTGCTTGAGGAAAGGCTCAACGCCGAAGTTGGTGATGGCTGAACCGAAGAACACGGGTGTCAGCTGTCCGTGAAGAACCTTGTCCATGTCGAGCTCGTCGCCTGCCATATCGAGCAGTTCGATGTCGTTTCTCAATACCTCGAGATGACCGGGCATGAGCATCTTGTCGAGCGCAGGATCGTCGATTCCTGAGACCTTCTCGGTAACCATGGATGCACCGTGGTCGTTGTTTTCCTTGTCGAAGACGAGGACGCTCTGTGTAGCTCTCTCGTAAACACCCTCGAAATCGCCGTCTGTGCCGATCGGCCAGTTGACGGGGCATGAACGGATGCCCAAGACCTTTTCGAGCTCGTCCATGAGGTCGAACGGGTTCTTTGCAGCACGGTCCATCTTGTTAACGAAGGTGAAGATCGGAATGCCTCTTCTGCGGCAGACCTGGAAAAGCTTAATTGTCTGGGCCTCGACACCTTTTGCACCGTCAAGGACCATGACCGCGGCGTCAGCAGCGCAGAGCGTACGGTATGTATCCTCGGAGAAGTCCTGGTGTCCGGGGGTATCGAGGATGTTGATGTGGCAGCCGTCATATTCGAACTGCATTACTGATGAAGTTACCGAGATACCACGCTTCTTTTCGATCTCCATCCAGTCAGATGTTGCATGGCGCGCAGCCTTTCTGGCCTTGACGGAACCTGCCTGGTGGATGGCTCCACCGTAAAGGAGGAGTTTCTCGGTAATGGTTGTCTTACCTGCGTCCGGGTGCGATATTATCGCGAACGTGCGGCGTCTTTTTATTTCCTCGATCCTGGAATAATTCATTTTGCCCCTCATTAATTGTATAATGGTGTTTAACTTTGAAAAAAGCCAAATAATTATATATAAGTTTTGGAGGGAATACAAATGAGAAGAGGCGGCGGAGTACTTATGCATATAAGTTCTCTCCCCGGACCGTTCGGGATCGGCGTGTTCGGAGAAGAGGCCGTGGAATTTGCAAAGAAACTGTCAGCGCAGGGGATGAAATACTGGCAGGTTCTTCCGTTCTCATACCCGGGAATGGGCAATTCACCATATCAGAGTTTTTCGGCATTTGCAGGCAACTGGCTGTTCATCGACCCGAGGCGTCTTGCCAAGAGAGGCCTTCTGACGCCAGCAGAGGTCCAGAATGCGGAATATAACGAGAACAAGTGGAGGATCGATTACGATTACCTGAGGAGCAACCGTGACGAACTTCTGAGAAAAGCTTTTGAGCGCGCCGACAAGGATCTTCTTAAGAAGGTCGACAAGTTCCTTGAAGAGAACAAGTGGGCAAGTGACGTCGCGGCTTATCTTTCCATCAAGGACGACAACTTCGGAAGACCCTGGTGGGAATGGACCGACAGCAGGCTCAAGAATTACGATAAGAAGGCCGTTGAGGAACTCAAGGGCAATACCAACTTCAAGTTCCACGCTTTCGTACAGTATCTGTTCCTCGACGAATGGACACAGATCAAGAAGGAGATCAATGACCTTGGCATTTCCATCATAGGAGACATGCCTTTCTATGTTTCGGGCGATTCCGCTGACGTATGGGCTTCAAGAGAGCTCTTCAAGATGGCGAGCCCTTCCAAGACAAATAAGCTCCTTTCCGACTATGAAAAGGATTTCGCGAAGTACCAGACACTCAAGGCCAAGGCAGACAAGTCAGATGCCTCTGAGAAGAAAGACGGCGAAAAGGATGAGATAACAGAGCCCAGGAAACCGAAGCCGGAAGCACTCGTTTTCGAGAGCGTGGCAGGCGTTCCGCCGGACTATTTCTGTGAGGACGGCCAGCTCTGGGGCAACCCCATCTACGACTGGAAGAAGATGAAAGCCGACAATTACGGCTGGTGGATGCGAAGGATCGGCGAGAACTTCAAGCTCTACGATTTCCTCAGGATCGATCATTTCAGGGCATTCTCATCTTACTGGGAGGTTGACGCGAATGCCGAGACCGCAAGGATAGGCAAGTGGCAGAAGGGCCCGGGTCTCGAATTCTTCGCTGAATACGACAAGGTATTCGGTGACAGGAGCAGGCTTATCGCAGAGGATTTGGGCGAGATAACTCCCGACCTCAAGGAATTCATGGAGAAAGTCGGCATTCCCGGCATGCGCGTCATGGAATTCACTTTCTATCCCGGTGACGACAGTTCCTTCATGCCTCATAACTTTAACAAGAACTGCGTTGCTTATACAGGCACGCATGACAACAATACATTGCTCGGATGGCTCTGGGATTCCAGAGAAGACGTCAGGAACTTCTGTCTGAAGTACTGCGGCTTTGAAGGCTCTAACTGGGGCGACGGCGGACCTCACAGCGGTTCATGCAGGGCGATCATCAGGACACTCTGGATGAGCCATGCAGACGTAGCGATCATTCCGATCCAGGATATGCTCGGATACGGTGCCGATACGAGAATGAACATTCCCGGAACGCCTACGGGCAACTGGGTCGTAAGGTTCTCCAAAGAGGATCTCGATTCGATCGACAACGACTGGTACCGCACGCTCAACACGCTTTACTACAGGTAACGGCTGATGAATTACATTCTTTGCATCGATCAGGGCACCACATCGACCAAGGCTTTTCTGCTGGATGAGCAGGGACATCTTAGCGGCGGCGCGCATGTGCCGTTCGAACAGCATTATCCCAATCCCGGCTGGGTGGAGCATGACGCTGAGGAGATCTATGTATCTGTCCTCAAAGCCATCGCAAAGCTTTTCGATGCAAATCCGGAAGCTGTCGGAAACATAGCAGCCATCGGTCTTACAAACCAGCGTGAGACGACGGTTGCTTTCAGTCCCGACGGCACGCCTCTTGCAAATGCCATCGTATGGCAGTGCAGAAGAACGACTGATATCTGCAGAAGGCCTGAGATAAAGAGTCAGGAAAGAAGGATTAGCGAGATCACGGGTCTTAAGACAGATCCCTATTTCTCTGCCACAAAGATGCTCTGGCTGCTCGAAAACGTGCCTTCGCTGAGAGAACTCGTTGATTCAGGAAAAGCTTATTTCGGTACGATCGACGGCTTCCTGGTATACAGGCTCACGGGATGCAAGGTGTTCGCTTCCGACTATTCGAACTGTTCGAGAACGATGCTTTTCGACATCACGAAAAAAGACTATGATGACGGCCTTCTCGAACTCTTCTCGGTTCCGCGCAAAGCTTTGGCAGAACCCCGCGAATCGTGCAGCGATTACGGCGCTGTCGAGATAAGCGAAGAGAAACTTGCTTCTGCAGGTTTTGGCAGTGAAGACATCAAAGTCCTGATGAGCCTTAACGGCGTAAGGATCACAGGCGTAATAGGCGACCAGCCCGCTGCGCTCCTGGGACAAAATGCAATTCACGAAGGTGAATCAAAGACAACTTACGGAACGGGAAGCTTTACGCTGATGAACCTCGGAACAAAGCCGGTGTTCTCAAAGAACGGACTCCTCACATCCTGCGCGTGGTCTTACAAAGGTGTAACCTCATATGCTCTGGAAGGCAGCATTTTCCAGGCTGGTTCGGTTATCAGCTGGCTCAAGGATGAACTGCATCTTATCGATTCTCCCGCAGAGTGCGACAAATACTGCGAATCCATAAAGGACACAGGCGGAGTATATCTCGTTCCCGCATTTACGGGACTCGGCGCGCCTTACTGGAAACCAGATGCCAGAGGCATAATCACAGGCCTTACGAGAGGTACCGGAAGGGCAGAGCTGATCAGGGCAGGCGTTGAATCGATCGCTTATCAGGTAACTGAACTCGTTAACCTGATGACTGATGATACGGGCATCAAGGCAAAGCAAATGAAGGTCGACGGCGGAGTATGCGCCAGCTCGTTCCTGATGCAGCTTCAGGCTGATCTTCTTGGCGTTACGATCACGAGAGCGGCTTCCGATGAGATGACCGCGATGGGAGCGGGATTTGCATCCGGCGTAACTTGTGGTATTTTTGAGAGCGTTGAAGATACCGGACGCTTTTATGTTCCCGGTAAGAAATACGATCCTGACATGCCTGCATTTGAGGTTTCGAGGATCATGGAGGGTTACAAAACGGCTGCAAGGGCGGCGCTTACCGCGACTGGCGGCTGATAATTAGCATGTCACAGGTATACATAGTCTTTTTCAAGCTGTTTATATGTTTAGGATTGGGATTTGTGCTCAACAAGTCCCGCGTCCTTGATATGCGCGGTGAAAAGATAATGACGGAGATCCTACTCAAGGCCGTCCTGCCGTTCATGATCATCTCATCGAGCCAGACACAGTTCTCTTTTGATGAGCTTCGCGGAATGGGTGCGATGTTTGCCTTTGCCACGGCATACTATGCGGTATCGCTTGCAGTGTCGAGGATGTGCTACAAGAAGACCCGTGCAAGCGATGATGAATGGCGCGTCATGACGACATGTACCGTTTTCGCAAACACCGGCTTCGTCGGATTCCCTCTGATGCATGCTCTTTACGGCGACAGGGGACTTCTGCTCGCTGCTGTTTTCAATCTCGTATATAACGCTTTCTTTTATACATACGGCGCCCACATCATCTCGAAAAAGCCCAGATTCAAGCTTTCAGAGCTTTTTTCGAGTTCGGTTTCAACGGCTTCGATAGCGGCTATAGTCCTGTTCATCGTTCCCTGGAGGATGCCGCAATTTGTTAACAGTGCGATCTCGATGGTTGGCGACATGTCGGTTCCGATGGCAATGATGATCATGGGATCTCAGCTTGCCGCTGTTGACATCAGAAGAATGCTCTTTGACTGGAAGCCGTATCTGGTTTCATTTGTCAGGCTCATGCTGATACCGGCCGTCGCGATACTTGCCGTATGGGGCCTGGAACACGCTTTCACGATGCAGGGTGACACTGCGAAGGTAATGGTCCTAATGTGCGCGCTTCCCTGCGGCTCAATGAATGTTCTTTATGCAGAAAAATACGATACCGCACCTGACCTCAGCACGAGGATAGTTACCATGTCCACAGTCCTTATGATGGTAACGCTCCTGTTCTGGACTTGGATAGTCAGGAATGTCTTGTGAGGAATTATGGCTGAAACACCTGATAACAAGATCGAAAGAATTGAGAATGAGGGGCTTGTCAAGCTCCTCGGACAGATCCGCAGCGACAACAGTGAGGAGAACATGATCGCGCTTCTCAAGGAAGCCGCGGTCTCCAAGTTCATCGTGCCTGTTGACGGTGAGGAAGGAAACTACAGCTTTCATGCGGTAAGCGATAAGAACGGCCTGAAATATATGGTCGTTTATTCCGATTCCGACAGCTTTGAAGTTGCTTTTGAAGACAAGTACAAGAAGCAGCAGGGCGTTGCTGCAGGTTTCGGCGATCTCATCGAGGTCGTAATGACTGATAAGATGGGACTTTCGGGTTTTGTCATCAACCCCGGAGTTGAGGAAGTGCTTTTCGGAAAAGACATGGTAAAGCTCATAGCGCAGCAGATGGGCATCGGAGGCGACGGCACAGCAAAGGTCGGCGAGCCCGATAAGTATCCGCCGGAGCTTAATAAAGCGCTTAATGAATATCTCAAGATAGAGCCTTCGGTCAGCAAGATCTGGGTCCGCCTCATGCGCGAAAACGGCACTGACCGCATCAGCTGGCTCATCATAGCCGAGACTTCACTGGAAGGCGAGCAGCTTAAATACATGCTGGATAACATGAGAAAATACTGTCTTCCTTATCTGGACAATATGGACGCTTACTGCGCTTCTTCGAAAGAAGAGTTTGCAGCGCAGGTGATCAAAGGCGTAAAGCCTTTCTGCGAGGCAGAGTGATACCATGAGCCGGAATAAGACCAGTTTTGTTGTGCTCGTGATCCTGGCCGGCATCTTTGTTATTGCGATAGCGATGGTATTCAACACATCGGTCAGACGCGAAAACGCGCTTAAGAGACAGGCCTCTGTCAATGAGAAGATAGAGTTCCTCAATTCGATCGATCTTACTGTTTACTGGATCGGCGGATTCCCCTCTGAACTCGAGAAACTGAGGCAGAACACGAACGTGATAATGCCTGAGAATATCAGCAGGGATAACATGCCGGTAAAATCTTCGACTTTCCGTATCTCGATAACCGAGAAGATAGGCGATCAGAAGGGCGAAACAAAGGAGATAGTTCCCCGCAAATACAGTGAATACATGATGATCGTTCTTACTTCCACGGAAGGCATCACTGATGAGGCAAAAGACATCCTGCGCGACTGCATCGTTTATAACGGAGTTCCCATACTTTGCATCGGTTCGGATGCCTGCCGGTTCGTAGGAACGATCCTTATCCACGGCAGCGGATACGATAAAGATCACACGCTGTACTACAAATTGAATGAGGGCTATAAAGAGCCATACCTCGACGTAAAAGCCGTCTCGGCAGGCGGCGTTGAGTTTGCGGATGCTTTCTGCACAAAGCTCAGCGAATACTGCAATGCCGCAGCAACGAAAAAGCAGACTGAAGCTTCCGAGATCATCGCTTCGGCCAATATTTCCGCGAGCGCGGCAGCCGCAACATCAACCGCTCCTGAAACATCGGAAACTGTTACTGAAACGACCGAAACGTCCGAAACGAGGCAGTTTTTGATGCCTCCTTCAGAATAAAAAGCCCCGAGATCCTTATTTTCAAACCGCACCGGACAGGTTTGACACCTAATTGTAATAATTATAATATAGTAGGGTGTTCGGGAGGTGGTCACCATTCACGCTTTGGAGGAAAGGATTCTTAAGGAAGGCCGGGTATTGCCCGGTGAAGTGCTTAAGGTCGGGAGTTTTCTTAACCAGCAGATAGATACTGCGCTTCTCACGGACATGGGCAATGAGATTGCCCGTCTTTTCGCTGATTCAGGCGTCACAAAGATCCTCACAATTGAATCATCCGGGATCGCCATCGCCGTCGCGGCAGGCTGTACCATGCATGTACCCGTCGTTTATGCGAAGAAGCACGCATCCAGCAACATGAGCAGTGATGTCTACACATCCAACGTTTTTTCCTATACACATCAGAAGACCTATAAGATCGCGGTTGCAAAGGACTACATAACCGCGGACGATACGGTTCTGATCGTTGACGATTTCCTCGCCATGGGCAACGCCATTAATGGCCTTATCGAGATAATCGGCGAGGCCGGAGCGAAGCTTGCGGGCGCAGCGATCGAGATAGAGAAAGGCTTCCAGGGCGGCGGAGACGCTTTGAGAGCCAAGGGCATCAGGGTCGAATCACTTGCGATAATCGACTCGATGAGCGACACATCCCTGACTTTCAGGGAGCAGTAACATTTGTATGCAGTTTTTGTGCATAAAAAAAGAATTTGGAGGAGAATTATGAGGAAATTGGTTTCACTGGTGCTCACAGCAGCATTCGCAGTGTCTTCCTGCCTGTCCCTTGCAGGATGCTCAAGCAAGCCTGCTGAGACAACAGCAGCTACAACAAAAGCAGGAGAGACTGCACAGGAGTCAAAGGGTACAGACGCTGCACCCGCAACGGGAAGCATTAAGGTCGGCGCGATCTACATCAACAGCCAGAACGACACTGCAGGCTATACTTTTGCTCATCACAAGGGTATCACCGAAGGTATGAAGCAGCTGGGTCTTGATCCTTCCAAGGATCTGTACATCGTTGATAACGTACCTGAGGACGATGAGAAGGTAAAGCAGGCCATCGACCAGCTCGCAGGCGACGGATGCAACATCATCTTCGGCATCAGCTTCGGATACATTAACGCTATGGAGGAGAAGGCTGCGGAATATCCCGACATCATCTTCTCACATGCAACAGGTTACAAGTCCAACGACAAGAACTTCAACAACTACTTCGGCAGGATCTATCAGGCACGTTACCTCTCCGGCATCGCTGCAGGATACAAGTCACTTGCTCTTAAGAACGACAACATCGGTTACGTTTCCGCTTGGGGCGTAGAGTATGCTGAGACATGCTCCGGCATCAACGCTTTCGCAATGGGCGCAAGAGCAGTTAACCCCAACGCAAAGATCCACGTTTACGAGATCTCAACATGGGGCGATCAGGAGAAGGAGAGACAGGCAGCTCAGGTTCTCATCGATACCTATAAGTGCTGCGTAATCGGTCAGCACTGCGACTCCGCTCAGCCTCAGATCGTTGCTAACGAGAAGGGTGTATTCGGATGCGGATACAACTCCGACATGACAAAGGAAGCTCCCAAGGCTCACCTTACTGCAGCTGTTTGGAACTGGAGCGCTTACTACGCAACAGCAATGAAGGCAGCAATGACAGACAAGGGTTCTTTCATGCAGTCAGTAGGTAACTACTATCAGGGTCTTGCAGCAGGTCTCGTAGACGTTTCTGCTCTTTCCGAGAACTGCGAGCCAGAGACAGCTGAAGCCATCAAGATCGCAAAGGATCTCATGGTCTCCGGCAAGTGGGATGTATTCTCAGGCGTTAAGCTCTTCTTCTCCGGTAAGGCAGGTGCTGTTACCGCTGAGCAGAAGAACGATGCTCTTAAGACAAACAAGGGCGAGGAGAAGGTTGCTGCAGGCGGAGCTTCCGTCGGCGATGACGTAATCCAGGGCTCAATGAACTACTATGTTGACGGCGTAACTCAGGTTAACTGATCACGCTGACTAACGCTGCAGGAGAGGTTTTATGGAATATGCCATTGAACTAAAAGGTATTTCGAAACGTTTCGGAACTCTTTTCGCAAACAAGAACGTCAATCTGCAGCTCAAAAAAGGTGAGATTCTTGCCCTCTTAGGCGAGAACGGATCCGGCAAAACGACTCTTATGAACATGCTGTCGGGCATTTATATGCCCGACAGCGGTTCTATTATTATGGACGGCAAAAAAGTGTCCATCAGTTCGCCCGAAGATTCGGCGAAGCTCGGAATAGGCATGGTGCATCAGCACTTCAAGCTCATCGAGCGTTTTACCGCGCTCGACAACATAAGGATAGGTTTAAGGAATGAGAAAGGTCTTTTCCTTAAGAAAGACACCAAAGACTTAGTAATCAAGATGGCCGAGAAATTCGGCTTTGACATAGATCCCGACAAACTGGTCTCGAACATGTCAGTCTCCGAAAAGCAGACTCTCGAGATCTTAAAGGTATTGTGCTACGGCGCAAAGATAATAATCCTGGACGAGCCGACAGCGGTCCTTACAGTTCAGGAAATAGACAAGCTCTTCAAGGTCCTCCGCAAGATGAGGGAAGAGGGGCATTCGATAATCATAATCACGCATAAGCTCAACGAGGTCATGGAGATATCCGACCGTGTAACCGTATTAAGACACGGCGAATACATTGATACGGTAGAGACTGCAAAGAGCAATGAGAAGAGCCTTACGGAGCTCATGGTAGGACGTAAGATCGATCTCGACATCAAGTGCATCCCGATCGAAAAGACCAAGCCTCTGCTCGAGATCCGCGGACTTACCGTAAGGAACGATGAAGGTGCGGTCGCGGTCGATCACCTCGATTTCTACATAAGAGGCGGTGAGATCTTAGGCGTTGCCGGCATCGCAGGTTCAGGTCAGAAAGAACTTTGCGAAGCCATAGCGGGACTGAGGCCCGTAATCGACGGCAAGATCATTCACAAGGGAGAGAACATCGTCGGATTAACGCCCAATAAGATCCTTGAAAAAGGCATCTCGATGAGCTTCATCCCTGAGGACAGATTAGGCATGGGTCTTGCACCGTCGCTGTCCATTACGGACAACATGATCCTCAAGAATTATAACGAACCGAAGGGACCTTTCATCGACCGTAAATACGCAAGAGAAGAAGCAAAGAAGGTCATTGAAAAACTCAAAGTCGTAACGCCTTCGACCGAGACTCCGGTCAGAAAACTTTCAGGCGGAAACGTTCAGAAAGTCCTTCTCGGAAGAGAGATAAAATCCGGCCCGAACGTTCTGATCACGGCATACCCGGTAAGAGGACTCGACATAGGTTCATCGTTCATGATCTACGACATATTGAACGAACAGAAAAAGAAAGATGTCGGAATTCTTTTCATAGGCGAGGACATCGACGTAATGATGGCACTGTGCGATAAGATAATGGTCATCTGCCACGGCAAGCTTATGGGTGTCGTCAACAGCAATCACACGTCCAAGGAAGAGATAGGTCTCATGATGACGGGCTCGCTCAATCTGGTCGAAAAGGACGGCAAGACCGCAGGCATCGCAAGAGATTCGGCAATAAGCGAAACGGAAGAAAACAAGGAAACGGAGGAAGCCGGTACATGAAAAAATACCATCTCGTAAGGCGCCCCGTTCAGTCTATCAGAAGGCTTCTTGTCTATTATCTCATCGGCATTGTGATATCGCTCGGGATCGGTGCGTTGCTCCTTGCATCACTCGGCATCAATCCTTTCGAATATTACGGAAGAATGCTCACCATCGGAATGGTCGGCAACAAGTATGCATATAAGAACATCGAGGGTTTCCTCAAGGTGCTTGTACCTTTGCTCATCACATCGCTTGCATTGGGACTGTCATTCAAGATGCGTTTCTGGAACATCGGAGGCGAAGGCGAATTCCTGATCGGAGCAATAAGCGCGGCGATCGTGGCATTCAATGTAACAGGACTTCCGAGGCCTGTTACTATACTCCTCATGTGCGTCGCGGCAATGCTTTCGAGCGGACTTCTGGGAATGGCGGTCGCCTTCTTCAAGGTTAAGTTCAATACGAACGAAACGCTCGTTACGCTTATGCTCAACTACATCATGCTGTACGTGATCACATACCTCGGAAAGACCAAAGAAGACTGGAACTTTTTCCTTGATCCGAAGTCCGCAAGGCCCATCTTCGGCAAGTTCCCCGAGACAGCCATCATGGACGGCATCAAGATCGGGAACTTCAATCTGCTGTGGTCTGTAGTTATTGCAGCTGCACTTGTTGCACTGATCTATGTCTATCTCAAATACACGAAGCACGGATATGAGATAGCTGTCATAGGCGACAGCGCATCGACCGCGAAGTATGCGGGAATGAAGGTCGGAAGGATCATAATGCGCACGATGTTCATTTCGTCCGCCCTGATAGGACTCGCCGCAGGACTGACGGCATCCGCATCCGGAACGATCTCAGAGACTATCACGAACAATGTCGGATGGACCGGCGTCGTCGTAGCATGGCTCGGAAAACTGAGCACTCCCGCGATCGCCATCACATCGGTCCTTATCGCAATACTTCAGTTCGGATGCAAGACCGCTGCAACGAAGTATCCTTCGATCGACAGCAACTTTGCAGACCTTCTGCAGGGCATAATCCTGTTCTCGGTACTCACTGCGGACTTTGCCGCCACATTCACGATAAAGAAGAAGGAGGACGCGAAAAATGCTTGATGTTATTACGCTCTTCCTGTTCAGCATAATCGTTTACAACATCCCGCTCCTTTACGGTACTGCGGGCGAGATCATGATCGAGAAATCGGGATCGCTGAACCTCGGCGTTGAAGGAACGATGGCGATCGGCGCCGTTGCTGGATATCTCATCGGAATGAGTTCCGGAAGCCTTTTTGTAGCATGCCTCGTAAGCTTTGCCGCATCGGGTCTTGTAGGACTTCTTTTCGCATTCCTTACAGTTACTCTGCAGGCAAACCAGAACGTCACGGGACTTACCATCACGACATTCGGTGTCGCGTTCTATTACTTCATAGGCAACGCTGTCTCCAACAGCGAATCCAAGTGGCCCGCTCTCGGCGGAAGCCGTCTTGATGCGCAGTTCCAGCCTATTGAGATACCGCTTCTTTCAAAGATCCCCGTGATCGGCAAGGTGGTCTTTTCGCACAGCATCCTTATCTATCTCGGCATTATCATCGCCATATTGATGTGGTTCTATTTCGAAAAGACAAATCCCGGATTAAAGCTGCGCGCCATCGGTGAAAACCCCGGTGCCGCCGACTCTCTCGGCGTAAACATTGCTCTCTACAAGTATATCCACATCATCATCGGCTCAGGCATCATGGGCATCGGAGGCCTTTACATGGCACTCAACATGGGCGGTACTTTTGAAGGTTCGAACTGCTGGATCAACGGCTACGGCTGGATCTCGATAGCACTTGTAATCTTCGCTAACTGGAGTCCTGCAAAGGCGATCCTCGGAACTCTGATCTTCGGGTTCTTCAACACTCTGCGTGTCCAGAACGCGCCTCTTGCCACGGCTTTCCCGACCACACTCGGATGGCTTACAAAGATACCTGCGCAGTTCTTCTCAGCGTTGCCGTTCGTGATCACGCTGATCGTCCTCATCCTGAGTTCGGTAAGGAAGAACAACAACAGCAATGAACCTTCCGCAATCGGCAGGAACTACTACAGAGAAGACAGATAGAGTAAAATAGTCTCCATGAAAAGGAGTGTATTGCAATGAAAATGACCGGTGCCCAGATCGTTATCGAGACCTTGCTTGAGCAGGGTGTTGATACTGTGTTCGGTTTTCCGGGTGCAACAGTAATTGATATCTATGACAAGCTCTTTGACTGTGGCGGCAAGATCAGGCATATACTGGCTGCGCACGAGCAGGGAGCAGCGCATGCCGCTGACGGTTATGCCAGAGCTACAGGCAAACCCGGTGTCGTTATCGCCACGTCAGGCCCAGGCGCGACCAATCTCGTAACGGGTATCGCAACGGCATTCCTTGATTCGGTTCCGATGATCGCCATTACCGGAAACGTTTCAAACTCCAAGATCGGACGAGACGCTTTCCAGGAGATCGACATCACCGGTGTTACGCTTCCCATAACGAAGCACAATTTCTTCATAAGAGACATCAAGGTCCTTGCGGATACCATCCGCGAGGCTTTTAAGATCGCGACTTCCGGAAGACCTGGCCCTGTCCTCATCGATATCCCGAACGATATCCAGAGAGGCACATGCGAATACGCTTCCAAGAGAAAGATCATTCCCGCCAAGCCTCCCAAAGCCGAAGATGATGCCATCGCAAAGGCATGCGAGATGATCAGCGAATGCAAGAGGCCTTACATCTATTTCGGCGGCGGTGCCGTCAGGGCAGGTGCCGGAAAAGAGATCTTAAAGCTTGCCGAAAAGATCGATGCTTACATCGGATGCTCCATGATGGGCCTTTCGGAGATCCCGACATCGACTCCGAGATTCCTCGGAATGCAGGGCATGCACGGTCATTTTGCATCTTCAGTCGCACTCGCAAAGAGCGATCTTATGATAGCCGTAGGAGTAAGATTTTCAGACCGTGCTACAGGCAAGACTGACAGGTATGCTCTCAATTCGAAAAAGATACACATCGATGCTGACTGCGCGGAGATCGGCAAGAACGTTTCCGTTGATCTCGGCGTATGCTGCGACATCAAGGACTTTATCGCAAGGCTGACGGACGCTGTTGAAGCCGGGAAGCATCCTGAATGGAAAGAGAAGATAAAGTCGCTCAGGGAACGTGAATCTGATGCTTATGACGATGATACTTTCGTGCCGAGAGAAGTTATTCTCGATGTTGCTTCCAAGGTAGCTGCCGACACCCGGATCGCGACTGACGTAGGCCAGCACCAGATGTGGACGGCACAGTTCTACGACTTCCGCCAGAAGCACACGTGGCTTTCTTCAGGCGGTCTCGGAACCATGGGATTTGGCCTTGGAGCTGCTATCGGCGCATGCTTTGCGACAGGAAAGAGATCAGTCCTTATCACCGGAGACGGCAGTTTCGGCATGAGCCTCAATGAGCTCGCGACAGCCGTCACATACAAGGTTCCGGTTACCATAGTTATATTCAACAACCGAACACTCGGCATGGTCAGACAGTGGCAGACGCTGTTCTACGACAAGAGATATTCAGGCACCACGATCGAACGCCGGACAGATTTCGTGAAGCTCGCGGAAGCATTCGGAGCAAAGGGCTTCAAGGCGGACGACATCGGTGAGTTCAGAAAGGTTTTCGATCAGGCTTACGCATACGACGGACCTGCCGTCATCGACATGAAGATCGACACGGATGCCATGGTCCTTCCGATGTTAAGACCCGGAGGAACTTTCGAGAATCTCGTAACGTGGAAGGAGGCCGAGAATGAAGAAGGATAAGATAATCATCGCCATCTACGTTGACAACCAGTACGGCGTTCTCTCGCGCGTCACGGCCATGTTCACCAGAAGAGGATTCAACATCGATTCGCTTACCGTTGGTGAGACTGAATCCCCGGCGTACTCACGTATCACGATCACGCTCTCGGCAGCCAAGACTGACAAGGAGCAGGTCGTATCGCAGCTTCGCAAGCTCTATAACGTCAAGAAGGTCGTTGTCCTTTCAAACGAGGAATGTATCAAGCGTGAACTCATGCTGATCAAAGTAAGGAACAGCGATGAGACAAGAGAACGCATCCTTGAGACCGCAAACATCTTCAGAGGCAAGATAATCGATCTCGGCGAAGAGGCGATAAGCATTGAGGTAACGGGTGATTCATCGAAGATCGACGGATTCATCCAGAACGTAAAGAGTTTCGGAATCATCGAAATGTGCCGCACGGGTATCGTCGCTCTTGACCGCGGCAGTACGACGATCTGGTCCGATCACGAGGAAGACTGATACTGACTATGGCTGATCTGATAAAAGACATCAATTCACTTGCGATCTTCGGCGGCCTGAGAAAAAGAGAGCCGCTTGCAAGTCTTGTAAAGTTTCTTAAGATCGCCGATGAGGGTACGCAGTCACAGAACGATCTGATCGAGGCTTATGCGGAATTCGTCAACGCCGTTTACGAGCTCCGTCCCGATGCCGATTTTTCCGGCGCGCTCTGGGATGCTCTGAAAACGGATGACAATGCATATCTTAACTTCAAGAAGACAAATGCAATGAGGCGCCGCACCGGCGAAGAGGAACTTAAGATCAGCCGCATGATGGAGCTTTCCGCTGAACGTGAGCTCGACATACTTACGAAGATAGGAAATACATCCTACATCAATCTCCAGTCAATGCTTTACTTTGACGGATATATAGCGCAGTTCAAATCCACCGGAATAGACTTGAAGGAAAGATATCTCGCCCTGCTGGCATCTCTTGATTCCTGAACGGGATCCTTGTACTGTAATCTCAATGTCAAAAAACGTTCATTTTTTCATAACACATTCTGATTTGGCATGTGGTAGTATAAAGCCATCAAGAAAAGAACCAAATACAATAGCAAGGTTCAAGGAGGTGAGACCAATGGGACAAGATAACACATCAAGCAAGCATTTGGTCTCGCTTGGTTCAGTTTCCCACCTGTAAGGTTTTCTACTTAATCTGAGTTTTACTCAACACGGAACCGACAGACCACTGCAACATCTTGAACTACAATTTAACAAGAACTTTTCCCCCGCAAGCTGCGATGCGGGGGTTTTGTTTTGAAGGGTTAAGACATATAATCAAACTATCAATTTACGGAGGTTATCAACATGGCAGATCTACCTAACATCGACATCAACAAGGTCAAGGAGACAGCAAGCGGAGCTCTTGATGCGGTTTCCAAGAATGAGCAGGCAAACGGCGTTTTCGAGAAGGCTGCAAACGCAGTTGAGAAGAAGACCGGCGTTGACATTCCGACAGCAGGTGACCTTTCCAAGATGATCGGTCAGTAAACCGTTTTTCAACGTCAGTGTCATGAAAAGGGCTGTCTCAAACGGGGCAGCCCTTTTGCGCGGCAGTATGACATCATATAGTCAAATTATCAATAAATAATCATGTTATAATAATTTGAGTGTTTTTATTGACCGGGAGGGAATCGTTTAATGAAACTGTCCGATCTTCTTGAATTTGACAACATAGTCGTGCAGTGTCACGACAATCCGGATGCGGATGCCATCGCATCGGGTTTTGGTGTTTACAGCTATTTTCAGGCGATGGGAAAGAATGTCAGGTTCATCTATTCCGGCAATTTCGTTATCACCAAGACCAACCTCAAGTTCATGGTCGAAGTCCTAGATATCCCGATCGAATATGTCAGGCAGCTCGAAGAGAAGCCGCAGCTTCTGGTAACTTGCGACTGCATCTACGGTGAAGGCAATGTCCGCAGGTTTGAAGCGGATAACATTGCTTCAATAGATCATCATTATCTCGGAGATAACAAACCGCCTGTGCTAAATGACGTGCGTCAGGGTGTAGGCAGCTGTTCGACCATTGTATGGGATCTCCTGAGGAAAGAAGATTTCGAGATCAGCAAGAACATTTCCACCGGCCTTTATTACGGCCTTTATACAGATACAAATACCCTCGCGGAAGTTTACCATCCGCTTGACCGCGATATGCTCGATGAGATCTACTATGACAAGGGACTTATCAAGCACTTCTGCAACATGAACATGACGCTTCAGGAAGTTAAGATAGCGGGTATGGCACTGCTCGGATACGAGTATCACGAAGTCCACAGATATGCGCTTCTTGAGACGATGCCATGTGACCCTAATATCCTCGGTCTTATAAGCGACTTCTTCCTCGCGGTCGATACGGTTGATGTATGCGTTGTCTTCTCCGAACTCGATGTCGGCATCAAGTATTCCGTAAGAAGCTGCACAAACGAAGTCAGGGCAGATGAGCTTGCCGATTATCTCTCGCGCGGCATCGGTTCCGGCGGCGGACGTTCAGACAAGGCAGGCGGACTTATCCAGAAGGAACTGTTAGGAGAGATCAGACAGGATTATCTCCCGTCAGACGATATCCACAGACATGCGATCGTTACTACCGTTTTGCGCGACCGTCTGCACGATTACTACAAGGATTGCCACATTATCTATGCAGGAAAGGATAAGCTGGATTTCTCGCGCATGAAGCGCTACAAGAAGCTTCCTCTCAAACAGGGCTATGTGTGCCCTTCGGAATTCCTTCCCGTCGGTACGCCGATCCTTGTACGTTCACTTGAGGGAGATACCAACCTCAATGTCAACGAAGACACCGTCATCATGATCGGTGTCAGGGGCGAAGTCTATGCTTCCAATCAGAAGGTCTTCAGCAAGAATTACAGGACGGTCGATGACCAGTACACGATGAAACTCGATTATTTTCCGACCATCAAGAATACGAAGTCGGGCGAGATCATACCGCTCCGCAAGGTCGCAAAGACATGCGTTTCAGAAGGCGGAAACAAGATCCTCGCCATGCCTATCTACACGACGACAAAAGTCTTTACGAAGTGGAACGGCGATGAGTATCTCAAGGGTGAGCCCGGAGACTATCTGGCTGCTAAGGAATCAGATACCGATGACATCTACATCATAAACAAGGATATCTTCATACAGACATATGCGCCCGATGAGCCTCAATAAATCAAGGGAAGAAGAACTATAATGGAATACAAGTACGACGCTTTCATATCCTACAGGCATGCTGAAAAGGACACCATGATCGCCTCGGAGATCCAGAAGAGTCTTGAAAGATTCAAGATCCCGAAAGCACTTCAGAAGCAGACCGGCAAAGAAAGGTTTAACCGTATCTTCAGGGATGTTGAAGAGCTTCCTATTTCCAGCAATCTTACAGAAGATCTCACGGAGGCATTAAGGCTTTCTCAATTTCTCATCGTAATCTGTTCATACAGGACTTCAGAATCCGACTGGGTAAAGCGTGAGATCGAAACGTTCCTTGAGCTTCACGATTACAACAAGCAGCTCATATTGACTGTTCTTGTCGAAGGTGAGCCTGATGAGGTAATCCCCGAAGAATTAAGGCACGACAACATCATCCACTATCTTGCAGACGGTACCTTTTACTGTAAGGACGAGGTCGTTGAACCTCTGGCTGCCAATTACAGGATGCCTATTGCAAAGGCCAGGAAGACGGAACTTCCGAGACTTGCGGCATCCATGCTCGGCTGCAATTATGATGACATCATCAGGAGAAGGAAAGCTTTCAGGAGAAGGCGTCTGCTTATCGAAACGGTTTTGATCTCTGTAGCGGCTATAGGCCTTTTGTCATACATCGGATGGACCTTGGTAAAGATACAGGACAATCTGAGAAATGCCCAGATGAACCAGTCGAGATATCTTTCTACGGAATCCCAGAAACTGCTTGATGGAGGTGACCGTATCAGTGCGCTGCAGCTTGCTGTTTCGGCGCTTGAGAATACCGACGGGTCAAGCCGCCCGGTTACAAGTGAAGCTGTGTATGCTCTTGCAAATGCATTGGGCGCATATCAGACATGGGGTTCATCAGTTTCTTCACCTGTTTGGAGATATGAGGTTTCATCAACGATAATTAAATATGAGTGTGACTATTCTTCCAAGAATGTTGCAGTACTTGAGTCATCCGGAGTGCTTCATATCTGGGATAGGAAAGAACATAAAGAGTCAGTTTTAGGGGATGAAGATAACCACATATATGATTTCATATTTGACAAGTATGACAATCTGATCGTTATTGGCCAAGGTTATACGGCTCTTTATGAGACTAATTCTTTGCAGGAAAGATGGAGGTTTGAAAACAACGGCTTTAGCAAGACCAGAGAAGTCAATATTCTGTATAGTTCAGCAAAAGAAATAGTCGGTGTAAATGCAAATTCTTCCTTTTTCCTTCTCAATGCAGTAGACGGAAGCGTTTACCTTGCGTTAGAAACGAGTAATATTAAGTTCTTTAAAGATATCCATGAGAAGACCGGAGAATTTTTCAGTTTGACGAGATTCCTGGTCAATAATGATTTTTCTGAAGTAATACTTATCGGAGCTGACAGTGATACAAGCTACTCAATGTATTCTTATGATATTAAGAAGGATAAGTGGCAATGCTTAATTAGTAATTCCGGTGATTTTCTGCAGGCGGATTTCGACGATGATGGAAACATTATGGTGTTGAGACATTCAAAAGAAGATCCGGACGCAAAGAAATATGCCGGAATGGATGAACTCTATGATTCTTCAGTTATTATGGAATTGATCTCAGATAAAGGCAAATCAGCATGGAAAAACGAGCTTTCTTCAACAATGAGGATCATCGACAGGAATGTGATCAGCCTGCAATACAAAACGAAAGATGAGGAAACTATTCCGGTAGTAGTTGCGGTTTTTGCAAACAGGTGTGTAGTTGCTGATAAGAAAACAGGGAAAACCATTAAGAGTTTCGATCTGCCCGGAAGTGCGATCAGCACTGGTCTGTCCAAATCGATTGATGGAATGATCAGAGTGAATTTGGTGCTTCAAAATGGTAAGGCAGTCTGGCTGCCTCTTAATGCAAAGATTAAATACATATCAAGCCAGAAGTATTTTCCGGATGGATCACTCAGGATGAAATCTTTCAAAGACGGTGATATGTTGTCATATCTTGTAGAAGACTCAACCGAAAAAGTAGTAACGGAATTTGACGGGAGATATTCGGATTCAAAATTCATGGGAATTGAAGGTACTGAAGAAATGTCGGATCTTGAATTCGTGTCAGTATCACCAAGCGGAAATTTCCTGATTGCTTTCAGTAATGATAAAACAATTACCGGCATCGATCTGAAAAATCGTAAAGTGCTGTGGACAACAAAGGGACCAGGTATCGGTCTGGAAGCTTTTGATGCGTATTCTTCAGATGAGAAATATTTCTATGTGCAAAAAGAAACCAACGCGAATGTTCCGAAACAATCTTTGGTGAGGCTGGATCTGTCAAACGGAAAGTTCGAAGATTTGAACAATGAGTTTGCTTTTAATTCCAGGCTTATTACTGAAGGCTATGGCGGAAAGCTTTATTCGATTAATGATGAAACCGCGCAGAATAAGGAACTTACGCTTTATTCGTATGACATTGCAACCAACACCGCAAAAAAGATGTCTTTAGATATCAGCAATCTTAGGGTGTTTCATTATCTTAATGTTTTGAGCATTTCTCCTGATGGAAAAAAGGTTTTCTTCTATGTGAGGACAGAAGGCAAAACACAGAATAAAGTTCTCAGGTTGATGATTGATGGTGAAACCGGAAAATTCACAACATCAGAATGCGGTTATTGCAAATTAACCGCTTGGAATGAAAAGGGAAATCTTTTTGCTGAATTTTATGACGAAGGTACTATTTCTGTCTGCTCAGCCGACGGCAAGGAAAAATATAAGATCGATACTGAACAGCGTACACCCAACGGCATGCAGTTTTTTGAAAACAAGTTGTATGTCCTCTATAACAATGATCAGTTATGCAGCTATAATTCTATCGGCAACCAGTTAATGAGCATAAATCTCAACCACTCGGCTCTGAAAAATGGTGATAAAGTGAGATTTGAATTTCTACGTAATTATTTGTTTGTAAGTACCGAAGAATATACTGATATCATCAACCTTTCCGACAAGAAGAGCATTGGTTCATTTAGAGGCTTCTTGTGCCTGCATAATAAGAAAGAGGCTGAAAAGAGTCTTAGTTCTCTTGTTCTGGTTTCCAAGACATTCCTTAACGGAAATAAAATACCCAGAATTGGTTGTTTCGAATATAAAACTGTACCCAAGATGATCGATCAGGCAAAAGAATACCTGAAACAGAACGGTGGTAAGATGAGTGAAGAATTCAAGAGGAAGTACGGTATAGAGTAACGATCAAAAAAAGGGACTGCGGTTTGCAGTCCCTTTTAGTTTGCTTTGAATCAGCTTTACTGCTGTGAGGCCTGAGCTGCCTTGTACTTTTCCTCGTCGGCTTTCTTGATCGCCTTGCGCATGATCTTGCCGCTCGGAGTCTTGGGAAGTTCTTCAACGAACTCAATGACTCTCGGATATTTATAAGGCGCCGTAGCATGTTTGACGTGGTTCTGAAGCTCCTTAACGAGCTCGGGTGTTCCCTGGCCCTTATACTGCTTTGTGAGGACGATGGTGGCCTTTACTGCCTGTCCTCTCATCGGATCGGGTACGGATGTGACTGCGCACTCGAGGACCGCAGGGTGTGTCATAAGGGCGCTCTCTACCTCGAAAGGTCCGATACGGTAACCTGAGCACTTGATGACGTCATCGTTTCTTCCTACGAACCAGATGTAGCCGTCCGGATCTCTCCATGCTGTATCACCTGTGTTGTAATCAGCACCGGGCCACTGGTCTGCCATTGCCTCTGGGTTCTGGTAGTATTCCTTGAAAAGTCCCGTAGGATGTGAAGAAGCGTTCTTTATGATGACGTTGCCTACGATACCGTCTTCAACGGGGTTGCCGTCGTCATCGAGAAGCGCGATGTCGTAAAGGGGAGTGGGCTTTCCTGTTGAACCGGGCTTAACGTCGATCCAGGGGAAGTTGGCGAAAAGTACGCTTCCTTCTGTCTGGCCGAAGCCCTCTCTGATCTCAAGTCCCGTTGCATCTTTCCACTTGTAGAATACTTCAGGATTAAGAGGCTCGCCTGCCATCGAGCAGTGCTTGATGGATGAGAAATCGTACTTGGAAAGGTCTTCCTGGATCAGGTAACGGTAGATCGTGGAAGGACCGCAGAAGGAGTTGAGCTTGAGCTTTTCGATGATCTCGAGCATCCTCTGTGCGTTGAATTTGCCCTGTGTATCGAAAGTGACGTTGACTGCGCCTGCGATCCACTGTCCGTAGATCTTGCCCCATGCGAACTTTGCCCAGCCCGAGTCGGCCTGTGTAAGGTGTCTGCAGCCGTCGTAGACCTGCTGCCAGTATTTAGCAGTGACGATGTGTCCCAAGGGCAGGAGATAGTCGTGAAGGATCATCTTGGGCTCGCCGGTCGTGCCGGAAGAGAAGTAGATGATCATGGGATCTTCGTTATGTGTTGCTTCATCACCTGTGGGCCTGTCGAAAACGGGAGAAGCCGCATCGATGTCGTCGGTAAGAGAGCGCCAGCCCTCGGGTGCTTTGCCGATAACGCTGCAGATCTGGACTGTATTGCAGTCGGGACGTGCGCTGTTGACGTTGTCGATGATCCACTGGTCGTCTGCACAGACGATCATCTTAACGTTGGCAGCATTGCAGCGGTAAGCGATATCGTGATACTCGAGCTGGAAAGTTGCAGGGATAACGACCGCGCCGAGCTTGTGAAGACCGACCATCGTAAACCAGACTTCGGGACGCTGGCGGAGGATCATGAGGACCCTGTCGCCCTTCTTGATTCCGAGGCCCTTAAACATGTTGGCTACGCGGTTGCTCTTTTCCTTGATGTCGGTAAAGGTGAAGTGCTTCTCGTTGCCGTCATCGTCGCACCAGATGAGTGCTTCACGGTCGGGCTCGGTGTCAGCATACACGTCGACGACGTCGAATCCGAAGTTAAAGTCCTTGGGGATCTTCAGCTTGAAGTTCTGCTTGAAATCTTCATAGCTCTCGAAATCAACTCTTTCGACAAATCTTTCCAGTAAACTCATATTTATGTGTTTCTCCTTGAGGTATTAACCGTTGATGATTGTCAGGAACTTTGCGTTGTCCGTGACTGCCCTCTGGCCGTGAGGCTTCTCGGGGTTGAAGTAGATGGAATCTCCTGCATTGAGGGTAAACTCGCGGTCTCCGACCACCACCTTGATCGTTCCTTCAATCACGTAGTTGAACTCCTGACCGCCGTGCTTAACGAGCTCTGCAGTCTCAGACTTCGAAAGGGTAACGATCATGGGATCCATCTGTCTGTGCTTGTAGTTGAAAGCAAGAGCGCTGAATGAATAGCCGGGATAACGCTCGACCTTGACGCCGTTGCCGCCTCTCACCACGGTGTAGTCATCCATTCTCGGGACATCGCCGGTCATGAGGACTGTGGGATCCACCTTGAAAAGCTCGGCAACTTTGTAAAGAAGGCTGATGGGGATCTCTTTTGCACCTGTCTCATAAGCAAGATATTCGTCCTTGCTGACACCTATATTGCGTGCAACGTCCTCTGCATCCATGTCGAGTATGTCACGAAGCTCCCTGATCCTCTGGGAAATCTGCTTGATGTATTCGTTCATGTCAGGCCTCCATATATTTACTTGATATTTATTTCTATTATAAGCGGCAGATATTATACAACATATTGAGCTGTTTTGCGAAAACAGCTTCTAATATGCTAAAAAGAGCTCCCAATATGGGAAGATGTCAGCCTTTAAGAACAGCGCCGTCCTTAAATGCGTTGCCGACCTTTTCACCTAAGGCGATATATGTGTTGTTGCACGGGTCGAATGTGATGGGCTTTAGTTTCTTAGGATCGACCTTGCCGTCGGTGCAGACGCTCTCATCTGCGGAAACATTGACTATCTCACCGATGAGGATGCCGTCTTCAAAGCTCTTGACCTTGCATTCGAGTGCCATCGGAAGCTCGTCGATCAGGGGAGCATCTACAAATGCGCTCTTTGTTGCGTGGAAACCTGCTTTTGCAAACTTATCAGGAACTGTCCTTCCTGATTCAATTCCGACATAGTCGCAGGGAATGACCTGATCCTCTGTTGCCATGCTCACGGTGAATGCTCCGCGCGCCGCGAGATTATCGGTCGTCTTATGTTCCGAAAGGCTGATGGTTATCTCTTTGAAATCAGTCGTGATACCCCATGCGGCATTCATTGCATTGGGGACTCCGTTCTCATCGTAAGTGCCGATAATGAGAACGGGCTGTGGCAACATAATGGGTTTTGCACCGAAATCGATCCTGCTCATAAGTGAACCTCCGTTTTTTGATGTGTTTTTTCTCTTTAGGATATTATAGTGCCGATCGAGCGCATAAACAAAGCTCCCGCGTAATAATAGGGTGTGATCACGCAGGAGCTTTGTTCGTATGGTTTAGTGGGAGGGTGTTTCCCAACTTACGGACGAATGTGTGCAATAACCTCACATTCTCCTAACACGGAAGAAACAGTCCGATTGACCTGACTGTATTCTTCCACTATTATTTTATCGACACTGTGTCGATTTTCAATAAACAGAATATATGCTAGTGATGCGAAATCGACAGATTGAGAAAATGTGTCGATGCGGAGTCCGGATAATGAGCGGAACCAGAAGAACGCAGATGACGAGACAGCTCTTCAGGGATTCTTTGATCGAACTGCTGCAGACCAAGCCGTTCCAGAAGATCACCGTTAAAGAGATCTGCGAACAGGCTGATCTTAACAGGACCACGTTCTATCTTCACTATGATGATCAGGATCAATTGTTAGATGACATTGTAGGTGTTTTCAAAGAAGGTCTGGACAGATATTTTCCGCCGATATCGGATAAGACGGACAGGATCAACCGGCTTAATGAATATCTTTTATATGTTAAGGAAAACTACAAGATGTTCAGGATCCTTATGAGCAATGATCAGGCTGTCGGAAAAAGGAAGAAGATCCTTGAAGATCTGTTGAGCGAAAGGATATTGGCATATAAACCGAAAGACAGCCTGCCTGAAGGCAAATATATCTATTATTTCATTCTCGAAGGAGGCATAAGCATGGTATTGCACTGGATCGACTATAATTTTGACCTGCGGCCTGAAGATCTTGCAAGGCAGATAGATGAGCTTTGTTATCCTGTTTTTGAACGGTATTTTTGTTAACTGAAACAGCATCACAAAAAGAAATTGCATTCGGAAAGGTAATATGTTACCATTAACGCAAAACGGTAACATGTTACCTTTTGCGAGGCGTGAATATGAAGATCGAAGAAGTTGTTAACAGTGGAAACGTGGATCTTTCAGGAATCCCGTCAAATTACTATCTTCTCGGATTGCTGAGTGCATTCGAGAACCGCTTTCAGGCCATGGCAGACAATCTTATGAAAGACATAAGCTGGAAACAGTTTTTCGCAGTCATATGCATAAACATATGCAAGGTACCGCCGACGATTAAGGAACTGTCTGATATACTCGGGAGTTCTCATCAGAACGTTAAGCAGATCCTGTTAAAACTCGAAAATAAGGGGTTTATCAAGTTCCTGCCTGATGAATCAGATAAGAGGAAACAGCTTATAGTGCTGACTGATAAATGCAGAAGATTCTGTGAAAAGAATGATGATGCGAGCAGCCTGATAATGAAGAAAATGTTCGAAGGAATTCCGGAAAAAGACATCAAGACAACGATCAGGACGATCACAAATATCGAGAAAAATCTAAAGGGGATAGGGGATCAAGATGATTGAGATCATAATCTACGGTTCGATCTACGGGACGACCAAAAAGTACGCAGAAGCTCTATCTGACAAAACAGGGATCAAGGCCTGCTCTTATAAAGACGTAAAAGACATTAATTCTTACAGGACGATCATATATCTGGGCGGACTTTATGCAGGTGGAGTCGAGGGAATGAAAAAGACTCTGAAGAACTTGACTGACATCACGAATAAGAAGTTGATCATCGCAACGGTTGGATTGGCAGATCCGGCTGATAAACAGAACACCGATCACATAAAGAGCAAAATGAGAACGCAGATATCTACGGAAATATATGAGAAAGCAAGCATTTTTCATCTGAGGGGAGGAATAGATTATTCGAAGATAAGTCTGCTTCATAAGACCATGATGAACATGGTCTATAAAAAGGCATTAAGCGTTCCGGAAGAAGAGAGGACTGCTGAGATACGTGCCATGATAGAGACATATAATAAACAGGTGGATTTCGTTGATCTTAACAGTCTGGAACCGCTGATCAAATGCCATCTGATGAGCCCTTAAGTCTTTTCACGCGTTCATATCACTTATCTCCCAATAACTCCTTTTGCCTCTTTTTGCTCAGGCTCCCCAGTACGATCTTGTAAGCCTTTTCAAGCAGATCCTTCAGCACATCATCAGGAACTTCTCCGTCTGCTTTTACGGAATTCCAATGCACTTTGTTCATGTAGTATCCGGGGATGATATCCTTGTACCGGCCGCGCCAGAATTCGCCTTCTAAAGGATCCAGTTTCAGTGTGATGTAAACAGGAATGTCATTGTCATCCCTGCATACCGCGGCAAACATCTTTCCGCCGATCTGATAGCGTATCCAGTTCCATTCCGGCTGGAGATCTCGTGTCACGCCGGGTTTGCCGAGAAGGAACTCATCGATCCATTCGTATTTCATGTTGTTTCTCCAATTATTTATTTTCCGCAGTAAGCCACGGCATCTGCCTGGAACTGTAATCCTTCTTTTCCGCCGACATGCGCGAACTCGGTCTGTATTGATTTCCTGACAGGGTACTTGCCGTTGAATCTTTCCTTTATGATCTTCTCCATGACCGGGATGTTCCATACGTCTCTGAAAAGACAGTCCATCTGAACTACTGATTCAAGCGTAAGACCGACCAGTGCAAGCCTTTCTTCCATGTTATCGAAAGCTCCGTTGATCTGCTCCTCAATGGTCCCGCCGACATTGCCGACGCAGTAACCAAGGAAACAGAAATCACCTGCTTTGATGATCCCTGAATGAGCCCACTGTTCATTTACTTCATATCTTTCAATCCCTGCCATTTTTCTTTCCTCCGTAAATCTTTATCATTGCTTTTGCCATTGACTTTAATTTCGCTCGAACCTCTTCAGGTTCGAGCACTTCGACTTTATCTCCGAACGTCAGCATCCACATCGTCAGATTCTCCATGTCACTGTAATCGCGTATCAGAAGAAGTCTTCCGTCTTCCTGTTCCTCATAGCAGTCAGGTCCGAATTCTTCTACCAGACGCCATTTCGTGTCGGGATCGAACAAAGCCTTGAGGATTATGTTCCGGGGAAACTTCAATTCTGTACTGAGGTCAGGAACCGGTGCATTCCTGCAGACAAAATCCTTTTGGGATTCCCGCACTTTGTCCATGCGGTTCAGTTTGAACAGTCTGTAATCCTTTCGCTTTCTGCACCACCCGTAAACATACCAGCTCGTCCACTTGAAAACGATGTAATAAGGTTCGATCGTGCGTTTGCTTTCACCTGACGGAGCATAATAGTAGAACTCCAGAAGATGTCTGTTTTCTATCGCATCCTGTATGGTGGATATCTTCGGCGCAAGAGATTCCTTGTACCACGATGAAAGGTCGATCAGAATGGAATCCCGTCCGCTGATTAATCCCGATGAACCTGACTGGATCTTCTCCATCAGCTGTCCGTAATACCTGCTTCCGCTTACGCTGTCCAGACTTCGAAGTCCAGCAAGGATCATCTGCATGTCTTTGGAAGTGAGGATCGTTCTGTCTATCTTGTATCCATCAGCGATGCTGATCCCACCGTTCACACCCTGAGCAGTGCGGATCGGAATGCCTGCATATAAAAGATCATCTATGTCACGGTTGATAGTCCTCCTCGATACTTCAAAGCGTTCGGCAAGTTCAGGTGCCGTAACTTTTTCCTTTTGCAGCAAAACTGACAGTATTCCGATAAGTCTGTCTATCTTCATCTTGTTTTCGCTCCATTTCCGATATTAACAGAGTAAACACGACAACAGTATGTCATGTTTATTCTAGCATTTTTGCTCATGCTATAATTACTAAACATAATTGTTAATTCTCGAAATCAAGGGGGAGATCATGAAACAGACTAAGATCCTATCAGTTATGTTATCTGCCGTAATGTGTGTATCGATGTTCGCCACGCCGGTCAGCGTTTTCGCTGATGAAACGCCCGCTGACTCGGAGACGCAGACTGAAGCAACCGAGAAGCAGGAGCCGGAAGCAACAGAGAAGCCCGCTCCAAAGGAGACTAAGAAAGAGAAACCTGAGGAAACCATTAAGGAAGAACCCGAATCGGAAGAAAAGAAGGAGCCTGAACAGACGGCTGAGCCAGCAGAGACAGAGCCTTCAGAGTCGAAACCGGAAGCTAAGGAACCCTCGGAGACGATGCCTTCAGAGGAGGCCGAGGAACCTGCGCAAACAGAGGAACCGGAGGAAGCGGCTGCACCTGAAGAGACTGCTCCCCAAACGGAAGAGGATAACAGGGAAGCCGCTGATAAGATCATTTATTCAGGTATAAACACCTATGGCGGCTGTGCAGTTCTTTATCAATTGGATGATAAAGGAAAACTGACATTAACAGGAGAGGGCCGTGGTTCCGAAGCAGCTGTTTGGTGACGAAACATATGTGGATCAAGTAAAATCCATAGTTTTCGCCAGCAATAAACTGACCGGACTTGCCAATGATTGTTTCTATGAGTTTATAAACCTGAAGAGCATCAAGATACCCGGCTATATTAAGTCAATAGGCGATTACGCTTTCAGATATTGTGAAAGCCTTGAGACCGTAGAGCTTGCCAGTGGCATTCAAAGAATCGGATATAGTGCTTTTGACAGCTGTAAAAGTCTTAAGAGCATATCCATTCCCGACAGCGTAACATTTATAGACGGCTATGCTTTCTACGAATGCAAGAAACTTACAAGCGTTAAGTTATCCAAAAATGCTGACCTAAATGAAGGGGGAGTGTTCACCGGTTGTACCGCATTGACAAAGATCAATATTCCGAGCGGTGTCAAGACAATTGGCTTCAATACTTTTTATGGTTGTGTAAATCTTACAAGTGTCAGCATACCCGATTCTGTGACTTCAATAGGAATGGAAGCTTTCTCTCACTGCGCAGGTCTTAAGAATATCTATCTTCCTGACAGTATAAGTTCTATTGGGCAGCGCGCTTTTCAGCATTGCGTTTTACTTGAGAGCATAACGCTTCCCGTCGGAATCAAGCAGATCCATGCTGAAACATTCCATGAGTGCCAAAGTCTCAAAAAAATCGATATACCGAAAAACGTTGCTATCGTTTCTTCAGGAGCATTTTCATATTGTTCTTCGCTTGAAGAAGTTAACTATGGCGGAGCAGAGGGAAATCTGACGATCGAGAAAAGCGGCAATCAAGCCATTACTTCACTTACCATCAATTATGGTGTTAAGAGCACAAACTGCATGACCGCTTCCGGAAAGACCGCGAAGGTAAAATACAAAAAGCTCAGGAAAAAGAAACAGAAGGTAAGCCGCTCAAAAGTTATTACAGTCAGTCACCCTAAGGGTAATGTGACATTCAAGCTTGTAAGCGTTTCCAAGAAAAAGTACAAAAAATACTTCAAGATTGCTTCTAACGGCGTTGTTACCGTAAAAAAGAAGCTTAAGAAGGGCACATATACTATCAAGTGCAATGTGACTGCTGTGGGAAATGATGACTATAAGCCTCTTACCAGGATAGTGACATTTAAGATCAAAGTTAAGTGATCTGAAGTTCTGAATCAAAACATACGGCGGCCGGATCTGATCCGGCCGCTGTCTATTTAGTGTAAATATGTGGAGCAGTGCGTAAAAGTTGGTATAATGAGTTGTCGATCAAGATACTGTTGAAATTGTGTTATGAAGTTTTTGAAGTCATGTAAAAAGATCATCTGCAAACTCTGCGGCAAGGTGCGCTGGCTTTTATTGGCGGCTGCCCTGCTGTTTATAGTGTATTTTCTGGTCGACTCTAATTATAGTTGGTACCCCTATATTAACGGCGTTTGCGGTTATGACGGATTACCCATACATGAACATCAAATTTCCAGTATTTGGTGCTTCTCGATAACTGACGGCGGGAAGATGGCCATTTTCAGCAGAGAAACGGCAAACGGCATATATGCACGCTTCAATCTGGATACCGGGGTTCAGGAGTATTGCGGTATGGGTTATGCGGTGGCCCGTGAAAATGATTCGGAAGAGATCTTTTTACCGAGCAATATGGCCATTACCGATGACGGAGAAATTTATGCATACCGTGATACGCTTGATGGAAACAGCAGTCTGGTGACAGATCATTATTCGATCTTCCGCATTTCGCCTGATTATAAAACTGCGACTGAGGTCTTCAGGCTCGATATCGGCCAAGATGGCTGGGAAAAGGGAAGGAAACTGAGTTCTCCCCGTTACCATAACGGCAAGGTATATTTTTCCGTGAGCGACATGTCAGGCGTCAAGCTTTATGCAATCGATACCAAGACACGTGTAGTCAGCGAAAGCGACATCTATCCCACGGATCCGGACGGCACATACACGGCGAAAGCCATTCCTGCAGGCGACGGTTTTATCTTTTTCAGAAGTGACGGAAACGTCTACAAAGTTGAATTCGGAAAGCCAATCGCTGAGAGTATATACAGGTTTGATTCCTTCGAAGATGAAAAACTCTCGCTTTTAAAAGATGCGGCAATAGCTGACGGAAAACTGTATCTGGCAGTTGACGGCAATCCGTATACTGTTTATGCGTTAGAGAATGGTGAGTTAAAAAAAGTATTTGATACTGCAGGAGTGCTCAAAGAACACTCAGGTCTGTGGCAGCTTGAAGCATACCGTCCTGACGGAGCATCACGTGATACTCTCGTTATGCTGACCGAAAAAGCGCTCATAACTTATTCGGGAGGCGAACCCGAAATAAGGACGATCACGGTAAGACCTGATATAACTCCGCTCATGTATATCGAACCTCTCATCGGTTTCTTGTACATCCTGATCGCAGTAGGTATTATCATCAATCTCATAATCCGCAAAAAGACGCTCCTTTATAAGCAGCTGATCGTAACGGTCCCGGTATTCATAATCCTGTCAGGAATCATCGCAACAGCTGTGTATTCTTATGCAGATCAGGTAAAGATAGAAGATGTCGAAAAGGACGTTAACCTGATATGCGGCGTTTCCGCCAGGACTTTTGACGGATATGATTTTTCAGGCTTTACACGGCCGGACAGAGAAACAGGAGCGGCTTACAATGCGCTTCGCGACAAACTTAAGGCGCTGAGAGCTTACAATACGGATTACACGTTCTCCATTATCTACAGATCTGATGACGGCACCCCGTATTATCTGCTGCCTTATGGTGCGGTCGGTTCTCCCATGATCAAATGGAGACCGATGGAAGGCGCGTTCCCCGAAGACGCTGTTAAAAATGAGGTGTATGTTGATAAGAACGTGAGATCCCTTGTCAATACGATGACCTCAACAGAGGTCACCAGAATAAAAGCTTTCGGAAAGATACATGATACCGCCTCAAGCGGCCGCTACTATCTCATGATCGAGGCGGATTTCGGCAGCCTGTTGTCAGACAGACTCGTTCTGGTTGCCCAGATATTCGGATTCGGTATCCTTATCATGATGGTCATTACGCTTATCTACATTCTTTCCACGATACGTATGTTAAGGGTAATCAAAAAGGCTACAGTCACCGTTAAGAGTATCAGCGAAGGCGATCTCACGGCAAGAGTCAATTACCGTTCGAAGGACGAACTGGGCCAGATATGTACTCAGGTCAACGAGATGGCTTCAAGCCTTGAGACTTCCTTTAAGGAGAAAGACCGCACCGAAAAGTTCTACTACAAGTTTGTTCCCGAGAAGTTCCGCGAATATCTCGGCAAGGAAAAACTTACCGATCTGTCACTCGGTGACGCGAGCAACCGCGAGCTGACGGTCCTTTTCTGCGACATCCGCTCATTCTCGATCAATTCCGAGATGATGACCGCAAAGGAAAATTTTGCATTCGCAAACACCATCTACGGCAAGGCCGGTCCGGTCGTCCGCGAGCATAACGGCTTCATCGACAAATATATAGGCGATGCGGTCATGGCTCTATTCGAAAAGCCTGACGACGCGGTAGCTGCCGGCATCGATCTTTACAAGGCGATCGTTCATGACCCTGAAACGGCGCGTGAACTGAAAGTAAGCGACATCAATATCGGCATCGGAATACACACCGGCATGGCCATGATCGGAATCGTAGGCGAGAGCGAGCGTCTGTCAGGCACGGTCATATCGGATACCGTAAATCTCTCTTCCAGGCTCGAGTCGCTGACGAAGCAGTATAAGACTGCGATGCTGGTCTCCAAGGATACTGTTGACCGTCTGTCAACGCCCGAGGCGCTTTCGCTTCGTTATCTCGGCATGATACAGGTTGCCGGAGTAAATGAAGTCAAGGCAGTATATGAAGTCCTTGACTGCCTGAAAGATGACGTAAAGAGCGTCCGTTCTGACAATGCCGCAGATTTCCGCGAAGCACTGAGACTGTTCCAGTTAGGCCGTCATGACGATGCTCTCAAAGCATTGGAGAAAATAGCTTCAGAAGGCCGCAATGACTATGTAACGGATATGTATGCGGATTACATCAGAAAAATGTCTCCGGATGACAAGGGCAATGTCTTCAGGTTTGTGAGGAAGTAACTCATAGTTAGCGACAAAAAGTCTTAAAACGCATCAAAAGCCATCTAAATAGGCATGGTACCAATACGGTGCGTCAAAAATCGCAGGTGGTGCTTTGTTTTTGATGAGATAAATGACACACTGAAGACAGTAAACGGTTGCAGATGGTACTGTTTGTGGGAAAACTAAAATGAAAATAAGTAAGATGGTTCCGATAATCGTAAGTGTGGTCCTGGTGCTGATCTGGGTCTATACCGGATATGACACAGCCGTTGAATTTATAGAGGGACGCACTGCATCCCCGGGCTTTTACAGGAATATCACACTTAAAGAAGATGTAAGCTATGTTGACGTGAGAAGAGAGATCGATGCTGCTATGAACGGAGAATCCTATGATCACACGGTGATTCCGGCAGGCTCAGAAGGAGAGGCACTTATTATTTATGGACGCCGTTTTTCATATATTGAAAATCCCGAAACAGATGTTTACGGTTTTAGTGCGCGTTTTTCAGATAACTGGGTTTCAATACGGACCGGACCGGAATCACAATTGGATGAACACTATATCTCTTATAAGAAAATCGAGAATTTTGAGGAGATCATATCCGAATACAATCAGAAAGTAAAAGAGGCAAAGACCGAATGGAGGAAAAAGCTGACGCCGTATATACTGACAAGCGTAATCGGCGCAGCCTTGTTTTCGATCCTTTTCCTGATAATCTGCATAATCGCGAATAAATTCAAAATGCATCCCGGAGTATTTGCGGCACTATGTTCCGTTTATGCCATGGTGCTGATGTACGCCATAGTTTTATTTACAGTTTCAGGTATTACCATCAGGTTCATGCAAACTTAACTATGATAATTTAAGCCTAGAAAAAACAGCAATCGATTTTCAACCGATCGCTGTTTCAAATCTGGCGGAGACGGAGAGATTCGAACTCTCGTGCCGGTTACCCGACAAACGCATTTCGAGTGCGCCCCGTTATGACCACTTCGATACGTCTCCGTAGCCGTTATATTATAGCAACTTTTAAAAGGGTGTCAAAAACAGATCTTGCCCTTCATTATGTCCGCGGATTCCTTGCCCTGGAAGTATTCCACGATCGACAGACCGAAGGGGACGGAGGTGCCCATGGCCTGGCTCGTGATGATGTTTCCGCAGATGACGGACTTGGATTCTTTGTCGAGATCGGCGCCCTTTGAAGAGAGGACATCCCAGAAACCGGGATTGCATGTCGCATGCTTGCCTTCAAGGAGTCCGAGGTTTGCAAAGATGGTGGGTGCTGCGCAGATTGCTGCGATCCCTTTGCCTTCGCTGTTGAATCTGACGACTGCATCGGTGAGAGCCTTGGTGTTGCCGAGATTCTCGGTTCCCTTGATCCCGCCGGGGAGGACCAGCATGTTGTATTCGTTGAAATCGATCTCGTCGATCTGTTTATCTGCAGTTATGACGATGCCTCTTGAAGCGGTAACGGTCTTTGCGGGCATTACCGAGATCATGTCGCATTCGATGTTTGCGCGCCTTAAAATGTCGGCAGGCGTTATTGCCTCGACTTCTTCGGAACCGTCTGCTATGAAGATCGCTACTTTTGCCATAATCCTTTTTCTTCCCCTATTATATTTATTTTTTTGTGGTAATATATGCAAATGTTATTCTAATCCTTTCAACCAAGGGAGTGCAATATGAATCTGATCAATCATGAAGAAGTACAGTTTCCTGGACTCGGGATCAAGTTTAACGTTGACCCTGTAGCCTTCAGGATCGGTAACTTCGAGGTTTACTGGTATGGAATCCTTATAGCGGCAGCTTTGGTCGTCTGCATCGTTCTTGCCCTTAAGCAGGCGAAAAAGAACAATTTCCCTGACACGCTGGTCTACGATACGATGCTCGTCACGATCCCCTGCGCGATAATCGGCGCACGTGCGTACTATGTAATCTTCAACTGGAATATCTATAAGGACAATCTCAAGAGCATATTTGACACAAGAGCCGGCGGTCTTGCCGTATACGGCGGCATTCTTTTATGCATCTTCGGTCTCCTTGTCATGTGCAAGCTCCGCAAGATACCTTTTACTTCGCTTGCTGATTACGTTGTAGTATATCTTCCTTTGGGACAGGCCATCGGCCGCTGGGGCAACTTCTTCAACCAGGAAGCATTCGGTACGACAACCACGATGCCCTGGGGAATGTGGAGTGAATCAACCAGAACATATCTCTCAAGGTTCTGCCCCGATCTCGTTGCTTTGTCTCCTGTTCATCCGACATTCCTTTATGAGTCGGTTGCAGACCTGATCATTTTTATCATCCTTCTTCAGGTCAGGAAGAAGAGCACTCATGCTTTTGAAACTTCATGCACATATTTCGTTCTTTACGGCGCTGTCCGTTTCTTCATTGAAGGTTTAAGGACAGATTCCCTCTATATCGCAGGAACACAGATCCGTGCTTCACAGGCACTTTCACTCTTCCTGCTCTTGTTCGGTCTTTTCTACATTGCTTTCGCACATCTGAAGGGCTGGGAGAGAAAGCCTTTCCCCGCAAAGCTCTTTGCTGAAGCGGTACCTGTAAGGGAAGCCTCAAAAGCAGAGACTGAAGAGGATTCCAAGAAAGAGTCTGAGTCTGAGGAAGGCTCTTCCGAAGCAGAAGAAGCCGGCGAAGAAGCTGACAAAGACGAAGAAGCCGAAGAAAAGACAAAAGATTCAAAGGATTCGAAAGCTGAAGACTGATGGATAACAGCAACAATTCCGGTTTTGTAAGGATGCGTGCGGGTGCCGTCTTAAAGACGGTAGACTATTACCTTGTCGTCCCCATCATGCTGCTTACCATTATCGGATTGTATGTTCTTCAGAAAGTTCTTTCAAAGGGTTATGTAGCTTACCCCGGCAACTACTACAGACAGATCGCCGCTACGGCTGCAGGTGTTTTCGTCGCGCTGGTCATAAGCCTTCTCGACATGCACATGCTCAAGGCCGTAGGACGCGTCGTTTACGTGGTATCGCTGCTGCTGCTCATTCTGGTTCCGATCGACGGTTATTCGCTCGCCGGACAGTGGGGTGCTGACGCATGGCTTAAGCTCCCTGTTATCGGTAACTTCCAGCCGTCTGAGCTCGCAAAGATAGGTCTTATACTTTTGGCCTCCGAAGTCTTCGAGATGATGTCTCTTAAGAAAGTCAGCATTATCAAAGGCTTCGGGATACTCGCGGCGATCTATGCTCCGCCGCTCCTTCTCATCCTTACGCAGCCTGACTTCGGAACGGCAATGGTTATCATGTTCACGTTCGTCTGCATAATGTTTGCATGGGGTGTTAAATACAGATACTTCCTTCTCGCGTTCTCATCGCTGGTTGTCGTCATCGTTCCGGCGATGTGGTATTTCTATCTCGAGCCTTATCAGAAAGAGCGTATCCTTTCGCTCGTTTTCAAGGGCTCCGACCCTAAAGCCGAGTATAATCTCATCCAGTCCCAGCATGCCATCGCTTCAGGCGGTCTTATCGGAAACAAGACAGGTATCTATACCACGGTTCCGGTTAAAGAGAGTGACTTTATCTTCGCAGCGGTTTCCGAGCACCTTGGATTCATTGGTACTACGGCGGTAATAATCCTGGCGTTCTTCTTTATCTGCAGATGTCTTTACGTGGCATCAAAAGTATCCTCAAAGGCTGCATCTTACTGTCTTACGGGTCTGGCAGGTTACTTTGCTTTCCACTATATCGAGAATCTCGGAATGTCGGTCGGACTCCTGCCAATTACAGGAATCCCGCTTCCGTTTATCAGTCTTGGAGGTACGGCGCAGCTGATCAATTTTCTTGCGTTTGGATTAATATTGAACATATCGATGTCCAGAGGGCGTGTCGGCGGCTGAAGACAGTTTTGAGGGGAACAAATGATAGGGCAATGGCGACAGAAACTTCATATAGAACCGCCCAAGGGCTGGCTTAACGACCCAAATGGTCTTTGCTATTTCAAAGGCAAGTACCATGTCTATTTCCAGTATCTTCCGGATTCTGCGGAAGGCGAGGGAAGAAAGTGCTGGGGTCACTATGAAAGCTATGACATGATCTCATGGAAGTTTGCCGGCACTGCCATCGAACCTGATATGGAATATGACCTGACAGGCGCCTTTTCGGGCTCTGCGGTAGTTAACGGCGATATCCTTGAACTTTTCTATACGGGCAACGTAGAGCATCCCGGCGATTACGATTACATCACTGCCGGAAGGGATGCGAACCAGATCCGCGTTTCGACAAAAGACGGCAGAGAAATGAGCACCAAAGACGTTCTTCTCAGGAACAGCAGTTATCCCGATTACTGCTCATGCCACGTAAGAGATCCAAAGGTCACACTCGAAAACGGCATCTGGCGCATGGTCCTGGGTGCCCGCACTCTCGAAAATGAAGGCTGTGTCCTTATCTATGAGGGAAAGAATCCCGATGAGTTCGAATTCGTAAAGAAGCTTTCCGTTCCGGATTTCGGCTATATGTGGGAATGCCCGGATATGTTTGAACTTGGCGGAAACACTTATCTTGCGGTTTGCCCACAGGGCCTTGAACATGAAGAGTTCAGATATCAGAACATCTATTCAAGCGGCTATTTTAAGGTCAACGGAGATGAGCTTACCGGTTTCGAGGAATTCGATCACGGCTTTGATTTCTATGCGCCGCAGACTTTTGAGACCACTGACGGCAGGCGCATCTTGATCGGATGGATGGGCATGGGCCCTGAGTCCGGATATACAAATCCGACAGTTGCATTGGGACGCCAGCACTGTCTTACGCTGCCGCGTGAACTCACGGTCTCAACAGACGGCTCTATCCTTCAGAATCCCATCAGAGAGATCTATTCTCTCCGCATCTCGCCATCTGAACTCCGCAGCGAGCAGAGGTGGTACAAGCTTCCTTTTGATATTGTGGTAAACACCGCAAAGGTTGATGAAGAATGTGTCATGGAGATCGGAAAAGCAAAGATCACATGGCACAGCGAAGGTTATCTTGAACTGTCGTTTGCCGATGAACAGGCTGCGGGCGGCAGGACCAGCCGTAAGGTAAAGACAGATAATCTCAGTGATATCCGTGTCGTTGCAGACAGGTCCAGTCTTGAAGTGTTCGCAAACGGCGGAAGATATGTCATGAGTTCGAGGTTCTATCCTGAATATGAGACGGTTTCCGTCAGTGTTAAAGGCTTCGGGGCTCAGCTTTTCGAGCTTGAGATCAAGAACTCCCTGGTCGCGATCGGCGAGGCTTTGATCGATTTCATTCCGGACAGAAAAGGCTGTGAATTCGGCGATGTATCTGCTTTCTCACCGGCTCCCGGCGGAGCGCCTGCAAACGTCACTGCTGCTTTTTCGAAGCTCGGCGGAAATGCCAGGATGATAACCCAGCTCGGAAAAGATCCCTTCGGAGACATGATAATCAAGACTCTTGATGATTCAGGCGTGGACACATCCGCTGTAAGCAGGACGGACAAAGCAAATACCGCGCTGGCTTTCGTAAGCCTGAGCCGCAACGGCAACAGGACTTTCTCGTTCTACAGAAACCCTTCCGCAGACATGCTCCTCGCGCCGGAACAGATCATTCCCGACATGTTCGACGATTGTACGTTCCTTCATTTCTGCAGCGTTTCGCTCGGCGATTTCCCGATGAAGGACGCGCACAGGACCGCCATCTTGCTGGCGAGAAAGAGCGGAGCGGTCATTAGTTTTGATCCTAATCTGAGATTCATGCTCTGGGATGATAAGGAAGAGCTTAAGAGAGTTGTGCTTGAGTTTATGCCTGAGGCAGACATCCTGAAGGTATCTGACGAAGAACTGGAGTTCATCACCGGAGAGACTGATCTTGAGAAAGCCCTGCCCAAGCTCCTTGTAGGAAATGTGAAGCTTGTCATATATACATGCGGAGCTGACGGCGCTTATGCAGCGAACCGTGAAGGCATAGCTTATGCACCCGGACATGAGGTTATAACCGCCGATACCACCGGTGCCGGCGACTGCTTCATCGGCGCGTTCTTAAGGTGTCTTGAGCTTAACGGAATAAAGAAGGAAGACCTTGATAAGATCCCGTCCGGCAAGCTCAAAGCTTATCTTGCTTTTGCAAATGCGTGCAGTGCGGTATCAGTCACGCGCAAGGGCGCAATTCCTTCATATCCTACACTTGAAGAAGTCCTCAGAGGCGGACTGCTGACTTAAGGCTTTCTATCTCGGCGTCAGTCAGCTCACGTATTGCGCCTGTGTTTTCAGGTGATCTGTCTATCTCAAGACCTGCAAGAGAGATCCTTCTGAGTGCAATGACTTCTTTGCCGAAATGGGCGAAAATCCGTCTGACTTCATGGGTCTTTCCTTCGAAAAGAGTGATCTCCGCAGTGTGGTCATCGATCGCTCTAAGCTCCGCGGGAGCAGTCTTTACGGGCGTGTCCATATCGGTCAGCGTAACGCCTTCCTTAACCTTTTCCATCTCGGCTGCGGTCCACGAAGGACCGTCAAATGTAACGTGGTATCTTTTCGCAATATGGTATTTCGGAGACTGCAGCCTGTGTGAAAGCTCACCGTCATTAGTGATTATCAGAAGGCCCGTCGTGTGATAGTCGAGACGTCCGACCGGCGCAAGCTTCTTGCCGCGGAGTGCGTCGGGAATGAAGTTTCCGACACAGGGAAGACGGGGATCTTCCATAGCCGTAAGCACGCAGTCAGGCTTGTCGAAAAGGAAGTAAAGATTCTCCCTGTGACCTATCTCAGTGCCGTTTAATGCAATGAAATCAGCCTCTTTGACCTGCATTCCCGGATCTTTTGCAACGGCGCCGTTGACCGTGACACCGCCTGAAGCGATGAGCGAGCGCACCGAAGATCTCGTGCCGATGCCGGAATTTGCAAGGAGTCTGTCTAATCTCATAAAAAGGATTATATCATGTAGTATAATTTTCTTTATTACGCGCGAAGGGAATAACTCTATAATATGGCAGATGGATTTGAAGCAAAGTGGGAAGAGTTCGAGGCCAAGTGCCGCGCGTGCAGTAACTGCGGCCTCAGAGCCGGATGTACAAACGTTGTTATCTACAGGGGCGGACGTCAGGCTCCGCTCATGATAATAGGCGAAGCGCCGGGCGAGCAGGAGGATCTTCAAGGGCGTCCTTTCGTCGGGAGATCAGGCCAGCTGCTCCAGAATCTCATCGACTGCTACGGATTTTCCGAGCAGGACTACCACATCTGCAATATCGCAAAATGCCGCCCTCCCCAGAACAGAAGACCTACCCCTCAGGAGATCCATGCATGCAAGCCTCTGCTGGCTGAGCAGTTCAGACTGGTCCGCCCGAAGGTGATCCTTCTTTGCGGTTCAACGGCTTATGAGGCATTCTTCGGTGAGAAGCCGGTCATGCGCGATGTCAGGGGCTTCTTCATCGAGAAGAACGGCTTTTATATCATGACCACATATCATCCGGCTTTTGCTTTGAGGAATCCCCGCAACAAGCTCCCCATCTATGAGGATATGGGAAAGGTAAGGGCCAAGCTCACCGAGATCGGTGCGATGCCGCCTTTGCCTGCGATCTGAATATTATAAAGAAACATATTGATTTTCATTTTCTGATTTGCTATACTTCGTTGGTCATTAAATGACACAGCCGAATTGTGTAACGGTAGCACACCGGTCTCTGACACCGTTTGTCTAGGTTCGAATCCTAGTTCGGCTGCCAAAACGATATAACCCTCCGGTACTTGCCGTGAGGGTTTTATTTTTCTTAGAAGTATCTATGCGCAAACGTTTACCTTATCTGATCGCAACACTGGTGATCCTCACAGTTGAAGTCTTTATCGGATCGTTTGTCCATGACAGATTCGTAAGGCCTTTCATCGGTGATGTGCTCGTGGTCATACTGATCTATGCGTTCATCAGGATATTCATTCCTGATAAGGTCAGGCTGCTTCCGCTCTATGTTTTCATCTTTGCGGTGGCTGTCGAGGTCCTGCAGCTTCTTAAGATAGTCGAAGTGCTGGGGCTTCAGGACAACAGGCTTATGAGCACCATAATAGGCACCTCATTTGATATAAGAGATATATTATGTTACTTTGTCGGGTGTGCGTTCTGCGGTATCTGGGAATACTTAAGATACAGAAAGTCAAAGGCTGAAAGATGAATTATAGAGTTATAGATAAAGAAACATACTACCGCAAAGGAGTATTCCGCCACTTTTCGGAGGACTGCAAGTGTTCTGTTTCCATGACATCAAGGGTCGATGTTACAAGGCTTGTCGAAGTCTCGAAAAAGACCGGAACGAAGTTTTACATTAATTTCCTTTACCTTTTGACCAAGGTGCTGAATTCCAGGGACGACTACAGAATGGCATATCTCTGGCAGACAGAAGAGATCATATGCTATGACGTGATCAACCCCACGCAGTATGTTTTCCATGAGGATACGGAGACATGCACGCCTGTTTACAGCAATTATGATCCGGACTACAAGACATTCTACGATAATGCTCTGGCAGATGTCGAGAAGGCGAAGCTGACAAGGGAATACGGACTTGATCCTGCAAATCACCCGAACTGGTTCGATGCCTCATTCATTTCCTGGCTGTCCTACGATTCGCTCAATGTCGAGCTCCCTGACGGATATCTTTATTTCCAGCCCATCATCAACTGGGGCAAGTACAGGGAAGAGAACGGCCGACTGATGATGCCGCTGACCGTAAGGATGAACCACGCGATCGCCGACGGGTATCTCGTGGCAAAGGTATATAAGCTTTTAGATGAAGAGATAGCGAAATTCGCTGACGATTACATGAGGAGAGATCAGGTTTGAAAAGTTTCAAAGTAACAGCGGCACAGGACGGCAAGCACGTCGTAAAGGCTTCCTCGGAGGCTTTTCCGGGACTTAAGCAGGCAGATCTTTTCCATGCGTTAAAGCGCAAGGATATTAAGATCGACGGCAAACGCACGGCTCAGGATGTAGCGGTAAAGGAAGGTCAGACTGTTGAAGTCTGGCTGCCTGACGAGCTTTTCGAGGGCGGCGCGAAAAAGACCGAGCCCGAAAACACGAAGGAACCGTTCAAGATCGTCGCAGAGACGAACGGCCTCATTATCGTCAACAAGTCCCAGGGAATCGCGGTCCATTCCGGCAAGAGTACCGGTGAGGACACGCTGATCGACCTTATCCGCAGCAAAACGAAATTCAAGGAAGCTGAACTCTGCCACCGCATCGACATGAACACCGGTGGTCTTGTCATGGTCGCAAAGGATAAGCAGGCACTGGCTGATGCCGTAAAGCTCTTCAAGGACGGCCTTGTTACCAAGCGCTACAGGGCATTGGTCCTTGGAACGCCCAACGTCGGCGAAGGCACAGTCTGCGATGACGGTACTCTCATGTATGAAGTGACCGGATTCCTTGAGAAGACCAGGGACGGCAAAGTCTATATCCACGATACGAAGCAGCCGAGAGACCTCGCGATAGCCACGAGATACAGGGTCCTTGAAACATACAGGGCTGCGGGTCCCGACCGCGTTGACGTTTCTGACATCGAGTGTGAGCTCGTTACAGGAAGGACGCATCAGATCAGGGCGCAGTTTGCGCATCTCGGATATCCGATCGTAGGCGACGGCAATTACGGAAGAGCGAAGCAGAACTCTTTCTTCACCGCTGTCGACGGAGGAAAGGTCAGATACCAGCAGCTTTTCGCATGCAGGATCACTCTGGGCAAGATCCCCAGGGACAACATTCACTTTGATGTATCCGGAAAATCATTTAGAATAGAGCCTGATTACGGCGTAATGCTCAGGAGAGGCAAGAACAGATAATGGCAGATACAAGGCCCATAGGGGTTTTTGATTCAGGTATAGGCGGACTTACGGTCCTTCGCGAGATATGGAATGTGCTTCCCGGCGAGAGCACGATCTATTTCGGTGACAATGCCAGAGCTCCCTACGGCAACAAGTCGAGGAGCACGGTAATCCGTTATTCGCTTCAGAACATGAAGTTCCTTGAGTCAAAGGATGTAAAGATGATAGTAATCGCGTGTAATACCGCGAGCGCGTACGCGTACGATACATTAAAGGACAGGTCGGGCGTGCCGGTCGTTGAGGTCGTAACTCCCGGTGCCGAGGCTACCGTCAGGGCAACAAGGAACGGCAAGATCGGCATCATCGGTACAAAAGCCACGATCTCTACCGGCGTTTACAAGCAGGCAGTCGAAAGCTGCGCCTTAAAGCACGGCATCAAGAATATAGAGATATACCAGAAGACCTGTCCTCTTTTCGTTCCTTTGGCTGAAGAAGGCTGGTGGGACAACGATATCGCAAGGCTTACGGCAAAAGAGTACCTGACTCCGTTAAAGGAAGCCGGGATCGATACGCTGGTCATGGCCTGCACCCACTATCCGCTTCTTGCCAAGGTCATAGCCGAGACGATGGGCGAAGGCATAACTCTGGTAAATACCGGCGAGGCGGCCGCTTCCGTCGTCAGGGAAATGCTCAGCAAGGACGGCAAGACCGCTGAAGGCAACGGAGCACCCAAAAGAGAATTCTATACGAGCGATGAGCCTATGATGTTCGAAAACGTCGCTGCGCCGTTCCTCGGTGAAGGGCTGCCTTCGGGCACCGGTCATTTTTCGACCGACAGATATGAAGTGGAGATCTGAATGATGGAAAAGTGTGTACTGCAGATTAAGACCGGAATGTATGGCGAGCCCTTTTTTGCCGAAGGAACCTATTCCGTGGAAAAAGGGATCCTGAAATACAACTGGACCGAGCTTCATGAGAACGAGAGAATAGCTTCTGACTTTGAGCTTATCTGTGACGCAGCCGGAAAACAGGTTACGGTAATAAGGGGCGGAGACGTTTCCTCGAAAATGGTCTTTGAACCCGGAAACCGCACAAAAGGCTCGCTCAACACCATGTTCGGAGTCATTGAAGTCGTCATTGCAACGGAGTATATTAATTTTCCTTCAGCACTTAACGAGACCCTGGAATTCGGTTATACTATGGAC